>ERZ779633.373-NODE-373-length-12804-cov-21.944937_pt1 | contig 12804 bp, 19 predicted proteins | sample MGYA00514195_ERZ779633 | MGnify/ENA primary metagenome ERZ779633 (study PRJEB29562, sample SAMEA4376707) | mouse gut metagenome | isolation source: Cecum | study: EMG produced TPA metagenomics assembly of the A DSS colitis mouse model was used to assess the...
CCCTCCGTGATTCCAGATCCGGCATCAACCTCTCAAGGGAAAATCTCCACCGCATAGCAATCAACGATCGTGAGGCCGTTGCGCTCCGCATACTCGGTGAGGGCACGCTTCTGGGCAGGGAGGGAGAGACCGTTGAGGTGCTGCTCCTCAGTGCTTTCGGACGCGGATATAAATAGCGCATCTTTTAATTTTATTTATATCCATGGAATCACCTCACTTTCTTAGATAGAAAAGGCATTCAGTTTCCTGAATGCCCGGATTATGTATATTTTGTGCTCATTGTTTTGAGTTCCAGTAGTCCTCAAAATCAACTTTCTTGTATAAAGTGTCCAAATTTTCTTCGTTCAAGGAAGCATAAAGCTTTTTGAAACCAAGCTTTTCATAAACCTTTGAAAACATCCCTTCCCGGCATTCTAAGACCACCAGATTTCCGCCGACAATTCGGGAAGCCAGACTAATTACATTGTAGCACTCATTCAGGATGGTGTTTCCGGGTAATTCCAAAGAAGAGTAAGAGTCACATCTGCCCAACTGCCCGATCAGATAGGCGGGTATAGATTTCAATTTATCCCGGCCGGGATATGACCCGAGCATTTTTCGCCGCTTTTTTGTTGAAATTTCTGAAATATCAACAGATTTTTGTGCGATTGTGAAATAGCCGGCAATGATGAAATTTTTGTTTTTCAATTCTTCGGAATCTAAAATGAGATAGGTTTTGCCCAAATTTGTATTTTCATATAAAATTGCCTTTTCCTGCAAAAAGTTCTCTAAATCAGCTTCACGTTGACAAGAGAACTTTCTAAATGCAGTATTCAGTTTATCTTGATTGTACTCTTTACTTAAAAGATCTCCTAATGGTATAACGGTATATATCATCTCAGTCACTCAACGCAGCCAGAATATTCTCTCTTAATTCACCATCTTGTGATAAGTGCACAAGATTAGGTTGGAAATCAGGCTGCAGCGTAGGCGTTACCTTTTTTGACATTTCCAAAACAAATTCATTGGCTTTTTTCTTTTCAACAGAAAATTGTTTGGTAAACGTTGACGTCGCCATGTTGCCACCTCCTTCTTGAACAGAAGAAATACAATCAGAATAACTGTATACATTTTCAATATAACACTATTTTAGAGCGAAAACAAGAAACTTACGTTCTGATTTTGTAAATATTTTATGCAAATAGGCATGGTCATATTCTGTTTTCAAAGTGCAAATTGTGCTATTTTTGGAAGATTTTATAATTTTCCGAACGTTCGGAAAAAGGTATAAAGTTCTATAGTCTTTGCATCACCCTACCCAGATACCAATTCGGATTTTACTTTATGAGTGTTCGTCAAGATGTTTTGGCGTAGTTGCATTTGTAGGAGAGATAACGCTTCTCCCTAATTGTTTTTCAAGTTCCTTGCGGGCATTTCCGGCGATGTTCCCGCCTGTTTTGGCAATATCTTTACTTTGGGTAAACCCTTGTGGATTTACGTTCCTTGAAAGCTCGGTAGTTGAAACCTCTGCCAGCAGATTAAGGGCAAGTTCCGTGTTTGTCATATTATCGCGGAGATTTTCTTTATGTAAGCCCTTAAATTGTTTATACTGCTGGACAGTTTTTCCAGACCACGCATGAGTAAGGATATTAGTCAGCGCAGCATATTCTTTATGGCTGTTGATGCCGGAGCGCTGCCATTCATCTGTCATTTCCTTTCGGATTTCGATGCTCCTGTGCCGCTGAGTAATCCAGGCATCGGAATAGCCTTTTGCTTTGTAATAATTGACGGCGCGATCCATAGCCTTTTCTGGATCAGCCATCTCATCAAGGCGCTCTTTGCCGACCATGGCAAGCCATTCTTTAAAAGGCTCAGCTTTCTTAGAAGGTATAGACTGGATGATACGTAGAAGCTGTTCTGTATTGGCGCAGTCTGTAAGGCGCATTTTGCCATCAGAAGCGCGCATCTTCAACTGGTGACAATTTGTCACCGTTTCATTTCCTTCATTCAATAGACGCTGTTTCAGCTTATTCCAGTATTTTCTGCTGTCGGTACTGTCAGTCAATACAGCACATACCTTTAAGGTAATAGATGGCTATGTGGATGATCTGTTTGAAATTACGAAGAAATCGATCAGGGAAGTATATAAACGATAAAAGGCAGGAGGTAAGAAGGTTGACAAAAGCAATAAGAACCAGAAAGAAAAAGAAGAATAACATTGTGATACTTATCAAAGCTGAAAACAATGCGGAGTTGAAAGCAATAAAAAAGGAGTTCCAGTTTTTGACAAGAAAATCAGCGCGAAAACGGGAACTCGGATTTTACATTGCACCCGTAGAGAGGGCGTCATTTGAAACTATCAAGGACTTTGCCAACTTTAGCTTGGAGATTTCTGCAGGAAACAGATGAAGACTTGATTTCGTCAAGCGTATCTCTGTCATATAAGCCATCTTTGTTTTTAAGGCATTCCTTGAAATACTCCAAAGCGTTAGTGAGAGCGTGATGAATCGTTGAAAGTTCCATAGCGGTAAAAGCATAGCAGGCTTTATCTCCAATGGTGCAAGGATCATCATCGGAGACTGAATCAACAGTTTCGTAGTCAACTTCACAACATTCATCATCAGGATCGGGTGCAGAAAACGAAAGACAAGCTGGGGAGTCTTCGTCACGGGGAAGTTCCGCAATATCAGCAAACAAAGCTCCGTCATTAACGATTTCCGTAATGCGATCCATGATATCGCATAAAAAATAAACAGCCATAAGGAAGCTCCTTTCTTTTGTACTCGGGCGGCGCAACGCTCTGTAGTCAAAGTATAAAGGAAAAGCAAGAAAATGGCAAGGCGTACAAACAGTACCACATAGGATGTAACGGAGGTGAAGCATATGGAAAAACAGAAAGTTGCACCGGTGCAACAGGAGCACGACATGGAAATAACGGATAAGCGCTTTGCGGCTATGAAGGATCTGCTGCTCCGTCTGTATGCGGATCAGATCGGCATGGAGGTTGCAAGCGTGACCGTGCGGCCGGCAACGAAGGAAGATACCGCGTAAGCGGTATCAGGAGGGACAAGCTTATGGTAATCAAAGGGGCAAAGACGATCGCGTAGTACGTAATGCTCAGGTGGGCGATCACACAGGGTTTTGTAATGGAGCATTTTACGCTTACCGTATCAGGAGATACCGGGAAACTGGAAGACAGGGATGGAGATTCGATCGTGCTGGTCTATGACAGGGAGACGAAGACAGTACATGTAGAAGGAGAGTGAGACGGCCCATGGCATACATAGGTTTTCTGCTCATCATGGTGGGCCTTGCGGCAGCAGGCGGTGCGATCGACAGAGGAGACAGCCTGCTCGGTGCGGTGGTGATGACGGCAGCAGGAGCAGTGATGATGCGGCTATACAGAGAGGAGGATGAAGACGGTGAGGAGGAAGATAACGGCCCTGATCCTGGCGGTGGCGTTGCTGTGGACAAGCCTGCCGGTGAGGGCACAGGAGGATACGGAGCGGATAAGGCGTGCGGAAGAAGGTCAGACGATCAGGATGTTGACAACGGCGTACCATCACGGAAAGATCACGGCGTCGGGACAGCATACCAGACGGGGCATCTGCGCGGTACGCAGGGAATGGGTTGGGAAGACCGCCCTGGTGTGGAAATGTGAAAACTCTAACACAATAGGAGAGTTTCTTGGCATCTGGGAATGTCTGAATACAGGCTTTGGAGCGGACTCAGACGGAGACGGCATGGGCAGCATCCGGGAAGGCAGGGTGATAGACATGTACTTCCCGACGCTGGAGGAAGCGGAGGAATGGATGGAGATCACGGGCGGCAGGGTATATGTGCAGCTGGTGGATGCGGAGGGGTGAGGATGCTGACAGAGAGACAGATCAGGAACAAGCTTTATGAGTATGCCGACCAGTTCCGAGGCGCCTACCTGAGAAAAGAATGGGCCAGGGCAAAGTCCTTATATGTCACCGCGCAGCGGATTGCCCTATTCCTGGAGCTGCCGGAGCAGGATCTTGCGGAGCTGTTCGGGAACCGCGCCTACAAAGACGACAGGGAGGAACTCACAGACGGCCTTTTCCCGGAACACGAAGTAGAGCGGGCATCCTGGGAGTGCGTCAGGATACATAAGACCTACGACGATCTGCACCTTCACCCGCGGGACGGCAGGGAGATGTTCGTGTCGGGCTGGCGGGAGCTGGGCGGCGGCCTGGTATAGGTAAGACTGGAGGAGGTGAGCGGATGAAAAAGACATGAGAAAAGCCCCGCTGCAGCGGGGCGGATTCTCGGGTGATAAACATATCAAAATCTATATACATGATATCACCCGAGGGCGGAAAAGTCAAGTAAAATCAGGGATTTCCGCCATTTTTTCTATCCTGATAAAGATATTAAAGTTAGGGGTGATACCGATCTACAGGAAAGTAATTTATGACATGGGTGTCGTAAGACAGATCAAAAAGTATAAGAAGGGAAATTTCGGAGCACCGGGAGAGAAACGGGAAAAGAAGAAAAAGCTGACACCTGAAGACGTCCGCAGGCAGAACGAGAGGAACCGTTGGAAGAAGATCCGGAGACTGATCCTCATGAACTTTAGGGAAGGAGACTGGCACCTGCTCCTGAAATACCGGCCGGGGGAAAGGCCTGAGACCTACGAGGAGGCAAAGGAGCACAGGAAGAAGTTCCTGGATAAGATGAGGGCAGCCTATAAGAAGGCCGGGATCCCGTTTCGATGGATCGCGGTGACGGAGCGGGGAAAGCGCGGGCAATACGACACTGTATTTGACAGCAAAGAAAATGCAGTTAGATAATATTATCTATGAGAAAGTATTCAACTGCCTTTCAAAAGAAAAACAATCGGCAATTATTGGGAGAAAAGTCGACTTTGCAAGAAAGGCGGGTATAACTCCATAAAATGAGTTTTACAAAAAGAAAACGCTCTATGTAGTGGACAAAAAGAGATTAGAAAGGCTCTGTGTATGATAAATATGCAGGGCTTTTCACTTTTGGACATAATGTCTAAAAGTTATAAAAAAGGAATGAATGAGATGGATTCCGCAGGCGTAGGTATTGTGGGAATGTGTATAACAGCCTGTTTTATGGAGTTGTGGGTAACTGTGTTTGCAGGACGTGGGAAAGCTGCACTTTGCTTTTCCATGTGCTGTGAACACAGTTATCCATGACGGAATAGGCAGTTATGCATATTTCCACAATGCGGTCTTTAATGATAAGTCTGCAAATTTTACAAATATTTGACAAAAGTTGTGTTTTTGATTTTACAGACAGCACTTATCATAATAATCACAGAGCAAAAAATATCAAATAGAAAAGGAGAAAATGTATCATGAAAAAATTTGTCACACTTATTACTATTGTATCACTTATGCTTACTGCTATGACAGGATGTGGGAAAACAGTCAGTGGATCGGTATCTACGGACGGTTCGACTTCTATGGAAAAGGTCATTGGTGCTTTGGGAGAAGCCTTTGAGGAAAACAATTCCGGCGTAACCTTTACATATAATCCTACCGGCTCCGGTTCCGGAATTACTGCGGTTGCAGAGGGACGCTGTGATATTGGTCTTTCCAGCCGTAACTTAAAGGATGAAGAAAAGGCACAGGGGTTGACTGAAACGATACTGGCTCTTGATGGCATTGCTATTATTGTAAATCCTGATAATCCGGTAAATGACCTTGACCTTGAAACGATTGGCAGAATTTATAGGGGTGAAATAACGAATTGGAAGGACATAGGCGGTAATGATTTGGAAATTGTACTGATTGGTCGTGAAGCGGGAAGTGGTACAAGAGATGGCTTTGAATCCATTACAGATACGGAAGATGTCTGCAAATACCGTCAGGAACTTACATCTACCGGGGATGTGATAACAACGGTGGCGGGCAATCCTGCGGCAATCGGTTATGCTTCCCTTGCGTCTGTAAAGGAAACTGTAAAAGCACTTTCTGTCGGCGGCATTATGCCTACGGAGGAAACAGTCAAAGATGGCAGTTATGTAGTGCAGCGCCCTTTTGTATTAGTTACAAGGAGCAATACAGAGCTTTCGGAGGCTGCACAGAAATTTTTTGACTATATTACATCATCTGAAGCAAATGAGATTATCTCATCTGCGGGTGCTGTGCCGGTAAACTAAAGGCTTTGAAAGGTGGAGTCAAATGAAGAACAGAAAACGGCTTATGGAGAATGCCATACATGGCATTTTCCTGGTACTTGGTCTGATTACGGTTGGCTGTGTGCTTTTAATTACTGTTTATCTTGTCATATCCGGTATTCCTGCTATCCGTAAAATAGGTGTTTTAAAATTCCTTTTTGGGAAAAAGTGGGCTTCTACGGCAGCACAGCCGCAATATGGCATTTTGCCTTTTATCCTCACAAGTATCTACGGTACGGCTGGTGCAATCGTGCTCGGAGTGCCGGTTGGCTTTCTGACAGCGGTTTACCTCTCTAAAATTGCGCCGCCCAAAGTAAAAACTGTTATAGAAACGGCGGTCAGTCTGCTGGCGGGTATTCCGTCGGTAGTTTATGGACTTGTAGGAATGATGGTGCTTGTTCCGGGGATACGGATTGCTTTTCATATTCCAGACGGGGCAAGTCTGTTTGCTGCCATTATAGTGCTTGCTATTATGATTTTACCGTCAATTATCAAAGTATCGCTTACGGCGTTAGAGGCAGTTCCAAAGGAATATGAGGATGCTTCCCTTGCACTTGGCGCAACGCCGGTTGAAACATATTTCCGTGTATCCGTTCCGGCAGCAAAAAGCGGTATCGCAGCGGCTGTCGTGTTAGGAGTTGGCAGGGCTATTGGCGAGGCAATGGCTATTATGATGGTGGCAGGGAATGCACCTAATATGCCGAAAGTTTTTCAGAGTGTCCGTTTCCTTACAACCGCTGTTGCAAGTGAAATGTCTTATGCGGCTGACGGTAGTATACAAAAACAGGCGTTGTTTTCCATTGCGTTGGTGCTGTTCCTTTTTATCATGCTGATAAATGCCGTGTTGAATTTCTTTTTGAAACATAGTAAGGAGTAAATGAAAATGCAAAAACAATCTATTTCAGCTAAAAGGAAAGCATACATTACCGTCATGCGTGTGCTGATGGGAATTTCCGTGAGCGTTACCTGTGCATTGGTATTGTTTCTAATCGGCTATGTATTGTGGAAAGGACTGCCGAATGTATCATGGGAACTGCTTACTACAAAACCGAGTTATCTGTCGGATCGCATAGGGATTCTGCCGGATATTCTCAATACTGTCTATATCGTGTTGGCAACTTTGGCATTGGTTCTTCCTCTTGGGGTAGGCGCTGCAATTTATCTGACAGAATATGCCAAAAATAAAAAACTGGTAGAACTGATTGAATATACTGCTGAAACATTATCGGGGATTCCGTCTATTATTTATGGTCTTGTGGGGATGCTGTTTTTCTGTCAGTTTTTTGGCATGAAAACCTCCTTACTAGCGGGAGCATTTACATTGGTAATTATGAATCTGCCCACGGTCATGCGCACTACTCAGGAGAGTTTGAAAACAGTGCCGCAAAGCTACCGTGAGGGTGCTTTCGGATTGGGTGCTGGAAAATGGCGTGTAATTTATACCGTTGTATTTCCCGGCTGTATTGAGGGTGTCATAACGGGCTGTATCCTGTCTGTCGGGCGTATTCTTGGGGAATCGGCGGCACTTCTTTTTACGGCTGGTTTTGCCCACGCTCTGAATGGAATCTTTGAGGGGCTTGGCAGTGCAGGGGCAACACTGACAGTTGCATTATATGTCTATGCAAAGGAAAACGGAGAATTTGGAATTGCTTTTGCTATTGCCGCTATCCTGATGATTTTGACCATGTTCATCAATTTGTCGGCGACATTGGTAAGCAGTTATTTCAAAAAAAGGAGAAATGTATGAGTAATGTTATGACAGTGAAAGACTTGTGCCTTTGGTATGGCAGTGCGCAGGCTTTGAAAGATATAAATATTGAGATTGAGGAACGGAGCATTACTGCTTTAATTGGTCCTTCGGGGTGCGGAAAATCTACTTTCCTTAAATCGTTAAACCGAATGAATGACCTCATCGCCGGTGTGCGGATTACAGGGAAAGTGTGTTACAGAAGGCATAACATTTTTGATGCTGATATAGATGTCAATGAGCTTCGCCGCAGTATTGGCATGGTCTTTCAAAAACCTAATCCGTTTCCTATGAGCATTTATGATAATATTGCTTACGGACCGAGGACACATGGCATAAAAAATAAAGCAAAACTGGACGATATAGTAGAACACTCCCTGCGTGGGGCTGCAATTTGGGAGGAAGTAAAAGACAGGCTGAAAAAATCTGCGTTAGGGTTATCGGGCGGTCAACAGCAGAGGATCTGTATTGCCCGCGCATTGGCGGTAGAGCCGGATGTGCTTTTGATGGACGAGCCCACAAGCGCCCTTGACCCGATTTCCACATCTAAAATTGAGGAGCTTGCAATGGAACTCAAGAATAAGTATACTATTATCATCGTAACGCACAATATGCAGCAGGCTGTACGAATTTCCGATAATACGGCGTTTTTTCTCCTCGGTGATTTAATTGAATATGGAAATACGGAAAAGATGTTTGAGCAGCCAAAGGACAAGCGGACAGAGGATTATATTACGGGGAGGTTTGGATAATGAGAAGTCGTTTTGATGAACAGCTTGCTACGCTTAATAATGAGCTTACCCAAATGGGGGCAATGTGTGAGGAAGCGATTGCGATTGCTTCAAGGGCGCTCTCTACGGGCGATGTGAAGCTGACAGACAAAGTTGTATCTCTTGACGGGGAAATTAACCATATGGAGCGCACAATAGAAACGCTGTGCCTGAAACTGCTATTACAGCAACAGCCGGTGGCAAGGGATTTGCGGCAGATTTCCGCAGCCCTTAAAATGATTACCGATATGGAGCGTATTGGAACGCAGGCGGCGGACATTGCAGAAATTATTACATTTCTTGACGGGCGGACAGGCGGGGAATGTGAACATATCCGTTTTATGGCTGATGCGGTGAGCCAAATGGTCACAGAAAGCATTGATGCCTTTGTAAAGCAGGATGTTGTGCTGGCTGATGCGGCGATTGACCGTGACGATGTGGTTGACGATTTATTCTTGCAGGTCAAATCATCATTGATTGAACTGATAGCAGAAAAGCCAACAGACGGAGGATACGCATTGGATTTACTGATGATTGCCAAATACTTTGAACGTATTGGGGATCATGCGGTAAATATTGCGGAGTGGGTGGCTTTTTCTGTAACAGGAAAACACAAAGGAGCAGAAAATTTATGAAAATATGGTGCGTAGAGGACGATGAAAGTATCAGGGATATTGAGGTATACACGCTTAATTCTACCGATTTTGAAGCAACAGGTTTTTCAGATGCGGCGGCTTTTCGTGATGCGCTTTCCACGGATAAGCCGGATTTGATTATCCTTGATATTATGCTGCCCGGAGAGGACGGCGTGGAATTGTTGAAATTTCTGAAAGACAGTTACGACACTTGCAGGATTCCCGTTATCATGGCAACTGCAAAGGGCATGGAGTACGATAAAATTCAGAGCCTTGATTTAGGTGCGGACGATTATCTTGTAAAGCCTTTTGGAATGATGGAAATGGTTTCCCGTGTGAAAGCTGTACTTCGCCGATGCAATCCCACAGAGGTGGAACATCTTTTGAAGGCAGGCGGTCTTGTTGTCAATTTAGACGAACATACTGTTACCGCTGACAGCGAAAGGATACAGCTTACCTTAAAAGAGTTTGAACTTCTCCGTCTGTTCCTCTCTCATCCGGGAATTGCATTTACCCGTGACCAGCTTTTTAATGATGTATGGGGTGCGGATTATGTCAGTGAAACAAGGACGGTTGATATGCATATCCGTACATTGCGTGTGAAGTTGGGGGATTATGGGAAAATGATTGAAACAGTGCGTGGCATAGGTTATAGATTAGAGGTGCAGGCATGACAAAGAAAATTTTTAATTCTATTATGGTTGTGGCGGCGGCTGTTCTGATTGCGAGCCTTGTTATCATCATGGGATGCCTTTACCGTTATTTCAGTAATGTTCAGGGGAAACAGTTAGAAGATGAGTTGTCTTTGGCATCCGAAGCCGTCGAGAAGAACGGGCAGGAATATCTTGAGGAATTACAATCAAATCAGTACCGTTTAACATGGGTTGCTGGGAACGGCGATGTGATATATGATACACAGTCTGACGAGGAAAGTATGGAAAACCATGCGGACAGGGAGGAAATCAGGCAGGCATTACAGAGCAGGGAAGGAAAAAGCCTGCGCTATTCCACGACACTCTTGGAAAAAACGCTTTACTCCGCCAGAAGGCTTAACGACGGTTCAGTCCTTAGAATTTCGGTTAGCAGCGCTACTGTATGGATGCTTGTTTTGGGAATGATACAGCCGATTTTAATTGTGATTGTTGTAGCCCTTGTGTTATCGGGAGTGCTGGCAAGCCGGATTTCCAAACATATCATGGAGCCGTTAAACAGCCTTGATTTGGAAAAGCCGCTGGAAAATGATACCTATGAAGAATTAGCGCCCTTGTTAAACCGTATCAATAAACAGCATAGGCAGATAGATGTACAGTTGTCGGAACTTCAGAGAAAGAATGATGAGTTTACACAGATTACGCAGGGCATGACGGAAGGACTTGTGCTTTTAAACGAAAAAAATGTAATTCTGAACATCAATCCTGCAGCATTGAAACTGTTCCATACAAAAAAATCCTGCATAGGTAAGGATTTTCTGACAGTGGAGCGAAACCATGATGTGAGCCACGCCATACAGGACGCATTTTCAAGCGGACACAGCGAAATCCGCATAGAACGTGAGGGAAAAGAGTATCAGATTCATGTCAACCGCATTGAATCTAACGGTACTGTAATCGGGGCGGTTGTCCTTGCCTTTGATATAACAGAAGCAGCTTTCGCAGAAAGGAACAGGCGGGAGTTTACTGCCAATGTATCACATGAACTGAAAACTCCTCTGCAATCAATAATGGGAAGTGCGGAGTTAATGGAAAACGGTCTTGTAAAATCGGAGGATATGACACGTTTTGTAGGGCATATCCGCACAGAGGCAGGGCGGCTTGTAACATTGATTGATGATATTATCCGTTTATCCCAATTAGACGAGGGGTGCGATATGCCTTTTGAAAATGTTGATTTATATGAGGTCGCAACGGATGTGGCTGCAGGGCTGGCGGACATAGCAGCGATAAAGGATATTGAAATTGCTGTGACAGGGGAAACAGTCAGGATAAAAAGTGTCCGGCGGTTATTGACAGAAATTATATTTAATCTTTGCGATAATGCTGTCAAATATAATAAAGATGGCGGCATGGTGGAGATTTCTGTAAACAGAGAGGAAAATCAAGCTGTAATCTCTGTAAAGGATTCAGGAATTGGTATTCCGGCGGAACATCAGGCAAGGATATTCGAGCGTTTTTACAGAGTGGATAAGAGCCGTTCTAAAGAGTCGGGTGGAACGGGGTTAGGGCTTTCTATTGTAAAACACGCCGTACAGTATTTGAATGGTCAGATTGATTTGCAGAGCAGTCCTGGAGAGGGAACAATCATACAGATTTTTTTACAAGAGGATAAAAATGATGTGATGCAGATTTCCTAAGAAATTCAAATTTTACAAAAATTATACAAAATATAGCTTTTAGATTTTACAAAGAAGTCATAAGATTTGCTTTATATACTCAATACAAACGCTAATGGTGGTTGATAATGCAATCTTTATGACATAAATATGCAATTCGTAAATTAGGGAATAGTGGTTTTATTTGAGTATAAAACGCTGTTCTCTTTTTTTGTAAAAATGGTAGAGAGGGATAGGTCATGTTTACAAAAACTGTATATATGCAAAAAGCGAAAAATATGGAATGGTTATACACATCAAGGTGTACTGCAAGGAAGGTTGAAACTTACCTGCGGTACACCTTTTTTGTTGGTGCGAAATTTGTTTAATTTTAGATGTTATTGCAGTTTCACCTTGACTGCTGTTGTTCCGTTTTGTGGCAGAAATTTTGATACGGTTCACTGTTTCATATATGGCTGTTTTGAGAGCATGGACTTTTGTGTATCCCACACTTTTTTCATCAGCTCTTTGACTTCCTTTACATCGGCTGCGTAGACATTGCCTGTGGCGTTCATGCGCTTTGCTATCTGGTTCAGATTGTTCCCAATTCTTCCGAGTGTAGCGTTGTATTCCCGAAGTTCGGAATAGTCAATATCATAGATAAAACCGTATAAAATTTGGCGGCGCAGGAAAGCGGATTTGCTTTTCATTCCGGAGGTTTTTACTTTCTGTTCCAGTATGTACTGTTCATCGTCACTTAGATATATTTTCAACTCGTTTTTGCGTTCTCTGTTTGCCATTTTCGTGTCCTTTCTGTAATGGGATTATGAAAGAATTTTACACTATCTTCTATTCCGTTACGGGGGATATTCGTGCAAAAAAAAATGAGTGAAAAAATCAGAAATTCCGGCAGGACATTTTGTGATTTTTTTGAAAAAACATGGCCTTGCAGTCGGAAAATCCCAGCAGGTAGGCGAGCATCCCAAACCGGGAGCCGAGAGCGTTCTGCTCGCTGACGTAGCGGTCAATCAGCAGCCGGATTTCTTTTGATAAATCCATCCTGTCCAGTTCGCCGGAGTATATGTCCGACTTGCGGAGAATCGCCTGGTATTCCCCGTCACTGCTCACGATACCGTTCAACCGCTTGTAGCGTCCGACATTTTCTGATAAAATATCCATACGGGGTACTGCCA
>ERZ779633.375-NODE-375-length-12726-cov-6.776734_pt1 | contig 12726 bp, 4 predicted proteins | sample MGYA00514195_ERZ779633 | MGnify/ENA primary metagenome ERZ779633 (study PRJEB29562, sample SAMEA4376707) | mouse gut metagenome | isolation source: Cecum | study: EMG produced TPA metagenomics assembly of the A DSS colitis mouse model was used to assess the...
GGGCACCCGTCAGCTTCTGCTGACAAATTTCATCTGGGTGCCCGTGTGCATAAAAGAGCTGTCAGCAAGACATCTTTGATCTGCTGGCAGCTCTTTTTGTATACACAGCGTTCTGCTGCGAAAACGATTCGTATGTCTCATGAAAAAACAAAGACAATGCGCTCATTTCCACTACATTTAAGCGCCTGTAGTAAAGAACAAATTCCCTCTCTCATCTCGCCCTGTGCGTCTGTCATAATGACAACTATGTCATATTTTTGCAGATCATACACATATATGCTGCGCCTGCTGTCATATAAACTGACCAGCTCATATCTAGTATGGAATGGATAGTCTTGTTCTGCACTAACTGCAATCGGGCTTATGGTCGTAGAGTGAAAAAAAACAAAATTTAAATAAATTTACAATTTAGAGGCAGTATAGAGTGAAGGATACATATACTCCTCTGTGCCAAGCACCAGTATTTTCTGTACACCGCTTAAATCAAGCTGGCTTGCCACCTCCTGAAACAGAGACGCACAATACTGTTGATAGGATGCCGCCTTGACAATGCGCCTGGTATTCATCGGCTTTATTTTATCTAACACACGAATCTCTTTTACACTTGTATGCTCCACTGCCGCACTGTTTCTGCAATCGACATATACGCCATCCCCCTTGTAGGATGCGGCAATCTCCGGGTACGCGGCATGTTCTGTCTTGACGAGCCAGAACAGCTCAATTCCGTTGTCCTGATAAATGTCAAGCGCGGCTTGATCCATGCCATTTAATGTAGAAGCGACAGAAAATTTGATGTCTTTGGAATACTGCTTTTTTAGAATTGCAATAATATTGAGAATCGTTTTTCCTGTCGTGACCTCATCCTCCACAAATAGAATCCTGTCGATGGTGCCAACCACCATATCCATATCATTTTTGACAAGTTTTTGTTCCGTGGCATGGCTATGCTCTTCCGAAAAATAGAGATATTCGGCATCGGGTACCAGCTCTCTTGTCGTCTGTACATAGTCTGCACCAAGTTCTGCTGCCACTGCCGCACCGATTGCCGTCGCCGTCTCCGCAAAGCCAATGACCAGAAGCGACGCTTCCTCTTCCCCTACTTGCGCGCGACCTGTGCGCTGCCTGAGTGGCATACCTCCTCTGCACGGGTCTGCGCATAAAAAACCGCGCACCCGGTCTGCCAGTGCGCGAAACATGTCAAACGCTTCGCGCGGCGCCACCGGAATATGTTTTCCCTGAAGCCTGTTTACTACGAGATAGTTTCTCTTTGGATTGTTCTCTCTCTTGGCAATCCGAACCAGATTTTGTTCTGTATATACCATTTTTACTTCCTTCTACTATTAAGAAATATTGTTAAATATGTTAAGCGTTCTCCTTTCATATATTCCTTGAAGCAACAGCCCACAAATGTTATACTATGTCTATGCAAAATATTTGATAAACGCTAAAGGAGAATATTTATGTCAAAAAACAGTTTCATTGCCAAAGGCGCACATGTTGTCGGTAAAGTTTCCATCGGCGAAAATGTCAGTATCTGGTACAATGCCGTTGTCCGCGCTGACACCAATACTATCACGATTGGCTGCGACACCAACATACAGGACAATGCCACACTCCACACTGACGCTGGCTTTCCTGTCCAAATTGGCGCTGGTGTCACTGTCGGACACAATGCCGTCGTTCACGGATGCACTGTCGGGGACAACACAGTGATCGGTATGGGCAGCATCGTCCTGAGCGGCGCTGTGATTGGCAGCAACTGCATCATCGGCGCCGGCTCGCTCGTCACTGGAAAAATGCGGATTCCTGACAATTCCCTCGCCTTTGGCAATCCCGCAAAAATTATCAGAGCTGTCACCGCCGAGGAAGCCGACGCCAACCGAGAAAACGTAGCGCATTATGTAGCGCTTATGAAAAGCAATTAAAAACCGCCCAGCCCCTCATCACAAAAGCTCCGCCCCCTTCTCCCAGTCCTCATCCCGCTCGTCACTCGATGCGGCTGCCTGTGCGATCTGCAATACCATCTCACTAAAATACCTCGGCGGGACATCTTTTAACTGATATGCCTTGTGCTTGTCCGCCTCGTCGTAGACATAGCTGCCGCGCTCCACGGTTCCCGCTTTGTAAAACCGCGCATCATACAGCGTCACGCTCTCGTAATACCCACCGATGGCATTCCCGGAAAAATGCAGCTCCACGCCCATACCAAGCTCGGCATCCTCGCGGTAATACGTGTCAAAAAAACCACCGTCCTTCACAGAGCCATGATACCAGCCAAGCCCGGTCAGCTTCCCGTTCAAAGCGCGGTCGTTGACAATGCTGCCGCCAAAGCGCACCATGCTCCTGCGCGCTGCCTCCTCCTCTGTCACCTTGTAGATTTGCCGGTCAAGCTGCTCGATGGGCTGCGTGATCTCGTAGTCAGACAGCTGCTCTTTCCATGCTGCCGCCTCCGCGTCAGACAGCTCGATCGGGTGCACAAGGCTGATGCGCGCCTGCGCAGGCAGCGTGTACTCCTCCCCGTCCTGCGTGTTAAAGGAACCATCCTCCATATAACGGAAGCTCTGCGTTAGCCTGCCATCCTCATAGACACCCCAGACAAGGCCAATGGCAAACGAATGCATCAGCGGATTTTTGACAAACAGGTTTGTCCATCCCGCGACGCTCCACTCCCGCTTTGCGGACAGTGCGTATTCCAAGCGCGCCTTCTGGCTGCTGACAGCGGTTTTCATCTGCTTTTTCATCTCTTTAAAGGCGTCATACGCCGCTGCCGCCTTTGCCTCATCATCCTTCTTTCCCGGTGCGGGCAGATTCTTGAGCTTCTTTCCATTCTCGTCATACACTTCGAGCTCGAGCGCCGGCGTGAGCATCACCTTGAAGATGCGCGCTCCATAGTCAAAAATCCGCTGCATCGTCTCGTCAAAGCCGAGATTTGGCACAATGCGGTCTGAGAGCTCCTCGCGCGTGATGCCAAGCTCAGTAGCTGCAAACTCGAGCGCCTCACCGGCTGCGCTCCTGACCTGCTTAAACTTGAACTTTCTGGCGATGCCGTCCACCAGAAGCAGTGCGCGCGGCGACGGGTTTAATGCAAGCGCCTTCACTGCCTCCGCCGCGATCGCGCCCCGCGCCGCCTGCGGCCACTCCTGAATCTCGTGATGCAGCTTTTGAATAATATCCTCTCCGCCATGAATGGATGCCGCATAGAGCACCCAGCGTTTCTTTGCATCTGCCCCCGCCTCCATCCACTTGTCAAACAGTTCATTCACATAGCGGGCAAACTCGGCTTTGTCCAACACTTCTGTCAAATGCGTTGCATTTTTACTGACACCGCCTTTTTCCTGCAAGGCATAGCACAAAAGCACTGCCTGTAGATATTTTTCAGGCGCCTCCTCCCCCGTCGTCTGATGCACTACGGAAAACGGTGTTGCATACGCCCATGCAAGGCTTTTCTTACGGCCGCCCCGGTGCATCTGCTCCACCAGATCTTCCTTGGCAAGCGGCTTGCTCTCAGAACCATTTTCTTCTATGTTTAATGCCGTCTGCATCAATGCCAGCACCTTTGCATTCTTTTCCTTCTCCATCGCCTGTAGCAGCACCTCATTAAAACCGCCGCTCTTTTGCTGCCAACGGGTCAGGACTTGAACTGCCATCTCCCGCTGCGCCGCTTTCTTTGCCTGTAACAGTGCCTTGACCTCCTCTGTCCATGCTGTCTGTTCACAGAGAATGTCCACCAGTGTCCCCTTTACAAGCTTTGCGCTGTCCGCCGCATAGCCAAGAATTTCCTGTTTATACTGACTGGCATCCTTTTGCAGCACGCGCAGCGCAAGATACCGCCCCTCCGCGCCTGCCGATGAAAAAGCGGTGAGTGTCTCCTCCCGGCGGCTGGCAAGATACGCTGCAAAAACCTCCTCTGCGCCTTCCAATATAAGCGAAGCCGAACATCCTGTGTAGTACTCTCCTCCCTTATAGAGCAGCGAAAAACCAGACAACTGATGTGCGATATCGAGCTGCTCGGCATCCAGCACCGCAAAAAACGCCTTCACGCCCTCTATCGTTCTTCTGTCCAGCTTGAAGTAGATACAGCCACCGATCACCAGAAAAACCTTGCACCGGTTGATAAACTCCTGATCGTTGCAATGCCGCTGGTATTTGGACAGCGCATCCGACAAATGATATCCATACTGCACACCGTCCATATACTCCTTTTCATAAGGATACAGCTCGGACACCGCACAGTTTCCCCGCAGATACTCCTTTGCCAGATCTGCATGGTGAACGTTTGACACCAGCTCTGAGATCATCCGATCATGATTTTGCTTCTTGCTGCCAATCACCTGCTGGTACAATGCCGGATTTTCCTCTTTCAAGAGATCTTTTAAAAATAAAACGGTCTCCTCCACATTAAACACATGAAAATATTGATTCTTATAACTTCTGTTCAGCGTCTGATACCGCTTTGGCTCCAGTGCTTTTAGATAACTGTCAGGATGCTTTGCAAGCTGCTGTTTTAGGATGGGCGTACTCTTAGTGACTGCCGCCCAGCAGATGTAGTTTTCCGGGTCAATGCCAAACAGCTCGTCATACGCTGCGCCTGCCGCTGTAATGCTCTGGCTCTCCTGCATATAGGCATCCTTCATAGAAAACAGCGCCTCATACACATCAAAGGCAACACACGCCCTGACGATATTGCGCAGAATCTCCGAAAGACGGAAATTTAAATATGCCGTGCTGCCCATAAACTGAAAGAGCTGCCAGATCTCCCCGTTTCCTTTGCCGCATCCGCCCACACTGTCCGCCATCTCTTTTGTGAGCTGTCCGCTGCGCACTGCGTCGATCACCTGCTGGTGCGCATCATATCCCTTCTGGACAAGCCATACATGGAGAACGCCCAGCAGCAGATTTTCATAGAGCTTCATCAGCGCGGCATCCTCCTTATTTTCATCTGAAAGCTTGTCAGCAGACGGATATTTCACGCAGAAATACACCGACAGCACATTCAGTGCATACCGCTGCCCCTCCTCCTCGAGGAGAGGCTCGACCAGACCGCGCAGCACCTCAAGACTGTTGTGTGCCTTCCGCATCAGATTGCCACGCTGTTCCGTCATCAGTGTGTAATTCCCACAGTCCATCCAGACCACGAGCCGTTTATATAATGCATAGTCCTCATTATCAAGCACTTCGGTGATACAATAACTGAATACCTTCGCACAGGAGCCATGCCCAATTGCATACAATACGTCAAACAACCGTTTTCTATGCGGACTTTTCATCAGCTTTTTCACCTCCTGCTGTGTCTCACATGACACGCGTGAAAAACTCATCGGCTCAAACTGTGCAAACACTTCATCGCCTGCCTCGCCCTTGAGATATGATATTGCGAGCGTGCGGTTCTGCGCTGAAATGTTCAATTTCTCAAGTAATTCAACGATCTTTTCCATCTGTTCACTCTCTGTGTTCATCATCATGGTAAATATTCCCCTTTCTGCCAAACGGCTGCTGCAAAACCAGCCGTACTTCCTTGCGGCTGTCATCAGATCAGTCGCACTTCTCTGCGGCGGTCATCAAATCAGCTGCACATCCTTGCGCCAGTCCTCATCCCGGCTCTGGCTTGACGCGGTCGCCTTTGTAAGCTGCAAGACAATCTCGCTGAAATACCGCGCCGGAATATCTTTCAGCAGATATGCCTTCTCCTTGTCCGCCTCGTCATAGACATAGCTGCCGCGCTCCACGCTGCCCGCCTTGTAAAACCGCACATCATAAATAGTCACGTCCTCGCCCATCATCCCCACATACGTGCCGGAAAAATGCAGCTCCACGCCAATGCCGACCTCCGGGTCTTCGCGGTAATAGGTGTAAAATCCGCCCGCGTCCTGCACGGAACCGCGATACCAGCCAAGCCCGGTCAGCTTGCCATTCAGCGATAAGTCATTGATGATATATCCGCCAAAACGCTCCATGCTCCTGTGCGCTGCCTCCTCCTCGGTTCTGTCATAGACTGCCCTGTCAAGCTGCTCGATGGGCTGTGTGATCTCATAATCAGAAAGCTGCTCTTTCCATGCCGCCTTCTCTTCGTCTGTAAGCTCCATCGGATGTACGAGACTGATACGCGCGCCTTCTGGCAGCGTGTACTCCTCCTCGTCCTGCGTATTAAAAGAACCATCCTCCATATAGCGGAAGCTCTGCACCAGACGGTCGCCCTCATAGATTCCCCAGATTAAGCCGATCGCAAACTGATGCATCAGCGGATTTTGGACAAACAGATTTGTCCATGCCGCCGCGCTCCACTCCCGCTTTGCGGACAGCGCGTATTCCAGACGCGCCTTCTGGCTGCTCACCGTCGTTTTCATCTGTTTTTTCATCTGCTTAAACTCCTCATAAGCAGCAGCCGCTTTCTGCTCGTCGTCCTTCTTTCCCGGTGCGGGCAGGCTCTTTAGTTTCTTTCCGTTTTCGTCAAACACCTCAATCTCGAGCGCGGTTGTGAGTCTGACACGGAACACGCGTCCGCCATAGTCAAACGTCCGCTCCATCTGCCCGTCAAATCCAAGGTCCGGCACGATGCGGTCCGAGAGCTCCTCGCGCGTGATATCAAGCTCCTTTGCCGCAAACTCAAGCGCTTCGCCCGCGGCAGCCTTCACCTGCTTGAACTTGAATTTTCTTGCGATACTGTCCACCAAAAGCAGCGCGCGCGGCGATGGATTCAGTGCCAGCGCCTTCACCGCCTCCGCCGCGATTGCTCCCCGCGCCGCCTGCGGCCACTCCTGTATCTGGTGCTGTATCTTTTGAATGATCTCCTCGCCGCCGTGAATCGCTGCCGCATAGAGCACCCAGCGCTTCTTGGACTCCGCGCCCGCCGCAAGCCATCTGTCAAACAGCTCGTTCATATAGACTGCAAGCTCCGCTTCCTGAAGTTCGTCCGCAAGCAGCTTGGCATTTTTGTTGACACCGTTCTTCTCCTGCGATACATAGCACAGAAGAATTGCCTGCAAATACGCCTCATCCGCCTCGGCACCGTTTTTGTCATGCACTGGCTGAAACGGTGTTTCATACGCCCACGTGAGACTCTTCTTTTTGCCGCCCTTATGTAATTGCTTTACCAGCTCCTCCTTGGAGAGCACCTCTTGTTGCTGGTCACTTTCCTGAATGTTGAGCGCGCTTTGCAGTAGCGCCAGCACCTTTGCATTTTTCTCCTGCTCCATTGCCTGCGTCAGCACCTGAGTAAAATTGCTGCCCTCCTCCTGCCAGCGTGACAGCACCTTCACTGCCATCTCCCGCTGCGCCGCCTTTTTTGCCTTGAATAATGCGATAATGTCCTGTTCCCAGCCCTTTTGTGCACACAAAAGTTCCAGTAATTCCTCCTTAATCAACTTCGCACTGTCTGCGGTATAGCGCAGGATCTCGTTCTTATTGCGCTCTGCATCCTGTTTCATGACAAGCAGCCCCAGATAACGCCCTTCTACCCTAGCGCCGAAAAATGCCGCAAGCGTCTCCTCGCGCCGCTCACTCAGATAACGGGTAAACACCTTGACTGTCCCCTCCAGTAACGTCTCCACAGAACAGCCGATACTATTGTCATACGCACCATAACATGCCGCAAACCCTGCAATCTGGTGCGCGATATCAAGATGTTCATCACAAAACATCTGGTAACACTGCTCAATCTGTAACAAACAGTCTGTATCCCATCCCTCCACAAATGTCGTCTTCTCTGAGCAGGTCAGTATCATAAACGCCTTGCAGCGGTTAAAAAATCCCGGATCATTGCAGTGCTTTTTCTGCGCCTCCATATACCGATGTGAGACATATTCCCCTGCGTACTCCTCCGCATAGGGATACAGCGCCTCGATGCTTCCATGCCCGCGCAGATATTCCCGCGCAAGCTCGGCATTGGGCGTATCCTTTACCAGATAGGCTATCACGGTCTCATAATTCGGACTTGCCACCACCGCGTCCTCATATAATTTGGGATTTTCTTTTTTCACCAAATCCTTTAAATAATTGATCGAATCCATCGCACTGTTCCATGCCGAATTTTTCTTCGATAACAGCGAGGTATATCCCTCCTCATCCATCGCATTCAAAACGCTTTGCTGATTCTTTTCCAACTGTCTTTTCAGGATCACTTCGTTCAACTGGTCAGCTGCCCAGCGGATATAGGTTTCTGGCTCGATGCCAAGCACCTCATCCAAGTCGCCAATCTGAATCCCGGTCTTTCTTCTGTCCGAAGCCATCCTGAGAATAAAATCTTTGCCTGACAGGAGCATCCACTCGGCATCCACCGCCATACAGACCTTCACAATCTCCCGCAGTACCTCAGAGAGCGGGAAATTCATCAGCGATATATTACAGAGAAAGCAGAGCTGCTGGCGCGCAGGCTCGGAAAGACTGCCCATTTTCACACCATCGAACAGCGCCCTCGTAAACTGGTGCTGGTGCACTGCGGAGAGAATCTCCTCATGCATAGCATAGCCCTGCTGTTCAAGCCACTCGTCCAGAAACGCCGCCGTCTCCTCCTCATATGCTTTCATGAGCGCCGCATCCGCTGCCTCAATCTGATTTCTGGCGGCATATTTTTTATAGAAATAGACGGACAGTGCTGCCAGATAATACCTGTCGCCCTCACCCTTTATCTGGTCTAATATTCCGACAAGCGTGTCAGGTTTGTTCTGCACCATGCTAAGCATATGATCGGTGTCATAGGTGTCCAGATATCCATTGATGTTCATATGAAACTCCATAAATACCACCAACTGCTTGTATAGATCACAGCCTGCCATCTTGTCAGAGAGATCGCCATAAGACAAACAGTTGCAGGTGTGATGGCCGATCGCATACAGCACATTAAGAAACCGGGTGCATAGCGCTTTTGTCTCCTCCTTATCCCGCCATGTCAAGATATTGTGCATCTCATTTCTGACCTCATAGGTGATTGTGGCGGCATAAAAATCAATCCGGTGAAACTGGTCTAACACCTCGTCTCCTTTTTCATCGTATAAATATTGTTCCGCCAGTGCACGGTCACTTTCTGGCACGCCCCTTTTTTCAAGAAACGTAAGCATCGCATTCACTGCCGCAGTCTGTTTGTTGTCTGCATTGATTATCATGAGAAAATTCCTCCTTTATTTTTATAAACCTGCTTCTTCCTTCCAGTCCGTTTCCCGCTCGTCACTGGACGCTGTCGCTTTTGTTAATTGTAACACAATCTCGCTGAAATACCTTGGCGGGACTTCCTTTAGATACAGCGCCTTTTTGACATCTTTCTTTGGTTCCGCATAACTGCTGCACGTTGAATCGCCCGCCCTGTAAAATGCTGCCTCATAGACTGTCACTTCCTCCTCATGCCACCCGACAAAGCTCCCTGAAAAATGCAGCCTGACACCGATTCCGTCAGCGTCCTCACGGTAATAGGTATTGTAACCGCCCGCATCCGCCACAGCGCCGCGGGACCAGCCAAGCGCCGTCAGCTTACCATGCAACGACAAATCGTTTAAGACACAGCCGCCAAAGCGCTCTAAATACTTGCTGTCCGTCTCCTCCTCTGTCAGGCAGTACACCAGTCTGTCAAGCTGTTCGACGGGCTGCACAATCTCATAGTCTGAAAGCTGCTCCTTCCACGCCATCCTTTCTTCGTCAGAGAGCTCCACTGGATGCGCTAAGCCAATGTGCGCATTTTCAGGAATCGTGTACTCTTCCCCGTCCTGCGTGTTGAACGAACCATCCTCCATATAGCGGAAGCTTTTGGCCAGCCTGCCCTCCTCGTAGACGCCCCAGATCAAGCCGATTGCAAACTGGTGCATCAGCGGATTTCTGACAAACAGGTTCGTCCACGCCGCTGCGCTCCACTCCCGTTTTGCGGACAGCGCGTCTTCAAGGCGCGCCTTCTGATTTGTGACAGCCGCCTTCATCTGTTTTTTCATTTCTTTGAACGCCGCATACGCCTGCGCCGCTTTTTCCGCGTCATCCTTCTTTCCCGGTGCAGGCAGATTTTTGAGCTTCTTTCCAGTTTCATCAAACACTTCGAGTTCGAGCGACGGCGCGAGCATCACCTTGAACACGCGCCCGCCGTAGTCCACTGTCCGCTGCATCGTGTCGTCAAAACCAAGGTCGGGCACAATGCGGTCGGCAAGCTCCTCACGGCTGATGCCCAGTATCCCGGCAGCATCATTCAGGGCACGCAGCGCGCCGTTTTTCACCTGCTTGTGCTTGAATTTGCGCGCGATGTCATCCACCATCAGCAGCGCGCGCGGCGACGGGTTCAGCGCCATCGCACGCACTGCCTCCGCCGCGACTGCCCCTCTTGACACCTTCGCCCACTCCTGAATCTGGTGATACAGCTTTGGCAGCATGTCCTCATTACCGTGAATGGACGCCGCAAAGAGCACCCAGTCTTTCTTGGACTCCGCGCCGGCTGCAATCCACTTGTCAAACAGCTCGGCGACATAGACTGCAAACTCCGCCGCGTTCAATGCTGACGCAAGAAGCTTCGCATTCTCGTCCATGGTGTGCCATGTCTGCTCCGCATAACACAAAAGAACTGCCTGTAAATACGCCTCTGCCGCAAGGGTGCCGTCCGTTTTATGTACAGGAGAAAACGGTGTCTCATACGCCCATGCAAGCAGCCGCTTCCTGCCGCCCTGATGCAGTTTCTTCACAAGCTCCTCTTTGGTCTTTGGTTCCTCTGCCTTGTCCCCTTTCTTTATCTGTAGCTTCCATTCTAACATTTTGACGACATTCGCGCTCTTTTCATTTTCAAGCGCCTTCAAGAGCAGTGCGCGGTAATCGCCGCCCTGCTCCTGCCACTCAGCTAATGTCCAGACTGCCAGCTGGCGCTCCGACGCCTTTTTCCCGCTTAAAAGCCGGATGACATCCTCCTCCCATTCGCTGTGCCCGCGCAGAACACCGCATAGCGCCCGAAAGACAATGGAGGAGCTGTCTTTTGCATAGCCAAGCAGCAATTGTTTATACTGCTGTGCATCCCGGTCCAGCAGACGGATTCCCAGCGCACGCGCCTCCGAGGGCGCATTGGCAAAGGCAACGAGTGTCTCCTCCTCATTCTCCTGCAAATATCTGGCAAAATGCTCCTCTGCGACTTTGTCCAACATGTTTATCCGACTCGTGTAATCACTGTTGTCTTTAGACAGGAGGGAGAATGCCTGCAATTGGTGCGCACAGTCCAGCTGCTCGCTGTCAAGCATGGAAAAATACTGCTTTAACTGCGCTTCATTCGCAAAAATATTTTGATACACACAGTCTACACATTCGAGCTTGCGCAGAATCAAAAACACAGCGCACCGATTAAAAAACGCCTCATCCTGACAATGCCTGCGGTAGCTCTCTATCACCCCTCGAATCGAATAGCGTCCATCCAAAAATCCATCCCCAAACTCTTTGTCATAGGGATGCAATTCAGAAACCATACAGTTTCCCCGCAGATATTCCCGCGCCGTCTCAGCGTGCGGTGTATCTGCCACCAGACGGCTGATCATCTCCTCGTGATCGTACTTCTCCTCCTGCATAACTTTTTGATACAACTGCGGATTTTCTTTCTGTAAGATATCTTTCAGTGTGTTGAGCGTGTATTCTTCCATGCTGGGATTATAGAAACCCGCATACATTCGCTTCTGATGTACACAGCGCTGAAGCACCGCGCGGCATTCCTCTGGCGCCAATACTTTGAGATAGATTTCCTGATTCTTTTGAAGCTGCCGGCTCAAAATCTGCCGGTAGCTCAAGCTTGCCGCCCAGCAGATCAACAGCATCGGTTCGATATGAAACAGCGTGTCATAATCTCCTCCCCGAAGCTCCAGATCCGTCCTCGCACACTCCCTGTTTACATGGTCCTGCACCATCGTGTCCCGTGTCCGCTCGATATCGACAAAGGTGTCCAGCGTCTCCTCCGCATTGATCACCACACACGTCCTGACAATCTCTGACAATACACCAGAGCGCTGAAAATTTCGATATGCCAAATTGCTGATTAGATAAAAGCATTCTATTTCCTCTGTACCAAGCTGCTCGATCTCGATTCTGCCAACCATGTGCCCCGCTGGTTTTTGTTCCCGGAGCGCCGCGGCTGCCTCTTCGTGCGCCGCACAGCCCTGCCGCGCAAGCCACGCATCAAAGTCCGTCAGAAGCAACTGCTCATATTCCGCCATATAGGGTGCATCCTCCGCTGAAATGGATTCCGCCTTCTCGTATTTTTTGTCAAAATACACGGACAGCAGCAAGGCGGCATAGAGCGGATTTTCTTTTTTTACATCAGGAACTGCTTCGATCAGGAGGCTGGGGTTATTCTGTACGACTTCCATGATATGCTCGTATGTCATGTCTGTCAGAAACGAGAGGCGCGCCATAAAGCTGTCAATCAGAACGTGCAGCCTTTTAAACAGCGCGCATTCCTCCGTTATTTCATACGTGTGATACCAGAACAGCCCATGGCACGAGCCGCCCCCAATGGCATAGAGCACATTGAAAAAACGCACGCACACTGCGCGCTTGTCCGCTTTAAGAATCTGCTTTGTGACGGCACATGCCTTTGACGCGGTCTGATACGGTACGCCTGAGAAATCCTTGTGTCCAAACTGGTCTAACACCTCATCGCCGGCGTCCCCGCAGAGATAACGCTGCGCCAGTTCGCAGTCGTGCGGGGAGATGCCCAAGTCTTTTAGTAGATCTGTCATTTTACTGATTTGTTTGCTGTTGGGGCTTGTCATGATTGTGACTCCTTTCTTT
>ERZ779633.376-NODE-376-length-12661-cov-9.681422_pt1 | contig 12661 bp, 12 predicted proteins | sample MGYA00514195_ERZ779633 | MGnify/ENA primary metagenome ERZ779633 (study PRJEB29562, sample SAMEA4376707) | mouse gut metagenome | isolation source: Cecum | study: EMG produced TPA metagenomics assembly of the A DSS colitis mouse model was used to assess the...
TCCATCTGCCCATCGGCATCTCCTTCTACACCTTCCAGACCATGAGCTACACCATTGATGTCTACCGGGGCGACGCCCGGGCGCAGCGGTCCATCCTCAACTTCGGCACCTTCGTCACCCTTTTCCCCCAGCTCATCGCCGGCCCCATCATCAAGTACAAGGATCTGGGGGACCAGATTGACCGGCGCACCTGTTCCACCGAAAAATTTGCCTCCGGGGTGCAGATTCTCATGGTGGGCCTTGGGAAAAAGCTGCTCATCGCCAACAACGTGGGGATGCTGTGGGACAGCTACAAAGCCATGGCCCCGTCCGAGCTGACGGTGGCCGGGGCCTGGCTGGGGGTGCTGGCTTTTACCTTCCAGATTTACTTCGACTTCTCCGGCTACTCCGACATGGCCATCGGCCTGGGCAGGATGCTGGGCTTTGAGTTCCTGCCCAACTTCAACTATCCCTATATCTCCAAAAGCATTACCGAATTTTGGCGGCGGTGGCACATCTCCCTGTCCACCTGGTTCCGGGAGTACCTATACATCCCCCTGGGGGGCAACCGCTGCTCCAGGCCCCGGTGGATGTTCAACCTGTTTGTGGTGTGGGCCGCCACCGGCATCTGGCATGGGGCCAGCTGGAACTTCCTGTGCTGGGGGCTGTACTTCTTCGCTTTGCTGATGGCGGAGAAGTTCCTCCTGCTCAAGCCCCTGGAGAGGGCCCCCGCCCTGGTGGGGCATGTCTACACCATGTTTTTTGTCATGGTGAGCTGGGCCATCTTCGCCATCGAGGACTTCCCCCACCTGGGAAGCTATCTCAAGGTCATGTTCGGCCTGGGAGGCGTTCCTCTGGCCGACGGGGCCTTCGGCTACTATCTGCTCTGCTACCTGCCCATCCTGTGCGCAGCGGCCCTGGCCTCCACCCCTCTGGGGACGGCCCTCTACCATCGTCTGGGGGCCCGGACACAGCAGATTGTCTGTACCGTCCTGGTTGCGGCGGGCCTGCTGGTGTGCACTGCCTACCTGGTTGACGGCACCTACAACCCCTTCCTGTATTCCAACTTTTAAGGAGGCGCGAGCATGTCAAAAAAATTCAGTGTACTCCTCACCGTCCTGTTTTGCGCCTTCATCGGAAGCATGTCAGTCATCAGCCTGCTGCTGCCTGACAAGGACTTCCTCCCCCTGGAAAACCGCTACCCCCAAAAGCCTCCCAAGCTGTCGGCAGAGAGCCTGAGCAGCGGCAAATTCATGGAGGAGGCGGAGGACTATGTCTCCGACCACATCCTGGGCCGGGACTTCTGGGTGGCGGCCAAGGCCTGGAGCGAACGGCTGTCCGGCAAGAAGGAGAACAATGGGGTCTACTTCGCCGCCCAGGACACCCTCATCAATCGGGTAGACCCGCCCGACCCGGCCAAGCTGGACAAGGACATGGGCTATGTGGACGCCCTGGTGGGCAACGTGTCCGTCCCGGTGTACTTCGGCCTCATCCCCTCTGCGGCAGAAATCTGGGGAGACCGCCTCCCAGAGGGCGCTCCCACCGCCGCTGAGCAATCCATTATCGACCAGCTGTATTTCTCCACCGGAGCCTCCACCATTGATATGTACGGCGCTCTGGCTCCCCATAAGGACGAAGATATTTACTACCGCACCGACCACCACTGGACCAGCCTGGGGGCCTTCTACGGGGCCAACGCAATCTTTGAAGCCCTGGGCCTGGACCCCATCGACCTGAACGACTACCGAAAAACCACCGTCACCGGCCAGTTTAACGGCACCCTGTTCTCCACCTCCGGGGTGCGCTGGCTGCCTCCGGACCAGATCGACACCTATGTCCCGGACCAGGGCATCAAGGTGACCTCCTGGTTCAAGGGCGTCCCCGAGGAGGGCAGCCTCTATGCAGACCGCTGGCTGGCAGAAAAGGATAAGTACTCCTACTTTCTGGGGGGGCGGCAGACTCTGTGCGTGGTGGAGAAGGAGGACAGCGACGGCCCCAGCGTGCTCCTCATCCGGGATTCCTACTCCGACTCCCTCACCCCCTTCCTCACAGAGCGCTTCTCTCAGGTCCACCTCTTTGATCCCCGGGACAACCTGACCAGCGTCAAGAACTATGTGGAGGACAACGGCATTGACCTTGTAATCGTGCTCTACTCCTTCGCCAACTTCTCCACAGACCAAAACCTGTTTGTACTGGCCAGATAGCAAAAATTCCCTTCCCACTGCCGGGAAGGGAATTTTTTCAGCTTGTCAGTCCTGGGGCTTCATGGTGGGGAAGAGAATCACTTCCCGAATCGAGTCGGCGCCGGTAAGGAGCATGACGCATCGGTCGATGCCGATGCCCAGGCCGCCCGTGGGAGGCAGGCCGTACTCCAGGGCGGTGAGGAAGTCCTCATCCATCATGCCGGCCTCGTCGTCCCCTTTATCCCGCAGCTCCACCTGCTTCTGGAAGCGCTGGCGCTGGTCAATGGGGTCGTTGAGCTCGGAGAAGGCGTTGCCCATTTCGCTGTGGCAGATAAACAGCTCAAACCGCTCGGTGAGCCGGGGGTCCTTGGGGGACCGCTTGGCCAGGGGGGAGACATCCACCGGGTGCATGGTGATGAAGGTGGGCTGAATCAGCTTCTCCTCTACCCGCTGGTCGAAGCACTCATACAGGGCGTTGCCCCAGGTCTTGTCCGCCGTCTCGGGCAGCTCCACGCCGATGGTCTTGGCGGCGGCCACCGCCTCCTCGTCAGAGGTAATGGCCATAAAGTCGATGCCGCAGTACTGCTTCACCGCCTCGTGCATGGGCATCCGGGGCCAGCCGGGGGTCAGGTCGATGTCCTCCCCCTGCCACCGGACCTGATAGGTGCCCAGAATCTTCCGGGCGGCGGAGGACAGCAGGTCCTCAAACAGGTCCATCATGTCGTTGAAGTCGGCGTAGGCCTGGTAGAGCTCGATGGTGGTGAACTCCGGGTTGTGCTTGGGGTCCATACCCTCGTTGCGGAAGATGCGGCCAATCTCATACACCCGGTCCATGCCCCCCACGATAAGCCGCTTCAAGGGCAGCTCGGTGGCGATGCGCATATACATGTCGATGTCCAGGGTGTTGTGGTGGGTGATGAAGGGCCGGGCGGTGGCCCCGCCGGAGATGGTGTTCAGCACCGGGGTCTCCACCTCCATAAAGCCCCGGCCGTCCATAAAGTCCCGGACGTGCTTGATGAACTGGGAGCGGATGACAAAATTCCGCTTCACCTCCGGGTTGACGATCAGGTCCACGTACCGCTGGCGGTAGCGAAGCTCGGTGTTGGTCAGGCCGTGGAACTTCTCGGGCAGGGGCAGCAGGGACTTGGACAGCAGGGTAACGGTGACCACCCGGACGGACATCTCCCCCCGCTGGGTGCGGAAGACGATCCCCTTCACCCCCACGATGTCGCCGATGTCATACTTCTTGAAGCGGTTATACTCCTCCTCGTCCATCTCGTCCTTCCGGGCGTAGAGCTGGATGCGGCCGCTCTTGTCCTGCAAGTCGCAGAAGGACACCTTGCCCATCCCCCGCTTGGACATGAGCCGCCCGGCGACGGACACCTCCTGTCCCTCCAGGGCGTCGAAGTTGTCCTTGATATTGGCGGAGTCGTTATCCGCCACATACCGGGTGATCTGAAAGGGATCGTTTCCGCTCTCCTGGAGCTGCTTCAGCTTGTCCCGGCGAATTTGGAGCAGCTGGGACAGGTCCTCCCGCTCCGGGGCTGCATTCTGGTTATTCTTATCGGCCATATTGCCCACTCCTACCTTCTGTTTCTAATGTTACCGCTCAACCTTCAGTATCTTGTACTCCACAGGACCGGCGGGGGCGTCCACCATAATGTTGTCCCCGGCGCTTCTGCCCAGCAGGGCCTTCCCCAGGGGGGCGTCCTCTGACACGGCCCCCTTCATGGGATCGGCCTCCTGGGAGCCCACAATCCTATAGGTCAGCTCCTCGTTAAACTCCTTATCCAGCAGAGTAACGGTGGAATACAGGCGGACATAATCCCCCTCGGCCTCGCCCTCCTCCACGTCCTCATAGTCGATGACCACATAGTTGCTCAGGATATCCTCCAATTCACCGATGTGGGCATACAGCTTGTCCCGCTCCTTTTGGGCCTCGTCATACTCGCTGTTTTCGCTCAGGTCACCGAAGGAGCGGGCCTCCTTCAGCTGCTCGGCCACTTCCTTCTCCCGGGTGGTCTTCAGGTAGGTCAGCTCGTCCTGCAATTCCTTGAGCCGCTCCGGGCTCAGCTTATACTTCGCCATGAAGATTCGCACACCTTTCCAAACATGATATGGACGGGCCGGCCAGGGGCCGGCCCCTACACAAACCGTAGGGGCCGCCGCCCTCGGCGGCCCGCTTCAATTTAACTATATTCTGTGCCATTATATGTGTTTTCCCACCGTCTGTCAAGTGATTTTTATGTCCTGGGGTGCCAGCCTTCCACACTCCCACAGGACAGCCAGCAGCGGCAGGCTCTCCCGGTCCCCCTCCTCCAGCCCTGGGGCGGAGAGGGTCAGCCCGGCCAGCCGGGGCTGGGGGCCGAACACCTCCAGAAGAACCTCCTCCTCCGCGGCGCAGCCCTCCTGAAAGAGCAGGGCCGCATGGCCCCGCTCCCCCGGAGGCAGGACGGGCACGCCGTATTCCCGGCGCAGCCGCGCCGCCAGCTCCCCGCCGCCCTGGGGGGCGTCGATGACCAGACTGCGCACCCGCCGGCACAGCTGTTCCGCCGTCCGGACCATGTCCCGGTCCACCCGCCCGCCCCGCAGGGCCACCGCCGCCCGGTCCGGAGCCAGGTGCAGCCGCTCCAGGGCCGCCAGCACCAGGGATGTCCCCTGGGCCCGGACAAAGGGTTGGGGGTCCACGGGGTGCAGGCCAAAACCGGCCAGCAGCGGCAGAACATCCCTAGGGGCCAGCACCCGCAGGGCACCCCCCCGGCGCAGCGTACGTCCCGCCCGGCGGAGGCGGCGTTCCCCCCAAAAACCTGCCGGGTCCGCCTCCGCGCGCAGCACAGGCAGGCCGTACAGCCTGCCTGCCGCCGTCTTTCCCCGTCCCCCCGGCGTGAGGACCAGCTGTCCAAGCAATCCAAATCCCCCCTTCTCCTCCACATCGTATGCGGGGAGAAGGGGGGATAGTATCCCAGTATCCCAGGGAGCAGGGCAGCAGGACCGCCGACGCTCACCTGTCTAAAAAGCCCTGCAACTCGCCCAGCAGCTCCAGGGCCTTGAATTTAAGGACATAGCCCTCGCCCGTGACCAGCGCCCCCTGGTCCGGAGTGAAATACCCCGCCTCCAGCGCCTGGTCCACCGTCTCACTGGCCGCCCCCAGGCACAGGGGCGGAAAGGCCACGCACCACCAGTTCCGGCCCTTCCCCTCCCCGATGGTCACCCGCAGTGCGGTGTAGTTCCCGGCGGGGAGGGCAAAGCCCTCATACTCCTTGGTGGGAAACCAGCAGTCCTCCAGCCGGGCGGTGACGGGGTAGTCGTACCCCTGCTTCTCCACCACCTGCCGCCCGGCGGCGGCCAGCAGGTTCAGGTGCCCCTCCAGGGCCTCCTGGGCCTGGGTCAGGGTGGCCCCCTCCGGGTACAGCTCCTCCGCTTGAGCCAGCACCCGGTCCCGGACGGCCAGCTTCAGCGCCTGGTCCTCCTCGCTGTCTGAGTTGGCGATGACGTGGAACCGGATTACGCTGTCCGCCAGCTCCCTCTGCTCCTGACCCAGCCAGCTGCCCGCCACCACCGCAATCAAAACGCCGAACATCAGTGCAATCTCCCAGGTTTTCAATTTTCGGTCCATATGTCCTCCTTGGGACGAAAAACGCCCACACTGTAATTTTCTTACAGTATGGGCAAAAAAAGCGGACCTTATACATCTCCGCCGGAAACAGGGACCGCGATCTCCTCAGGGGAGGTCATAGAGGCTCTTAAATTCATAGCCCTCCGCTTTTAATTCCTTGATTACGCTGTCTAAAACTTTTGTATTTGTGGACGAAACCACATGAAGAAGTGGAATACAGCCACTATGACAATATGTCAGCATATGGCTGTAGGCTTCCTGCTCGGTTGGCTGATTGTCAACATCCCAGTCCCTGTAAGCCATGCTCCAAAAAACTGTTTTATACCCAAGCTCTTTTATTTCCTTCAAAGCATGGATATTATACACGCCCTCTGGGGGACGAAAAAACGGGTCCATTTCCCGCCCGGTAACCTCTTGAAATAACTGTTCGCATTCTGCCAGCTCCTGCGCCAGTTCCTCCTTAGAAATCTCTGTTATGTCCGCATGGTGCGCTGTGTGGTTGCCAACCACATGTCCCTCCTCTACCATCCGGACCGTGATTTCCGGGGCTTTTTTCAGAAATGAAGCGGTAACAAAAAAAGCGGCAGGGACATTGTTTTCCTTCAGTATGTCCAATATTTTGTGAGCATTCTCGTTTTTATACCCCTCATCAAAGGTTAAATATATAACTTTTTCCTTGATATCTCCCAGATAATACGCGTCATACCGGCGTAAAAACCCCGCTCCCCACTCAGCCTGCGGCGGGACTCCATTCCCGTTTCTTCTAAACCACCATTCACATCGCTTAAACTCTATTTCATGCATCCGCAATGTATAAACAGCCAATCCGCTAAGACCAATCAGCAACAGCAACTCTAAAATATGGAATAGGACCTTCTTTTTCATAACACAAGCGTTCTCCTTTTGCTCCCATCTCACTGCTGCGTTTGAACGCAGAATATCTCGCCTCCAAACTCCGTCAGCCGCTCCTGGGCCTCTTGGGCCAGGGCCTCATCGTCAAAAAGGCCGAAGGCGGTGGGACCGGTGCCGCTCATGCTGGCCCCTAGGGCCCCGCACTGAATCAGGGTATTTTTGATGTCATTCACTCGGGCCCGCTGCCGGTCGGGCAGGGCATCCTCAAAGACGTTATACATCCTCCGGGCCACCCCGGCCAGGTCTCCTGCCTCCAGGGCGGCGATCACCCCCTGGGTGTCCGGGCGGCAGCGCAGGCGGACGCTGTCAATTTTGGCGAAGAGGGCGGGGGTGGAGATGGAAAACTCCGGTTTGCACAGCACCACCCAGCACCTGGGCAGGGGTGGCAGGGCGGTGAGGACCTCGCCCCGCCCCTCGGCCAGGGCGGTGCCGCCGATGACGCAGTAGGGCACGTCGGAGCCCACCCGCTCCCCGATTTCAGCCACCGCCTCCGGGGACAGGCCCGCCTCCTCCATCCGGTTCATCGCCCGGAGGACGGCGGCGGCGTCGCTGCTCCCCCCCGCCATGCCGGCGCAGACGGGGATGCGCTTCTCAATGGCGATGTCCAACCCCCGAGGGGACTCCCCCCTGGCTTCCCACCAGCGCAGAGCGGCCTGGGCGGCCAGATTCTTCTCGTTGTTGGGCAGAAAGTGGAGATTGGTGCGCACCCGCAGCTCCCCGGTATCGTTATACGACAGGCTGAGGATATCGGCCAGCTCGATGGACTGCATAATCATCCGCATGTCGTGGTAGCCGTCGGGCCGTCTGCCCAGCACATCCAGGGTCAGATTCAGCTTTGCGCGGGCCTGTACCTCCATGACAGCTCCCTCCTCTTTGGAACGACCCGCCCAGGGGGGAGGGTCCCACATTATTTCCTGATTTTCCGGGCCTCCAGGTAGAACCGCTTGTCGTGGGCCTCCCCCATAGAGAAAGTCTTCCGGGGCAGCACCCCGTCATGGACCACTGTGGGGAACAGCTGGGACTTGTCCATGGCGGGCATCAGAAAGGCCACCGCGTCCTCCCGCTCCCCGGCCAGCTTCCGGGCCTCATCCTCCCCGTGGATGTAGTCTATCCGGGCCCTGGGGCGGGCGGCTATGTAGCTGTCCAAAAAGCCCTGGAGAGTGCCCACCGCCAGCTGGCATTGGGGCTGGGTGACCGTGATCTCCCCCCGGCTCCACCGGTTGATGACAAAGGGGATGACATGCCCCTCCCCCCGGCCCTGGACGGCGGAGGGGTAGTAATCCATCAGGGCATCCAGCAGCTCCTCCGGCCGCACGCCGAAGACCACCCGGTGGATGGGCTCAAACTCCAGGGAATCGTCGTGGAGGTTGACCAGCTCGCACAGGGCATAGCGGGCGGGCTCAGCGTCCCACCTGTCCTGGGGAACCATCCCCTTGCGGCGCTCCCAGCACTCCTTGGCGGTGGCCAGAGAGTGGTTGCCGTCCCCCACGGCGAACAGCAGACCGTCCAGGTCCTGCTCCGCCCGGTCCTTCCAGGTGTTCAGCGCCTGGAGCGTCTGGACTTTCAGCTCCTCCGTCAGCAGCCAGCCCCTGATATGGCCCCCGCGCTCCATCAGCTCAAAGTCGTAGAGCTTTTCCATCTCCCCTGTCCGGGCAGACAGGGGCTCGATCATCATGCGGTGGGGGTCATCCACCAGCAGCATGGCGTGGGGCAGCTCGATAGGGGCGTTCTTCCGCACCGCCACCCGGGGCGGGATGCGGGACATGACAGTCCCCTCGGTGGCCCGGACCGGGGAGGCGCTTCCCGGCTCGTAGTCGTAGGCCTCCAGGTCCACCGCGCCCACGAGCCCCCGGCGGACCCTGCCGTTGTCCAGGGTGCGCTCCACATAGATCAGGGCCTCCGGGTACTCCTGAAAGCGGCCCTCCCGCAGGTAGCGGCTCATGGTGTTGTTGACCTCCATGATGTCCGTCTCCACGCTGGGGCCCTCCAGGCAGCTCTCGGGCAGAATCAGCCGCAGCGTGGAGGGGGCCCGGCCTACCCGCTCCTCCACCCGCTGCCAGTACTCCGGCCGGGAGGTGTACTGGTCGCAGGCAATCACCGACCACAGGGACATGTCGCAGTCCCGTGGCAGTAAAATGTCGGCCGGCTTGAAGGGCAGGTCCTTACACATATCGTTCATCTCTCTCACCTGTTTTTTGTAGGGGCCGCCGCCCTCGGCGGCCCGTTGTCACGGCGGGGCAGCAGGGGTGCCCATGTTGCGGCGGGGCGGCGAGGGCGCCGCCCCCTACACATCTTCTTTTTGCTCTAACATCTGGTCCAGCTTCTGCTCCACACTGTCCAGCCGGGCCGTAATCTTCTGATAGGCCGAAACCAGCGTCGTAATGGCGCCCGCCAGCAGCAGAACGCCAGCCACAACAAGGGCCCACTCCCCGATCAGCATCGCAAGCATCCAAAAGAATATGGAGGCGACAGCGGAAAAGCAGACAATCAGCAGCAGTACGGTCCAGAACATTGCCAAGCTCCTTTCTCTCAGTCCAGCGCACGCTCAATGGCGGCCAGCAGGCCGTCGAACTCCTCAAAGGCGGGCAGCTCGGGGTGGGCGGCCTTGATGGCATCGGTAGACTTAAACAGGAACCCCGCTTTGCTGGCCTGGATCATGGCCAAGTCGTTAAAGCTGTCTCCGGCGGCAATGGTGTCGTAGCCCATGGACTGAAGCGCCCTCACCGTGGTCAGCTTGGACTTCTCGCACCGCATCCTGTACCCGGTGATGGCCCCGTTCTCCCCCACCTCCAGGGTGTTGCAGAAGATGGTGGGCCAGTTCAGCTTCTCCATCAGGGGCTTGGCGAACTGCTCAAAGGTGTCGCTGAGGATGACCACCTGGGTCTCGGCCCTCAGCTTGTCTAAAAACGCTTTGGCTCCGGGCAGGGGGTCGATTTTGGCGATGGTATCCTGAATCTCCCGCAGTCCCAGCCCATGCTCCTTGAGGATGCCCAGCCGCCAGGTCATCAGCTTGTCGTAGTCGGGCTCGTCACGGGTGGTACGCCGCAGCTCTGGGATGCCGCTGGCCTCGGAAAAGGCGATCCAGATTTCGGGGACCAGGACACCCTCCATATCCAAACACACAATGTTCATAACGCTCTATCCTTTCTGTGGGGCCCGCCGCCCTCGGCGGACCATTTCTATGGTTCCTTTTGATGACCCGCCCAGGGGGGCGGGTCCCACATATGGGGGTATTTACCCCTCTCTCCCCTGTTTTCTTCTCAAATTGGTGAGGAAATTGTCCATCCGGGCCACTGCCTCGGCGATGTCCTTCATGGAGGCGGCGTAGCAAGCCCGGACAAAGCCCTCGCCCCCCGGTCCGAAGGCGGAGCCGGGGATCACGGCCACCTTCTCCTCCAGCAGGAACCGCTCGCAGAACTCCTCGCTGCTCAGCCCGGTGGAGCGGATATCCGGAAACACATAGAAGGCCCCCTTGGGCTCAAAGCAGCTCAGGCCGATGCGGTTCAGGTTCTCCACCAGATACCGCCGGCGGCAGTCGTACTCCTCCCGCATGTGCTCGATATCCCCGTCCCCGCTGCGCATGGCCTCCACGGCGGCGTACTGGCTGGTGGTGGGGGCGGACATGATGCCGAACTGGTGCAGCTTGGTCATGGCCCCGATGATGGGCTTGGGGGCACAGACATAGCCCATCCGCCAGCCCGTCATGGCGTGGCTCTTGGAGAAGCCATTGACCACGATGGTACGGTCATAGAGATCGGTGAGATTAGCCGGGGAGACGTGGCGCCGGCCGTAGGTCAGTTCGGCGTAGATCTCGTCGGAGAGGACCATAATATCGGTGCCCTTCAGCACCTGGGCAATGGCCTCCAGGTCCTTGCGGTCCATGGTTCCCCCAGTGGGGTTGGAGGGGAAGGGCAGCACCAGCACCTTGGTCTTGTCGGTAATGGCCGCCTTCAGCTCCTCAGGGGTGAGGCGGAACTGGTTCTCCGCTTTCAGCTCCAGGTACTTTGGCACGCCTCCCGCCATCTCGGCCAGGGGCCCGTAGCACACGAAAGAGGGGGTGGGGACGATGACCTCGTCCCCCGGATTGACCAGCACCCGCAGGGCCAGGTCGATGGCCTCGCTGCCGCCAACCGTGACCAGAATCTCTCCGGCATAGTCGTATTGCAGGTCAAAGCGGCGGTTGAGGTAGGCGGAAATCTCCCGCCGCAGCTGGAGCATGCCGGCGTTGGAGGTGTACTTGGTGTGGCCCCGCTCCAGGGAATAGATGCCCGCGTCCCGGATGTGCCAGGGGGTGACAAAGTCGGGTTCGCCGATTCCCAGAGAGATGGCGTCGGTCATCTCCTCCAGGATGTCAAAGAACTTCCGGATCCCGGAGGGCTTGATGTTTTGAATCTTTTGGTTGAGGATGCTGTCGTAATTCATACGAAGATATACTCCCTTTCCTCCGGGTCCTGGGGACGGAACACCAGATGCTTTTCTTTGTATTTTTTCAGGATAAAGTGGGTGGCCGTACCGGTGACACCCTGGATGGGGGCCAGCCGCTCGCCCACAAACTGGGCCACCTCCCGCAGGGTGCGGCCCGAGATGATGACGGTCAGGTCAAAGGAGCCGCTCATCAGGTACATGCTCTCCACCTCGTCGTACTGGTAGATGCGCTCGGCGATGCGGTCGAAGCCGTCGATGGACTGGGGGGTGACGTTGACCTCAATGAGGGCGGTCACATTTTCCTTGCGCACCCGGTCCCAGTCGATGATGGCCTGGTAGCCCAGAATGGTCCGGTCATCCTCATATCTTTTAATGGCGGCTTTGGCCTCGTCCTCCGGGACCCCCGCAGCGGCGGCCAGCGCCGATACCGGCATGGTACAGTCCTGCTCCAGCAGCTCCAGCAGCTTTTCCATAATATTCCTCCTTATGTGCGGTCAACATCTTGCTAGTTTACATTATACACGCTGTTGTGACGAAAAACAATCCCAAACACAAAATAAGTCCCCGGTTTTCACCGGGGACTTGAATCTATTCAAGGGTTAACCCAGGGTCACCAGCAGGTCGTCGGTATTGACGGCGGTGCCCACAGCGGCGGCCACGGACTTGACGGTGCCGTCCACGGGGGCGGTCACTTCAATCTCCATCTTCATGGCCTCCAGAATCACCAGCACATCGCCGGCCTTCACGGCCTGGCCGGGCTTGCACTCCACCTTAAACACATTGCCGGGCATGGGGCTGGGGACGGGGGTCTCACCGGCAGCGGGGGCAGCGGGCGCAGGCGCGGCGGCGGGGACAGGCGCAGGGGCCGGGGCGGGCGCGGGAGCCGCAGGGGCAGCTACAGGAACAGCGGGAGCCGGGGCGGCGGCCACAGGTGCGGCAGCGGCGGGGGCGGGGCCGTCAGCAGCGGCTACCGAGATCTGATAAGGCTTGCCGTCGATGGTGATGGTATAGGTACCGGGGCAGGTGTCCTTGGGGGCCAGCACCAGGTGGGGGGGCTGATAGCTGGCGGCAAAGGGCTGGATGGGCCGGGCGGTTACCCCGTTGGACACGGAGGCGGGCACGTTGGCGTAGTAGACATGGCCCTGCCAGGCGGGCATCGGGGGCAGGTCGGACGCCTTGGGCGCCGCCGGAGCAGCGGCATCCTTCTTGGGCTCCTCCTTCTTGGGGAAGCCGGCCTCCCGGTCCTTGAAGAAGGCCATGGCCACCTGGGGGAACGCAATATAGCTCAGCACGTCCTCGTCGCTCTTGGCGGTGGCGCCCAGCTCCTTCTTGGTCTTCTCAAACTCGGGGGCCAGGGAGTCGGCAAAGCGGCCCTCCACCACGGGGGTGTTGCCCAAAATCTTCTTCTGGATATCGGGGTCGATGGGGGCGGGAGTACGGCCGTACTCGCCCCGGCAGTAGGCCTTGATCTCCTTGCCCACCACCTTGTACCGCTCGCCGGCCAGCACGTTCTGCACGGCCTGGGAGCCCACCATCTGGCTGGTGG
>ERZ779633.377-NODE-377-length-12633-cov-6.194387_pt1 | contig 12633 bp, 15 predicted proteins | sample MGYA00514195_ERZ779633 | MGnify/ENA primary metagenome ERZ779633 (study PRJEB29562, sample SAMEA4376707) | mouse gut metagenome | isolation source: Cecum | study: EMG produced TPA metagenomics assembly of the A DSS colitis mouse model was used to assess the...
CCGCCGAAAAACTACAAAATTTCTTCGGCGTTTTCTTACAATTTCAAATTGGCGTTGACAGACGTAATGGTCAAACTCATCCAGGAAAAGCAGGGCAAGTAACTGGCTGGTCTGATAGCCCAGGGGCAGGCCGTCCGTTTTGTCGATGTAGATGCACAGCAGGTCATAGAAGGCCATATCTACACCGCGCTTCAGGAACAGGGTCCGCAGCTTGGCTTTCAGTATGTCGTGGTCTATCGAAGCAAAGAACTTTCTTACATCGCACTTCAGGACCCAGCCGTCGGCTGATCCCGTCCTGCGGTAATACTCGGCCATGTGCTGCTTCAAGCGCATTAGGCCGTCGTGGGTTCCCTTCCCCTTTTGGCTGGCATGATTGTCCCGGATAAAACCATGCGTGATTGCATCGTACAGCACGTTATCCGTGGCGGCATGGAGCACCACCTTATCCACGAAAGCTGGTGCCTGAACAAGCCTTTTCTTTGGCTCGTATACGAAGAAGGTCTCAAAGTTGCTGGGGGTGTAGGTCCTACTCAGCAGTTTTCTGGACAGCTTATCGGTGCAGGCCAGGGCGTTGGCCTCGTACTGAGCCGTCCCTGCCTTGGACCTCTTCCCTGCTCTGGCGCTCAGGTAGGCCCTGTATAGGACCTCAAAAGCGCACATCTCCTCATAGGTCAAGAGTTCCCCCCTTGCTTCCGCTGGCTGGGTTTGTAGGGGAAGCTCCAGCCAGCCCTTCGCCTAATACCGGTCCGCTTCCCCACGGTAGCCGACTGCGCCCCCTGACGGGGACGGCCTGCCTCGGTATGATGTATTTATCGTCGGCCCATGCACAGGCTTCCGACAGGATGCGACTCCCTTTGATAGATGGTACACTGTTTTCAGCAGGTCCCCCTGCCTACTCATTCTCGTTTTCCATCAGAGCCGGACGAATGGCATAACCACCGTTGGAGCAGTTGTTGTTGCTCCAGTTGCCGTTGGTGTTGACGTTCAACGCGTTCGTCGCGCCGTTGTTGGAGTTGCAGTACGGAGAGCGGAGCCACCAGTTGGCGGCCGATTCGAGTCGCACCCTAATACCAGGCGGGCGCCCCCGCCGTGTATCTTAATTGATTGGCCTTCCCTCCTGGAACGCCTTTTTTATTGACGCCTCCTGTCTTTGTTCCTCCTTCACCTGGCGGATCGCAGTCTTCACGACATCTACCTGCCTCTTGTCCGCCTGAGCCGTCTCCTCTTCCCGGAGTTTCTTGGCCCTGGCCCCGTCATTTTTCCTCCAGGACATGGTCATGTATTGCACGTCCCGGAGCTTCTTGGTCCAGATGCCGCTGCGTTCGACGCTTACATAGCCATTTTCTACACAAATCAGGATGTACTCCAGCATAAGGGAGCAATCGTCCAGGACTTCATTGATGAGGCGGAGGCGCTCCTCATACTCAGTGACGAACATCTTGCCGTTGGCAGCGTGGATATTGCGGACGATATTCCTTGCGACCTTCCGCATTTCTTCGCCATAGTCGCGGTAGCTGGACTTTGTGAACCCCTTCTTATCTGTCCGGTCCAGAGAGCCGATGAGCTGCTGACACACCGCCTTGACATCGCGGATGTCATCCAGCTCAGCGACTTTCTGGAGGATTTTCCTGACATCGCGCTGGCTTACATCACCGGTCACTATCCTCGTAGCCTGGATGGTGTACTTTACAAGCTCCCTGGCCTTGTTACCCAGGACGTACTCTTTATCAGCCATACAGACACCTCCGGTTGGGACACTCCCCATTACGGGCGGCGTTCAGATCCTCCGCAACGCCGATAAAGGTACAACGGTCCCGGCAAATCAGCAGCATCGCCTCCCGGCCCGTCGGGGTCTTGCCGCACAGCATAAGGCCATCCGGGTCCAGGTCCTTCCCGCATGGAGGCTCCAGCTCAGCGAACAGGTTTCCCACCAGACAGGACAGTTTCGCGGGCGGAAGTGACAGGTTGATGAGCGTATTCTCTACCTGTTCCATCAGAACTCCAGCCTCTTCTGCGTGGCGTTCCAGACGCCGGTAGCAACCAGGCCGGTCAGCGACTCGAACGTCACCGTGAACGGGTTGCCGCTGACATCGGTGTTATACATCAGCTCCAGAAGAGACAGGCGGGAGTCCAGAGCAGCACTCAGGTTCTGGATAGCCGGGTGTGCCTCCAAGTCCGCATTGTGGGCGTCGATGAGCTTCTGCGCCTCAACCAAGAACTGGGGCAGCATAACTACCGTGCAGTATTCCTTCACATCCTCGGCTGTCATAAATGCCTCCGGGGAGTAGTCGATGATGACCGTGGCGCCCTCGCCCACCGTGATGCTGATAGGGAATCGGCGGGTGTCAATGCCGGTCTTGGAATATGCGCTCACCCACTGGGGGTAGTCGCCCAGGGTGCCGTAATACAGCAGCACCTCCGTACCGTCCAGGTCCTTGGCGAACACGCCAAACTCTCTGATCCAGAAGCCGTGGTCCAGGCCGCCGTTCAGGTCGGACCTGTACTCCACCGTCATGTGGACGGTATCGCCGTCATACATGGGCTCATTGGAGGTGGCCGCAGCCACCGGCTCCACCAGGTCCTGGAGCTCGCCGGGGAAAAGCCCTTCCGGGCAGGTGCCGGAGCCTACCATCGTCCGGGTGAGGGTCAGCGGCATCTTCTCCGCCATAATTTTGGCAATCAGAGCCCGCCCCCTCTTCGTGGTGGTGCAGCCGTATCCGTACATCTCGATGGGGTTGGCGGGTTCGTTAATCATCGGACTCATACAAATTCCTCCTTCAGTTCAGGCAGTCTCGTTTCCATAATGTTCCCGTGGCAGGCAGCAAAAAAGCGGCCGTCCACGACCGCAGGGATAACAGTATCAAATTCAGGCAGGGGCGGCAGCCGGGTCTCCATAATGGAGCCATGGGCAGCAGCGGAAGTGTGGACCAAAATGGCCGCGGTCCCCAGCTCCGGCTCGATGACCGGCAGCTTCGTGATGCTCATACCGTGGCCGATTGCAGGTGCAACGTAAATTCCCGCCGCCGGTATCTCCGGTTCCAGCTCCGGCAGCTTCGTGATTGCCATGCCCCGGCCCATGAGCGGGGTGACGTGTAGCTCGGACTCGATGGGCGGGGTCTCTGTTGTCGCCGTGATACGGATACCCACGCCGGCGGCCTTGATAAACGGAGCTGTGAACAGCTTCTCAGCATGGTCTTCCGGGGTGAGGACACCGGTATCCAGCAGCATGACCGCCGGTTCCTCCGGGTCTTCATGGTAGTACAGCGGTTTCGGCCAGAACATCCTGAACGCCTTGATGACATCGTGATAAGTGCAGTTGTTCGTGTTCTTCCAAATCTTGAAAATCAGATAGTCACGGTACTGCTCATCGTCTAGGACGTAGACGGACTCAGCGGTACAGGCCAGAGCCCCGGCCTCCTCCCTGCTGAGGCATACAATGTCTCCCACGCCGTCAAGCTGTTTCCCTATGGCTGTCAGGACTCCCCGCTCATCCCGCAGCGCGGTGAAGAACCGGTGCAGGTCAGTAAGCTGTTCGCCGATGGCGCAGATGAGGGCGTCGATGACTGGCTTCTCTTTGAACTGCTCAACCAGGTCCTGCCGGAGCTTCTCAGCGTAATCAGCCATCCAGCTCCACCTCGATCCTGCCCTCATCCGTTACTGCCCGCTCCCGCGGAGAGATAGACACGCTTCTCAGGTTATAGTCCGTTGGCATGGTCCCCTCGTTCGCTGTGGCAAACAGGCTCACGTCCATATAGTCGATGCCGGAGACCGCTAGGTGGAAATTCTGGGGGATAACGCTATCTCCGGCCTCCAGCTCCCCCACCTTCTCCAGAATCTGATTCTTGATGAGCTCAGCATAGTTGACGGGCGGGTTCGTGGTCTTACTGAGGGTAACACCGACTTTGAACCAGACCTTAACGTAGGTGGGCCGGTTGAACCGCACCGCAATCTCTTCGCCATACTCACCAGGCAGTTTAACCTCCACAGAGCCGAAGCTGCTGATCCCGCCGGCCTTTGTGTCGAGTATCTGCTGGGCAATCTCTGTCGCGTCGCCGCCGTCCACCACCACCTCGACGCTGTGAGGCCAGCGGCCCATGCTGTCCGTTACGTTGCTGTCGTTCTGGTAGACCGCGCAGCTCAGGATACCCTGGACATTGCTGAGGATGGCGCTGCGGATACTCTCCACCATGGAGGAAGAGCGGTTGTAAATCTTGTCCGCATAAGACCGGCGGAACTCAATATCCGTCTCCGCGTGGCGGCCGGCGATATAGGGGCCTACGTTGACTACTGCTGTCATCCCGGCCACCGCCTTCACTATCTTCGTGATGACGCCGTTCGGGATGAGGATGTCGCCGTCATCGACCGTGGCGAACTGGATGACTGAGCTGACCGTCTGCGTGGTCATGTTCTCGGACAGGACCATCACGTTCGAGCTGATCGCGTCCTTGGCCTCGATGATAAGGGACTCCCCCGACACGGACACGCTGAAATTGCTGTCCGTGATGGCCGTCTGTAACACGCTTAGGTTCTCGCTAACGGTCTTTTTCGGGTCAGGGGTGATAGTGTATAGGGTTCCATTCAGGGCGATGCTTAGAGAGGCCCTGACTTCGCTGGAGGCCATAATAACCGTTGCTTTGTTGAAATTGGCCCTTGAAATCACAGCGTCGGCGGAGATGCTCAGGTTTGTCGCCGGGTTTGTATCCGTCGCAATCAGCGTTCCGGCGGGGACCACCGTTCCGTCCAGGCCGGTGCAGAGGATGGAGTAATAGGACTTTGCCGACATCTCGCGGGTGGAGCCGCCGAACTGAGCCGCGCTGTCCAGGCTGCGGCCTTCCGCCGTCGCCGGGTACTGGGAGTAATAGACATCGGTGCCGTACTCCCACAGCTCCGCGAGCTGGTCGGCCACGTTGGTCAGCAGGTGGTTCAGCAGAGACTGCGGATTCTGTTGGGTGTTCACCCCCAGGCGCCTGGTCATGCTTTCGTGCATCTCGGCCAGGATAACATCCAGCCGCTTAGGGTTCGGCCCCTTCGGGGTCAATCCGTACTGTGCCATTTGATTTTCACCTCCTCCTCGAAAGATTCCTCATCCGTCGAAAATGCGACGGTAATGGTGGCCTGTCTGGTCCTCTTGTCGATGGCAAGGTCCACGCCCCGGACATTGGTGACGCCTTCCACGCTCATCACAGCCTCCCGTATCAGGTGGCGGACCTTCACTTCGTTCGGGTTCTTCACCAGGATATTCTCAAAATACGGGATACCGAGGCCGGGGCCGAGCCTCCATTCCTGGAAAAACCACAGCAGGCGGATACGGACCGCCTGCACAATGCTTTCTGTTGGTGATATGTCACCCGTCAGGGAGAGCTCCAGGTCTCCCCCGGCATCCAGCTTGAAGTCGATCACATCCGTCACCCCCCAATGAATACGTCGCCGCTGCCGTTCTGGACGGCCCCGCCGATAGAAACAGCGTCACCAACACGGGCGGCGGGTTTACCGTTGATAAAGACGGTGGAGCTGCCTGCCGCAATCACGTCTTGGTGGCCTGGGTGCGAAGTACAGCCATGGGATGAGTAATGGTCCCCCAGACGGCCGGCTGGCTTCCCATTGATGAAGACATCGGGGCTGCCCTCCGCCAGCGGAACAGGGGGACAGGAATCGTGTCCGGTGCAGTTGTCGCCTTTTCGAGTAGCTGCTGGCATAGCTTTTCCCTCTCTTTCTGGAGAATCTTTTCCACATAGGCGTCCGAAAATGACGGGGCGGCAATTTTTCTGGTCTTCTTTCCCGGAATACGGAAATCCTTGAACTTGCTGGGCCGGTTGCAGGTGACCATATCTCTGCCCATGGAAGTCTGCACCACCCTCAAGCAGAACCTTTTGAACTCTGCATCGCTATCAAAGAAGCTACGAAGGTCCTTTTTGAGCACATATTTTCCGGTCTTATTCACGATACTTTACCTCCTCAATTCAGGTTGACCTTACCACCGCTGACCGTCAGGTTACCGGTGATAAACACGCCGTCGGCCTTCACCTTCAGGATGGTGCTGCCGGCCTTCATCACCGCCGCGTCTTCGTCACAGGCGATTTGCATAGCGTCGCGCCCCTTCGGGGATAGGCCGGTGATGGCGATAGCGTTGCTCAGGTCGAAGTTCAGGGTGGTGTCCGTCTCCTTGCCGTACATCCAGAAATCCAGGGCAGACTCGCAGAAGATGATGAGGCATCCGTCTCCCGGCTTGATAGGCCATGCGATGGACACGTTGGCGCTCTGGGGGAATACCACGGGGACGCCGGTAATGACCGGGAAGTCCAGCGTCTCCCCGTTCGGCTTCTTGAACTTGGCCTTTGGTTGGACCGAGGCCAGGCCCTTGGCAGCGTCGAACTTCACGATCTCCCCAGGCAGGGCGGTGTGCATATTCTCCGTGGCTTTCCTGGCGGTCTTATTCACCTGGTCCACCAATTCCTGCTTCATGCTCAGCTCACCTCCAGAAGACGGGCGGTACAGGTCCAGGAGCCCTCCATGTTGTCGCCCTCGATGGCAACGGAGTACACCCGGAGGTAGCCCTTTACAAACTTGCTGTTCAGGTACACATAGTCGTCAATGTTGATTGCTGCGTTCATCAGGTACTCCACATCCCACCCGTACCGGCATCCATCCGCCTCGTCGGAAATCTGGACCCGCTCAGGGATACCGATAAGCCCAGTCTCCGCAGACAGCTCATAGACTTCCCTGCTCATGGTGTCTTCCGGCTTTTTGACCTGAAGGACGCCGTTGTTTATGCTCCAGACCAGGCCGCTTGTCTCGCAAGCCTTGGTCAGCACATTCCGGGCGGGCCCGACGTAGCTGTACCCATTCGGGATGTCCTTAAACTCGGCGTTGTAGGAGAAGGACGCCGTTATGCCCATCTGGTCCGCAGTATCCTGGATGAGCGTCTTGCAGTTGACAGAGCCGTCGTAGCTGACGGAGACGTAGGTGTCGCGGACCTCCACCCGGTTGTCTACCAGCTCCGCTTCCGTCACCACATCGCTTCCGTCCTGCCGGGTTCGGACGAACGTAGTCACCCCGGAGAAGATGAGGGGCATCACCGTCCCATACCCCGCCCGCAGCGAGACCACGCAGTCCTTCTTGCTCAGCTCGGCCAGGTGCTGCGGGCTCAGGTTCCAGACAGAGACCTTTGCTGTATTCTGGCTGTCCGTGTCTGCCTTCTCCACAGAAAATGAGATATGGAGCGGTCGAGCGCCACCTCCGATCTCGAAGCCCGCTGACCCCGCCTGCCCAGCAGACAGGCGATACTGTCTATCAAAATTCTTCACCGTGACTCCCCTTTCCAGACAGCACAAAAAGAGGGCCGCATCTCTGCGACCCTCTTCAGGCTGTTATTTTGTTTGGCACAGCTCCCGCTTCAGCAGCGCACACTCCAGGATGATGGCATCTAGCCGCTCCAGGATGGGGCCCACGGCCACCGGGATTTGGGCGGGCTTTTCCTCTTGGGCAGGAGCTTCTTGCATGAGCTCCAGCTCTCTCTGGACATCCTTGGCCCGCTTCGCGGCCATCTCCAGGCTGATCTGCCGGACCTTCGGCACGACCTCATTGGTGAACCAGCTCACCACCTCCGGCGGGGCCGGTCTGCGGTCCAGGAAAATCAGCGCGTTCTCCTCATCGAAGCACCGGAACCGGCGGACGCCCCGCTTGTTCTTGTCGATGCAGTCGATTTTCCGGTACACAGCTTTCGCCGGACGGCTGCCAGTCTCCGAAGTCTGGACCACTTTCGCCGGCGCCGAATATCCAGACATCGCCGCCAGGTCCACCCCGCAGTAGTAGGCGGTCCCGTCCCGGTCGAAGGTTACGCGGACCTCCCGCTTCCTCTTGTCGGCGAACGTCTTGAAGGACTCAGCCATTCAAACCACCTCCCCGTGGAGGTGGCGCCGAAGGGCTCCGTACCGAGCCGTGAAAATCTCCTTCAGGATGATGACGGCCCGCTCCGCCTGTTCCGTCTGGCCTTCCGCGAGGTTGGCGTCCACCGTGTCAATGATGACGCCCACATCCCCCATGCGGATCACCTCAGTCTCGATTGCTGCCACACTGTTCATCTGTCGTTCCTGCCTTTCGTAAAATTGCACTTGAAAGAAGCAGTCGGCCGTGATACAATGTGAGCAACCGAAGGCTTCTTTCGGTTTAGGACACAGGAACGGTGCAGCTTTGTGAGGGCTGGGCACCGTTCCTTTTTTGTCCGTCCTGGTTACATTCTCATTCTAACTTACCGTCGCGGTAACGTCAAGTCAGGTTACCAATGATATAACGCGAAATCGAAATGTTACCATGGCGGTCAGTTCTTTGAGCGAAGCGAAAAGAACGGTTCTCTAAGGTACGGTTAGGTACGGTAAGGTAAGGTACGGTTACCGCGGATTCTCCGCGGAGGTCTCCAGTCCATTCTCCGCATTTTTCTCCAGTCTTTTCTCCAGTGGAATTGCCGCAGGATACTCCTCACTCACGCTGGGATGTAGACGAATTGAGCCTTGCCGCTCACAAAATCCTGGCGGCCTATGTGGTCCTGCTCTGTCAGGGCTGCGAAGATGCCCAAGGGCAGCTCCTCGCTGCCAGAAAACAGGTTCAGAGGGAACTGGGGTACGACTTTCACGCCGATGAGCAACGGGGCTCCCAGGCTGTCCAGTAGGCCGAAGGTCCAGTATCCGCCGGTGTCGTTCCAGGTGAAGCGGAGTTGGTACTGCTTTCCGCTCAGGATGACACGGGAGATGCTATCGTTCATATCCGGCACGTCGATGATGGTATAATTCATCTCTGCACCCCCTTACAGCAGGCCGAAGCTGCTGGCGGCATTATAGAGGATGGACCCGCCGCCCTGCTTATTGGAGCCGTTTGAGCCTCTTCCGCTGGAACCTCCTGCGGAGCCTCCTGAGCTACCTCCACCGCCTGAGCCTTGACTGGCCGCCGTGGTGTTGGCGGTCCCCGCAGAGGCCCCCGTCGTCCCGGACTTGCCGTAGCTGTCCGGGATGGTGACGGTGGCGCTCTCAGTGACTACTATCTTCTTCAGGACAATGGGTATCTCCCTGGCGTAGCCGACCTCTGTGCTCTTCTTGATGTTCAGGTTGGTGATAGCCATATTCTCATACACCGATTCAGAGGTCGTAACTGTCACCGGCTGCTTGGCGAAGTAGAGGGCTTTCATCTGAGCCACGATGCCCTCGGTGTAGCCTGGGCCGCCGCCGTGCCGGTTCTTCCACGTCACCGGCGTATCGGTGACAAACAGGGTCATGTTCAGGGTTTCGGGCTTCAGCGTGATATTATCGCTCACGCTGAAGCCCTTTTCCGTCGGGTACTCAGGGACCTGGGCCTCATAGCCCTCGTCGGAATCAATCAGAGCGTCGAACTCGATGCCGTTGATGCTGACAGGCTGCTTTGCTTTACCCATGATGTCACCTACCTTGTGAACGCGAGAGCCCGCGCCAGCTCGCTGGTGGAATCCTCGGCCGCCTTGTCCATGGCCTCGGAGCTCTTCTTCTGGCCCGCCCGGTCCCCGTTGAACTGGTTCTGGATGTTGACGTTCTGGACCACGCTCTTGCTGATACGGTCGCCACCGCCGACGGCCGCTGCCGTGCCGGGGCTGACCACCTTGGCCTTGGCGATGGTGTTCATATCGCCTATGGCGGAATCCAGGAACACCTTCGCTTTGCCGATGCCGGATGCAAGGCCCTTTACCGCCACATCGAGCACGTCGCTCATGCGGATCGCGCCGCCACCCTGCGGGGGCTTGGGCGGCTGAGGCGGGGCCGGCTTAGGATACTTGGGCGGTGCCGGGGGGCTTGGCTGCTTGTTCGGTTCCGGCTCCGGCCCACCCTTGGGCTGCTCCTCATTGTTTGTGGGTGCCTCGGTCTTTATGGGGATAGACAGACCGTTCGCCAGGGGCTTCAGGAACTCGGTCAGCTTGGCCTTCCCTGCTGCGATGCCGTTCGCCAGGAGGCTCCCGACATCCGGCACATCCGGGGAGACCTCAGCATCCACGCCGACAGACATCCCCTGCGCCAGTTCCCCGATGGCTCCCTTCACCTTGTCCTTGCCGGCCTGGATGCCCTGGGTCATCAGGTCAATCATATCTGGCATATAGGTGTGGAAATCGCTCAGGGGGCCGTCCTCCGGCTCAGAGAAGCCCAGGAAGGACTTGATTTTGTCGGCCACGCCCTTCACGGCCTCGCCGACCTTGCCCACCGCCCCGGTGATGCCACTGACGATGGAGTCGATGATGTCAGCGCCCCACTGGACGGCTTCCCCAGGAAGAGCCTTTATCCAGTCGATGGCTGCGGTGAAGCCGTTCACGATGGCGTCCTTGATGCCGGACACCTTCTCGGTAATGATGTCCCACGCCGCCTGGAAGATGCCGCCGAATATCTCCGCCAGCTTGCTCCAGATAGCGCAAATGGCATCCCACGCGCCGCTGGCTATGGTAATTATCATCTGCCATATCGCAGCGGCGATGTCTTTGATGGCGTTCCACGCGCCCTCCCAGTCGCCAGTGAAAACGCTGGCAAGGAAATTGATGATACCCGCCACGGCGTCCAGAAACGGCTGGATGAGAGCAATCAGCGTGTTCCAGATGGTGCCGAACACTGAGATGATGGTGGAGCCCCAGGTGTCCCAGAACGACTTCAGCGCCTTGAAGATGGACTTCGCTGCGGTAGACAGCGCGTTCCACAGGGCGATACACAGGGCCTTGATTGCCTCCCAGACCTTCAGGAAAGATTCTTTGACCCCTTCCCCGTTCTCGGCCCACCACTCGGACAGGGCTCCGAATATGGTCATCGCGGCGGTCCGTATTAGCTCCCAGGCTTTCAGCAGGAAGTCTTTGATGGCGCCCCACGCATTGAGGATTGCCTGCCTAGCGTTGTCGGCGCCGATCCCCGCTTTATCGAACAGGGACCCGATGAGGCTGCTGTCTCCGCGCATGAAGGCGAAGAAGTCTTCCACCAGGAGCGCCAGAACCACGATGACGGTGATGATTGCCAGAATCTTCAGCTTCATGGCGGCCATGGCCCGGTCCATCTTTCTGAGCCCGTCGAGGAAGGCCAGCAGCCTGGGCAGAGCCATGGCGCCAAAAGCGGCGCCGGCTATCAGACCGATGAGCTTGAACAGCTTCTCGGTCCCTCCCTGCTTGTCAGCCAGCCAGTCTATACTGGTCTGGAGCTTTCTTAGGACATCAATGCCCATGCTGAACGCCTTGACCATCGTGGTGCCGATGGCCTGAGATACGCCAAGGCTCTCGTCCATGTCCGCGACCCAGAGGCCCCACTGGTTCCTGATATTGGTGAGGGCGTCAGTCACATTGTACCGCACATCGCCGAAGCTCTGCGCGATGGTGTCGGCGTTGTCCACGAAGACACCTTTCAGGTCTGCCAGGGTGATTTTGCCGTCGGTCGCCAGTTGTTCGAGCTGGTCCGTGGTGGTCCCCAGCCGCTTATTCAGCAGGGCAACGGCCTCCGGGGACTGCTCCAGGAGCTGACTGATCGTCTCACTGTCCACGCGGCCCTTGGCGAACGATTTGTTGATAGACTCCATCAGGCCGGCGATCTGGTCATTGGTCTTGCCGGCGGTCTTGAAGAGCATCGTGGCCGCATCATTGAATTTCACGGCCTCATCCACGCTGCCGAACAGCTCCGAGTTCTCGCTCATCAGCTTGGAAATGACGTTGGCAGCGTCTGCGTAGGAGGTCCGCGTTGCATTGGCGGAGGCCAGGATTTTCTGCTGGACCTCAGACTGCTCCTCCAGACCAGCGGTGGCGGTGCGTATCTGGGTGTTCACCCTGCTGAACTCTTCCGACAGGGCGTTGAGCTGGGTCAGGGAGAAGCCGATGCCGATGGCACCCAGCATCTTTGTCGCCATGGACTTCAGCGACTTGATGCTGTTCTCTGCCGCCTGCTCAGAATTTTCGTCGATGTCGTACCCCAGCAGGATGCCGATGTCTCTAATCGTCAATCAGCTCACCCCCTTCGCCAGTTCTTCGGCCCGCCCCGCCTCCACGTCCTGGTCCATGCGGTAGAGCGCATAGAGCTTCAGGGCTTCATCCAGGGTGTAGCAGGTCTTCAGCTCCCACATGGAGGCGAGGCCGGCCTTGATGAGTACATACATCCGCAGCTCCAGCTCTGTGAAGCTGCTCAGGTCAAGGGTGCCGTATCTTCCTGCTTCGGAGTTACCTTCTCCATCAGCTTCGCGATGGCTTGACCAAATCGGCCTCCGAGCTTCGAGAAAAAACCTTTGTAGTTGGTGCGGATCACCTCAAAGGCCAGGATGAACATATCCTGGACATCCGTACAGAACACCTCGTTCAGCAGGTCTTCGCTGAGGGACTCAGGCTTCCCTCCCGGCTCTTCAATAGCGATATTGCCGCCGGTGATGAGCAGGTGACGCAGGACGGCCTCCAGCTTGTCGCCGGACAGCGTAGAAAAGGCCCCCGCGATAGCGGGGACCGCGCTGGTGATGTCCACATCGAGCAGTCCCTTTCCTTCTTCTTTGTCGTCTACGGCCGCCAGAATGGGCGCGAGGCCGGACAGCAGGGGAAGTACCAGGGCGGAGAGCTCACCGGTCAAATTGGCCGCTCTCATGGCCGGGAGGGGGCGAATGTAGAACGTGTTC
>ERZ779633.381-NODE-381-length-12524-cov-5.597161_pt1 | contig 12524 bp, 8 predicted proteins | sample MGYA00514195_ERZ779633 | MGnify/ENA primary metagenome ERZ779633 (study PRJEB29562, sample SAMEA4376707) | mouse gut metagenome | isolation source: Cecum | study: EMG produced TPA metagenomics assembly of the A DSS colitis mouse model was used to assess the...
TCCGATTCCTGACTGTGGCGGAATTATCCCGAATCAGGCCGCCGTTCTGGTCTTCCACCTTATCCACCAGAGTTAAATTATAACATGTTCCGCTGTTGGCAACGGTTGTAACATATCGCGCAAGCCCGGCCGTGGTGTAGTTGTTCGTGCCGTGACCGATGGCGGAACGCACCGCATCCAGATCGGACACGCCCGGCGCGTACTCCTCAATCTCGATTCCCGAGGTCTCCGAAAGGCCATACATATCCGCATATTTGGCCAGTTTGTTCAAACCCACGCTATCATTGTAAGTATCGCCCACCGTTCCCAGACGGTAGCCTACCTCATAAAAGAAATAGTTACAGGAATACCGCAGTCCCCCCGTCACATTTAAGGCGCCGTGCGCGCCGGGATAAATATGACATCTGGGCGGCAGGGTGATCTTGTCAAAAATACCCACACAGGTAATGGTATCCGTCAGTGTAATGACCCCCTCTAAAAGCCCCGCCGTGGCGGAAACCGGCTTAAAGGTAGAACCGGGCGCCGTCCGCTGCTGTGTCGCGTAGTTTAACATGGGGCTTGACAGATCGTTTCTCAGACTCGCAAAATAGGCCGCGTCCACACCGTTTGCCATCCGGTTATTGTCATAGCTCGGGTATGAGGCAATGGCCAGCACATCCCCCATATTTACATCCGTGACCACAATGGATCCGGAATACGGGTCGAGAGCCAGCTGCGCCGGCGTCAAGTCAAGCTGCTCGATGCGGTTGCGCATGAAAGCGTAAGGCGTCACCGCCCCAGCCCGAAACTGCGCGATTTCCTCCTCGGTCGGCTCCACCACATACTGCTCCATCAAAAGCTCGCAGATCTGCCGTCCGGAAATCTCATCGTTCAGGATCATGTATCGGTAAATCTTTTTATCAAAATCCAGATCCTGATCAAGCGCCTCAAAAATATATTCCAGAATCTTATGATAAATCTCCACGGAGTCAGAATACCGCGAATCAATATCCAGCTTGGAGACATTGATCCAGTTCTGCGCGATGGCATAATTCAGATACTCGTTTAAACTGATAACCTCATCCTTCGTCCATGCGATGTAAGTGGCGTCATTTTTATCCACCACATCCTCCATTAGAATATCCCTGTCATACAGAGTAGACGCCACGTAACTCTCATAGACCTGATACTCCTCCGTCAGTGCCTCGTAAGGGGTGCAGCTGACTGTCAGCTCGTCCTCCAGCGTAGCAAAAACGCGCGCCTTTTTGTCCAGATAAGCCTCCTGTACGGCTTTTTCCGTATCCCCCGCATACTCCGACGTAAAGTGGGTGGTGTCAATCACATTGTTGTTGATGCAGGCATAATACACGTCGTAGATGGGAATGGGAATATTCCCGCCGCTGCCTCCCTCCGGGGGCGTATATTCCCTGATATTCTCTATCTTATTCAGAAGAATCGCAGCCAGTTTGGATTCCAGAATATGATAACAGGCTTTCTGCAGCCCGGTATCCAGTGTCAGCACAATATCATTGCCCGCCGCCGGCTCCACCCTGTCGCTTGTCTCCACCACCTTACCCATATTATCCACATACACGGTTTCGGAACCCTTTTTCCCCTGCAGCTCCATCTCCATGGAGGCTTCGATTCCGGATTTCCCGACAGTATCGTTTAAATCGTAGGAGGGATCCTGCGCCTGCAGCTCCTGCAGCTCTTCCTGCGCCACCCGGCCCGTGTAGCCGATCACCTGCGCATAGTAAATGCTCTCGTTATATTTGCGGATCGTCCCCTCGGCAATCGCCACGCCGTCCAGACTGTCCGCATTCTCCATGATGACAGCCACCGTCTCCTGTGAGACATTTTCCGCCACCGTGGTGGCAATGTAGCGCTGGTAACTGTTTGCGCTCATGGCATAGCGGATCGTGATGATCTTCAGTACCTCTTCTTTGGAAAAGCCAAGCCCCTCCACAAAGCTGTCCGAATCCTCGTCGTCCGTATAATCGCCGATGCCGTAACGGCTTGTCCCGCACAGATATTTGATCACATCCTCGGGGGCTGCGGCTTTCTCACGCTCCTTCAGATCATCCACGGACGCGTAACCGTAAATATCCGCCAGAAAACGCAGAAGCTGCGCGCCCTCCACATTGTACACATATCGGCCGCTCTTGTTCAGCGCAATGTGAAAATCGCTGATCACATGGTCGCCGTGCTCCTCAATCATGGTAATCAGTCTGCGGATGGTATCGTTCAGCTTCGCATTTTTCCCCCGTCCGGACTCGTACACATCCTCGATGGTGACGGAGTAGGCCAGCTCATTGTAGGCCAGAAGATTGCCGTCCCTGTCCAGAATGTTGCCTCTGGTGGCCGGAAGAGTCCTCTCCTTTTTAATCTTTAACTGAAAGTCGTTGTAATACTGCTCCCCGTTTACGATTTGGAGCTGAAAGATCCAGTAAATCAGATACCCGCCCATGCCGGCTACCACAAGCATCAGCACGAGAAGCCGGGAGGTGACCATATTCATAAAATTTTCTTTAAACCGCTCTAAAAGTTCCTCAAACAAACTTCTTTCCGCTCCTCAGTTCGCTGCGCTCAAGCCCTGTGTTGATCCAGAGTATGAGCGGATATAAAAGCAAAGTAACCGCAATGGTGTACACAATTTCCGGTAAAATAATGTGCAGGAGATAATATGTAAATTCAAAACGTCCCCGCAGCAGAAACAAAATAACATAACACCCGATACCATACAAAAAATCGCTGCACAGAATAAGCGCCACCGGCAGTTTGATGTCCTGTGGATAAAAAATCTGCGCAAACTTGCCGTTCATATAGCCGATATACATGTACAGAAGCGCATAGAACCCGATCACGCTGGCAAAGAAAATATCCACCAGCAGACCGCAGAAAAAGCCGATCAAAAGCCCCGTCTTCTCCCCCCGCATAAAGCCAAAGGATGCCGTCAGCACAATCAGCAGATTGGGCACAATTCCCCCGAAAGCCAGCGCGCGGAATACCGTACATTGTAACAAAAAACATATGAAAATCATTAATGCGGTGACAATGCCTCGCTTCATAGAAAATTCTCCATATATCAGAGAATGCCTGTTTTTGGCATTCTCTTGCGTGAGATTTAGAAATTCTTCTCACTCTGGCAGGGTCTGTTTCAACTGCCGGATCACCAAAACCTCCTCCAGATGCTCAAAATCCACCGCCGGGGTTATGTATCCGGATTTGGTCAGATTGTTCGCATCCTGATTGATCGTATTGATATAGCCGATCAGAATACCCGGCAGATACTTGTCGCTGATGTCGGAGGTAACCACCTTATCTCCCTCCACCACCACATCGTCGCTGTCCACGAGCTGCCCGAATTCAATAACACCCGATGCGTAAAGCTTCAGGTTCCCGGAGACGACCATGCGGTCAGCGCTGGCGAGCACCATGGCGCTCACGTTGGAATCGTCCGCAATGATGGACTTCACCTTCGCCCAGTTGGGCCCCACGTCCACCACGCGCCCCACAAGGCCGCTCCCCGCCATCACGTTCATGTCCACGGCAATGCCGTCGCTGGCCCCTTTGTTGATCACAAAGGAGTAAAACCAGTTGCCGGAATCTCTGGCAATAATGCGCGCGCCTGTCTTTTCGTACTCGTCGTACTGAGCGTCCAGACTGTACAGCTCCCGCAGGTTGTTCAGCTCATAGCGATCCTGCTGGAGTCTGGTATTCTCGATGGTCAGCTCATCCACCTTCGCCTTGAGCTGCTCGTTCTGCGCAAGAAGCTCCCTGATCTGCACAAGCTCCTCCGAGCGGCCGGAAAGCCAGCTTCCCACCACGCTGATCCCCTCCTCGAAGGGAACTACAATATATCCCGCAATGGCGGACAAAGGCCCGCTGAATATTTTTGTGTTAAAGGTCAGCAGCACCATAGCCGTGCAGAGGATTGTTAAAATAAAAAGGAGATATTTACCGGGTAACGTAAATTTCTCTCCTTTTCTTTTGACGACTGGACTCATTTACTCATTCCTTCTATCGCGTAGGCAACCGATTTATAATTTTCTTCCTTGATGATCTTTCCAAGCCCGAGCGCTACGCTGGTCACCGGGTTTTCGGAGACGTTCACCTGCAGACCCGTACCCTTGCTCATAAGCTGCGCCAGCTTGCTCACCTGGGAAGCGCCGCCTGTCAGATAAATACCGTGGCGATAGATATCTGCCGCCAGCTCCGGCGGCGTGCGCTCCAGAATCACCTTAATATTGTCAATAATCGAATTAAAATGCTCGATCAGGCACTCGTCCACAAGAGCGGTGGGAATCTCCCTCTCCACGGGAAGTCCCGTCACGATATCCCTGCCGTATACAACAGCGCCCATCCGCTGGTCTTCCAGGTCAAGAAGGGACGTCTTTACGATCTCGGCCGTCTTACCGCCGATAATCAGGCTGTACTCGCGGCGGATCGCCGCCTTGATGGCCTCGTCAAACTTGCGTCCGCCCACCTTGATCAGCCGGCTGAGGACAATACCTCCCAAGGAAAGAATGGAGATCTCCGTAGTATCAAAGCCCACGTTGACCACAAGAACGCCCTGAGAATTTTTCACATCAATCCCAAGTCCCAGACCGTCCGCCACAGCCTTATCCACTACCATAACCTTCCTGGCCTTTACGTTGGACTCTTTGATCAAATCCTTGAACGCGCGTTTCTCCACCTCGGTCACATCCCACGGAACCGCGATGTAATAATCGGCAGGCCGAACATTATTTTTCATCATGCCGCTCAAAAAATATTTGACCAGCGTCTCCATATTTTGGATGTCCGCAATCACACCGTTACTCAGAGGATAGGTGATGCTTATGTTGCTTGGCGCCTTCTCGTACATCTCGAACGCCGCGTCGCCGTATGCGAAAAGCGTCTTCTTATTCTCGATGGCGATCATGTTTTTTTCCACGAAAACGTCATCATCCGCGCGGTTATAAATTTTGATGTTGCTGGTGCCAAGGTCGATCCCAAATGCGTTGTTTGCCAAGGTAAATGTACCCCTCTTTCTTTCTGTTGAAATTTAGAACTTCTCTTCACCCTCTGACATGTCCGTCAGTAATCCGCTCTCCCGAAAGCTGAAATAATTGTTGTCCCCCAGAATGATATGGTCAATCAGAGGAATGTCCGTGAGCGCTCCCGTCCGCCCGATCCGTTCCGTGACCTGCAGGTCATTCTCGCTCGGTGCAGGGTTTCCGCCGGGGTGGTTATGCAGAAGCATAATGCCTGCCGCACCGTTTCGAAACGCCTGAACAAACACCTCCCTGGGTGACAGGAGGGAAGCGTTTACCGTCCCCTTGGAGAGAATTTCCTCTCCGATCAGATGGTAACCGGAATCCAGAAACAAGAGCAGAATATGCTCCACGCTCTCATGGCGGAACCGCTCCATGTAATAATCCGCAACAGAATAAGGATCGTGGAAGGAAAGCCCGCTCTTCGCCTTTGCCCGTGCCATTCTCTTTGCAAACTCAGCGATGGCCTTGAGCTGAACTGCCTTAACTTCACCGATGCCCTCTATTTTCTGCAGCTCTTTCACGGATATGTGATACAGCCCCAAAAGACCGTTTCCGTACCCGGCTGTCCGGGAAAGCACCCGCTCGCCCAGCTCCCTCGCGCTGACACCTTTCGTCCCCGTCCGAAGGAGGATTGCCAGAAGCTCCGAGTCGGTCAGGCTCTCGCTTCCGAAGGCGGCAAATTTCTCGAATGGAAGATTTTGCTGCCTGTAATACTCATTGTTCTCATACTTTGCTGTTTTCATGCAGTCTCTTTCCCGACAGCTTCTCTCCAAAAGGACGGTCAGATCATGCGGTATATAATGATCGCCAGAGCGACCCCTAAAATGCTTGCAATCGTGATCTTAATCGACAGGCCAAAGGTGACGCTTAAGATGCCCAAATCCAGTACCATAGGCTGCGACAGGCCGAAGGACTGCCCATAGTTCAGCCAGGTGGAAGGAAACAGACTTCCGATAAAGCCGCCGATCACGATTCCCGCCAGAATCAGCAGGAAGCAGGCCCAGTTATTTTTGCGCATAAAAAATAAAATCTCCTTTCCCCAACGCCCATTTTAACACAATCGGATTTTGATGTACATAAAAAAAGAAATTTTTTCCATCAAACACGGCATATCCCGCGGTCCACCAGATTTTGCAGACTCTTCAGGATGCCAAGCTTCGCGTGGGGAAAGGTTAACCCGCCCTGAAAATAGACCGCGTAGGGCGGCGCGATGGGGCCGTCGGCTGAAAGCTCGATGGAGGAGCCGGAGACAAAAGCCCCCGCCGCCATAATGACTTTAGAGTCATAGCCTGGCATATCCCACGGCTCAGGTTTCACGAAGCTGTCCACCGGAGCCGCGGCCTGAATGCCCTCGCAGAAGGCGCATACGCCCTCCGGTGAACCAAAGGTCACAGCCTGAATGATGTCGTGGCGGATCTCCGATCCGTCCGGCACCACGTCAAATCCCAGTCTCTCGTAGATATTCGCCGCAAAGATGGCGCCTTTTAAGGCGGAAGCCGTCACTGTGGGCGCAAGAAACAGTCCCTGATAAAAGGCGGGAAGAATGCCCAGCGAGGCGCCCACCTCTTTTGCCAGTCCCGGGGAGGTCAAACGGCAGGCCGCATTCTCAATACATTCCGTTTTTCCCGCAATATAGCCGCCGATGGGAGCAAGGCCGCCGCCGGGGTTTTTGATCAGAGACCCCACCACCATGTCCGCTCCCACTTCGGAAGGCTCCCTGGTTTCCACAAACTCCCCATAACAGTTGTCCACCATCACGAGCACATCCGGCTTCATCTGCTTCACAAAAGCGATCAGCTCTCCGATACGCGCCACGGACAGGGTCGGCCTCGTCTGGTAGCCCTTCGATCTCTGAATGGTGACAAGCCGTGTCTTTTCGTTTATGGCGCTGCGGATGCCCTCGAAGTCAAAACCGCCATCCGACAGAAGATCCACCTGTCTGTATGAGATGCCGTACTCCGCAAGGGAGCCTCTGGAGGCGCGGATGCCGATCACCTCCTCCAAAGTATCGTAGGGCTTTCCCACCGGAGACAAAAGTTCGTCTCCGGGACGCAGATTGCTCATCAGCGCGAGGGCCAGCGCATGGGTACCGCAGGTGATCTGGGGGCGCACCAGCGCGTCCTCCGTCTGAAAGACAGCGGCATACACCTTTTCCAGCGTATCCCTTCCCAGATCGTTGTATCCATAGCCCGTGGTTCCCAAAAGACAGGCCTCACTCACATTTGCTTCCTGCATGGCTCGTATCACCTTGAGCTGATTGTATTCTGCATTTTCGTCGATCTGCGCAAAACGAGTCGCAAGCGCGTCGAGTATCTCCTCACCAAAACGATACACTTTGTCCGAAATGCCAAATCGGCTGTACAGTTCTCCCATGTCCGTTTTCATAAAATAATATTTCCTTTCCACTTTTGTTTGAAGATTTTCTTTCTGTCCTGCCCGCAGACGTTTTCTCTTTCTTTGTATAATTTGCACACCATTTCAGGCGTTCTCTGCACTGGCATTGTGAAAACCCTTGTAAAATCAGCGTTTTGGAGCATACGTTTTCCTGCATTATCCAGCTTCCCGCCTTTTATCCCAGCCTGTTTTTTTAATATCAGTAATGCGGGAACTTTTTACCGTTTAATAACATTACATATTTCAAATAACGCAGTCTATCAAATCGTAATTTCGTTCTTTTTTCACTCATTTCTACCGAAAACCCCGGATTTCATCCGTATTTGACATATCCTTACAGGATAATCCCTTTTTCGTGCAGGAAATCCTTCATATAATTTATTATATTTTGACTATTTTGATCAAAAACGGTTTTATCAATCCAAATTACCTCTTTTTCGCGCCGGAACCAGGTGAGCTGTCTTTTTGCAAAGTGCCGGGTGTCCCGTTTTATCAGGTATACAGCCTCATCCAGAGAAATTTCCCCTTCCAGATAAGCCAGCATCTCCTTGTAGCCGAGCCCCTGCATGGAGACCATGTCCCTACGGCATCCCGACTCCCACAGAGCGCGCACTTCCTCCTCAAGCCCCTGCGCCATCATCTGGTCTGTTCTCGCGTTAATCCGTTCATAAATGCGCTCTCTGTTGTCATTCAGGACAAAATAAGCAACGTTGTAGGGGGACGTATTCTGTCTCTGTTCCCTGTTATGGTCGGATATCTTTTTTCCCGTCTTCTCGTAAAACTCAATGGCGCGGATCACCCGTTTTATGTTGTGTGCATGGATGCTTTCGCAGGACTCCGGGTCTACGGCGCGAAGCCGTTCAAAAAGCGCCTCCGGGCCATCCCTGCGGGCCTGCTCCTCCAAGGAATGCCGAAGCGCCGTGTCTTCATCATTTTCCGTAAAATCAATGTCATAGACAAGGGCCTGGATATAAAATACGGTGCCGCCCGCCACAATAGGGATATGGCCCCGGCTGTATATTTCTTCCGCCGCCTGTTTCGCCAGCTTCTGAAACACCACCACATTAAACTCCTGCTCCGGCTCCAGCACATCGATCAGATGATGGGGCACGCCGTCCATCTCCTCCTGCGTGATCTTGGCAGAGCCGATGTCCATGCGGCGATATACCTGCATGGAATCGGCGGAGATAATCTCTCCGCCAATGGCCTTGGCAAGCGCAATAGAAAGGGCCGTCTTCCCCACCGCAGTAGGACCCGTCAGAATCACCAGCGGGCGCTTTGTCGTTTCCACTCTATTCACCTCCATGCGGAGAATGCCGCTTTTTGGCATTCTCCTGTGTGAGACTTAGTACTTCTCCACGAAACAGCCTTTGCTGTGAGTGGCTAGAAGTACTTCTCACACGATTCGTTTAAATTTCTTTTCAATCTCCTGCTTACTCATGGAAATAATCGTCGGTCTGCCGTGGGGACAGTTATAGGGGTTATCCAATGTCAGAAGCTCGTCGATCAGCGCTTCCATCTCCTGTCGGCTCATGCGCATGTTACCCTTGACTGCCGCCTTACATGCCATGGTGGCAATGCGGTTTCGTATGCTCTCCGGCGTTCCCGTCACCGCCTCGGCCACCAGCTCATCCAGTACCTCATAGAAAAACTCCCCCTCGGCAAAACCGTACAGATCCAGCGGAATGCCCCGGATCGCATAGTCGTTCCCGCCAAACTCCTCGATCACAAACCCCAGCGCCGCGAAGTCCTCCATGTGGCTTTGGAGACACTCCCTCTCCTGATTGTTTAAGGTCACGATCATGGGCGGATTGAGGCTCTGGAAGACAATCTCTTTCTCTCGGAAGCGCCGCATCAGCCGCTCATACCGCACTTTTTCGTGGGCGGCATGCTGGTCTACGATCAAAAGCTTATCCTGATAGGAAATCAGCCAGTATGTCTCGAAGAGCTGCCCGATGATTTGGTACTGCTCCTTTGCCTTCGCGGAGAGAAGCTTATCATCAAACATGGTCATCTGTTCCGGCTTCCCTGTCCCGGCAGTTTTCCCGGATGCCGGTTCCCCCTTGCCGTTGCCCGAGTCCACAGCCAGCATTTGTGACGCGGACCGTGAACCTGTTCCATTCTGTACATCAGTCCGCATTGTCCGTGTTGCAGAGGCCGATTGGACATCCGTGCCCTTCCACTCTTCCGCTTCTTTTTTCCCCGCTGTATTCATGCCGCCGGCTGCGTGATAGGCCGTCGTCTGTCTGAGGACGTTCGCTTCCGCAGGGCGACTCTTTTCATAAATCGCCCGGATGGATGCCGCCTGCGCCGACTGTCCCTCCACTTCCGGGAACGGCATTTCCACCACGTCCGGCGTCGGCTGTCCCGGCATAACGCCACCGGCTGCCTCATGGACACGCGCAATCCTTCTTTGCTCGAACGGCTCCGGCGCCGTCTCTCTCGTCCGTCCGCCGCTTCCTCCCGCCGCTTTTTCTTTTGGCTTCTCCGGTTCAGACAGGTTTACCTCAGGAATCATCTCCCTGCCTTTAAGCGCCCCCTCCACAGCCTCCCGCACCGTCTCGTAAAAGTCCGGCGCGTCCGCGATCCGCACCTCCATCTTGGACGGGTGGACATTCACGTCGATCTTCTCCGTATCGATCTGAAAATGCAGGATGCAGAAGGGGAATTTATGCTGCATTAAATATTCCCGATACCCTTCCTCCACCGCCTTGCTGATTAAGGCGCTGCGGATATACCTGCCGTTGATATAAATAATCTCGTAAGAACGGTTTGCCCGGTTGATCACCTGCTTCCCCAAAAGCCCTGTCACCGTCATCCCATCCTGTTCACAGTGAAAATCCATGAGCGCATCCGCAATATCTTTCCCATAAATGCGATAAACAATCTCCCGCAGATCACCGCTGCCCGTCGTATAGAATTTATTCTGCCCGTTTAACAAAAACTTAAAAGACACCCGCGGGTTGGACATGGCTAGGTGCTCCATCAGATCCGCCACATAGGAACCTTCCGTCCGGGGTTGTTTTAAAAACTTTTTCCGTGGCGGCGTATTGTAAAAGAGGTTCCGCACAAGTAAAGTCGTGCCGCCCGGCGCACCGATCTCCTCCCTCTCCTTCTCCACGCCTCCCTCGATCAAATAGCGGACACCGGTCAGTTCCTCCGGTGTCTTGGTAATCAGCTCCACCTGGGCCACCGCCGCGATGCTGGCAAGCGCCTCCCCGCGGAATCCAAGGCTGACCAATTTGGTCAAATCATCTGCGGAAGAAATTTTGCTGGTGGCATGGCGTAAAAAAGCGTTCTCCACCTGTGATTTCTCGATACCGCCGCCGTTGTCCGTCACCCGGATCAGCGTGGTGCCGCCGTCCTTGATCTCCACCGTGACGGCTTCCGCCCCCGCGTCAATGGCATTCTCCACCAGCTCCTTCACCACACTGGCCGGCCGCTCCACCACCTCCCCGGCGGCGATCTTGTCTATCGTCTGATTATCTAAAATATTAATTTTTGCCACGGCTTCCTCTTTCTCACGTTCCCCATCTGTTTTTCAATCGATTCTGCAATCGGTAAAGTGTATTCAGCGCGTCCACCGGCGTCAGATTGCTCACGTCGATCTCTTTCAACTCCTGTATCACGTCCTCGTCCGTCACGGTGTCAAACAGGGAAATCTGCTCCAGATCCACCTCGTCGTACCTGACGCTCTTTTTCTTTTCGCCCTTTCCCCTGTCGATCTCGATGCTCTGCACCTTCTCGGTGATATCGTTGTCGCTCAGCTGCTCCACGATCTCCTTGGCCCGGTCGATCACCATATCGGGCACCCCCGCCAGCTTTGCCACCTGAATGCCGTAGCTCTTATCGGCTCCGCCCTTCACGATCTTTCTGAGGAATACGATATCGTCCCCCTTCTCCTTGACCGCGATGCAGTAGTTGTTTACATTGTCCATCTTGCCTTCCAGCTCGGTCAGCTCATGGTAATGGGTGGCGAACAGCGTCTTGGCCCCAAGAATCCGCCTGTTGCTGATATGTTCGATCACCGCCCAGGCGATGCTCAGGCCGTCAAAGGTGGATGTGCCGCGCCCGATCTCATCGAGCACCAACAGGCTGTCCGGCGTGGCATTCCTCAAAATATTTGCCACCTCGTTCATCTCCACCATAAAAGTGGACTGCCCGCTCGCCAGATCATCGGAGGCGCCGACTCTGGTGAAAATTCTGTCCACAATGCCGATATTCGCCTGTTTAGCGGGCACAAAGGAGCCGATCTGGGTCATCAGCACGATCAGCGCCACCTGCCGCATATAAGTGGATTTTCCCGCCATATTGGGGCCTGTAATGACCGCGATACAATGCTTTTTATCGTCCAGATGGGTGTCGTTTGCGATGAACATGTCGTTCTGGATCATCTGCTCCACTACAGGGTGCCGCCCCTCTTTGATATCAATCACGCCCTTTTCATTGAGCGCGGGGCGCACATAATGGTTCTGTTCCGCCACAAAGGCCAATGAGGTGAACACGTCCAGCCGCGCCACGGAGCGGGCGGTTTTTTGAATCCGTTCCACCTCCCCGGCGATGGCCTCCCTGATCTCACAGAACAGGTCGTATTCCAGCGCAAAGAGCTTATCCTCCGCGTTCAGGATGGAATCCTCCAGCTCCTTCAATCTGGGTGTCGTATACCGCTCCGCGTTGGCAAGCGTCTGCTTGCGCACATAGTCCTCCGGCACCAGATCACGGTAAGAATTGGTCACCTCAAAATAGTAGCCGAAAACCTTATTGTACTTGATGCGCAGATTCCTGATGCCCGTGCGCTCCCGGTCCTCCTCCTCAAGCTGCGCCAGCCACTTTTTCCCGTCGGTCTTTGCTTTTTTCAGGGAATCTATCGTCCCGTTAAAGCCCTCCCTGATGATACCGCCCTCCCTGACGGCAATGGGCGGCTCCTCCATAATCGCGTCGTCGATCAGCTTATGGATATCCTCAAGCGGATCCATATGTTCACGGATTTCCTTTAAAAGCGGCGCGTCAAAATCGGCCAGCACCGTCCGCAAAGAAGGCAGCATGGCCAGAGAATTGCGCAGCGCGATCAAATCCCGTGGATTGGCCGTCTTGTAACTGATCCTGCCGAGA
>ERZ779633.382-NODE-382-length-12512-cov-6.667175_pt1 | contig 12512 bp, 8 predicted proteins | sample MGYA00514195_ERZ779633 | MGnify/ENA primary metagenome ERZ779633 (study PRJEB29562, sample SAMEA4376707) | mouse gut metagenome | isolation source: Cecum | study: EMG produced TPA metagenomics assembly of the A DSS colitis mouse model was used to assess the...
TCGCCCCGGCGGGGCAGTCCACCCAGATGATCGTGGGGGCCACCCCGGAGAGCGATCGGCACATTTTGTCGCTGACGGAGGGGCTTTACCGGAAATACCGGTTGAAGCGGGTGTTTTTCTCCGCCTATATGCCCGTCTCCGACCACAAGAGCCTGCCCGTGCCCGCGGGGTTCAAGCCGCCCCTGCTGCGGGAGCACCGCCTCTATCAGGCGGACTGGCTGCTGCGGTTCTACGGCTTCACCGCCGGAGAGATCCTGGACGAGAGCCGCCCCAACTTCGACGAGGCCCTGGATCCCAAGAGCGACTGGGCCCTGCGCCACCCGGAGTTCTTCCCGGTGGAGGTCAACCGGGCGGATTACGAGGCCATCCTCCGGGTCCCCGGCATCGGGATGCGGGGCGCGCAGCGGATCGTGGCCGCCCGGCGGTACGGCCCCCTGTCCTTCGAGGGGCTGAAGCGGCTGGGCATCGTGATGAAGCGGGCCCAGTATTTCATCACCTGCGGGGGACGGATGCTGCCCGGCCTGCGGTTCAGCCAGGACAGCGTCTACCGCCGCCTCACCGGGCTGGAACAGGCGGCCCTGGGCGGCGAAAGCTGGGAGCAGCTCTCCCTGTTCGGCGGAGCGGTGGGCTGACATGACGGCCTACCGGTACGACGGCACCTTCGCCGGATTTTTAACCTGCGCCTGGGACGCCCTGGAGGGCGGGACGGAGCCCTCCGCCTTCCTGCTTCCGGGGGACGGGGCCACCCTCTGGGAGGAACGGCAGGTGGCGGCGGACCAGGGGCGGGCCAGACGGCTGTACGCCGCGCTGAGCAGGCGGGTTTCCCCCGCCTTTCAGAAGCTCATCGCCCGCGGCTTCCTCACCTGCCTGCCGGAAAAGGAGCTGGCCCTTCTGACTCTCATCCGCCGGGGCCTGCGGGAGGGGGACCGGGTGCGGCTGGACCTCAGCGACCCGGTGATGGCCCGGGTCAATCTGGCCCTGACAAAAATGTGGACGGAGTGGGATCATTTGAAGGGGTTCGTCCGCTTTTCCGAGCTGGACGGCGTGCTGGTGGGGGAAATCGAGCCGAAAAACCGGGTGCTGCCCCTGCTGGCCCCCCACTTCGCCGCCCGGTACTCCGGGGAGCGGCTGGCCCTCTACGACCGCACCCACCACGAGATCTTCCTCTCCGACCGGGGCCGTTGGAAGCTCCTCCCGGCGGAGGACTTCCGCATGGGCCCCGCCGGCTCCGGGGAGCGGGCCTGCCGGGCCATGTGGCGGAGGTATTACGACACCATCGCCATTGAGGGGCGGACCAACCCCAAATGCCAGTCCACCCACCTGCCCAAGCGGTACCGCCATGTGATGACGGAGTTCCTCACCGATGAAGAAATGGAGCGGAGCCTTCCGGGACAGGCCCCAACAGCCTCTTTAGAGGACGGGACGCAGGCTCACAGCTCCACGTCCACCACCCGGACGTAGCGGCGCAGGGGATATTCCCCGTCATGGGCCTCGCCGGGGAAGGCGGCGGACATGGACCCGGCCCGGGTCACCCGGGTCACGCCCGCCCGGGCCAGCAGCTGGGCCAGCTCCTCCCGCTTCCCGGGTTCGCACAGTAGCCCCGCCGTCTGGAGCCGCCCCTTCTGGCGGCGCAGGGCGGGTAGCAGCTCCACCTGGGGAAGCAGCTTCACCAGCACGTTCCCCTCCATGGGGGACAGCTCCAGCTCCCCGCCGGGCCGGAGGACGGCGGAGCACCCTTTGCCCCGGAACAGGGCCTCCCCCGCCGCCCTTCCGTCTGCCACGCGCTCCAGCAGGGCGGTGTGGCCGCTGAGGGAGGCGGAGGCCCCGCCGGTTGGGCCGGGACGCTTTGCCGCCGCCTGCTCCAGGTAGGGCAGGAAGTCCCGGCAGAAAGCCGCGCCCTCCTCCCAATTTCCGGTGTCCAGGAAGATCACCTGGCAGGAGGAGCAAAGCCGCTGGCCTGTGTCCACAATGTGGGCCGCCAGGGAGGACAGCTCCCCCTCCCTGTCCTCGTAGCCGGAGACATAGGCGAAGCTGAGGCGGTGGCCCCATTCGATGAGCTTGCACCCCGGTCCCGCCAGGGTGCGGGCGGCCTCAATGGCCCCGTCGCCGCCCCAGGCCACCAGCCCGTCCGCCAACGCCGCCAGGGCGTCCAGCTCCTCCCTTTGTCCCGAGGAGAGATCAAAGGCGTAAAGGTAGGGGGCCAGCCGGGGCTCCTGCTCCGTCAGCAGCTGAAACGCCGCCAGGGACAGCCCCTTGTCCCCGTGGGGCAGCTTGATCAGGTTGATGTTCCCGGTCAGAAGCCCTTCCAGGGCGGTATAGACAGGCAGTCCCGGCATATTCCCCGGGGCGATGTGGAACAGCACGCCCAGGGGCAGGGTGCGGGCGGTGGTTTTGGCGTGCCGGACGGGGCGGAAGGGCTCAGGCCCCAGCTCCGCGGCCAGCTTGGCCTCCAGGGCCTCCCGGCGCAGCAGGGGGAGCAGCTGGTCCAGCCCCACCCCGGCGGGCAGGAACCGGGCCAGCAGGGGGGCGAACTCCCCGGCCTCCAGCCGTCTGCCCAGGGCGTCCACGGCGCGGATCACCGTCTCCGCCTCCAGGGACGGGGCGGCGCGGACGGCGTTCAGCTGGGCCTCCAGGCCGTCCAGCACGGTTTTCCGTTCCGTGTCCGGCAGCAGCGTTCCGTTGGCGAAGATCAAAAGGCTTCCCCCTTTCCCAAAAGCTCGGCGGCCCCGGCGGCACAGGTCTGGATGTCCCCCATGCCCACCCGGCCCAGGATGGTGAGATAGGGGGAGGCAATGCCGCAGCCGCACTGCTCCCCCGGCGTCAGGCGGCCCAAATCGTCGGTCATGACGCTGAGGGTGGGGGTGGCGCACATCAGGGGCGAGATCAGGTTCACCAGCCCCACCCGGCCCATGGGCAGCGGCTCCAGGGTGTCCGGGTCCCGGATGATCACCCGGCCATAGGCGGGCAGGTGGAAGTGGTGCCGGGGGCAGGTGTTGTAGAACACCGGATGCTCCACCGCGCCGAACAGCTCGTTGATGTTCTCCTCTGGTATGCCCAGCACCCGCTCCACCAGGGCGTAGAGGGTGCCCTTGTCCACCTCCTGGTCGGCGTGCTGCTTCCACCCCCCGGCCAGGATGATCCGGGAGCCCCGGGGCAGCCTCACCCGGAGGCCCAGCTCCTCCATCCGCTTCAGGCCGAACCACAGATAGGAGGGGAACCCGATGACCCTGGTGGGGAACCGGGAGCCCTCCAGCCGCTTCAGGGCCTTTGCCACCGAATCCAGGTCGGGGACATAGTCCCCGTCTGCCATGCGCAGGGCGTAGGTCCGGCTGAGAGGCGGGGAAAAGTGGGTCAGGCCGAACATGGTGCGGGTGACCCCGGTGTGGTTGGATTTGTGGGGCTTGTAGCCCAGAATGACACAGTGGGCGGGTTTGGGGGACACCAGATGGTGGCGGAAGCCAAGGTTGATCACCATGGGGGCCTCCGCCAGGATGGAGCCCCAGTCAAAGCCGATGCGGCTGAACCTCCCGCTGGTGCCCGACGAGGTGACCTTCATGGCCATCCGCCGCTGGGACATGGAAAACAGGGCCTTCCGTTTGAAAAAGAGGGTGGGAATTACGGGGATTTTCGCCAGATCCTCCATGGTCCGGAGCTGATCCGGGGAAAAGCCCAGGTGCCCGCAGATGGCGGCGTAGCCGGGGCAATGGCGGATGTGGTAGGCGCAGTTGTCCCGGCAGGCCCGGAGAAAGGCCCGGTCGGAATCTGGCAGGTCATAGGGCCGGAGCCGCCAAAACAGCCGCTGACGGGACAGCATGGCCTCGCCTCCTTTGAAAGAATGGCAGTACACCCGCATTATAGCACAACGGTTCCTGTTTTTAAATGTAGTGCAGAAAGATTTTTAAAAGTCAGGGCGGGGATCGCCTGTCCCAGCCCCAAAACAGCGAAAGCCCGCCCATTGCCAGGCCGCTCCCAAATAGGGAAACGGTCCGGACAACGGGCGGGCTTTTGATTGTGATGGTTGTTGTGGTATGTCCGCCGTTTGCGACCTGCGCGGTCTGCGTTCGGGTGCTCAGACCCGCGGAACGCTCACGCCGAACCCTCCAAATGTTCCATAAAAGCGGCCTTATTTTCCTGGGGTGTGGTAGCGGGCCGCCCCAAATCCGCCCGCGCCCCCAGCGCGCACTTCACCTCCAGGAACGCAAGCTGGCGGACAGCCTTCGCCTCCTCCAGTGCCCTTTCCAGCCCCTCCGGGCTGTCCACAGACACAGCCCATGGATACCCGCAGGCCCGGGCGACGGCGCACAGATCCACCCGTCCCGCCACCGTGGGCATCCCCCCCACGGACTCATGGGCCTCGTTGTTCAGCACCACATGGATCAGGTTGCCCGGACGGTTCGCCCCGATGACGGCCATGGCCCCCAGGTGCATCAGGGCCGCCCCGTCCCCGTCCAGGCACCACACCCGCCGCCCCGGACGCTGGGCCGCGATGCCCAGCGCGATGGACGAGCTGTGCCCCATGGACCCTACCGTCAGGAAATCCCGGCCGTGGCCCTGGTTCCGGGCCTCCCGGTGCTCGTAAAGCTCCCGGCTGGCCTTGCCCGTGGTGGACACCACCGGGTCCTCCCCCGCCGCCTCCAGAATCAGGCCGATGGCCTCCTCCCGCCCCATGGGGTGGGGGTTGGGCGGGATTGGACTACCCTTGTAGTCCAACGCCCCCTTGCGCACCACAAACGCCGCCTGCCGCCCCTGGGCGAACAGGGCGCGGTACTGGGCCAGCCTGTCCTCCACCTGTTCCCGGGTGGTGTCCCTGCCAATGATAAAGTACGGAATGTCCAGCACGTCCAGCAGCGGGAGGGTGATCTCCCCCTGGAAGATGTGCTGGGGCTCGTCGTGCACCCCCGGCTCCCCCCGCCAGCCCACAATAAACAGGCAGGGGATGCCGTATACCTTCCCGTTCAGCAGGGATGCCGCCGGGTTCACGATGTTCCCCAGCCCGCTGTTCTGGAGGTACACCACCGGGGTCTTGCCCGTGGCCAGGTGATACCCCGCCGCCAGGGCCGCCGCGTTCCCCTCGTTGGCCGCGATGACGTGATGGGCCGGGTCCAGCCCGTACCGGTCCAGCAGCCAGGCGCATACCGCCTTCAGCTGGCTGTCCGGCACCCCGGCGAAAAATTCAAAGCCCCTCAGGAACTCCAGCGTCACTGCCCCTTCACCTGCCGTTTCAGCTGGGTGGACGACACCCCCTGGGTGTACTCCGGCTCCACCACCTCGCCGCCCCAGGACCCCATCAGGTCCACGGCCTTCTGCCGCACCTCCGCCAGGGGTCCGGTCCGCCAGTCCGTGCCGTGGACCATGTAGTCCGGCCGGTACCGCCGCAGGTTGTCCGAGTAGTCCTTGGTCTCCTGGCACACGATCTCGTCCACGTACTTCACGCTCTCCAGCACGGTTTTCCGCTGCTCATAGTCCATGTACGGCTCCGGCTTGTAGCTGCGGATGGCCTCGTCGCTGAACAGCCCCACCACCACCCGGCCCAGGGACGCCGCCGTTTTCAGGATGTTGATGTGCCCCGGGTGGAGGATGTCCGCCGCCATGGGCACGTACACCAGCTTGGTATAGGGCAGGCCCGCCGCCTTGATCCGCTCCCGCACCTGCCGGTCCAGGAAGATGTCCGGGTTCTCCGTGGCGTATTCCGGCATCAGCGGCCTGGCCGGGGACTGGCAGTGGTGGACGCAGCCGTGGCACAGCGTCCCCTCCAGGCAGTCCTCCAGGAACATCCGGCGGACCTCCTTCATCTTTTCGCCGTACCACCCCTCCTTCAGGGACACCTTGTTCAGATCCGCCACGATGAGCATATTCTCGAAGTCCGCGTTCTCCACGGACAGGTAGCCCTCGCAGGTGACGCACAGCGCGTCGAAGGGCAGGTTGCAGCGGCGGGTCTGCTCCTTGTCGTGGGTGCACTTGAGCTGCCAGTCGATCTCCGGCATATAGCCCCCCTGGTTGTAGACGTCCTTGAACACGATCTGGTCCGCCAGGCCGTCAAACACCTTGAAATAGTCGTCCTTGGTGTGCTCCGTGTACCGGGTGAGGATGCCCGTCAGGTAGATCTTGAAGTCCCGGCCGCTCTCCCTCCGGTACTGGTTCAGGTACTTCAGGTGCTCCATTACCTGGTCGAAATCGTCCCGGCCGTGGATGAACTCGTACAGCTTCCGCTCCGGCGCGTTGACGGAGAACTTCACGCTGTCCACCCCCGCGTCCACCACCGCCCGGATCCGCTCCGGCGTGGCCAGCGAGCCGTTGGAGGTCAGGTAGACGTAGGTGTAGCCCATGTCCTTGGCCAGCCTGATGTACTCCGGCAGCTCGGGCACCAGGAAGGGCTCCCCAGTGGCGTACATGCCCACCTCCCTGGCCCCCAGGTCATAGGCCTGCCGCAGGACGCTCTCCACCATCTCCCCGGACATCTTCCCCACCTTCCGCTTCATCTTCTGGTGGGCGCAGAACAGGCAGGCGTGGTTGCAGGCGTTGGACAGCTCCAGCAGGAAGTTGGTGGTGGGGAAGGGGGGCGTCTGCGTATACAGCTCGCTCCGGTCCGCCTTTTTCAGCCGGACCCGCTCTTGTAAATCCATAATCTGTTCTCCTTTGGGGCTTTCCGCCCATGTTTTTTCGTACCCCCGCCCGGAGGGCGGGGGTACGCCTCATTCCTCCGGAATCAGCGTCAGGGATGCCGTTGTTACCCCGCCCGGAGGGCGGGGGTACGCCTCATTCCTCCGGAATCGGCGTCAGGGATGCCGTTGCTACCCCGCCCTCCGGGCGGGGTAACAATACGCGCCTTATTCCTCCGGGATCAGCGTCAGAATCTCCTTGATGGGCATACAGTACGCCTCGTCCGCCTCCTTGGCCCGGCGGCAGCGCAGGATGGTCTCCGCCGTCTTTCGCATGGCCGGATAGCCGCTGCGGATCAGGTGGTTGGCGTAGATCACCACGTTCACCCCCCGCTCCTTCCACTCCTCCTCCGTCACGCTGTTGAAGGAGGTGGGCACCAGCACCAGCACCGTGTCCCGGTCCGTCTCCCGGAAACGGCGGCAGAACTCGAAGATCTCGTCCGGCTCCTTCCGCCGGGAGTGGATCATGATCCCTCCCGCCCCCGCGTTTACGTAGGCCGACGCCCGGGCCAGCGCGTCCTCCATCCCCTGCTCCAGGATCAGGCTCTCGATCCGGGCGATGATCATGAACTCGCTGGTTTTCAACGCCTTCTTCCCCGCCGAGATCTTCCGGCAGAAGTTCTCCACGCTGTCCTGCCGCTGCTCCGCCTCCGTGCCGAACAGGGAGTTGCGCTTCAGCCCCGTCTTGTCCTCGATGATCACCGCCGACACCCCCAGCCGCTCCAGGCTGCGCACGGTGTAGACGAAGTGCTCTGTCAGGCCCCCGGTGTCCCCGTCCAGGATCATGGGCTTGGTGGTCACCTCCATGATCTCGTTGATGGTGTTCATCCGGGAGGAGAAGTCCACCAGCTCGATGTCCGGCTTCCCCTTCGTCGTGGAGTCGCACAGGGAGGACACCCACATCCCATCGAACTGCCGGATCTCGCCCCCCTCCATCACCGCCGCCTTCTCCGCGATGAGGCCCGTCAGGCCGTTGTGGGCCTCCATGCACGTCACAAGCCCCTTGCGCCCGATCAGCCACTTCAGCCGCCCCCGCCGCAGGTCCGGGATGGACGCCTGTGCCCGGGCCGCCGCCTCCAGCCGGTCGTACTCCCCGTTGTGGGAGTAGGGGAACTCCACCAGCTCCCCGCCGTACTCCGCCAGCAGCTCCAGGCACTCCTCCCGCACCGGCTTCTGGAACCCCTCCCGCCAGTCGTCCCCGTGGACCACATAGTCCGGCCTCAGGGCCCGCAGGGGGGCGGCGTAGCCCAGCCCGTCCTGCTCGATCACGTGGGCCACGCCCTTCAGCCCCGCCACGATCTTCATCCGCTCCTCGCAGGACAGCAGCGGGTGACGCTTGTAGGACGCCACCACCTCGTCGGTGAGCACACCCACCGTCAGCTCCCCCAGCTGGGCCGCCCGGTGGATGATCTCCATGTGGCCGCCGTGGATCACGTCCGTCCCGATGGACATGAATACCGTCTTTTTCTCCGCCATCTCTCAGCCCTCCAAGCCCGCCGCCGCGCGGCCCAGGCGTTCCACCTGCTCCTCCGGCGTCCTGTCCCCGTTGTTGTCCAGCACCAGGTCCGGGGCCTCCGGCAGCTCCACCTGGAGCCCCACCCCGGCCACGTTGTCCGCGTTCTGGCTGTACAGCCCCTTCTGGTCCCGGCGGCGCAGGGTGTCCATGCTGGCCTCCAGGTATACCTCGTAGTACCCCGGGATGTTGGCCCGGTTCCACGCCCGCACGCTGTGGAACATGGAGATGGTGCAGCACACCACCGTCACCCCCTGCCCCGCCAGCAGGGCGCACAGCCGCCCGTAGCTCTCCGCCAGCTTCCGCCGGTCCGCCGCGTTAAAGCCCAGCCCCGTGCCGAACACGGAGCGCATCTCGTCCCCGTCCAGGAACACCACCGTCTCCCCGCGCTCCCGCAGCCTGTCCCGCCACAGCCGGCCGATGGTGGTTTTCCCCGCCCCGGACAGCCCCGTGAGCCAGTATACTCTGTTCTGCTTCTCCATGGCGGCCTCCTCAGTGGTACAGCGGCTGCTCCAGCAGCTCCGGGTCCAGCTCCAGCCTGGGCATCATGTGCAGCGGCTGGCCGTGGCGGTTCACGAATTTCAGGCCCCGCATCAGGATCTCCGAGTTCTTCACCCGGTTCTCCCGGAAGGACTTCACCTGGCTTTCCAGCAGCTTGCCCTGCACCTCCAGCTCCATCTCCTCCGCCACGCGCTCCTCGTTTACCGTCACCGTGGCCTTCTTGTAGATCTTCTTCCAGGTGTCCCGGATGTAGTGGTCGATGGTGTCGAAGCCCTCCAGCAGCTCCCTCACCCGGGCCTCGTCCATGGGCTGGCCGTCGTAATACTGGAAGCCGTAGCCGTAATATTCATAGGCGTCCCGCAGAAAATACTCAATGTACGTCCGCTCCGCGTCGTTCACGTACTCGTCGTAGGTGCGGTACACCGCCGCCGGGTCGAAGCCCCGCACGTTCCCCGCCAGCGACTCCGGGTCCACCTCCCCGTTCAGCGAGCAATAGGTCATGCTCTCCGTATAGGGCAGGTCCAGGAACGCCGCCAATGCCGTAAAGGTGGCCTTGGGGTTCAGCTTGGCGTCCTCGAACCGCACCAGCACGCTGTCCGCGTACAGCCGGTCCAGCCAGTCGATCATGAAGCTCCGGTTCAGCACCCGCTGGCTCACCGCGTCCGGCACCACCGCCTGGGCCTCCCCCTCCTTGGCGTCCTTCTGCGCGCTCTCGTACATGAACTTCACCGTGGCCCCGTGGCTGGTGGTGAACCGCCGCATGGGGGTGAAGGTCTTGATGTACTTGAAGCCCCGGAAGATGGGGGACTGGATGGTCTTGTCGTACTCGTCCGACTTGAGCACCGTGCGGTTCTTGGCGTCCACCTGGAGGCCGTACACGATGTTGGAGAAGTGGGGCTGGAAGAACACCGCCGGAACCACCCGCGCCGCCGGGTCCACCCGCTTCATCACCGTCTCGTTGCTCAGGTAGATGGCCGCGAATACGTCCTTGTCCGTCACGCTGGGCAGGGTCCGCAGCTCCTGGAGCACCCGCAGCGTCTGGGGCGAGTTCCCCCGCAGCAGCGACTGGGCCGCCTCCTTGGAGCTTTTCGCGCTGGCCAGGGCCTCCTTCCAGTTCTTGACGCCCTCCTCCACGTCCTTCATCATCACCGACGGCAGGGGCATCAGGTTGGGATGGCCGTCAAAGATCTCGTTGAAAAAGTCGCCGCCGTTGTGGGTGGACAGCTGGGTGTGCCAGATCAGCCGGTTCAGCTCCCGCACGCCCAGGGGCTTCACCGGGTACTGGCTGTAGTCCACCCCGAACCGGGCCTGGAAGTCGATGGGGTACTGCTCCTCCTCGTCCCCGATGAGGAATACCAGCTTCTCGCCCTCCAGCAGGGGGCGCAGGTTCAGGCATTGCAGATGGGCGCAGAATACCGCCCAGTCCGTGTAATGCAGGTAGATGTGGTTGTCCCGGCCCACCCACTCGCTGGGGCGGACGCAGTCGTTCAGGTACTCCAGCTCGTACTGGGAGTACACGTCCCGGGCCAGGACGGGCTTTTCCAGGTCGTGGAAAAAGCTCCGGCCCACCACCGGACGCTTGAAATCTATGTAATCCCCAAAGCGGTCCTCCGCCGCGTGGTAGGGCACAAAGCGGTTATCGTCATAGGGATAGAACCGCAGGGGCAGGAATTCAAAGTCAATAAAGTCCTTCCGGAACAGATATGGGTACTTTTCCAGCAGCTTGCAGTTGTTCTCGTACCGGGTTTTCAGCAGCTTCGCGTTGGGCTCGTAAAAGGCCTGTGTGAGTATGCTCAGGCAGTCCTCCCGGAATTGCCCCCGGCGGTACAGGCCGATCAAGGCGGAATAGCTCACCTTGTAGTCCCCGCCGTTCTGGAGTATGTACAGCGCGGCCTCCAGCTCCTCCTCTGGGGACTGGGGCTGGTGCAGCACGAGGCCGTAGGCCTTGATGGCCCCTTCGGGCTGGTCCATCGCCGCCAGCTGGCGGGCAATTTCGATTGCAGTCATGACGTCATTTCCTTTCGGTGGGTGTAGGGGAGGGGCTTGCCCCCCGGGATACTGACCCGTGCCGGACGGGAGGGGCAAGCCCCTCCCCTACAGAAGCGGGGGCGGGCCGAAGCCCGCCCCCGCTGTTGGGTCTATGCGGTTTGCAAGAACTCGCGCGCCAGATTACTGGAGCAGCTGGAGCACGCCCTGGGGAACCTGGTTGGCCTGGGCCAGCATGGCCTGGGCGGACTGGATCAGGATGTTGTTCTTGGTGTAAGCCATCATTTCCTCGGCAACGTCGGTGTCGCGGATGGTGGACTCGGCGTCCTGGATGTTCTCGGTCATGACGGACAGGTTGTTGATGGTGTGGTCCAGACGGTTCTGGGTGGCGCCCAGGGTGCCGCGGACGTCGGACACGGTGTTGATGGCGGTCTTGATCTTGTTGATGGCGGCCTGGGCGGCTTCCTCGGTGTCGATCTTCAGGTTGCCGATGCCCAGGTTGGCGGCGTGCATATCCTGCACGGCCACGTTCAGCTGGTTCCACTCCTCGCTGGTGTCGCCGATCTGGAGGGTCAGGCCCTTGCCCAGAATCTGGGGAGCAACCACGTCCTCAGACTTGATGGTCTTGCCCTCGGCGTCCTTGGTCGCACCCTGGATGTTCAGCACCTTCTTGCCGCTGACAGTGGAAACGGTGGTGGTGTAGCCAGCAGTGGTCAGCTTGCCAGCCAGATCGGCGGCGTTGGTGAAGCTGTTGGAGCCGGAGCCCTTGTAGACGAACTTCTTGCCGCCCACGGAGATCACGTTGCCCTCCTTCAGCTTGCCCTCATCGATGGTCAGCTTGGTGCTGGCCAGCTTCTCGTCCTGGGCGGGGGAGACAATCTGGGCGGTTACATCGGCCATGGTCTTGACACCAGTTATGGCACCGGAGGCCTTCTGGTCAACGCTGATCTTGTTGCCGGAGGCAGTGTTGATATTGAAGTTGGTGGTGCTCTTAGCGGTCAGCAACTCCTTGAGCCGCTCCATCTGGGCCGTTGCGGTGGTGTACTTATTGGTGTCGATATAGATATTGTCACTGGCCGCGGTGTTAGTGGTGGTGGCGTCAGTCCCAACGTGGACGGTGAAGGTCTTGTTCTGGAGCTTCAGCTGTGCACCGTCAGCCAGCAGCTTGGTGATGTCATACTCGGCACCCAGCAGGCCGCCTTCCACCTTGGCCACGCCGAGGGTGGGGGTAATGCCGTGGTCGATGTTGTTCACGTTCGCCCAGGTCGCAGTACCGGCAACAGCAGCTGTCACAGAAACCTTGGCGGCGGCCAGCGCGGCGTTGAGTGCCTTAACCTGTCCCTCGGAAAGTTCCGCGGCCCCGGTTGCCCCGGTTGCGGCGGTGAACGTACCGGCCTTGTCATAGCCCACCATGGAGAAGGTGAGCTCGCCACCGGTGTTGGTCGCCTTGAAGTAGACGTCGCCGAACTTGATGGATTTGGCGGCACTTGTGCCGGTGTACTTAGCAGCGATCGCGGAGGCGACAGTGGTGGCGGTAACGGCCGTGGATCCACCAGCCTTACCGGCAATAGAGGCGGTAACAGTCTGATTACCAATGTTGAGGGTAAATGTGAGCTTGTTCGCAGCACCCGACGCAATATTACCCTCCAGCTCCTTCAGGTTGATGGTGAAGGAGGCGGCAGACGCGTCAACAGACTGGCCGCCATGGGGGTCGATCGCCGTCAGGTCAGAGGTGGTGGGACCGACAGCGGCGGTGTACGCATCGCCAGCGGAAATGCTGAACGCGTCGGTGTTCAGACCCAGGGTGCCGTCCAGCAGGTTGATGCCGTTGAAGTTGGAGGAGTCGGCGATGC
>ERZ779633.387-NODE-387-length-12449-cov-6.311602_pt1 | contig 12449 bp, 2 predicted proteins | sample MGYA00514195_ERZ779633 | MGnify/ENA primary metagenome ERZ779633 (study PRJEB29562, sample SAMEA4376707) | mouse gut metagenome | isolation source: Cecum | study: EMG produced TPA metagenomics assembly of the A DSS colitis mouse model was used to assess the...
CAGCGCTTTGCCAGACTGCGCCGCTTTTGCTATCATATCTTTGCAATAGCCGATCTTTTCTTCGTCCAAAAGCGAAGTGCCGACCTCGTAGCCTTTGGCTTTGAGGAAGGTGTACGCCATGCCGCCGCCGATAATGAGCGTGTCGCATTTTTCGAGAAGGTTGGATATAACGTTGAGCTTGTCCGCGACTTTAGCGCCGCCGAGTATGGCGACGAACGGACGGGGCGGGTTTTCAATAGTCGCGCCCATTACGGACAATTCTTTTTCGATAAGGAAGCCGCATACGGCGGTCTTGATGATGCCGTATTCGACGATCGCAGCGGTCGACGCGTGCGAGCGGTGCGCCGTGCCGAACGCGTCGTTTACATAAACTTCCGCGTCGTAAGCGAGCGCTTTGCAAAATTCTTCGTCTTTGGCTTCTTCTTCCCAATGGAAGCGCAAGTTTTCCAAAAGCACTGCCTCGCCCTCTTTAAGTGCTGCGCGCTTGGCGGTCGCGTCCTTGCCTATAACGTCCGTAGCGAACGTCACCTTGCCGCCGAGAAGCTCGTTGAGCCGTTTGGCGACGGGCGCGAGCGTGAGCTTTTTAGGCTCGTCCTTTTTCGCCTTTTCTACGATCGCTTCGGCGGTGGTTTCGCCCGCCTCTACTTTTTTCTTATCCTTTTTGTTGAGTTTGACTTCTGCGGACAGGATAGAATGAGGTTTGCCCATGTGCGAGCAAAGCGTTACCTTTGCGCCGGCGTCGAGCAAGTATTGGATAGTCGGGAGCGCGCCGAGTATTCTGTTCTCGTCGGTTATCGCGCCGTCTTTCATAGGTACGTTGAAATCGCAACGAACAAGCACGCGCTTGCCTTTTACGTCTACGTCACGAACTGTCTTTTTGTTCATTATGTTATGCTCCTTTTGGATTTATATTGCGTAAATCGGTCCGCGCTCATACCGCGCGGCACGGAGAAAAAAGCGCTATTGCACCACGCTTTTATAAGTCGCTACCAGATATTCGAACGCGTCGCGCACCTGCACGAAATCCGTGTAGCTGTCGCTTTGCGCCGTGAACAGTACGGGCGCGGTTATCTTTCTGCGATCGAGATCGGCAAAAAGCCGATCGAAACGGAACTTGCCCTTTCCGGGAAGACACCACTCTGTCTTTACAAAATCCTGCACTTCGACGAGACTGACTCGGTTTGGCGGACACACGTCCAAAAACTCGCGTATATCGTACCCTGCGTTTTCCGCATGATACACTCCGAACGTAGCGAACAGTCTCGGACATTTGTCGAGGATCTTTTTAAAAAATTCAGGCGTGGAGGCATACGACCACCGCATATTTTTAAGCGATAAATTAACGCCGTAAGTCGCGGCGATATCCGAAAGCTGAGCAAAGCGCTGAGCGAGCCGCGTATAATCAAAGTCTTTTATATCCGTCAGATTGATGGGACCGCGAAAAGTATAAAACTTAGCGCCCAACGCGAAACACGCATAACACACTTTGCGGAAAATCAATTCCGCGTCCGCGCGCACGCGCATATTTGGCGAAAACAACTGCGGCTCGAATTGCGTTGCAAGCGGAGATACCGCTACGATATCCACGCCGGCGCGCAACGAAGCAAGTCTGTCGACATACGGCTTTTCATAATCGGAAAAAGTATTCAAACAGCCTTCCGCCGTGTCTATACGCATCTTGCGCATAAGCTCGAACATGTTTTCCGCCGCAACGGTATTGAAGAATGTCGATGTGGAAATACCGATCTTCATATACTGTAATTATACTACATACGCGCGCAAAAGGCAAGCGTTTGCACGCGTTACCGAAATCGCATAAATCTGCGCGTTAAGCGCGCAAATACAAAAGACGCGGCTAAGTTCCGCGCCTTTCGAACAGCTATGTAACTTTCTTCGATAACGAACGATCATTCCTGCGCAATCGTCTCGCGGTCGCCTGATTCAGAGTCGGATTGCGCATCCGATCTCGCTTCCGTGTCTTTTTGCTGAGGCATGCCGATAACCTTTATAAGCCCGCGACGCACGAGCGTATCCGTAGCGACAAACGGACCGGCATAATCGACGGCCGGTTTTTCGACCCTGATCGCGCCCTTTTCCGAAAATACCTTATCTATCAGTTGCACGGCATATCCGACACGACGCGCGTTCTTTATGCGGTACATCAGCGGCGTCGGCGTATTTTTGACGCGTTGCGAAATGTCTTCCGCTTTGTACTTCGTTCCCTCGAACCGCGCGGGATCGAGCGCAAGGCATACGCATAAAGTTTTCCCGCGTATTACAAGCGCCGCCGCCGTCGCGCCGCACACGGAGAACGTTTCTTTTCTCCACGCCGCGCTCGCGTCAACGCCCTCGTACGAAAGCAATCGATTTTTGATCGCCGAATAATAGCCTTTGAGCATATCGTCTGACTGAATGATCCGCGCCTCGAAACTGCGGTTATAGCGTATGCGTTTTTGCGCGGCGAGCGCGTCTTCTTTGGCAAAGTCGGGGATACTGTCGCCCATTACTTTGATAGCTCTGCGCTTTACGAGTGCTTCCGTAGATCTGTACGGCAGCACAAAGTTCTGCGCCACATAATCTCCGCGACGCGGCAGTCCCAAGCCCGCCATAACCACGTCGATGAGTTCTTTCGCCAGCTTGGTCCTGCGATCGCTCGTTATGCGGAAACGACAAGGCAATTTATTATTTTTGCCCCGCCGAGACAAATCGTCAACGCGATACTTCGTACCCTCGAACATTTTCGGGTCTGTGGCAAGGCAAACGCACAGCGTTTTACCGCTGACGACAAAACTCGCCATAATGTTTCTGCCGCTTCTAAACGTCTCTTTTTTCCAACTGATACGCGACTTTACGCTCCGGTATTGCAAAATGTAGTTTTTCAATTCCGAATACCGCGCCTTAAGGTCGTTATCGGACTGCGTTATGCGCGCGGTAAAGCTTCGGTCGTACCGCACGACTTTGCCGTCGTCGGTAACTTCGAGATCAAGCGTCTCGTTCTCCTCATCGTCATCGCTGTCGTCCGCCTCGTCGAGTTCGCCGTCACGATCTTCCTCATCACGCCCGTCTTTTGCCGCGTCGGTCTCGTCGGCTTCGGGATCGGCCTGCGGCGGCTTTTCGCCGAACAAGAAGAACGGCATGGTAAACGTGCTTTCCACAACCTCGCCCGAACGCAACGCGTACAGTTTTTTCATCAATGCGGCGCGCTGTTTACGCAACTGCGCAGTGTAAAGCTTATGCGCGCCGCGTTTTCGCAACAGGCATACAAGCCAAATATTCACGCCTATGACCGCCGCAAGCAATAACGACAGCAACACGATACCCGTTATTTGGCTCGGCGAAAACAAATTAAACGATAAAAATCTCACGTTACTCATTTTTACGCCTCCTCGCCGTCGCCGTCATACAGCTTTTTCTTTCTGTATCTGAAGAACAGGCACAGTGCGACAACGCCGAGCGCGGCGGTCACGCCCGCGACCGAACATGTTACGGCAATAAACACCGTATGTGCGCCGACGACTTTCCACTTGAACGATAACACGCCCGTCGTGCCGTCTTCCCACTCGTAATTTTCGGTATCTCGCAACGAAACTTGCGCCGTAAACGCGCCGCCGTAACCGGACTTGTTGTCTATTATCTTCATCAGTTCTTTATCGAATCCGAGAGGCAGATATTCGAGCAGTTTACCGTTTACTATGAGAAGCTCGGGATTGCTTGTCGGCTTTTTGATCTTCTTTCGCGCTATTCGCCATTCGAGTACGGCGACGTCACCGCTTTCGTCGCAAACCGTGCCGTCCGCCCATTTGTAGTTTTCGGGGTTTTTAAGCAGTATGCGCACGTTGTATGTAGCGGCGTTTTGAGCGAAAACAGAAAGCTCGCTTCCGTTGAAGTTTGCATTGCCGTCGTAAGACACGCCCATCAACACACTGTCGAATCCGACTACTGCCGCGCGAAGCGTGCCTCCGGTATAAGTGTCGTTTTTGCCCGCACCGCTCGCGATCACTTTAAGCGACGGGGCGACGAGCGCGCGTTTTTCTATCGTGAATTTTACGGGCGAACTTACGAACGCGCGGTAATCCGCAGTAGCGTCCACTACGGCGCGAACATAGTAATCGCCGGCATTACCGCCAACGGGCGCGGCGGAGGTATATATTCCGTCCGCAGTCGAGCTGTATTCGAAACGCACGCCGTCCCCGCCGAACTTGACCTTTGCGGACGGCGCGTTGTCTTTCGCATTATAGCAGCCGTACGTCCACCCCGCGATCTCGACGGCAGGTTCTGCGTCGGGGTCTGCGGACACGAGCGAATTTTCCGCCTGCGCAACGGTGAACGAAACTTCGCGCAACGCGATACCGTCGTCTACGGTCTTCCATCTGTAGTTGGCGGGATCGGAAAGTTCCAACGTCAACGCATATGTTCCGCCGTGAATGAAATCTTTGTGCGGCAGCAATCGGTAGATCGTTTTGCCGTCCACATTGTATACGTCGTCTTTTACGATAGGCTCTATCGCCTTGCCTGTGTAGGCAATAGGCTCGATGACGAGCAGGCTTGCGTCTACGGTCTTTTTGGTTATGATGAATGGCACGGAAACGTCGCCCGACGAAAGATCGAGACTGTAATCGTCGTTGTCTATTATTCCCGTGACGGTCGCAATGTACGTCCCCGCGTTTTTGGGTTTGTTCGCGCTGTTGTAATTTTTACCGCTGTAACGGTAAGAAAATTCGAGCGCGTCCGCGCCGAGATCGATTTCCGTTTCGGCGTTTACGGTATAAATGTGCGCGACGATCGCAGGGATTATTTCGCCGCCGTATTCGCCGCCGCCCGCTTCTATCTCGACACGAACTTTCAATACGGTTATCTCGTATTCGCCGGCTATAAAGCTGACGATATAATTTCTGTTTGCGTAATCCGCTTCGGTTATCGAATATCTGCCGACGTGCCTAAGATCGGGATCGTCGATCTCGAGCGCGGACGAAGTAAGCGTCATGCCGAGTTCCGCGCGAACGTCCTCGCCGCCGAAGTACTCGCCGCCCGTCACCGTTACCGATACGTCCGAAAGGTCTACGTCCGAAAGATAAACGCTCGACGCGTTGCCTATTTTAACGGTTATCGGTCTTCTTGCGACGGTAAACACGCCGCCGTTTTCGGCAAGCACGACGTTATAGTTGGCGGTGTGCAATCCCGCTACGAACTCGCCGTCGAGCTTCATCAACAGCTTGTATTCGCCGTGATCGAGCATGTTTTTATCGAGCGTGCCGTCTGCCAATACGAACTCGAGCCGCGAGTCGCGCACTACGTTCACGACGGCGTTGTCGAGATACCCCGCAAGCTCGAAGTCGCACGCGGAACCGCTAAACCTGTCGCCGTACACGATCGAACCGTAAGGCGTCGCCGTAAGCACGGCTTTGCCTATGACTATCTTGCGGTAATCCAATCCCGCCGCAAAATTGCCGTTGCCTGCGCACGAAACACGAACAACGTAAGTCGCCGCATCCGTAGGGCGCGCATCCCGCCAATCGGAGATATCGCCGTAATCGCCGCCGTCGTATACGGCATAAGAATATGTGACCGACGACGAATACTCGGTACGGGCGGTAATGCTATAACTGTCGCCGTAAGTCAATTCGTACGCGCCCGCATTCTCGTTCCAAATAGCGCTGTCGCTCCATATAACGGCATTTTCGGACGCGGGCGCGACACGCCAATATAGCACGACCTCGCCGTTCGCAGTTTGCACGTCGTCCGCCCATTTGTAATTATCGGAATTCAACAAAGCAAACCGCACCGCATATCCGTCGGGATCGGCATTGATAACGGAAAGCCGCGTGCCGCCGTCTACCGCCGCGCGATCGCCCGCAAACGATGCGATATAAACTTGCGCGCCGTGTGTCGCCGTCGCGTAAAGCGGTTTACCGCTGTAAACGTCGTTTTTGCCCGCGCCCTCGCTTATTATCTCTATCGTAGGCGAAGCAACGGTCGCGCGTTCTATGCGGAACAGTCTGAACGCCTTTGCGTCGTTCAATCCGTCTACGCCCTTGTATTCGGCGCAAACGATATACCAGCCCGCGTTTTGCGGCACGTTACCCGTATACACGCGGCTGTTGCCCGTAGCGAAGTCTATCACTCTGCCGTTTGCCTCGATCTCGGCTATGTCAAGCCCATCGGCAGTGCCGTAGGTGAAATTGATTATGCCCGTCATATTGTGAGAAAGATGCGCCGAAGGCAGGCTCGCTACCGCGCCGTATTCCCAATCTTCTATCGACAGGTCCTCTATTGTTATAACCACGTTACCGTAGAGTACCGCGACGAATGTGATCACTTTGGTCTCGTCGCTCGAGCCTTTCCACCTGTAATTGACCGCCGCGTAGTCGTTGAACTTTACGGTAAGAACATATTGCCCCGCTTTATCCACCCGCACCGCAAATCCGCCGTCGGTCGAGGGCAGTTCCGCGACTTCGGAATCGCCGCAGTTGAACGAAGCTTTTTCCATGATTTCGGCGTTATATCCGACTACGCGCATTATTTCGCGGTCTTGTTCGTCAAGATAAAATTTAGCGGTGCTCGCGTTCCAAGTGACGTTGATCTCTTTGCGCAGAACGCTGAACGTAAAATCGTGTTTCGTTCCGTTCGCATCGCCGTCGGAGAATACATAATTGTATGCGCCCCACCCGTTTTTATTGAACGTGACCGTGACGGTATAGTCCGAGCCCGCCTTGACGGGCGCGCCGCCCGCTTTATCCGCGTTGTCGCTCGTGGTGTTGTAATTGCCGTCCGCATAATCGAATCCCGCGCTGTCGCCGCATAGCGAAATACCGGTCAGCGCGCTTTCGAAAGTAAGGTCGACGTGATGCGCATCGCCGGAAATGCCGTTGTTGTAATCTATGTTGGAAGCGCTATCCGTCTTTTCGCGGTAAACAACGTCGTTTGCGACAGCATTGACCGTAAGCGAACCGATCTTCATCGTCGCCGCAACAAGCTCGATCTTGTAGTTATTGTATTTGAGATCGCCTATTTCGGGCAGTACCGTGAATTCGTCGCCCGCGAAGCTGTACCACCTGCTGTATGCCACGCCGTTGCGCACGCTCGTCATAGAACAAGATTTTATTATCTTGTGATTGTACTCCGTAGTTTCGGCAGGTCCGAAATCGTCGCCCTCGCCGTTCACCCATCCGCGATAGCGCAGCGAGAACGTCGATTCCGCAGAATCGGAATAACCGGCAGCCGTTCCGTACGGCACGCCGAAAACAGCCGCAACGCCGTCGTAGCCCGCGTTCGCGTCGTATTTTCCGACTTTGATATAAAGCGTTGCGGGCGTTATGCTCCAATACGGAAGCTTCTTTTCATTATCGGCATCGTTGAGCTCGTTTGTGATCATCTCTCCCGCCGCATTGACGAATGTAACGTCGTAACGCACATGATCGGAATACGCGCCGCTTTTTCGTTGAACCGGAGCCATGCGGTATATTCCGACAGACCGCGCGTTGTTACGAATTTCGAGCTTTACGCAAGAAAGCGGATCGACGTAATCGGACGGGCGGATAAGGTCGCCGTCGTTTAATACCGACAAAAATTTCGCGCGGTTCGCGGCGAGGCTCGCTTCGACACAGCCGTTGTGATTGTGATCTTCGCCCTGTCCCGTATATACGCACGACGCGAAAATGTCGGCGTCGTTCGTCCAACCGTTGACCTCGACCGTCATTTTACGCGCGACTACGGACAGCGCGTTGTCGCCGAACGGCACGATCTTAAAGTTGTACGCTTTGTAATCGGGCAACTGCGCGGCGATCTTGGCGGTATTGAGTTTCAGATAATACGTCTTTCCCCATGCCGACGACGCGGGAGCGTAATCAGTATCGAACATGGCGGCGGTATACGTTTCGGGCAACACGAGATACCCGTCGCGCTTATCGCCCGCAAGCATAAAATCGGTAAGGTCGTTTATCCCGTTGCCGTAATGCTCGGACGTGAATGTAACGCCGAACGCGCTCGTTCTTCCCGTCGAACCGAGCGCCGATCCGTATTGCACCGTTACGGCGTTTGTCGCGGCCTTGAGCGTTTCGGGCAAGATTCTGAACGAAATCTCGTGTTCGTCCTTTCTGCCGCTCGCGCTGTTGCCGTTGCGAAACTCATAGTTGTTCGCCGCGAAACCGTTGTCTGCGTCAAGCGCGTCCGTCAAAACGAGTTTGACGTCGTAGACGCCCGAGTTTTTGACTTTGAACGAGAACGACGCGATGCCGTCGGAATTGCCGACGTTGGCTATGAATGTCATGAATCTGTCTATGAACGCGGCGTCTTGAGGCAGATCGGCGTTAGTCTTGGTTTTTTCGACCGTCAAACATATCGACTCGCCGCGCACAAGCCCGTCGAACGCTATCTCGTAGGTAAACGTGCCGCCGTTGAAATAATAGCCGTTGTTGGCGGCGGTGATATCGCCCGTAACGTCCGAAGAAATATCCGCCGCAGATATCCTTATGCTTCTTTTGTCTATCGTGAACTCGAGGTTTGCCGAATTGGCAACGTAATTATCGTCGGTAAGCGTGTAAACGATATAATAGTCTCCGGCGTTCAACGGCGCGTCGCAAGGCGTTTGCTCGTGATCGTATCTGCTTCCCGCATAATAATTGAGCGTACCCGAAACGGCGACGCCGTCGAGTTTGGATACGATCCCGAAGTATTTGCGGTTTCCGTCGTAAGTCCTGCGGTCCGTGTCTGTCGAGCCGTATTTGTTCGTAAGAGACTCGTCTCTGTACGGAACGGGATCTATAGTTATATTGAGATTGGCGGCTTTGATCTCGTGCGTGCCTGCTTTGTTCGCTATCGCGGTCTGGTCGGCGTTGAGCTCGCCTCTGTACGAGCCTATCGCCGTCACTTCGTAGTTCGCGCTGCCGTCGCCGCCGAAATAGTGCGCGCCCGCCGTAAGATAAACGGGATACATGCCCCTGTCCGCCGTTTTATAACCGCTGCTCGTATTCGAAACGGCGGATGACGTCAGTACGAACGCCGTCTGCGTGGAATTGTCGTCCGCGTCGCCTGTAAAATCGCCTGCGGCAAAGGAGCTGCCGTCCTTAAGCTCAAACGTATAACGCTCGAACTTATCCGTAACGTACGCGCCGTTCTCGTAATTGACGAAATTGTAATAATGCGTTTGATCGATTATTTCGACAGTTATTTTACGCGGCGCGACGGTCAACACGTTTTTATCGAACACGACCGTGTAATTTTCCGCGCCGTACGCATCCTTGCCGTCGACGGTATAATGCTCGAACGGCGACGCAACGACTGCATAAATCTCGTAGCCGCCGATCTTGACCGAACCGCTATCGTATCCCGCCGCATAATCCGATTTGAATACGAAATCGATAACGTCCGCAAGCACGTCCGCATTACCGCCGTTTTTGGCAATGCCGGAATATTCGAACGGATAATTATTCGTGTGCGGACCCGACTCGATCACGCCGATGTTTTCGCCGTACACCGTTTCTATAGGCAACGCGCCGATGTCGAGCCGCTTTTTGCCGACGACGAAATAACGCGTATCGGCGAACGCCTCGTAATTATCCGAAGCCGCCATAACAAGATCGAGACGGTATACGCCGGCATAGAACGACCTGTCGCCCGACGCGCCGTAGACCGACGCGAATACGCCCGCGATCGCTTCCGTTATGTTTTGGTCTCCCGCGACGGTCGCTACGGCGTTTGCTCCGCCGACGCGCGAGAGCGATATCTCGAGCGTGTTGTCGCGGCTGACAAGCGCGATCTCGTTTATGGCGTGCGCGCCGTCGGGATCGTAACCGTCGGGATTGTAATATTCGTCGGCGGAGTCGGTAACCCGATCGCCGTATGTCCATGCCGAAACGGCGTCGGCTTCGGGCTGTTGCGTATACGACTGCGCACCCGCGAACAGTTGCCAATTCTCGACCGATATTATGTTTTTCGCTTTTACGATTGTATAAACGGCATTGTTATAGCCGCCGCCGTTTTCGAGCGTATAGTCAGACGATAATTGTATCTCTATCGCGTACGGGATATCCGAAGCGGGCGCAGTAGTAACATCGGGTCTGCCCGTAAGCGCGGCAGTAGTCAAAGAGACCACTATTGCCGCGTAATCCGCGCCGTGATATACGGGAACGCGCGTTCCGTCGCCGTACGAAGAAAGTTTATCGGTCGTTACGCTTTTCACAACTGGCTGTTCGGGGTCGACCGCGTTATATTCGGAACGGCAGTCGCCGACCGTAACCTTAACGGGCAGCGCGTTAACCGTAAGATATCCGATCTCGCTCTTAAAAGTATAGTTATCGCAAGCAAGCGTTTGCGGCAAGAATTCGAGCTCGTATTTTGCGACGCTGTCGCCCGCTTTGTACGCGTTGTCGGCGTAGCGGTAAGCGAACTCGCCGCCGATACCGTAAAAGTCTCCGCCGCCCGTAAACAACGCTTTCTCCGCCGCTCCGCCGTCCGCGCCCGCAAAGCCGGAAACCGAAAATACCGAACCCTCCGCGCGGCGCAGGGCGTCGACAGATTGCATGTACCACTTATCCGCAGTATCGCCGTGCTTATCCGGTCCGTCCTCGCCGAACCACACCGACATAGACACGGACACTCTGAGTTCTGCGGGCATGACCTTTACGCGCACTGCAGACATGGTTTCGCCGCCGACTTTATAAACGTACGTTTCGTGATTAGCCGCCGAGACGCGAACGTAATATTCGCGGTTATCGGCATCCGAAACATTGCGCACCGTAACCGACGCAACGCCGTTCGAGCCTATGGAATAAGCGTGCCATGTCGTTCCGTCTGTCGAATATTCCCACGACAGTTTGTTTGTTCCTTCGTGAACGGCGGTCGCGCTTACCGCAAGGATATTATGTTCTGCCGCGTCGTAAACGCCTGTATATCCGACGACTTCGACGTCGGATATACGCGCGGGCGTGATCTCGTAGAAATAATTGCCGAACGTTTCGAGCGCGTAATTGCGCTTAGCGTCCGCCGTGAGCGCGCACGAAATCGCATATCCGTTGCCGACGGGCGAAGTATCGGTCACGCCTGTGGCAAGAACAAAAACGTCCGAACCGACAACGCCTGCGGGCAGTCCGCCACCCGCGATGCCCGCGTCGCGCCCGTTCGTCGCTGTCACGGTATACACCGGCGAGGTATCGTCGTTAAGGTCTTTTACGGGCGCGCCGTAAACGCTGTTCGCCGCGCTGACGCCGTCCTCGCTGTTTATCTCAACCGAGATCCTGCGCGTTTGCACGTCAAACTCGCCCGCTTTATCGTATGCAAGCTCGTAGTTGTAATACTTGCTTTGAGCCTCGTTGAGTTTCGGCGTAATGTAATACAGCCCGACGTTCGGAGTTGCGCCTGCGTCGTCGCCTTTAGCGTCGACAACCGCAACGTTTATGAATTTTTCGGGCATATCGCCGTTCAAGAACCAGTCCTCGTCGTTCTCTTTTACGAACGGCAACGTCGTAAATTCTATTTTGTCGCCGTAAACATGCGACACGTTTTGCGCGACTACTTTTACCGTTTTGCGCAATATCGTAAACTGCGCCGCAGTGTCGACGCCGTCTAACGTAAAGTTGTCGCAGTTCACGGAGTTCGGGTCTATGGCCGTTATGCTTACCGTATGGCTCTTGACCTCGCCGTCCGGAAAATTAACGTCTGCGACCTTGCTGACGATCAAAGTCGGAGCCGCGACCTTTATACCCGCGACCTTTTCGGGCAGGTTTACGATCTCGGCTTTGCGCGTTTGCCGTTCGCCGTTGTATACCGCACTGTCGTCGCCCCAAGCGATAGTCGCCTTAAGCGCGGTCACGGTAAACGGCACGGTGCGGTAAAAATCGTTTAGATCGCTGTCCGTAAACGTTACGTCGATACGCGCCGAGTACTCGCCCGCCTCGAACGGCAGACCTTTGACTATATCGCTATCATCCACCTTTTCGCCGCCCGCGCGGAAGAACGTTACCGCTACGGAATAATCGGCGCTCATTATATCGGCAAGAGTGCCGGCAAACAGCGGATCGGAATCTTCCGAATACGCGAAAACGCTGTCGTTGCCGTCGACGTCGACAAGCAAGCCGCCGTCGCCGAAAGTCAGTCCCGCGCCCAGCGAAAGCACGGCGGCAGTCTGATACCCGTTGTCTCCGTATGTATATCCGCCGTTTTTAAACTCGAAATTCGCGCCGACGAGCTTGTTGGTAAGCACATAGCACAAGCACATGCTGACGCCCGTTTCGTCGTAGAACGATTCGCCGTAAACGCCGCCCGCCGTTATGACGTAGCTGACCGTCTCCGATTTTTTATCCGTTTCGTTATCCACCCATTCGTAGTCGTACGGACTGAACGCATTCTTGCCGTTTATTAACAGCTCGTTGTTATCTGCGTCTACGGAGATCTTGAGGTAGTACGCAGTGTTGAGCTCGCTAGCGTGCTCGAACACTTCGCTAGTTAATCCTATT
>ERZ779633.391-NODE-391-length-12322-cov-9.860683_pt1 | contig 12322 bp, 10 predicted proteins | sample MGYA00514195_ERZ779633 | MGnify/ENA primary metagenome ERZ779633 (study PRJEB29562, sample SAMEA4376707) | mouse gut metagenome | isolation source: Cecum | study: EMG produced TPA metagenomics assembly of the A DSS colitis mouse model was used to assess the...
CTCGCCATAGGACGAGACGCCAAGAAGTACTAAGTTTCGCATAAGAGAATGCCCAAAATACGGGCATTCTCCGCAGAGACCTGGGATTCCGCAAAGCGAAATCAAAGCGATTAGCGTGAGAAATGCGAAAAGTACTTCTAAAGACGTCTCGCCATAGGACGAGACGCCAAGAAGTACTAAGTTTCGCATAAGAGAATGCCCAAAATACGGGCATTCTCCGCAGAGACCTGGGATTCCGCAAAGCGAAATCAAAGCGATTAGCGTGAGAAATGCGAAAAGTACTTCTAAAGACGTCTCGCCATAGGACGAGACGCCAAGAAGTACTAAGTTTCGCATAAGAGAATGCTCAGAATACGGGCATTCTCCGCAGAGACAAAGGTGTAAGGTCTATTTATCAGGGCTTTACACCTTTTTCGTGCACACGCTCGAAGCGGAGATGGAAACCGCAGATAATTGATTTTTATTATCTTGTCATGTATGACTTGCAGGATCAGATATTGTCTTTGCTGGCGCAGGAGGAGTCTGCCATTGAGTATCCGAAATTTTAAGATAAAATTTGAAATAGAATATGTTGATTTTATCCTAAATAATTATTTCACTATAAGTGAACCTTTTATAGAAACAGTAGACATACCAGCCGCCTTATGCGATTAAGCTTTCCGCGAAAATTTCGGATTTGCGGACGGAAAGAAGACGGTACCACTGTACGCGGCGTTCTGTATTTAGGTGTTTTCTTTTTGAAAATAATCTGAAAGCAACGGTTTCCGATAATTACTGTCGTGGAGAACGCGATCTATTTCCTCCGATTTTCCGGCGGCTGTCAGGGATTGAAGCAACCGGGCGAGTGTGTCACTACCTTCTTCGCGCCCGGTAACAATTCCCTCCTCGCGTCCAACGGCAAGACCATCTTCGCGACCTTCCCGATAACCGATCTCCCGCCACTCTTTCCGTTCGCTTTTCATATGTTTTTCTTCATCATATTCAAAAATACTCACCGCGATCGCCTCCGCCCGGTTTTTTGCCAGAAACTTGGCAAGGATATCATTTTTGATACAATCGTCTACTGCTTTTTCGACTGCCTCCGATAAAGGCAGTTTTTCCGCGTATGCCCGCACCTGTGCCACATACTGGGCGTATTCCTTCAACAGACGGCACGCGTCCAGCAGTTCATGGTTATATCCCAGATTGATGTTATAGACAATCACCGACAGCTCCAATGCCGGGTCATCCTGCTTCTTTTCAAAAGCGTCCGACAGATACAGCACCTGCTGTTCCGGCTGGAAGTCTATCCCGTTGTAAAATACGACAAACCGGGGCGTAGGAATCCTGATGAGCGACTTGCTGTATAGGTTTTCGTCTTTGATCCGATTCTGTAATACCCGGGTCACATAGATTAAGTCCCGTAACGGCATGTTCGGGTTGCAGGTGGACTGGTGCTCGTAGAGGAGCAGTTCAAAATCAAACACGAAGGAAATGTCGTTCTTGTAATTCATATAGACCGCATTTTCCAGTGTGGTGATTTCCAGAGCGTCCGTCTCTTCGTAAGCCGTGCCGTTTAATGCGTTGTAAAGGCTAAGCAAATTTTCCTTCTCCCTGAAAATCATACGGAATACGGTGTCCTTGTAGTTGCGCTGTACACCTGTTTTGCCCTTTTGCGTTTTTGCTGTTCCTGCCCTGCTCGTTTGTGTTTCCCATGCTTTTGTCTCATTCATCTGCATGTCCTCCTTGGTGGTGGCGGCTGTCCATTTGCGAAAGGCAGCACCGCCTGCACAGGAGAACCGTTCCAGCCCCTCCTGCTTTGTAATTGGTTAGTTGGAATCAAAGCATGGATTTTCTGAAACTTAGAATAGAAATAGAGCTTACCGATCTGTCTGTATAGAAAATATGCTTTTCATTACTATAGCATAAACCAGACGAAATTGTAAATAAATTTGAATAAAATTATGCCAAAACTATAAAAATAATTTCTGATAAAATTTTATGTAAACATATCTCCCGTGCGGTGGAATCAAACATCTGTATCTGTAGTTCTGTAGTTACCTGAATTGCAAACCGAGATTCCCGCCCAAGGGGGAAAGTGGGATACAAACAGGATAAAACATCATAGAGAAAGTGACGATACAAGAGCAGGAGGAGCAGAGATGTTCTTCCTGTTTTTATGTGTAAGCAGAGAAGCCGGCGGGGAAAGGAGAGAAAAGATGGCAAAGTTTTTGAGCTATGAGGACCGGCTGGAGATACAGAACGGTTTAAAGGAACACCTGACCTTTACAGAGATCGGGAAAAGGCTTGGAAGGGACAGGACTACCATCACCAAGGAAGTGCGGAACTATTCGGTGGAGCAGGATACCGGTTACAGCGTGTTTCCCCATAACACCTGTAAATACCGGAAAGGGTGCAGGCGGAAGAAAGTATGCGGGACAGGGGAATGTAAGCATCCGCTGGTGCCCACATGCAGACAGTGTGAACTGCTGTGCAACCGTTATTGTGAACAGTATGAGGAGGAAGTATGCACCCACCGTTTCAAGCCGCCCTATGTGTGCAACGGATGCCGGGAAGTGAAGAAATGTACGCTGACCAAGACCGTATATGACGCGCTGGAAGCCCAGCGGAAGGCGACGGCGAAGATATCGGAGTCAAGGAGTGGTATCCTGTCAACGGAAGGGGAGATAGCAAGGCTCAACGAGATACTTGTTCCGCTTGTGAAGCAGGGGCAGAGCATCCACCAGATCTACCTGAACAACAAGGACGAACTGATGTGCAGTGAAAAGACACTCTACAACTATATAGATGGGTGCCTGTTCGATATCCGCAACATCGACCTGCCGAGGAAGGTGAAGTACCGCCCCAGGTATAAGGAGCCGGAACTGAAGATAGACAGAGGATGCCGCGTGGGGAGGAACTACCATGACTATGAGGTGTACATGGAAAAGCACCCGGACACGGCGGTGGTGCAGATGGACAGTGTGATCGGGAGCAGAGGAGGGAAAGCGCTTTTGACGGTCTACTTTGTGAACGTGTCGCTGATGCTGGGATTCCTGCGGGAAGCAAATACATCAAAGTCGGTGATAGATATCTACGATGAGTTATACCAGCGGCTTGGGGGACAGGATTTTCGGAGGCTGTTCCCGGTGATACTCACGGACAACGGGAGCGAGTTCTCGAACCCGAAATGTATCGAGAAGGGACCGGACGGGAAAGGCTTCCAGCGGACAAGAATCTACTACTGCAACCCCAGTGCGCCTTACCAGAAAGCGGAGATCGAAGTGGGGCATGAGTTTATCCGCAGGGTGGTGCCGAAAGGAAAGAGCTTTGATGAACTGGCGCAGGCGGATATCGACCTGATGATGAACCACATCAATTCGTACCGGAGAAACAAACTGAACGGGAAGAGCCCGTATGAGGCATTCTGCTTCTATTACGGGGAAGAACTGGCACAGAAGTTAGGATGCCATGAGGTTGATGCCGCGAACATCAACCTCACGCCAAGACTCCTGAAAAAGTAACATAGGGAGAAGTAAAAAAGCGCAGACCGCCGGCTGGAAATAAGGGCAGAAAGAGACGTGAATTTTGTGGTACAAAATTTGTAAGACAAAAGTGACGTTCGGTTTTTGTACGCATTTTTAGCCTTCCGTAGAGCCATTATAACACAAAATGGGAAAGGGAAACGGGAATCCTGCTACAAAAGTGGAAATTCGGGTACAAAATTTGAATGCCGCTTGCAAAAGGTGAAACTTGGTTACAAAACGGGAACCTCGGTTTGCAATCGACCAGTTCTGTAGTTATGGAAACTAATGCGCGCAATCTATACCGCAAAAAATACAATCCATACCAAATCCCTTTTTTTATGCTTCCTTTCCTAATATAATCCTGCTAAAGATTCGGCGCCCCGCATGGGCCAGCCGACCCGGAAAAGGCGGATGTGGTCTTTGCGGGATGGTTTAAAGAGGTATCCTGCACGAACCGTTGGCATTTTGCGGCGGAGGACGCGGCGGACCGGGTGGAGGCGGATACCACCCTCTATGCAAAGTGGCTGCCAAAGGCCGAGACGCCGGCGGCAGTGATCGCTTATCGCACGGAAACCCTGACAGGGCTTACACCGGGCGCGGTGTATCTGATTGACGGAATGGAGCTTACCGCTTCGGCGGACGGTTCCGTGCCGATTGACGGAAAGTGGTTTGGAAAAACGATCTCTATTATCAAGAAAGGAAACGGGACAGATACGGGCGACAGCAATCCCCAGCTTCTGCCTGTGCCGAAGCGCCCGGCTGGGCCGGAAAAGGTGAAGCCGAAGGCGGAGAGCAAAAAGAACGGAAACAACGGAAAACTGGCGCAGACGGACACAACCATGCAGTATCGGAAAGTGGGCAGTGCGGAGTGGATTTCTGTTACAGGGGAAGAAGTCACGGATCTGGAACCGGGTGATTACGAGCTGCGCTATGTGGCGGCGGACACGGCGTTCGCGTCGGAGATCGTCGTAAAGACGGTCAAAAAATACAGCCCGCCGAAGGGTGACGGAGACAAGAAGGATGAGAACGATGGAGGAACGGGAGACGTGGGCGTTAATCCCGGCGGAGATGGCACAGGCGGCGAACAGCCCGGGGATACGACCCAGGGCGACGGCAAAAAGCCGGGTGATACAGATCCGGGCAGCGGCAGGAAGCCGGGCGACGGGACGAACCCGGAAGGCGGCAGGAACCCGGGCGGTGGAACAGCCCCGGAGGGAGGCGGGAAGCCGGGCAACGGTACAGCCCCGGAAGGCGGCATAAAACCGGGTGACGGCAGGAACCCAGACGGCGGTACAAAGCCGGGCGGCGGTAAAGAACCCGGGGACGGCACAGCGCCGGAACATACCGTGGAGGACGGCAGAATTGTGCCCGTACCGGGAAAAGTCGGCGGCACTGATGAAAGTGGTAGTACAGACGGCGGCACAGGCGGCAACGACGCGGGTAATGACGGAGCCGGTACAGCCGGAAATGGCATGGGCAGTGACGGAGACGGCACAGGCGGCGGAAACGAAGATGGTACAGGAGATGGAGCGGATGGTGGTGAGAGCTGGGCAGAAGCGCATCCCTATGCGGTCGGCAAGATCAGGGAGACTTTGACCATCCCTGTGGATGCGGGCGCAGTCATCGTGACCGTCAACAACGTGGACGAGACGTTATGTACCGCGCAGGCGGCGGACGCCGTGGCGGTGGCGAACGCGGTTCTGAAAGAGGAGGAGATCGGACGGGTATCGCAGGGGGAAACCATTGAAATCCGCATTGACGTGGAGCGTATCGACGATAAGGTGAGCGAACAGGAGAAATCTGCAATCGAGCAGGAAGTCGGGGATGCACGGAAAGAGGCGCCCGGTCTGACGGTGGGCATGTACGTGGATATTTCCATGTTCTTACGTCAGGGCAAAGGAGAGTGGAGCGCGGTACACAGAACCGAAGAGCCGGTGGAAATCGTGATAGATATGCCGGAGGCACTGCAGGAACTTTCTGCGGACTTTTACATCATCCGGGCACACGAGGGAGAATGCACCATGTTAAAGGATCTGGACGACGCGGCACAGACCATTACCATTGAGACGGAGCGTTTCTCCACCTACGCCATTGCGTACCAGCCTGCGGACAAGGCGGCAGGGCGGTGCAGCCTGTGCCATATCTGCCCGACGTTCCTTGGCATCTGCTATTTTATCTGGTTGCTACTGATTGCGGCAGCGGTGATTCTGGTGATCGTCATTTTGCTGTACAGGAAAAAGAATGATGGGGAGCGCCGTAAGGAGGGGCAGTCGTAAAAGACAGAGACCGCGATGAAAAAGGCTGCGGAATAAAAAGGTAAGAGAAAGATTTCATAAAAGATCCCGGGGAGGAACAGTGATAAAGTTTCTCACCGGGGGTTTGTGCCATGGCGTTAATTTTTTGGCATCGCGACATTTTGGCGAGGGCGGCAGCGCTTTCCGTGGAAGATCGGCAGACAGGCTTTACGGATATAATGAAGATTGCACTGGAGATAGCGTAGAAAGAAAGCAGGTGGGCAGATGAAAAAGTGGAAAAAGGTGATGACGGCAGTCCTGATGGCAGGTATGCTTGCAGGCTGCGGCGTGGCTGAAAAAGATGATTCGGTTTACAGAGTGTCCATGGTGGCGGGAACGGGCGGTATAAATGACCAGTCCTTCAATCAGGTGTCATGGGAGGGGCTGCAGAGTTTCGGGGCGCACACGGGGGCGGACGTGAGGGTGTTAGAGTCCAAGCAGGCATCAGACTACCTGACCAATATCGACAGGGCGACGGACACTTACAGCGATCTCGTGTGGGCGCTGGGCTACTCGCAGGCGGACGCCATGCTGACCATCGCAAAAATGAATCCCGATATCAATTTTGTCATCGTGGACTATGCCTTTGACGAGAGCCCGCAAAACTGTACGGGCGTCGTATTCCGGGCGCAGGAATCGTCCTTTCTGGTGGGGTACATAGCGGGGCTGACCACGAAAACCGATAAAGTGGGCTACGTGGGACCGATGAAGAGTTTTTTGAACGACCAGTTCCAGTATGGATACATGGGCGGCGTGGCATATGCGGGACATGTGCTGGGGCGTCAGATCGAGGTGCAGTCGCAGTTTACGGAGAGCTATACCGACGCGGCGAAGGCGAAGGCGATTTCCAACAAGATGTACTCCAACGGCTGTGACATTATTTTCCATTCGGCGGGAGGCGCGGGCTACGGTGTGATCGAGTCGGCAAAGGAGAACGAAAAACTTGTCATAGGCGTGGACACGGATCAGTCTTATCTGGCACCGGAAAACGTGCTGACTTCCGGCATGAAGAACACAAACATTGCGGTGGAACTTGTGTCTACCATGGCGATGGAGGGTGAGAAGATCGGCGGCAACACCTATAGTTACGGGCTGAAGGAGGGATGCGTGGGCATTCCCGAGGTGAATAAGCTCATGGATCCGGCGGTCTATGAACAGGCGATGGCGCTGCAGCAGATGATTATCGACGAGGAACTGACCCCTCCGGTATCGGAGGAGACATACCAATCCTTTGTGGAAGGGCTGGGGAAATAGGAGAGAAGGACATATGGAAATAGGAAAAGACTATGCGGTTCAAATGCATGATATCACGATAAAATTCGGCTCCTATGCGGCATTGGACCGGGTGCAGCTTGATGTGAAGAAAGGCTCTATCCATGCGGTTCTGGGAGAGAACGGCGCGGGCAAGACCACGCTGATGAACATTTTATACGGGCTGTATCAAGCGAACGGGGGAGACATTTATCTGTACGGGGAAAAAGTGGAGATGAAAAATCCCAATGTGGCGATCGCCCACGGGATCGGCATGGTGCATCAGCATTTCATGCTGGTGGACAATTTCACGGTGACGCAGAACATCATTCTCGGGCAGGAGACAACGAGGGCGGGGGGCGTGGTGGATCTGAAGAAAGCCCGGGAAGAAGTCATGGGAATCGTGAAAAAATACGGGCTTGAGGTGGATCCGGATGCGTACATTTCTGATATATCCGTCGGTATGCAGCAGAGGGTGGAAATCCTGAAGGCGCTGTACCGGGGCGTAGATATCCTGATTCTGGACGAACCTACGGCGGTGCTGACCCCGCAGGAGATCGGCGATCTGATCGACATCATGCACAAGCTGGTGGACGACGGGAAAACCATTATCATCATCACCCACAAGCTCAAGGAGATCAAGGCGTCCGCGAACTACTGCAGCATCATTCGCAGGGGAAAGTACATCGACACGGTGGAGGTTTCCAAGGTGTCGCAGGAAGAACTGGCGGATATGATGGTGGGGCATCGTGTGAAACTGGTGGTGGATAAGGAAGAGGCGAAGCCCGGCGACGTGGTGTTCGAGGTAGACGGGCTGTCGGCGAAGGACAACAGAGGTGTGTATGTGCTCAAGAACCTGTCCATGCAGGTGAGACGCGGGGAGATCTTCGGCATCGCCGGGATCGACGGCAATGGGCAGAAGGAGCTGGTGGAGGCAATCACCAATCTGATCCGTGTGGAGAGCGGAACGATCCGCATAAACGGAAAGAACATAGAGAACAGAACCACAAGGGAAACCATGGACGCCGGCATTTCCACCATCCATGAGGATCGCCAGAAGCGCGGGCTTGTGCTGGATTTCTCGGTGGAGGACAATGCGGTGCTGGATACCTACATGAAGGAGCCGTTTTCCAGGAAGACCATTTTAAACAGAAAAGAAATCCGTAAATTTGCCTCCGGCCTTTTGAAAGATTATGATGTGCGTCCCGATTCCTGCGAGGAGCTGGCGATCAGAGGACTTTCCGGCGGCAACCAGCAGAAGGTGATTATCGGCAGGGAGATCGCCAACAACCCGGATCTTTTGATCGCGGTGCAGCCTACCAGAGGACTTGACGTGGGAGCCATCGAGTATGTGCACAAGATGCTTGTCAGGGAGCGGGATAAGGGCAAGGCAGTTCTTCTCATCTCTCTGGAGTTAGACGAAGTGATGAACGTTTCCGATACCATCGGGGTCATTTACGACGGCGCCATCCGCTGCATCTTTAAGCAGGGAGAGGTAGACGAGAGGACGATCGGATTAATTATGGCAGGAGGAACATTAGATGGAAAAAACAGTTAAATTTTTCAAGAAACCGATTACCGCCACCCTGATTGCCATATTCTGCGGATTTCTGGTGGCTACGGTAATTCTGGCGGTTTCGGGATACAATCCCTTTGAGGCGTTTGGCGCGCTGTTGGGCGGTATATTCGGGAGACCGAAGTATGTCTCCAACGTGATCATTAAGAGCACGCCCATCATTTTGACGGGTGTCAGCGTTGCCTTTGCCTACAAGATGGGGCTTTTTAACATCGGTGCGGAGGGACAGTTCATCGTGGGCGCGGTGGCGGCAAACGTGGTGGGAATCGTCTGTGATTTTTCGGCTGTCATCGAGGTGCCGCTGGTGCTTCTCGCCGGTGTGGCGGCAGGCGCGCTCTACGGCGGGATCGCCGGATGGCTGAAGGCAAAGTACAATATCAACGAAGTCATTGTAGGTATCATGTTAAACTGGATGGCGCTCTATTTTTCCAACTTTGTGTGCAACATGGAGCGGTTCCACAAGCCGGAATCGGACGGCGCTTATGCGATCCATGAATCGGGATTCATCTCCTTTTTCACAAACTGGAAAACCACGGAAGCGGCGGCGGAATTTGTGCAGGCGCATCTCGTCATCGGCGATATCCTGCGGACGGATGCAAACGCGGGTATCCTGATCGCCATAGCCCTGACCTTTGCAGTCTCCTTCCTGCTCTACAAGACCACGAAGGGATACGAGCTTCGCGCTGTGGGAAGCAACAGGGACGCGGCGGAGTTCGCGGGCATCAACGTGGGGAAAAACATGGTGCAGACCATGCTGATCGCGGGCGCACTGTCCGGCATAGCGGCGGCGATCGCCATAGCGGGCAACAATCCCCACGGGATTACCCAGCTCTCCGCGTTTGAGTCCAACGGTCTGAACGGACTCTCCGTGGCATTCATAGCGGGCGGCTCCCCCATTGGCTGCATTTTTGCGGGGCTCCTGTTCGGCGCGCTTCTGTACGGCGGACAGTCTATCCAGTATGTGGTAGGCGCGCCCTCGGAGATCATCAGCATTCTGATCGGCACCATCGTATTTTTGATCGCGCTCAAGGATATGGTGCCCGTATTTATTGATAAAATGGGGAAAAGAGGTGTAAAATGATGATAAATACAATTACGTTGTTACTCGGTGTCACGCTGCTGTATTCCACGCCTATGATCTTCGGCGCGCTGGGCGGTGTGCTGTCGGAGCGCTCCGGCGTCATCAACATCGGCATAGAAGGCATGATGACCTTCGGCGCATTCGCCGGTGCCGCGGCGGGATACTACAGCGGCAACCCATGGATCGGCGTGCTGTGCGCGGCGCTTGCAGGCGGGGTTCTCGCGCTGCTTCACGCGGTGGCGGCGATCACCTGTCAGGCGGACCAGACCATAAGCGGTGTGGCGATCAACCTGCTCGGCCCGGCGCTTGCGGTTTTCTTTTGCCGCCTTGCCTTTGACGGATCGACCATGTCCTATCCTGTGGCGAACAAACTGCCAAAGATATTCGGGAGCGGCGCGGAAGGCATCTGGGCAAACCTGAATGTGGATGTTATGGTGGTGGTGGCATTGCTGTTCGCGGTTGCCATGTGGTTTGTGCTTTACCGCACGAAATGGGGGATGCGGATTCTGGCGGTGGGCGAGAATCCCGCGGCGGCGGATACGCTCGGCATCAACGTGTACAAAACCCGCTATGCCTGTGTGATTTTGTCCGGCATTCTGGCAGGAATCGGCGGCGCCACGGTAACGCTTGGCATTGTGGCGCAGTTTACCCAGACTTCCATCGCCGGACAGGGATTTATCGCGCTGGCTGCGGTAATTTTCGGTAAGTGGAAACCCATGGGCGCATACCGTGCCTGCCTGATCTTCGGATTTTCACAGGCGCTGACTGTGGTGCTTGGCGGCGGTGCGATCGCTGTTCCCACGGAGATTCTGGCGATGCTGCCTTATGTGCTGACCATTGTGATTTTGATTCTCTTCGTCGGCAAGTCCGTTGCGCCCAAGGCGGACGGCGTGCCCTATGTGAAGGGGAGAAGGTAAGAACAGAAATGGAAGAAAAATGAGCAGATAGGAGCAGATATGAGCAGATATAAGAGAATAGTTACCATTGTGATTGATTCGCCGGGCGTGGGCGCGCTGCCGGACGCGGCGGCATACGGTGATGCGGGGACGGCGTGCTGGAAATCGTTCTGGACTATACCACGCCACAGTACCGCGACTGCTCGGTCGGGCGGTATCTGTACGGTGCGCTGGGCGGGCAGGGTGTTACAAAGATGTCATTCCCGGATGCGCCTGAGGGGCATGTGGACTACCTGAGACGCGTCGGGTTCGTGGAGGAGAACGGCGTTTACGAGCGGAGGATCTGAGGGAGCAGAACGGAAAATGAATGGAAGCCCCCGGAACACAGGTAAAGTTCCGGGGGCTTCCTTAGGGGAGGATAAGTATTTCTTATCTTTTGCTTGGTATTATTGTTGCCTGTTTTTTTCTCCTTATGCATACTTTGTAAAAAAAAATTTGCTTTTCCGTCTTAAGGAAATATAAATTTACTTTTTCAGCAAAATGGTATATACTTAGCTGGTAAATGCGAAAGACGCATAAACGGGCGGCGGCTGTTATAGGCAGTAACGACTGCTCAGATTACAGAATAAAGGTGGTACGGTACGATGGCATTATTACAGCAGTGGCACGAAATGGCGTATTCGGAGACGGCGAACAAGGGAGATTTACAGAGACTCTGGTCCGACTATTTCCAGAAAGAAAAAGAAATCTATGCACAGCTTTTGAAGACGCCGGACAAGGCCGTAAAGGGCACGGTCAAAGAGCTTGCGGACAAATACGAAGTGGATCTGATGACTATGACAGGTTTTCTGGACGGCATCAACGACAGCTTGAAGAAGCCCAACCCCATCGACGAGATGGAGGAGGATACAAAGGTAAGTCTCGGTTTCGACAAGGAGCTGCTCTACAAGAACATGGTGGGGGCCGGCGCAGACTGGCTCTACAATCTGGAAGAGTGGAACGAGATCTTTGACGAGGACAAGAGAAAGGCGCTTTACAGGGAGCAGAAGGAGTCCACTACCGTTCATAAGGAGAAGAAAATTTATCCCAACGATCCCTGCCCCTGCGGCAGCGGCAAGAAGTATAAGAAATGCTGCGGGAAGAACGCGTAGGCTGTGAGTGATAGAAGTTATGTAAACTATGCGTCGGACATTTGCCGATAAAAGATGGCAGAAAGAAAAAATTAGCACTTTACTTTTAGAATGGTCTGGCATAGAATAGGTATAAGTTTTTGGAAACAGGATAGCGTAGAACACGTTGACGAGAAGAGTAGGATGCGAAACGCAGCAGAGAGAAGCGCCCTGTGGTGAAAGCGCTTTTGCGGGAAACATTTGAAGACCGGCTCCGAGTGGCCCCAATACGGCCCGCTGACTTACGTTACAGTCGAATGAGAGGTTCCGTTGCCGCGAATGGCGCACGGAGCAAGCGAGGTGGAACCGCGTAAACATACGTCCTCTGCACAGTCTGACTGACAGTGCAGGGGATTTTTTGCGCGTATAAGCAGAGTCAGAAAGCGGCAGAGCCAGGATACATGCTTGCATGTAAGACTGGCAATGCCGATTTATGACGAGCAACGCGAACGAGAGATGCGAAGCATCTCGAGTCTGCTTATACGTGGCAGAGTCAGAAAATGGATGAAGGAGGGAATGCAATGACAGTGACACAATGGAGAGAGACGG
>ERZ779633.392-NODE-392-length-12320-cov-9.124582_pt1 | contig 12320 bp, 9 predicted proteins | sample MGYA00514195_ERZ779633 | MGnify/ENA primary metagenome ERZ779633 (study PRJEB29562, sample SAMEA4376707) | mouse gut metagenome | isolation source: Cecum | study: EMG produced TPA metagenomics assembly of the A DSS colitis mouse model was used to assess the...
AGCGGCATGACCTTTTCCTTCCACCACCACCTCCGGGATGGGGACTATGTGGTGAACATGGTGATGCAGGCCGCCATTGAGGAGCTGGGCCTGGAGGAGCTGACCATCGCCGCCTCCAGCCTGGGGGCCGCCCACGACCCCATTGCCGATTATATCGAGCAGGGAAAAGTTGTGGGTATCCAGACCTCGGGCATCCGGGGACGGATGGGCGAGGTGGTATCCGCCGGCAAGCTGAAAACCCCCGCCATTATCCGCTCCCACGGAGGCCGTCCCCGAGCCATCGAGGGGGGCGAGGTCCACATCGACATCGCCTTCATCGCCGCCCCCACCAGCGACTGCGTGGGCAACTGCCGGGGAGTGGGCGGCAAGAGCGACTGCGGCTCCCTGGGCTACGCCATGACCGATGCCAAGTACGCCGACCATGTGGTGGTGGTCACCGACTGCCTGGTGGACTTCCCCAACTTCCCCACCTCCGTGGAGGCCATCGACGTGGACGCGGTTGTGGTGGTGGACTCCATCGGCAATCCGAAAAAAATCGCCTCTGCCGCTGCCCGTATTACCCAAAATCCAAGGGAACTGATGATGGCGGAACAGGCGGCTAAGGTCATCTCCGTCACACCCTACTTTAAAGATGGATTTTCCTTCCAAACAGGTGCGGGCGGTCCCTCTCTGGCCGTCAACCTGTTTCTGGAGCAGTATATGGATGAGCGGAACATCAAAATGGGCTGGGCCATTGGGGGCATCTGCGGCCCCATGGTGGAGCTGCTGAAAAAGGGCAAGGTGGGCAAGGTCATCGACGTACAGGACTTCGACCTGGACGCGGTGCAGTCCATCCACACCACCCCCAACCACTTTGAGATGTCGGCCAGCCAGTACGCCAACCCCGCCAACAAGGGGGCTTTCGTGAACAAGCTGGACTTTGTGGTGCTGGCTGCCCTGGAGATCGACACCGGCTTCAACGTCAACGTCCTCACCGGCTCCGACGGCGTGCTGAGAGGCGCCCCCGGCGGGCACCCGGACACGGCGGCGGGGAGCAAGGTGTGCATCATCGTCACCCCCCTGGTCCGGGGGCGGATGGCCACCGTCTGCGAGCATGTGGTCACCGTCACCACCCCTGGGGACTGCGTGGACGTGCTGGTCACCGACTACGGCATCGCCGTCAACCCCCTGCGCCCCGACCTGATTGAGTGCCTGGATAACGCAGGCATCCCCCACGTCACCATCGAGGCACTGAAGGAGAAGGCCTACTCCCTGGTGGGCCGGCCCGACGGCCTGGAGTGGGAGGACAAGGTGGTGGCTGTGCTGGAGGCCCGGGACGGCACCATTTTGGACGTGGTGCGAAAGATCAAGCCCTTTGTGCTGTAACCCTTGATATTCTCCTTTTCTCTCTCCCATACCCCTGGCGTTTGCAGGCCGCGGCGTCAGGGGGCTTTTTTTACTGCGAAGATTCTGATATACTCATGAAAACGGGCCGCCGAAGGTGGCGGCCCCTACAAGGACAGGTGATTTCAATGGGCGACACGCTGACTGCCATCTCCCCCAGGGACACACGGGCCCAAAGGCAGGTGGACGCCCTCCTGGAGCAGGAGGGCATCCGCCGGGACGGCAATCTGGACTACACCTGCGGCCTGTTTGACCAGGACTGGAACCTGGCCGCCACCGGCAGCTGCTTTGGGAACACCATCCGTTGTTTGGCGGTGTCCGGCAGCCGGCAGGGGGAGGGCCTGCTCAACCAGGTCGTCACCCACCTGATGGAGGTGCAGGCGGAGCGGGGAAACACCCATCTCTTCCTCTACACCAAGCCCAAGAGCGCCAAATTTTTCGGTGACCTGGGCTTCTATGAGATCGCCCGGGTGGAGGGCAGCCTGGTCTTCATGGAGAACCGCCGCCGGGGCTTTTCGGACTACTGCGCCGCCCTGGAGAAAACCCGCCGGGAGGGGACTTCCGCCGCTGTCGTGATGAACGCCAACCCCTTCACCCTGGGCCACCTCCATCTGGTGGAGCGGGCGGCGGCGGAGAATGACAACCTCCACCTCTTCGTCCTCAGCGAGGAGGCGGGCCCCATCCCCTTTCCCGTCCGGAAGCGGCTGGTGGAGGCGGGGACCGCCCACCTGCCCAACGTGGTCTGTCACAGCTCGGGGCCCTATATTATCAGCTCCGCCACCTTTCCCAGCTACTTCCTCAAGGACGAGGACACCGTCATCCGCACCCACGCCGCCCTGGACCTGGAGGTCTTCGGCAAGATTGCCCCCAGCCTGAACATCACCCGGCGGTATGTGGGGGAGGAGAAGGCCAGCCATGTCACCGCCCTGTACAACGAGAGTATGGCCGCCCGTCTGCCCGAACTGGGCATCGGGTGCAGGATTGTGCCTCGGCTGGAGGTCAACAGCCGGCCCGTCAGCGCCAGTACAGTGCGCCAGCTGATTCACGGCGGACAGCTGGAGGGGATCCGTCCTCTGGTACCGGAGACCACCTGGAGCTATTTCGCCTCTCCGGAGGCAGGTCCGGTAATTGAGGCCATTCAGCGGGAAAACAATGTCATCCACTACTGAGGAGGGAGCGCCATGGAGCAGGAAGTGACCTTGACGGAGATGCTGGAGGCCCGGGAGGCCCGGGTGCGGGCCCAGGACAGCCTGCGGGAGCGGTACGGGGTCCCGGTGATCTCCTTCACCCTGAACATCGCCGGGCCGGTGAAGGACTCCCCTCTCATCCGCCGGGCCTTCCGGACCGGCCAGGAGGAACTGCGGACCGGTCTGCGGGCGGCCAAGCTGGAAGCGCTCTGGCAGGGCGAGAACCTGGCCCCCACCGGCTGCGAGGGGCTGTACGCCGTAAAGGGGACGGCGAAAGAGGTGAAAGCCCTGTGCGTCTCCATTGAGGACGGCTCCCCCCTGGGGCGGCTTTTCGACATGGACGTACTGGACCGGGACGGCCGCAAGCTGGACCGGGAGGAGGTGGGAGGCGGTCCCCGGAACTGCATCGTCTGCGGCGCGCCGGGGAAGGGCTGCGCCTCCCGCCGGGTCCACACGGTGGAGCAGCTGCAAAAGGCCACCCGCCGCATTCTGGAGGACCACTTTGCCGCCGCCGGCCGGGAGAAGGTGTCCGCCCTGGTGACCCAGGCCCTGCTGGACGAGGTGTGCACCACCCCCAAGCCCGGCCTGGTGGACCGGGCCAACAACGGCAGTCACCGGGACATGGACATCTTCACGTTTACCGCCAGCGCCGCCGCCCTGGCCCCCTACTGGGGGCAGTGCTTTCAGATTGGCCGGGAGACAGCAAGGCGCACCCCCTCCAAGACCTTCCGGGCCCTGAGGGCGGCCGGCCAGGGGGCGGAGCGCGCCATGTTCTCCGCCACCAACGGCGTGAACACCCACAAGGGGGCCATTTTTACCCTGGGGACCATCTGCGGCGCGATTGGGCGGCTCTGGAGCGCGGAAGCCCCCTGCCGGGACCCGAACGCCATTTTGTCCGAGTGCGGAGCAATGGCCTCCGCCGCCGTGGAGGCGGACTTCGCCGCTCTGGAAGCCAGGACCGCACACACAGCGGGAGAGCGGGCCTATCTGGAGCGGGGGCTCACCGGCGTCCGGGGGGAGGCGGCCAATGGTTTTCCCAGCGTACGGGATGTCGCCCTGCCCGCCCTGTGCCGCGCACTGGAGGCCGGCCTGAGCAAAAATGATGCCGGAGCTGTTACCTTGCTCCATCTGATTGCCCAGGGGACTGACACCAATATGGTGGCCCGTGGCGGCCCGGAGCGGGCAAAAAAAGCGGCGGAGGACTGCGCCCGGCTGCTGGAGCGCTGTCCCCTGCTCGAAATGAAAGAGATTTCTCAGTTGGATCAGGAGTTTATCCGGGATAACCTCTCCCCCGGCGGCTGTGCCGACCTGCTGGCGGCGGCCTTCTTCCTGCAAAGCTGGAAAGGAATCGAATAGCAGGCAGGGATTTTCCTGCCTGCTATTTCATTCCGGTTCAATAGACGGTCTTCCCCAGTGCCGACTGGATCAGCTCAGAAGCCAGTATCCCGGTCTTATTCCGCTCATCCAGAATTGGATTGACCTCCACCATGTCCATGGAGCGCAGCATTCCGCACTCTGCCAGCGACTCCACCGCCAAAAAGGCCTCCCGGACGGTCAGTCCGCTGTGGACCACCGTCCCGGTGCCGGGGGCCGCCTGGGGGTCAATGGCGTCGATGTCGAAGCTGAGGTGGATGCCGCCGCCCGCGCCCGCGATCTCAATGGCCTGGGCGATAACCTGTTCCATACCCAGCTTGTCCACCATATTGATGGGGAACACGGTGACGCCGGCGGCCTTCATCCGCTGACGTTCTATGGTGTCAATGTCCCGCCCCCCGATCTGCACACAGCGTTTGACATCCACGAACACAGGCGGCTCCCCATAGTCCACCATGCAGCTGGGGCCGTGGCCGCAGACGGCGGAGAAGGGCATCCCATGCATGTTGCCGGTGGGGGAGCTGTCCTCATTGTTCCAGTCGCCGTGGGCGTCGATCCAGATTACCCCCAGGTCCCGGACATGGCGGGCCGACGCAGAAATGCTGCCCGCCGCGATGCTGTGGTCGCCGCCCAGCACCACCGGAAAATGTCCCTGTTCCAGGGTATTGGACACCATCTGATACAGGCGCCGGTTGACATCCACCACCTGCTCATAGTTCTGCATCCTCTCCGAGGTGGCCCCGGCGGCCATGGGGACAATATCCCCCAGGTCGTTTACGGTAAAGCCCAGCTGCCGCAGCCCCTCGCACAGCCCGCCGTAGCGGATGGCCATGGGCCCCATGCTGACGCCCCGTTTCGACGCCCCCAGGTCCATCTGCACGCCAAGAACATCCAGGATTCCGGCCAAGATAATCTCCTCCCTTTTGTTTTTATACCTCAATTATACACAAAACAGGAGGAAAAACAATTCAAATAAACCAAATCCGGACATTAAGGCAAACTTAAGTACTCCTCAAACACCCGAACCAGATCGTCATGGTACAGGGCGTTTTTCTTTTCCCTGGAATACAGCAGCACCAGGGGCGAACAGGCCGGGGGATTGCCCAGGAAGTAGTAGCAAACTCCCTCCTGCCGGCGCATCTCTTTCACATACCCCAGCCGGTTGAATCCGATGCCCACGCCCTTGGCCACCATTTCGATGATGGTGTCAAAGCTTCTGATTTCGGTGATGTGTGAGGCCCGCAGGCCGGCCTCCTCCAGCACCCGGTCCACTGTCAGCCGCAGGCTCTGGGTCCTGGGGGGCAAAATCATCCGCTGGCCGTTCAGCACCGAACAGTCGAGATAGGGATACTCCAGGTCCGGGCTGCACTTTGCCATGCTGACGAAGGGGTGGCCCTCCGGTACCGCAGCCAGGATGGGTTCCTCCTGCAAAACCACATGCTCCGTTCCGGGTATGGCGGCCTCCATGCTATAAAACAAATAGTCCGCCTGGCGCTGCTCAAATATTTTCATCAGCTCGGAGTAGTTTCCATCCTGAAAGAGCACGTTTACATGGGGCAGCGTTCCGGTGAGCCTGGAGTACAGCCAGGGCACAGCGGTGATGGCCCGCCGCTCCTGCACCGCAACGCGGACCGTCCGCCTCTGCATCTCGTTCTCCTTCACAAGCTTCCGGTCAAATTCCTCCTTCAGCAGGAGCATCTGACTGGCGTGCTCAATGTACTCCCGGCCGATGGGCGTGGGCTGGAGGGTCTTTCCGGTCCGGCTGAACAGACGGACGCCCATATTCTTTTCCAGGTTGCTCAGGAACATGCTCAGGGCGGGGGCCGTGATGAACAGCTCCTCAGCCGCCTTTGTGATGGTCCCGCATCGGGCCAGCGTACAGATATAGGTCTGCTCTTTCAGATTCATACAACACCTCCGGCTCCGGAGAGCCCTCTGCCCGGCAGTGTCTGCTTATTTATTTAACTTATGTATTATATCACAGCGGCAGCAGGAAGAAAAGCCTGAATTTTCAGCGATCTGTCAGTTTTCTTTAATCAGGTGATAAGAAAAAGTGAATTGCTTTTTTAAACAGGATTTCTTATACTATGTACATGTCAATCGTCAGAAAGACGGTGTGTGCAACATTTGAAAGGAGTTGGAACTTATGTCATCAGGCACTCCCCAGCAGGCAAAGAAAAAGGGCTTTAAAATGCCCCACACCTTTGTCATCCTAATCGTTATCATCCTTATCGCAACGGTACTCACTTGGGTCATTCCCAGCGGCGAATATGCCCGCATTGAGGACCCCATCTCCGGACGGAAGATCGTTGACGCGACCTCCTTCGCCTACGTGGACAACGTCCGCGTCAGCCCGATTCAGCTCCCCATGCTGATTATCAACGCCTTCTCCGCCAACGCCGACCTGATTACCCTGATTCTTCTCAGCGGCGCCGCCATCCATATGCTGACGGCCACCGGAGCCCTCCAGGCCCTGGTCGCCTCCATCGTACGCCGGTTCAGCGGCAAGGTGAGCGTCTTCATCCCGCTTTTGATGCTGGTGTTCGCGCTCATCTGCACCACCCAGGGGGTGAACACCTTCATCGCCTTCGCCCCCATCACGGTGATGCTGGCCCTGAGCCTGGGGCTTGACTCCATCGTGGGCGTGGGCATCATCCTGCTGGGCGGCGCCATCGGCTTCTCCACCGGCACGCTGAACGTGAGCACCACGCTGGTGGCCCAGAAAATCGCCGAGCTGCCCAACTACTCCGGCATCGGCTTCCGCTGGGTCTGCTTCGCGGTCTACTACGTCATCACCTGCTTCCTGCTGGTGCGCTACGCCAAGAAGGTCCAGAAGAACCCCGAACTCAGCCCCATGTACGACCTGGACAAGAACAGCCAGTTCAAGAACGCCAGCATGGATGAGTTCGGCACCCTGGACACCCGCAAGATTCTGTGCATCCTGGCCCTGGTGATTGCCCTTGTGGCCATCGTCTACGGCTGCATCAACCTGGACTGGGACTTTGCCGAGCAGAGCGGCATCTTCCTGGTGCTCAGCATCGCCGTAGGCATCCTGGGCGGCTTTGAGGCCAACAAGATCTGCGTCGAGTTCCTGAACGGCGCCAAAAAGATGCTGGGCGCCGCCTTCATCATCATGTTCGCCCGGGCCATCGGCAGCGTGCTCAGCGCCGGCATGATTACCGACACCATCGTCCACGCCATGGCCGTTGTCCTCACCGGCCTGCCCGCCGCCCTGCTGGGCGTGGGCATGCTCATCGCCAACACCCTGATTAACGTGGTGCTCACCTCCGGCTCCGGCCAGGCCGCCGCGGTCATGCCCATCATGATCCCCCTGTCCGACCTGCTGGGCGTCACCCGCCAGACCTGTATCCTCAGCTTCAACTTCGGCGACGGCTTCTGCAACTACATCCTGCCCACCTCCACCGCCCTTATGGGCATCCTGGGTGCGGCCGACGTGCCCTATGACCGCTGGATGCGCTTCATGTGGAAGGTCTTCCTGGTATGGCTGGCCGTGGGCGCTGTGCTGGTGGTCATCGCCCAGCTGATCAACTACGGTCCTATGTAATTGCGTCTCTCTGCCGGGGCGCAGACCGGCACCTGCGCGGTTTGCGCCTCATAATATATCGCGAAGGAGTACATAGTATGAAGGAAAAACTGTATCAGCTGATCCAGGATCAGTCACAGCAGCTGCTGGATATGGCCGACCGTATTTTCGACAACCCCGAATACGACGGCGAGGAGGTCTTTGCCTCCGGCCTGCTGGAGGACTACCTGGAGGACAACGGCTTTCAGGTGGAGCGGGGCCTGACCGGCTGGCCCACCGCCTTCCGCGCCGGCTGGAAGCAGGGGGAGGGCGGCCCCAGGATCGGCCTGCTGTGCGAGTACGACGCCCTGCGCCAGCTGGGCCACGGCTGCGGACATCACATGCAGGGCCCCTGCATCTGCGGGACCGCCGTGGCCCTGAAGAACGCCGGCTTTGAAAAGCCCTTTGAGCTGGTGGTCTACGGCACTCCCGCAGAAGAGACCCGGGGGGCTAAGATCACCATGTGGGAGAATGGCTGTTTCCGGGACATCGACGTGGCCCTGATGATGCATGGCGGCCCGGACACCTGCGTGGATGAGAAGAGCCTGGCCCTGTCCAACTACACAGTGACCTTCCAGGGCAAGGGGGCCCATGCAGCCCTGGCCCCCGAGCAGGGCCGCAGTGCCCTGGACGCCCTGCTGCTGGCCTTCAACGCCATGGAGTTCCTGCGGGAGCACGTCCGGGACGACACCCGGATGCACTATACCATCAACGAATCCCCCGGCCCCTCCAACGTGGTCCCCGCCCGGGCGGTGGGTTCCTTCTCCCTGCGCAGCTACTCCCGGGAGGTGCTCAACGATGTCTGCCGCCGCTTTGAGAACATCATCCGGGGGGCCGCCCTCATGACTGACACGGAATATTTCATCTCTAAGGACAAGGATATGGACAACAAGGTCCCCTGCTTCGCCCTCAACGACGTGATTATGGAAAACGCGTCTGCCTGCGGCGCCCCCGGCATCGCGCCCCCCCGGAAGAAGACGGGCAGCACCGACTTTGGCAACGTGACCAACCACATGCCCGGCTGCTGTATCCGGGTGAAGTTTGTCCCGGCGGGGACCTCCAGCCACTCCCAGGCCTATGTGGACGCCGGCAAGAGCGCCGAGGCCCATGAGGCTGTTCTGGCCGGTGCAAAGGTTCTGGCAGGCACCGCCTTCGACCTGATTCACACAGACGGACTGATGGCAAAGCTGTGGCAGGACTTTGAAAAGGCAAAAAAGAATGCATAACGGAACAACGCGGCTTCAAAGGAACGTCAGGCTCTGTACCATACCGTTTTGCGGTGTCGAACAAAACAAAGCAGAAAAATCCCCGTATTCGCAATGAATACGGGGATTTTAAATGGTGCGCGAGGCGGGAGTCGAACCCGCACGCCCTTGCGAGCACTGGCACCTGAAGCCAGCGAGTCTACCAATTCCACCACTCGCGCGTGTGGCACTCGTTCGGCGCAAGAGAGATAATACCATATCCTCCTTCCCCTGTCAACACTTTTTGCAAAAATTCTCATTTCTTTTTTTCACAAGCCGGCCCTACAGAAAAACATCTTTTTGCGCACTCCGGACACTTGACACCGGCCTTCCCACCTTGATATACTAAATCGGCAGCAAGAAGCTGCAAAGGGACCAGAAGGTCCCGAACATCCGAAAAATCGTTTCAAATACGCGCCTGGCACAGAAGGCCGGGCGTCTGCCAGAAGGCATACCATACCGGTGTGTCTTTTTTGTTTTCCGAAAGGAGGGATCGGCTGTGACGCTGGAAACATTTTTCAAGGAGCATTTCCGGACGGCTCTGGCCTTTTCCGGGGGTGTGGACTCCGCTTATCTGCTGTGGGCGGGTATCCAGGCCGGGGCGGAGGTGCGACCTTATTTTGTAAAAACGCCCTTTCAGCCCCAGTTTGAGCTGGAGGACGCCCGCCGGCTGTGTACCCAGCTGGGGGTGGAGCTGACGGTCATCGAATGCGACATTCTATCCAGCGGTACGGTATCCGCCAACCCGCCTGACCGCTGCTACCACTGCAAGCGGTTGCTGTTCTCCCTGTTGAAGGAGCGGGCGGCGGCGGACGGCTTTTCCCTGCTGCTGGACGGCACCAACGCCTCGGATGACGGAGGGGACCGCCCCGGTATGCGGGCGCTTCAGGAGCTGGAGGTCCGCTCCCCCCTGCGGGAGTGCGGCCTGACCAAAGACCGCATCCGGGGGCTGTCCAAGGCGGCGGGGCTGTTCACCTGGGACAAACCCTCCTACGCCTGTCTTGCCACCCGCGTCCCCGCCGGGAGAGCGATCACCCGGACGGACCTGGAGAAGGTGGAGCGGGGGGAGGCAGCCCTGTCCAGGCTGGGCTTTGCGGACTTCCGTCTGCGGCTCACTCCCGGAGGGGCCAAGCTCCAGGTACTGGAGGGCCAACTCCCCCTGGCACTGGAGCGGCGAAGGGACATTTTATCCGCCCTGACATTGGATTTTCCAGAAATCACCCTGGACCTGAACCCCAGGGTCCCCATCGACTGAGGAGGTAGTTATGGACAACCGGCACGACATCTTACAGCTGCTCCGCCAGGTGGCGGAGGGGGCCGTCCCCCCGGAGGAGGCCCTGATCCAACTGAAAACCGCCCCCTTTGAGGACCTGGGCTATGCCAAGGTGGACCTTCACCGCTCCGTCCGCCAGGGGGCGGCGGAGGTCATCTACGGGGCGGGCAAGACCCCGGAGCAGATCGCCGGCATCGCCGGAGCCATGGGGGAGCGGGGGTGCCAAAACATCCTCATCACCCGCCTGTCCCCGGAGGCGGCGGAGCTGGTGGGGAAGTCCGTCCCCCTGGACTACCACCCCATCCCCAAGGCCGCCATCGCCTTTCCGGGAGAGCGGAGGGAGCTGGGCCGCATTGTGGTGGCCACCGGGGGCACCAGCGACATGCCCGTGGCCGAGGAGGCCGCCCTCACCGCTGAGGTGCTGGGCAACCGGGTCACCCGGCTGTACGACGTGGGGGTGTCGGGCCTGCACCGGCTGCTGGCCAACCTGGAGCCCCTGATGAGCGCCCGGTGTGTGGTGGCCGTGGCCGGTATGGAGGGGGCGCTGGCCTCCGTCATTGGCGGGCTGGTGGACTGTCCGGTGGTGGCCGTCCCTACCAGTGTGGGCTACGGGGCCAACTTCGGCGGGCTGTCCGCCCTTCTGGCTATGCTCAACTCCTGTGCCTCCGGGTGCAGCGTGGTCAACATCGACAACGGCTTTGGGGCCGGGTATCTGGCCAGCATGATCAATCAGATGGAGGGAATTTCATGAAGACACTTTACCTGGAATGCAAAATGGGAGCGGCGGGGGACATGCTCATGGCCGCCCTGTACGAGCTGCTCAGCGGGGAGCAGAAAAAAAACTTTCTGGACACCATGAACGGCTTGGGCCTGCCTGGGGTGGAGGTGACCCCCACAGCTGCCAGAACCGGCGGCATTGCGGGTACCCACATGAAGGTGACCGTCCACGGCCATGAGGAACACGAGCATCACCACGAGCATGGTCACGACCACCATCATCACGACCACGGTGAGCACCACCATCACCACCACGCCACGCCGGGGCACATCGGGGCAATCATCGACGGGCTGTCCCTGCCCAGGGAGGTGAAGGAGAAGGCCCGGAAGGTCTATAACGCCATCGCCCAGGCTGAGGCCAGGGCCCACGGCTGCGAGGTGGGGGACGTTCACTTCCATGAGGTGGGGGCCCTGGACGCGGTGGCCGACGTGGTGGGGGTGTGCTATGCCCTGCACCTGCTGTCCCCCGACATGGTTGCCGCCTCTCCCGTCCATGTGGGCAGCGGGACGGTCAAATGTGCCCACGGCGTTATGCCCGTCCCCGCCCCCGCCACCGCTGAGCTGCTGCTGGGCATCCCCACCTACGGCGGAGAGGTCCAGGGGGAGCTGTGCACCCCCACCGGAGCCGCCCTGCTGAAAACCTTTGTCCAGTCCTTCGGCCCCATGTCGGCAATGGAGACGGAACGAATCGGCTACGGCCTGGGGACCAGGGAGTTTGAACAGGCCAACTGCGTCCGGGCCTTCTGGGGGGAGGAGAATCGCCGGGAGTCGGACAACATCGTAGAACTGGTGTGCAACATTGACGACATGACCCCCGAGGCCCTGGCCTTTGCCTGCCGGCGGCTGCTGGAGGCGGGGGCGCTGGACGTGTACACCACCCCCGGCACCATGAAGAAGGGGCGGCCCGGCTGGGTGCTGACGGTGCTGTGCAGTCCCGCCTGGCAGGCCCCCATCGTCCAGCAGATTTTTGCCCACACCACCACCAACGGCCTGCGCGCCCGCCTGTCGGAAAAGCTGTACCTGGCCCCCAGGATGGAGACCGTTCAAACCCAGTGGGGCCCGGTGCGGGTGAAGGTGGCTGAGGGCTTCGGCGCCACCCACGCCAAGCCGGAGTTTGAGGATGTGGCCGCCCTGGCCCAGGAACACGGTCAGCCCTATCAGACGGTGTTTGAGGACGCTTTGAGGCAGATTGAGACCATGTAGGGGCGCATATAATGCGTCCGCCTGGTTTCCAGCCATTGCGGGCGGATGATATCCGCCCCTATACAACAAGGAGGTCCCTAATGAAAAAGACCATATTCCGCCTGTTTTCCGCCCTCTTAGCCTTTACCCTCCTGGCCGGGTGCCGGGCCGTCCCTCCAGCGGAGGCCTCCCAGGACAAAAACAGCGTCACCGTGGTCATGCCCCCCACCTCCGAGCCCGAGGCCGGCTTCGACCCCATCCACGGCTGGGGGGCGGGGGAGCACGTCCACGAGCCCCTGATTCAGTCCACCCTGACG
>ERZ779633.394-NODE-394-length-12262-cov-9.951094_pt1 | contig 12262 bp, 16 predicted proteins | sample MGYA00514195_ERZ779633 | MGnify/ENA primary metagenome ERZ779633 (study PRJEB29562, sample SAMEA4376707) | mouse gut metagenome | isolation source: Cecum | study: EMG produced TPA metagenomics assembly of the A DSS colitis mouse model was used to assess the...
CCAGCTCCAGGGACAGCGCCCTGCCCCTCCACTCCCCCAGGGGGACGGTCTGGGTACGGAACAGGAGCGCCTGGACCCGGTCCAGCATGTGGTCCGTTCCCGAACGGAGCACAGCAGGGCCGGTATCGGCCAGCGCCGTCCCGCTCCGGGTGTGGCAGGACACCAGATTGCCGCAGAAGATGCACAGGGAGAGCACCAGAATCAGAGGGGTGCGGGGCATTTTATTCTTCATGGGTGTTTTCCTTTCTGCTCTGCAACCTGGCCACGGCGGTGAGGATGGTCTGGCCGTAACCGGAGTAGTCCTGGGGAGACAGCAGGCGCAGGGCGTCCTCATCGCAGGCCAGCTCGGTATCCCGCTCCACCAGGCGGACCATGAGCCACATCAGGGGGTTGAACCAGTACAGGGCGTTGACCCACAGGGCCAGGGTTTTCAGCCAGATATCCCCCCGGCGGAAGTGGGTGAGCTCGTGGAGCAGGGAGAAGGCCAGCTCCTCCCCGGTGATCTTCCCCTGAGGCAGGAGGATGGCGGGGCGAACCGTCCCGGCCAGCATGGGCACCTTCAGCCCCTGGCAGGCCAGCAGCCGGGGCCGCCGGTGGAGCTCCAGCTGATCCCCCAGGTGGTTAAAGGCGTCCACCGCGTCCCAGTCCTTCACGGGAGAGGACCACCGGCGCAGCCAGGACAGAAACCGGAGGTGGGCAATCAGGTTCCAGGCCAGCACGACCGCCGCCCCAGACAGCCAGACCCCCAGCAGGATCAGGGGAAGGCTGGGCCGGAAGGAGGATTTTTCCGGCTGGGGCTGGACAGGCTGAACGGGCTGAACAGGTTGGACGGGCTGGACGGGCTGAACGGGCTGGACGGGCTGGACAGGGGAGAGGTCCCCTGGATCAGAGCCGGAGGGGGTTATGGGCTGAACTGCCGGGGGCGGGGAGGGGATGTCTACCCGGATGGGGGCCTGGGCCTCCCCCCGAAAAATCAGGGGCAGGGGGACGGCCAGCCGCAGGCAGAGCAGCAGCCACCCCCAGCACCGCCACCGGGCTCCGTACCGGCCCCGGGTGGAGCGGCCCATCCAGGCCAGCAGGAGTATGGCGGCGGAGCCCCCCAGGGTGAGGGCCCCCAGCGTGAGAAGAAGCTGATTCATTTCGCCTGCCCTCCGTTCAGCTGGTCCAGAAGGGCCTGGAGCTCCTCCAGCTCGCCCCGGCGCATCCCCTCACGGGCCAGGGCGGCCACAAAATTCCGGGGAGAGCCGTACAGCCGGTCAAGCACAGCCCGGCTGTCAAAGGCCAGATACTCCTCCTGGCCCACCAGGGGGGTGTACAGGTTGCTCCTGCCCGCCCGGCGGACGGCCACAAAGCCCTTGTCCGCCAGGCGGGAGAGATAGGTGTTGATGGTGTTGGCGGCCCAGCAGAAGGGAGCCAGCCTGTCCTCCAGAAGGGCCCTGGGGGTGTCCGGTCCGGTGGACCAGAGGGCCTTCATAACTTCCAGTTCGGTGTCGGGCAGCCGCTTCATAGAATCACATCCACTTCAAATGTAGTCGATCATTATACTACACTTGTCGTTGATGCTTGTCCAGTTACAAGGCGGTTACAAATTCGACCAAATTCCCCGGGCAACTTAAAAAAACCTTCACGGAAATTTCATAGACTTTTCCGGCAGACCATGGTAAAATGTCAGGTAGTATCAGGAAAAATGCATCTGTCCCTGTTTGAGCGACTGCCCAACCGGAAATGATGATCCGGGAGGACAAAACAGCGGCGGAGCGGGACGCGCCCGCGGGCGCATGGAGGTACGTTTGAAAAAAGAAGTTTTAGGCGTCATGTTTGATGACCTCACCCGGGAGGAGGCGGCCCAGGCGGGCGCCGCCCTGCTGGGGGAGGACAAGTTCCACTATGCGGTCACGCCCAACCCGGAGTTTATCCTGGCCGCAGAGAAGGACGGTGAATTTCGCCGGGTGCTCAACGAGGCCGACCTGGTGCTGGCCGACGGCATCGGGGTGGTCTACTCCGCCAGGATTCAGGGCACCCCTCTGAAGGGCCGGGTCACCGGCATTGGCTTTGCCGGGGACATGCTGTCCGTTTTGAACAGCCAGGGCGGGCGGCTCTATCTGCTGGGGGCCAAGCCTGGCGTGGCGGAGGAGGCCGGCCGCCGCATTGTGGAGAAATTCCCCAATATCACCCTGTGCGGCACCCAGGACGGCTACTTCAAGGACGAGGAGGCGGTCCTGCTCAAGGTGGCCGCCGCCCGGCCCGATTTGCTCTTTGTCTGCCTGGGGGCTCCCAAGCAGGAGAAGTGGATGGCCCGCTGGGGCAGGCACACCGGGGCCCGGCTGGCCATCGGCCTGGGCGGGGCGCTGGATGTCTTTGCCGGCAAGGTGGAGCGGGCTCCGGAATCCTGGCAGAAGCTGGGCCTGGAGTGGGCCTACCGCCTGACAAAGGAGCCCCAGCGGGCGGGCCGCATGGCCAAGCTCCCCCTGGTGCTGGTGAAGGCGGCGGGGAAGCGGTTGAAAACAAAGCCGTAGGGCGCGATGTGGGACCCGCCGCCCTCGGCGGGTCATCAATGTCAGTTGATTTTACCGGTAGCCCGCCCAGGGGGCGGGCTCCACAAGATAGACTAGGAGGATAAAATTATGGTATACATTCTGTTGGCCCCCGGCTTTGAGGAAATCGAGGCGCTAGCCCCTGTCGATCTGCTCCGCCGGGCGAATATTGAGACGGCGACCGTGTCCATCACCGGGGAGCCCGTCCCCGGCAGCCACGGCATTACCGTTACCGCCGACATCGCCCTGGACCGGATTGACCTGTCCAAGGCGGACATGCTTGTCCTGCCCGGCGGCGGTCCGGGCTATAAGAACCTGGGCGCGGACCCCCGGGTGGAGCGGCTGGTCCGGGCGGCCGCCGAAAAGGGCCTGTGGGTGGCTGCCATCTGCGCAGCCCCCACCCTGCTGGGCAAATGGGGCCTGCTGGTGGGCAAACAGGCGGTCTGCTACCCCGGCATGGAGGAAGGACTCACCGGCGCCCAGGCCAGGATGGACCAGGGCGTGGTGGTGGACGGAAAGATCATCACCGGCCGGGCCGCCGGCTCCGCTGTTGACTTCGGCCTGACCCTGGTCTCGGTTCTGGCTGGCCGGGAGGCGGCCGATCAGGTCCGCAATGGCATCTACTATTGACCTGGAGAAGGGGGCGCTGCGCCGCCGGGTGCGGGAACAGCTGAGCGCCCTGACCCCGGAGGAGCTTGTCCAAAGCGACAACGCCCTCTTTGCCCGGTTCCTGGCCCTGCCCCAGGTGGAGGCGGCCAAGACCGTTTTTGCCTTCTGGGGCATCCCCGGAAAGGAACCGGATACGGCCCGTCTGGTCAGGGAGCTGGTTCGCCGGGGCAAGGCGGTGGGCCTGCCCCGGATGCTGCCGGAACACCGGATGGAGGTGCGACGCTACGCCCCGGACAAGCCCCTGGTTACGGCGTCTTTCGGCATTTCCGAGCCGGGAGAGGACTGTCCGCTGATACGCCGGGAGGACATTGCACTGGCACTGGTGCCCGCCATGTGCTACGACCGGCGGGGCTTCCGCCTGGGCTTTGGCGGCGGCTACTACGACCGCTGGCTGGCCGGCTTTGCCGGCGCCGCGGTGGGGCTGTGCCGGGAGGCGGTCCTCCAGGAGCGGGTGCCCGTCGAGGGCCACGATGCCAGGGTGGACTTCCTCCTCACCGAGGGGGAGAGCCTGTCCCTCTGAGGGAGGGGAAAGGAGCGGGAGATTGCTCCCCCGCCCGCTTCGCTGTGTAGGCGCGTTCAGCAGCCGCAGTCGTTGTCGCAGCCGCAGTCACAGCCGTTGCCGCAGTTGTTGCAGCCACAGCCGTTATTGCAGCCGCCCCAGCCCCAGCCGAACAGAATGATGATCAGAATGATGATCCACAGCGCGCTGTTGCCGCCCCAACCGTTGTTACCACACATGAATAGTCACCTCTCTTAAAAATCGCGCCGGGACGCTGTCCCCGCGTTCTGTATCATTCTATGGTCCCCTCTTGTCCCTGGTGACAGGGGGACGGGAAAAATTGTTAGGAGCTGACCCTATGTCTCAGGATAGCTATTACGAGCCCAGAGAGCGGCGAAGCGGCCCGCCGCCCTCCCACGGGGAGCGGGAGTATGGCGGGAGCCCCCGGAGCCGCGGCGGGGAAAATGACTCCCCCCGCCGTCCCAGAAAGAAAAAGCGCCGCTCCGCCGGACGTACTGCGGCCCTGGTTCTGCTGTACGTGGTGGCGGTGATTGGAATTTCCATCCTTCTGGCCTGTATCGGCTGGATGGCCGCCGAGGATGTGCTGGCCCTGAACAAGCCGGAGAAGTCCATCACCTTTACGGTGGCAGTGGATGAGGAGTTTGACAGCGTCACCGACCGGCTGCAGGAGGAGGGGATGATCGAGTATAAATTCCTCTTCAAGCTCTTTGCGGAGATCACCCACAAGAAGGACGCCATTATCCCCGGCAGCTACACCCTGAACACCGACATGGACTACCGGGCCCTGCTGGCCGGCATGAGCGCCAACTCCGCCAACCGGTCGGAGGTGACGGTGACCATCCCCGAGGGCTACAACATCGACCAGATATTCGCCCTGCTGGAGGAGAAGGGGGTGTGCACCGCAGAGAAGCTGCGCAAGGCCGCCGCCGAACACGACTACGCGTTCTCCTTCCTCCAGGACATCCCCCTGGGGGACTACCACCGGCTGGAGGGCTATCTCATGCCCTCTACCTACGACTTCTACGTCAACCACGACCCCATCTTTGCCATCAATAAGCTGCTGGTCCACTTCGACAGCCAGGTGAAGGACGACTTCCGGGCCAAGGTGGCCGACAGCGACTATACCCTGCGGGAGATTCTCACCATCGCCTCCCTGATTGAGCGTGAAACCACGGGCAGCGACCGTACGGACATCTCCGCCGTCATCCACAACCGCTTGAAGAATCCGGATGCCGGCACCCAGGGCTATTTGCAGATCGACGCCACTCTGGTGTATATCAACGGCGGCAAGGAGCCCACCGCCGCCGACCGGGAGATCGACTCCCCCTACAACACCTATCTGTACAAGGGCCTGCCTCCCACCCCCATCGCCAATCCGGGCATGGAGTCCATCGTGGCGGCCATGAACCCCTCGGACAGCAAGGATTTCTACTACGCCCTGGGGGACGACAACACCCACCACTTCTTCCGCACCTACGACCAGCTGCAAAAGTTTATTGCCAGTCAGGACCGGTATAAGGGCTGAATTACCAAAAAGGCTCCCTCAGAGAGGGAGCCTTTTTAAAGGAGAGATACCATGAACAAAATCGAACTTCTCTCCCCCGCGGGGGACATGGAGCGGCTGCAAATGGCGGTGGCCTACGGGGCGGACGCCGTCTATCTGGCGGGGAACGCCTTCGGGATGCGCTCCTTCGCCGGCAACTTTTCCCCCGAGGAGCTGAAAAGGGCGGTGGAGCTGTGCCGGGCCCATGGGGTGCGGGTCCACGTCACCTGCAACACCATGCCCCGGAACGGGGAGATATCCCGCCTCCCGGAGTGGCTGGAGTATCTGGAGGAGCTGGGGGCGGACGCAATCATCCTGGCCGACGTGGGGGTTCTGGCCCTGGCAAAAAAATATGCCCCCCACGTCCAGTGCCACATCTCCACCCAGGCCAGCATCGTCCATTACCAGTCCGCCCGGGCGTGGCACGATTTGGGGGCCAGCCGGGTCATTCTGGCCCGGGAGCTGTCTCTGGAGGAAATCCGGGAGATTCGGGCCAAGACGCCCCCTGCGCTGGAGATCGAGGTCTTTGCCCACGGGGCCATGTGTGTCAGCTATTCCGGGCGGTGCCTGCTGTCCAACTACATGACGGGCCGGGACTCCAACCGGGGGGCCTGCGCCCAGCCCTGCCGCTACCAGTACGCCCTGATGGAGGAGAAGCGGCCGGGGGAGTATTTCCCCGTCTACGAGGAGAATGGGGAGACCTACATCATGAACTCCAGGGACATGTGTATGATCGACCATGTTCCGGACCTGATGGAGGCTGGGGTGGACTCCGTCAAGCTGGAGGGGCGGGCCAAGTCCGCCTACTACGCCGCCATCGTTACCGGGGCCTACCGCCACGCCATCGACGCGGCGGCGGCGGGAAGCTCCCTGGACCCGGTGTGGCGGGATGAGGTGGAGCACATCAGCCACCGGCACTACTCCACCGGCTTTTTCTACGGCCAGCCGGGGCAGTTTACCGACGACGCCCGGTACGTCCGGGACTGGCAGATTGTGGCCAAGGTCCAGTCCTGCGACAGGGAGGGGAACGCCCTCCTCACCCTGAACAACAAATTTTCCGTGGGCGATGAGCTGGAGCTGGTGGGCCCGGATGTCCGCCCCCAGGCCCTGACGGTGGCTGCCCTCTGGGACGGGGAGGGTGTCCCCCTGGAGGAGGTCCGCCACCCCCAGATGGTCTTCCGCATGAAGCTGCCCTGCCCCGTCCCGCCCCTGTCCCTGCTGAGAAGAAAGGCGGACCTGTCCCCCTGAACGACGAAGCGCGCCCCGACAGGGGCGCGCTTCGTCGTTCAATACCGCCGTACCACGGCCACCACCCTGCCGATGATCTCGGCGTAGGTGCCGTCGATGGGCTCATACTCCGGGTTTTCAGGGAGCAGCCAGACCTGGCCGTTCTTCCGCTGGTAGGTCTTTACGGTGGCCTCGTCCTCGAAGAGGGCCACCACGATCTCCCCGCTTCGGGCCTCCTGCTGCCGGTGGACCACCACCAGGTCGCCGGGGAGGATGCCGGCATTCAGCATGGACTCCCCCCGCACCCGCAGGGCGAAGTGTTCGCCGGACAGGCCCTGGGTGTCGAAGGTGAGGTAGTCCTCAATGCATTCCTGGGCCAGGATGGGGGAGCCGGCGGCCACATTGCCCACCACAGGCACCCGGTTGACCAGGGGGGCGGGCTCCTCGGCCACCGGGCCGCCCAGGGAGACGCCGGGCAGGGAGATGGCCCGGGTCTTGCCCTCGGCCTTGACGATGACGCCGGCCTCTTCCAGCCCCTTCATGTGGAAATGGACGGTGGAGGGGGACTTTAAGCCCACGGCGGCTCCAATTTCCCGTACAGAGGGGGGATAGCCGTGGCTGTTGGTGAAGGAGAGGATAAAATCATAGATTTCCTGCTGCTTTCGAGTCAGTTTAGCCATAGTAGCGGCTCCTTTCGGCGGGGAGACACCCCGGTGCGGCTATAAATTCGATGGTGTTATTATAGCACAAAGAATCCAACTTGTCAAACAAATGTTTCACACGTTGGGAAAAATATTGCAAAAAAATCGGGCCGCAGGAAGCGGCCCGGTCCATTACTCGATGAGGGTGGTCCAGTGCTCGGCGTGGTAGGCGTCGAAGCAGAGCTTAATCTGCTCCGCGGTGATCTTTCCGGTGGAGAGCTCGGGCAGCTCGTCCAGGGAGAAATACCGGCTGTCCAGCGTCTCCAGGTTGGGCCGGAAAGCGCCGCCCAGACAGGTGCACAGTACGATTACCTTGCAGACGCTGTAAGCGTTTTTGGGGATGTTGTGCCTGTGCTGGTCCTGGAGCGCCACCACCAGGTCCACAGTGACCTCCAGCCCGGCCTCCTCCCGGACCTCCTTAACGGCGTTTTCTCCCACGGTGATGCCTACGTCGGACCAGCCGCCGGGCAGGGACCAGCGGCCGTCGCTCTCCTGCACCAGGAGGATTTTTTCGTCCTGAATGATGGCGGCCCGGGTCTCAAGCTTGGGCGTCTGGTAGCCCCGCTCACCGCAGAACAGCTCCTTGACCTCCTCCAGAGGCAGACCGGAGGGCTGGACCATCATTTCGGCGGCAATCTCCCGGATGCGCTCATAGCGCTCAAAGTCAAATTTGTCGTGGCCATATTCCAGCCCGGCCTGGGCCAGAGCCTGGAGCTCCATCGCCCAGTTCAGCCACTGGGACTGCTCTTCCATAGGTACATTCCTCCCTTACAGCGGCGGCATCTCAGGCCGGTCTAAAAAGTCGGAGGCGGCCAGCAGCCGGGCGTCGTAGAACCCGGCCCGGGCGGTCTCCCGGTAGGGGATCAGCCACAGGGACACCGGGACGGTGACCAGGGTGCTCAGGATGACCACCGGCGCGGAGTAGATGACGCTCATGGCCTGGAGCTGCCCCGCCTGGCTCAGCAGAAGCTCCAGGTCCAGCAGCCCGGCCTGGTTCAGGAAGAAGAGAGTCACCCCGGCGGAAAGGAGGAAGTTGACCGCCTCCCAGCCGATGAAGGAGAACTCCAGCTTGAACAGGTCCCACTTCCAGCCCCGCATCAGGGAGGCGCTGCGGAGGATGGGGGCGGTGGAGCCGTCGTCGGGGCGGTCGGCCAGCAGGTAGGGGGCCAGGGCGTAGCGCAGGCTGAGGATGATGATGGTGGTGACAAGTCCGGCAAAGAAGACCAGGAGGGTAAATGTGCCAGCCCCTGCCCCGGCTCCGGAGAGCAGCAGAATGAACACCGGCATGGCCAGCACAAAGGCCACCAGAAAGTACCAGCCCAGCACCCGGATGTAGATGCCCAGCTCCATCAGAAGCACCCGTCCCGCCACCGAGAAGCCCTGCATCAGGGAGTTGACATCCGGGTCCAGCTGCCGGTAGGTCCACAGGGCCCACAGGCACAGGCCAAAGCGGACCACGGTGGTGTAGAGGGTCAGCAGGACCTGGAAGAACAGCTGAAACATGCTGTCCTCCGGGATGGGGATAAAGCTGATGAGCCAGGACACCCCGGTGGTCATGGCCAGGTAGGCCAAGGCTACCACCCAGAATTTGGGGTCGGTGAGGGCGATGCGCTCCCGGGCCTGACGTTTGAGTTCCATGCAGTCGATTTCCATGAAATAGTCTCCAATCTGAAAGGTATCTTCATTATATGCCAAAAGCAGGGCGGGGGCAAGCCCCCGCCCTGGAAAAATTGCTTATTCCCACTTTTCCATGAGCTGCCTGATCTGATCGGCCAGCTTAGCCAGGTCCTTGTTGGACCGGCCCCGGCTGCGGCTGACCAGGTCGGCCAGGTCCTTGGATACGTCTTGGAGCTTCCGGTAGGCGGAGGAGGGAACGGCGGCGGACCCCACCGTCTTCTTGACCTCCAGCACCACGCCCTTGGCCAGCATACAGTTGGTGAGCAGGTCGTAGACCTCCTCGTAGAGGGGGGCGTGGGCGGGGATGCCCCTGTGATTCAGGTCGCGGGCAAACAGCTCGGTGACCTCGCTGTCACCGTGGACCACAAAGACCTGCTGGGGCTTGGGGGAGAAGTGCTCCACCCACTCCAGCAGATGGTCCCGGTCGGCGTGGGAGGACAGGCCCTTGAAGTTGACGATCTTGGCCCGGACGGAGATGTCCTCCCCGAAGAGCTTCACGTTTTTGGCCCCCTCCAGCAGATAGCGGCCCAGGGTGCCCTCGCCCTGGTAGCCGACAAAGACCACGGCGCATTCGGGCCGCCACAGGTTGTGCTTCAGGTGGTGGCGGATGCGGCCGGCGTCACACATACCGGAGGCGGAGATGATGACCTTGGGGGTTCTGTCGTCGTTCAGGGCCCGGGACTCCTCGGTGGACTGGGTGAGGGTGAGGCCGGGGAAGGTGAACAGGTTCTCGCCCCCCTGGATTACGGCGATGGCGTCCTCGTCCAGATAGCCGTGGAGGTTACCGGAGTATATTTTGGTGGCCTCGGAGGCCAGGGGGGAGTCTACATACACCTTAAAGCTGGGCAGAGACTGGACCAGGCCGTCCCGCTTGATCTCCCGCAGGTAGTACAGCAGCTCCTGGGTGCGGCCCACGGCGAAGGAGGGGATGATGACGTTGCCCCCCTTGGAGAAAACGTCGTCAATCAGGTGGGCCAGGGCCCCGGTGTAGCTCTCCGGGGGCTCGTGGTTCCGGTCGCCGTAGGTGGATTCCATCACCACGTAGTCGGTGCCATCCACAAAGGAGGGGTCCCGGATGATGGGCTGGGCCTGGTTGCCCAGGTCACCGGAGAAGACGATTTTCTTGGTGACGCCCTCCTCGGTGGCCCAGATCTCCAGAATGGAGGAGCCCAGCAGGTGGCCCGCGTCGCTGAAGCGGACCTGGACCCCCTCGCACAGGTCGAAGAGCCAGCCGTACTCCACCGTCTCCAGCATGTGGATGGCCTCCTCGGCGTCCATCAGGGTGTACAGGGGCTCCACCGGGGGCAGGCCGGCCCGCTTGCCCTTCTGGTTCTGCCAGTTGGCGTCTCCCTCCTGGATGTGGGCGGAGTCCCGGAGCATGACGGACAGCAGCTGGGCCGTCAGGCCGGTGGTGAGGATGCGGCCGTTGAAGCCCTCCTTCACCAGCAGGGGCAGGCGGCCGGAGTGGTCGATGTGGGCGTGGGTGACCAAGACGTAGTCGATGTAGCCGGGGGCAAAGTCCAGGGTGTTGTCGTCGTGTTCGTCCTTGCCCTGCTCCAGACCGCAGTCGATGAGAATCTTTTTGCCGTTGACCTCCAGGCAGTGGCAGCTGCCGGTGACCGCGTGGGCGGCGCCGAAAAATGTCAGTTTCATGGAACGGCCTCCTTTGTATGTGGGGTTGATTATCTCTATTGTACATCATTCGGCTGAGAAAAGCTATAGGGAATTGTGAATTTTTACGAAATAGTCATAATCTTATCCTCTCCGCCCATAGGATAGAGGGAAAGGGGGAAGTTCTATGGCATTTGTGGACGACCGGGCCCGTCCCGAGATGGCTCACCACATTATTTTGGAGGAGCGGGAGCAGCTGTCTATCTCCGGGGTGGAGGAGGTGGAGAGCTTTGACGAGAGCACCATCCTGCTCACCACCGCCCAGGGGGCGTTGGAAATCCAGGGGGAGGGGCTGCACATCGAAAAGCTGTCTCTGGACGGGGGCGACCTGCGGGTGGAGGGCCGGGTGAACGCCCTGCTCTACGAATCGGATGAGGGACGCCGGGGCGGAGGCTTTTTTGCCCGGCTGCTGGGCGGATGACGGTGGACGTGGTCCAGCAGGGCCGGGCCCTGTGCCAGGCTCTGCTGCTGGGAGGGGCCATGGGGGTGGTCTACGACCTGTTCCGCATCCTGCGGGTGCGGGTGAAGGTCCCGCTGCTGGGCCCGCTGCTGGACCTGCTGTTCTGGCTGGCAGCCACAGCGGCCCTGTTCCTCTGGTCCCAGAGCGCCTGGGGCGGACAGGTGCGGCTGTACGGCGCGGCCTTCTGCGTGGTGGGCGGAGCCCTGTATTTTTGGGCAGTCAGCCCCTGGCTGCTGCGGTTGGGGTATCTGGGGGCCGACCTGATGACCGCTCTTTTGGGCATTTTGACCTTTCCGCTGGGGGCCGCCAGGGCAATTCTGAAAAAAATCAGAAAAATTATAAAAAACGTCTTCCTTTCCGGGATGAAATGGTATAGAATAGGGGCTGTAACAGAGCAGTTGGATACAGCGGCCCGCCGCCGCACCCTTCGGGAGAGAGGAGAGAGCGTCCATGACCTTCAAAAGAGCCGGTTTGCTCACAAAGCTCGTGGTGCTGGCACTGTTGATGTACATGGCAATCTCTCTGCTGGACCTGAGGGGGAAGATCAAGGACGTTCAGCTTCAGCGGGACGCTCTGGCCCAGCAGGTGGCCGACCAGCAATGGGAGAAAAAAAGGCTGGAGGCCGCCATCGCAAACAGCGACGACCCTGAGATGCTGGAGCAGGTGGCCAGGGACCGGGGCTATGTGGAGGAAAACGAGACTCTGTTTATCGACGTGGCCAACTGACCGGCCGCGCCGCCCGTGTGTTGTGAATTTTACAAGGGAGGATTTGTCGCTTCAATGGAGTTAGCTGTAGGGGCCATCGTGGATGGCAAGGTGACAGGCATCACAAAGTTTGGGGCTTTTGTGGCCCTGCCGGAGGGAAAGTCCGGACTGGTCCATATCTCAGAGATTGCCTATTCCTATGTGAATGAGGTGAGCGACCACCTGCGCGAGGGGCAGGAGGTCAAGGTGAAAATCATCGGGATCGACCAATCTAACCGGATTAACCTGTCCATCAAGCAGGTGGAGCCCCCGCCCCAGCGCGCCCCCAGGCAGGGCGGCCCCCGCCAGGGGGGAGGAGGCCGCCCTCCCCGTCAGGGCGGCGGCGCGCAGCGCCCCATGGGCTTTGTCCACCAGGCCCCCAAAGAGCCTACCGACTTTGAGGACCGGCTCAAGCAGTTTATGCAGTCCTCCGACAGCAAGCTGTCTGAGCTGCGCTACATCGAGAAGAAGGGCGGAAACCGCCGGGGCGGCGGCGGACGCCGGTAAGCGTGTATA
>ERZ779633.395-NODE-395-length-12249-cov-10.431278_pt1 | contig 12249 bp, 9 predicted proteins | sample MGYA00514195_ERZ779633 | MGnify/ENA primary metagenome ERZ779633 (study PRJEB29562, sample SAMEA4376707) | mouse gut metagenome | isolation source: Cecum | study: EMG produced TPA metagenomics assembly of the A DSS colitis mouse model was used to assess the...
TCATCGCCGACTCCACCGAGGCCATGGCCATGGCCCACCAGTTCGACGGCCTGGTGATGATCCCCAACTGCGACAAGAATGTCCCCGGCCTGCTCATGGCGGCGGCCCGGGTGAACGTGCCCACCATCTTCGTCTCCGGCGGGCCCATGCTGGCCGGGACGCTGAACGACGGCCGCCGCACCTGCCTGAGCCACATGTTCGAGGCGGTGGGCTCCTACTACGCCGGCAAGCTGGACGAGGCCGGGGTGGAGGAGTATGAGAACAGCGCCTGCCCCACCTGCGGCTCCTGCTCTGGGATGTACACCGCCAACTCCATGAACTGCCTCACCGAGGCCATCGGCATGGCTCTCCGGGGCAACGGCACCATCCCCGCCGTGTACTCCGCCCGGCTGCGGCTGGCCAAGCACGCCGGTATGAAGATTATGGAGCTGGTGGAGAAAAACATCCGCCCCCGGGACATCATGACCAAGGCCGCCTTCCACAACGCCGAGACCATCGACATGGCCCTGGGCTGCTCCACCAACACCATGCTCCACCTGCCCGCCATCGCCCACGAGTGCGGCATTGAACTGTCCTTCGACATGGCCAACGAGATTTCCGACAAGACTCCCAACCTGTGCCACCTGGCCCCCGCCGGCGACACCTATATGGAGGACCTGGACAGGGCCGGCGGCGTCTACGCCGTCATGGCCGAACTGGCCAAGGCCGGGCTCATTGACACCTCCCTGCCCACCTGCACCGGCAAGACCATCGCGGAAAACCTGGAGGGCGTGGTCAACCGGGACCACAACCTGATCCGGCCCATCGACAACCCCTACTCCAAGACCGGTGGCATCGCCGTCCTCAAGGGCAACCTGGCCCCTGACGGCTGCGTGGTGAAACAGTCCGCCGTGGCCCCGGAGATGATGCGGCACGAGGGTCCCGCCCGGGTGTTCAACTCCGAGGAGGAGGCCATCGAAGCCATCTACGCCGGCAAGATTGTGGCGGGAGACGTGGTGGTCATCCGCTACGAGGGTCCCAAGGGCGGACCCGGTATGCGGGAGATGCTCAACCCCACCTCCGCCATTGCCGGCATGGGGCTGGACAAGGACGTGGCCCTCATCACCGACGGCCGGTTCTCCGGGGCTACCCGGGGCGCCTCCATCGGCCACGTCTCCCCTGAGGCGGCCTCCGGTGGCCCCATCTGCCTGGTGGAAGAGGGGGATACGATCATGATTGATATCCCCTCCCACACCATCAACCTGGTTGTCCCGGAGAATAAACTGGCTGCCCGCCGGGCCATGTGGGCCTGCCCTGAGCCAAAGATTAAGACCGGTTACCTGGCCCGCTACGCCAAAATGGTGTCCTCCGCCGACAAGGGTGCGATTTTGGGGTAAGCCCGACTGCAATGAAAGGAGCCCCCTTTGCGAAGGGGGCTCCCGGCGAAGCCGGGTGGGGGTTTTCTCTCGAAGGAGTTATGCACTCTACAGGAGAAAACCCTCCGTCATCCGCTTCGCGGATGCCACCTCCCTTTGCGAAGGGAGGCTTTTTTTACGCAAAAATGTAAAGCCCCCTTGACACAAAATGTAAAGCGTGCTATACTCCAAATAGTAAAGCGCACTTTACATCATTCGGAAGGAGGTGGTCCGGTGACCAACCGAATCGCGGAGCTGCGCAAGGCGCGGAAAATCTCTCAGGCCGAGCTGGCCGACGGGGTGGATGTCACCCGGCAGACCATCATCTCTCTGGAGAGCGGCCGGTACAACGCCTCCCTGCTGCTGGCCCACAAAATTGCAAGGTATTTCGGGCTGACCATCGAGGAGGTATTCCTGTTTGAAGAGGAGGAGACGACATGAACGAGAGAAAAGCCAAACCCCTGCGGGAAGAGCTGATTGCCTGCATAACCCTTTTGGTTTGCGGCGCAGGGATACACCGTTATTATGTGCCGCAAATCGTTGTCGTGGTGTTGGGGCTTGTCCTCTGCATTTGGATGTTTATGCTGGAGGTGACAAAGGGCACCCCCGAAGAGCTGGACCGGGAGGCGCGGGATGAGCGCAACCTGATGCTTCAGGACCGGGCGGCCTGGTTTTGCCGGAAGGTCGAAAACGTACTTTGGATCGTCGGGTGGATTGCTGTCAGTTTGTTTACAGAGTTGGACACAATCAGCTATGTTATCTATTGGATCATCATTCTCCGCTATTGGCTGTTTTTCCTGACCCGCTGGTGGATGAACCGGAAATATTAAGGAGGTGCCGGCATGAAAAAACCCAAACATAAACCGAAAAAGTGGGAATGGTATCTGAGCGCCGCAATTTTGGCGGCGGGGGTGCTTCTGCTCCTCATCACCTGGGATGAGCCCGCCGGGATGCTGATCGCCATAGGAATCGGGAGCCTGACCGGGCTGACCATGCGGCGGAATATCTACCTGAATATGCCCGAGGAGGCGCAGAAACGGGTGGACCGGGAGGAGCGGGACGAGCGGAACGTAATGCTTCAGGAGCGGGCCTCCTGGCTGTGCTGGCAGGGGGAGACCGTTGTGTTCATGGCGGGCATTATCATCCTTGCGTTCGTTATAAAGGTCGATTGGCCTGTCTACCTCCCGGTGCTTGGGCTCTACCTGGTCCGCTGGCTGATCTATGAGGGCATCCACCGGCATCTGACCAAGAAATATTAAGACTGTGAGGTGTTAGCAATGAGAGATCAACTGAAAAAAGTATTCCCCTATGTAATGTTTGCAGCGGCTTGGGCGCTGATTCTCGCCGCCTTTCTGCTGGGCGAGCGGGCCCCGAAACCGATTCTCCTGGCCCTGTACACCCTGGGCGGAATGCTGATGGGCTTCGGGGCAGTGGGCATCGCCCTGAGCTGCATCCATAGGTCCCCGGAACAGCAGAAGGAGTATGAGCGGGGCGAGCACGACGAGCGCAATGTGGCCATCCGGGAGAAGGCGGCCATGTCCTCCTGGTACTGGACGCTGTACATGCTGTGGGCGGCCTTCATGGTCATCCAGATTTTCGTGGGCGGCCTGTGGGGAGTGGCGGTGTCGGTGGTCATCGTGCTCCACTGCACCTTCTATATGATTAACATCCACCGGTGGAATAAACGGATGTAGGGGCCGCCCCCTGGGCGGCCCGCCGTTCCTAAAAAATGCAGCCAATTATGCGGGCCGCCGAGGGCGGCGGCCCCTACAAGGATAAAGGAGATAATATCTATGCTGATCAAAACAATGCTGACAGGGAGCGGAGACTATAAAAAATCCCTGAAGCAGCGCCGCTGGGCGGCCATTGGACTGCTGTCCATTGGATTGGTGGGCTTCGCCTGCTGGTTTTTCCTGGTGCCGGACAGCCATCTGTCCGACCACGCCCAGGGCTTCTATCTGGGGGCGGCTAGCGGCATCACCGCCGGGGCGCTGGTTCTGCTGGTCCGCACCCAGTATCTGATGACCCACCCCCAGGCCCAGCGGAGGGCGAAAATCAAGGAGACCGACGAGCGGGAACTGCACATCACCCGCTCCGCCGCCCAGATTGCGGGAGGGCTCACCATTTTCGGGGTAGTACTGTCCCTGTTCATCGTCCTGCCCCTGAGCATGGAGGCCTACTACGCCCTGACTGGAGTGGTCTTCTTCTACACCGCTGTCTTTTTCCTGTCCAGCCTGTGGCTGTCCAAAAAGCTGTGAGCCGCCGGCTGGAACTGGTCATCACCCCAGAGCTGGCCGGTGTTAAGGTGGACACACTGCTGCGAAAACGGATGGGGCTTTCGGGGACGTTGGTCAAGCGGATCAAGTGGCTGGAGGACGGCATCCTGGCGGACGGCGTCCGGGTCCACACCAACTTCCGCCCGTCGGCAGGACAGGTGCTGTCAGTGCGGCTGTCTGACCCGGTCCGGAACAGCGGCATCGTCCCCGCCCCAGGACCGCTGGATATTGTGTACGAGGACGAAGATGTGATTGTCCTGAACAAGGCCCCCGGCCTGTCCGTCCACCCGGGACCGGGGCACTTTGACGATACGCTGGGTAATTTTCTGGTGGATTATTACGAAAAGACGGGGCAGGAGGCGGATTTTCACCCCGTCCACCGGCTGGACCGGGGGACCAGCGGACTGCTGGTGGCCGCCAAGCACCCCCACGCCCAGGAGGTGCTGAAAAACCAGCTCCACACCCCAGACTTCCGCCGGGCCTACCTGGCGGTGTGCGAGGGGGTCCCGGACCCGCCCGCCGGGACCATTGAGGCCCCCCTGGGGCCGCGCCCCGGCTCCCTCATGGAGCAGATGGTCCGTCCAGACGGCAAACCGGCCCGCACCCGGTACGAGGTGCTGGAGGTCCAAGGGGACCGGGCCCTTCTCCGTCTGGAGCTGGACACCGGCCGCACCCACCAGATTCGAGTCCATATGGCCCACATCGGGCACCCCCTGACGGGCGATTTCCTCTACGGCACAGAGAACCGGGACCTCATTCCCCGCCCCGCCCTCCACGCGGGGGCGCTCTCCTTCCGCCACCCCATTTCCGGGACAAGGCTGGAGTTTGCCGTTCCCCTCCCCTTGGACATCGCCCGGCTGCTTCTGTAAATTCCCACAAAAAGCACTGGAAATCTTGTCTCTCTTGTGGTACAATGGTAAATGTAAAATTTTAGCCACTGGAGGTATGTCAATATGTCCTATCGCGATACTTACGAGGCCTGGCTGGCCAGTCCCGCCTTGTCTGCCGGTGAGAAGGCCGAGCTGGAGGCCATCAAAAACGACGACAAGGAGATCGAATCCCGCTTCTTCTCCCAGCTGGAGTTCGGCACCGCCGGCCTCCGGGGCACCATGGGGATGGGCACCTACCGGATGAACGTCCACGTCATCCGCCACGCCACCCAGGCCTTCGCCCAGGTCATCCTGGCCGAGGGCCCCGAGGCGGTGGCCCGTGGGGTGGCAATCTGCTTCGACTGCCGCAACAACTCCGACCTCTTCGCCAAAGAGGCCGCCTGCGTCATGGCGGGCAACGGCATCCCCGTCCGCCTGTTCGAGTCCCTCCGCCCCACCCCCGAGCTGTCCTTCGCCATCCGGGAGTACGGCTGCATCGCCGGCATCAACGTCACTGCCAGCCACAACCCCAAGGAGTACAACGGCTACAAGGTCTACTGGGAGGACGGCGCCCAGCTGCCCCCCAAGCACGCCGACGAGGTGGCCAAAAAGATGCAGGAGCTGGACGTGTTCGCCTGCGTGAAAACCGCTGATTATGACAAGGCGGTGGCTGAGGGCAAAATCGTCATCATGGGCGAGGAGACCGACGAGAAGTTCCTGTCCAACGTGATGGCCCAGGTGAACGACAAGGCGGCGGTGGAGCAGGTGGCCGACACCTTCAAGATGGTGTACACCCCCTTCCACGGCACCGGCCACAAGCTCATCCCCGAGGCTTTGAAGCGGCTGGGCATGAAGCACGTCATCTGCGTCCCCCAGCAGATGGTCATTGACGGCAACTTCCCCACGGTGAAATCCCCCAACCCGGAGAATCCCGAGGGCTTCTACCTGGCGGTGGACATCGCCAAGAAGGAGGGGGCCGACTTCATCCTGGGCTCCGACCCGGACGCCGACCGGGTGGGCATCATGGTCAACACCGGAAACGGGGAGTTCAAGGTGCTCACCGGAAACCAGACCGGTGTGCTGCTGCTGGACTACCTCATCGGCGCCATGAAGCGGGTGGGCAAGCTGCCCGAAAAGCCGGTGGCCCTGAAGACCATCGTCACCACCGAGATGGCCCGCAAGGTGGCCGAGGTCAACGGCCTGAAGTGCTTCGACACCTTCACCGGCTTTAAGTTCCTGGCCCAGAAGAAGGACCAGCTGGAGAGCTCCGGCGAGGGCAACGTGATTATGTCCTACGAGGAGAGCTACGGTTACATGCTGGGCTCCTTCGTCCGGGACAAGGACGCCGTCACCGCCTCCGTGGCCCTGAGCGAGATGGCCGCCTGGTACGCCGGCCAGGGGATGACCCTGTACGACGCCCTGCTGGCCCTGTATGAGAAGTACGGCTATTACAGCGAGCGGACCATGAACCTGGTCATGCCCGGCCTGGACGGCCTGAAAAAGATGGCCGAACTGATGGCCAACCTCCGGGCCAAGCCCCCGGTGGAGATTGCCGGGGTGGCCGTGAAGGAGCAGAAGGACTACAAGGACGGCAGCGTAGTCACTGTGGCCAGCGGGGCCAAGTCCGCCATGGAGCTGTCCGGGTCCAACGTACTGCGCTACGAGATGACCGACGGCACCAGCCTCATCGTCCGGCCCTCCGGCACCGAGCCCAAGGTCAAGGTCTACATCCTGGCCAACGGCACCTCCAAGGAGGACGCCGAGGCCAAGGTTGCCAAATACGCCGCCTGGGCGGAGACGCTGAAAGACTGACGCAAAAAAGACCCGCTTCCAAAAAGGGAAGCGGGTCTTTTGCGGTCTGTTTACTGCGGCAGTGTCAGGTCTCCCTCCTTGATCCAGCCGGTTTTGCGGCAGACCTCACAGAAGACATAGGACAGCACTGCGGGGAGGACAAAGGAAATGAGGATCAGCCCCGCCCAGTCCATGGCGCCGGGGACGATGGCCGCCGCGCCGTTTTCCAGCGCCTTGGCGCTGGGGTCCAGCCAGCCGGTCCACACCCCCAGCTGTCCGCAGAAGCCGCAGGTGCCCATACCGGAGTTGATGGGGGCGCCGTTCATCTCCAGCTTGAAGAGGCAGGTGGCGATGGGGCCGGTGACGGCGGAGGCCAGGGTGGGGGGAATCCAGATGCGGGGATTCTTCACGATGTTGGGCATCTGGAGCATGGAGGTGCCGATGCCCTGGGACACCAGCCCGCCCCAGCGGTTCTCCTTGAAGGACATGACGGCGAAGCCCACCATCTGGGCACAGCAGCCGGCCACGGCGGCTCCCCCGGCCAGGCCGGTGAGCCCCAGCACCGAGCAGATGGCGGCGGAGGAGATGGGGAGGGTCAGGGCGATGCCCACCAGTACGGACACCAGAATGCCCATGAGGAAGGGCTGGAGTACGGTGGCCCGCATGATGAGGGTCCCGAAGGCGCTTGCCGCCTTGCCGATGGGAGGCGCGATGACCCAGGCCGCCCCGATGCCCACCAGGATCGTGACGATGGGGGTGACCAGGATGTCCACCTTGGTCTCCTTACTTACCGCCTTGCCGAACTCCGCGGCGATGATGGCCACGAACAGCACCGCCAGCGGGCCCCCCGCCCCGCCCAGGACGTTGCAGGCGTAGCCCACCGTCACCAGGGAGAAGAGCACCATGGGAGGCGCCTGGAGGGCGTAGCCGATGGCCACCGCCATGGCCGAGCCGCTCATAAAGGAGCACAGCCCGCCGATGGTGTAGCCCACGTCGTTGATTTTTAGAATCTGGGCGGTCAGAAATCCGATGTGGAACTGACTGCCGATGGTGTTCAGGATGGTGCCGATGAGCAGGGAGCAGAACAGGCCCTGCGCCATGGCCCCCAGGGCGTCGATGCCGTAGCGCTTGGCGGAAATCACAATATTTTTCCGCTTGAGAAATTCCTTCATGTGTATCTCCTCTTTACAAAGCATAATCTGTACAGATGTCATGACACCTGTACAGACCATTATACCGCCCTGTGCGGATTTGTCAAGCCCGATATGGAGCGCGAGTGCCCTAACGCGCACTTTATCCGGAGATCGGCTGTAGGGGCCGCCCCCCCTAGGCGGCCCGAAACCAGGGGAGATATTGCATTTTGGCGGGCCGCCGAGGGCGGCGGCCCCTACATTAAAACCTGCGAAAAGGACAGTCCCTATCGAACAGCAAAAAAGGGCGCACTGCGCCCTCATTTCCATTAAGTGTATGCAAACGTCCCACTTTGGGGCGGTTTCTTCTGTTTTATAGAGGGGCACGAAAGCCTCCCTTGAAAAGGGAGGGGGACCGCCGCCGAAGGCGGTGGTGGAGGGTTTCTTTTGGAAAACCCCCCGCCCCCTGCGGGGGCACCCCCCTTTGCGAAGGGGGCTTTTGTCCCTGCGGCTGACTGGGGGTTTCCCCATCCGGAGGGCGTCCGCTTCCTACGATGGAAAACCCCCCGCCCCCTGCGGGGGCACCCCCCTTTGCGAAGGGGGGCTTTCACCTTCAACAACGTTAAAGGAGGAACAACCATGCCAAGCAATTTTACCGAAAACTACCAGCTCTCCCAGTGGGAGAAGTCCGACCGGGTCCTGATGGAGGACTTCAACGGGGACAACGCGAAAATCGACGCCGCCCTCAAGGCGGAGGCCGACGCCCGGGCCGGCGCGGTGTCCGCCCTCGCCGTCCAGATGGCCAGGAAGGGCGACTGCCGGGTCCGGATGCACTCCTACGTGGGCACCGGCGTCTCCGACCCGGACCGCCCCACCGTCATCAACTTCACCGGACACCCCGACTTCTTCATCATCTACGGCGGGCAGGGGGTGATGTTCGGCGCCTACGGCCAGGAGGCCACCCTGTTTTACACCGACCGCAGCCTGTACTCAACGCCGGTTCCCGCCGACTGGAGCGGCAACCGGTTCAGCTTCTACGTCGGCGGTTCCACCAACGGCTACCCCCAGCTGAATATCTCCGGGAAGGTCTACCATGTGGTGGAGTTTTATGAGTTGTTCTGATGGTCAAAGAGGACCCGCCCCTCTCGGGACGGGTCCAAATTGATGCCTAGATACCTTGAACTTTTTCCAATTAAGCCACAGTAATGGTCAGATCACCATCACCGGCTCCAACGGTGAATGTCCAGGTAACAGTGGTGTCGATGGGGCCAATACCGGCGGCCACACCGATTGTTTGCCCATCTGTACGGCTCAGGGGAGCGGTTGCCACACTGGGGCTGAAGGTTCCGGTAGCGGTTGCACCGCCGCTGAAGGTAATCGTACCAGCAGCAGTTGCAGTCCCTGTGATTCTAACAGTCACAGTAACAGAGTCCCCAACCTTTGCACTGTCAGCGTTACTGCTCAGGACCACATTGGAAACGGTAATTCCCTTAGCAGTCGTCAGTGTGCTGTTGGCAGAGTCAAAAGTGATGGGAGCGTCGGCAGGAACAGCAGCGAGGCTGCCAGCTAGAGCGGTAATGTTGTCAGTCAGGCCAGCGGTGCTAATCTCATGCTTGGTAGCCAGAACCTTGCCAGCGGTTTCCCAATCGGTTTCGGCAACTTCAATAGAATCAGTCCGGTTGCCGCTAGCGATAGTAGCGGTCAGGATGACGTTCTGATCGCCGGTCACGGTAGCTGCGGGAGTGGGAGAGGTGACCTGGACTTTCAGAGGATCGCCCACCTTGATCGCATAGACAGAACCGGTGCAAGTCACGATGTTGCTCGTGTCCACAGTCCAAGTCCCGATACCAGTGGCTGTAACGGTATTGACAGTCGTGATATAGTCCTCAGTGATTACCACAGGGGCGGTAACAGTGGCCACATTCCAAGCAGCGCCGTAAGTGTGGTAGGTGCTTGTGCCGCCCATGGTGCTCAGGTAACCAGTACCACGGCCAGAGATAGCGCTAGCCGCGATAGTAGCAGTTCCTGTAGTGTCTTCCACAATAGCCAGAACGTTGGTGCCCCACTTCACGGTCCAGTGCTCAGTGACAGAAGCCACGTCGAAGCGGATAGTGTCGCCGTTGGCATCCACGGCGGTGGCGTAACCGCCGGAAGCAGTCACGTTCGCGGTGTTGATGCTGATGTAACCGGCATTGCGCAGGACAGTCCGGACCTCAGCGGCCACAGTGCCAATAGTAGCGTCCACGTCGGTCAGGTTGACCGTGATCAGAGCGCCGTTCAGCACACTGTCAGTGGGATTGACGGGAGGAACAACGGGAGTGGTGCCGTCCTTCTCAGGAGCGAAGTCGTTGATGATGATGGTGGTGGCGCGGCCATTCTCCAGGATAGCGCCGATCTCCACCTGACGCACAGTGCTGCCGCCGATGGTGACATTGGGATAGTCGGCCACGGCGTTCATGTTCTCCAGGGCACGCTTCAGGCCGGTGTAACCGGTGTAGATATCCTGAACATCATCGAAGATAGTGTCAGCGACCTTGTCGTTGTTGGCATCCTTGTCGTTGCCGACAATCAGAACCACCTTCACGTCGGGATCGACGGAGAAGCCCTTGCTGTTGTCGGTGGTGGTGTACAGGGTGCCGCGGCGCCCGGTGTCGTTAAAGTGCAGGTTGGTAACGGTGGTGCGGTCAGCCAGGACCACGGTGTCCTTCTCGTTCACGGCGACCTCAACGTCCTCGACCTTATAGATCTTGCCGTCGGTGTTGTCGGCGTCTTTCAGCTCAGTCTCGATGGACTTGGAGCTGCGGACGTTGCCGTCAGCGTCGAACTTGACCTCGTACCACTGGCCCTGGAGCATGCGGCCCTGAGTGTTGTGCACGCCGATGTGCTCCAGATTGTCGCCGACCTCAGTCAGCTCGGCAATCTTGCCGTCCATGATGACCTCGCGGGTCCAGGTGTACTTGCCGTCGCCGGCGGCCTTGGTGGAGCTCTTGCCGTTGTCGATCTCCTTGTTCACGCCGGTGCTGGTGACATAGACGAACTTGCTGGAGGCGCCGTCGTCCTCAGCGTCCAGGGTCACAACAGCGATGATGTAGCCGTCCTTGTCATACAGGGTGTAAATTTCCTCGTCGGCGTACTTGAAGCCGTCCTTTACGCCCGCCAGATTGTTCACAATCAGGTTGGCGTTCTTCACGCCCACGGTGACGGAGTCCACGTCGTCCACGATCCAGCGGTTGTTGCCGTTGGTTGTGTCATCCACATAGACGCCCTTCTGCTCGGCGTTGATATACACGGTCTCGTCGTTGCCGTAGACATAGGCAGTGGCGGGGGTAACAGCGTTGTAGGCGCCGATCAGGGAGACATACTTGGTGTTGATGGTCTTGGTAGTAACACCGCTGTCATGATGGGTGTTGACATCCTGAGCGTACTGAGCCGCCTTGACGGTGCTGCTGGTGGGATCGGCGGTCGTGGCCACGGCGACCTGAGTCAGGGTGTACACGCCGCTGTCACTGATGGAATAGGTGCACCAGGTGTTCATCTGGGACAGGTTGTCGTTGACGCCGCGGTCATCGGCCAGGCCATTGCCCAGATGGTTCTTGCTCTTGGTCATGTCAACCTTCACGGTCTCCATGGTGCCGTCCAGGTGGATGATGTTGGCGTCCACGTTCTTGGCAGCCAAGTTGCTGGCGCCGGTCTCAAGGCCGGTGAGGAACACGTACTGGTCGGGGTCCTCATTCTGCTCGATGCCGATGAGGTAGCCGTACTTGTCCAGAATCACATTATAGGTGATGTCCTTCATGTTGGCATCGTCGTAGATGTCCAGCACCTCGGGGTCGTACTTGGCGGTGTCGCCGTACTCATACTTGGTGCCGTCGGCAGTGACCCAGTCGGTGCGCTTGAAGGAGTTGATGGTGGTGTCGGACAGAATTTCAGGAGCGGCCATGCTCTGCACTGCGCCGTCGGCCACAGTGACCAGGAAGAAATCGTCGTCCTTGACTTCCTTGATGTTGAAGTCGTCGCCGTCCACGGTGATGTCGGCGTTCACGGAATCCGCGATGGACTGGGTATCCTTCTGATAGATGGGGCTGCGGCTGGAGCCGGACTTGACCATCTTGTAGATCAGCAGGTCGACCTCATCGTTGCGCTCATCGTAGTCCTCCTGAGCCTGGGCCAGGTAGGTGTTGATGATGGCGATGTAGATGTCCTTCTTGTTGGTGTCCACATAGACCTGAGTCAGCACGCCCTTGCCGGTAGCGCCCACCTTCTTGTCGTTGTTGCGGGTGATGTCGCTGCGGCCGAAGACGTTGGTGTTGACCCTCTCATCGTCCTCACCGTCGATGGTGACATTGATGGAGCGGTAGTTCTGCACAACGTCCTTGCCCAGCAGGTCATAGAGCATCTCGCCAGTGACCTTGACGGTCCACTCCTTCTTGAGCTGCTCCCGCTTCTCATAGGTGCCGATGGCCTCGCCCTTGTACTCCCAGTAGCGGGCAGGACGGCCAAACACGTCGGTGGTCTCGTCGTTCAGCTTCAGGTCGCCGTTGTACAGCCGCTCGCCCAGCTCCACGATATAGCCCTGGTTGTAAGAGCCGATGGAGGTGGCGCCAATCTTTCCGATGGCAGAGGCGTAATCCTTGGCGCTGGTGACATAGACGTAGTTGACCTTACCGGTGGTGGCCAGCACAGTGCCGTCGGGGTTCAGGAAGGTGGTGGTGTTGCCGTCGGGCTCCACCACACCGGACTGGAGGGCGTTCAGCACCATCTGAGCCACCTGATTACGGGTCATGGGCTC
>ERZ779633.396-NODE-396-length-12249-cov-8.328604_pt1 | contig 12249 bp, 10 predicted proteins | sample MGYA00514195_ERZ779633 | MGnify/ENA primary metagenome ERZ779633 (study PRJEB29562, sample SAMEA4376707) | mouse gut metagenome | isolation source: Cecum | study: EMG produced TPA metagenomics assembly of the A DSS colitis mouse model was used to assess the...
ATATTCGGATTATAATAAAAGACCGTAATTCTGAAATACTGCCGCAGATACTCCAGCACATAGCTGCTGCACGGCGCACAGCAGCTGTGCAGAAAAAGAGTCGGCGCGCATCCGCCTGCCGCGCCGATCTTGTCTATTATATGATCCAATTCTTTCTGATAATTTCTGACCGCGTTCATATCGCTTACCTAACCCCGTCTCGCGATCGACGCGATATCAATCAGCGTCAATTCTCCCTGGCTCGCCGCATTTTCCAGACTGGTCACCAGCGCAGCCGCCGTGTCCATGGCCGTGATACAGTTCACACCCGTCTCAATGGAAGTCCGTCGGATCAGGAAACCGTCCCTGCTCTTATCCCGTCCCTGTGTGGGGGTGTCAATCACCAAATCAATCTTATGCCCCAGAATCAAATCCATGACCGTAGGCGATTCCTGTGAAATCTTGTTCACCTTTCTCGCCTTCACGCCCGCCTCATTCAGTGCCGCCGCCGTGCTTCTGGTGGCGTAGATGATATAGCCCAGCTTCTCAAAGCGGCGCGCCACCTCGATCGCCTCGCCCTTATCCGCATCTTTCACCGTGATAATCATCTGTTTATGCTTCGGCAGGTTGATACCCGCGCCGAGAAATGCCTTGTAGAGCGCCTCATTGAAAGTCTTCGCAATGCCGAGGCACTCGCCGGTGGACTTCATTTCCGGCCCCAGGCTGATCTCCGCACCGCGGATTTTCTCAAAGGAGAATACCGGCATCTTGACGGCAAAATAATCCGCCGCCGGCTGTAATCCCGGCTCATAGCCAAGGTCTCTAATCTTTTTCCCGATAATCACCTCGGTTGCCAGATCCACGATCGGTATGCCCGTCACCTTGCTGATATAGGGCACCGTGCGGGAAGAACGGGGATTGACCTCGATCACGTACACCTCGTCGCCCATGGCGATAAACTGGATGTTGATCAGGCCGATCACATGGAGCGCCTTCGCCAGCCGCCTCGAATACTCGGCAATCGTCTCCTTCACCTTGTCGCTCACCGTGGGCGCAGGATAAACAGAAATGCTGTCGCCAGAGTGCACGCCCGTCCGCTCGATGTGCTCCATGATACCCGGGATCAGGATATCTGTGCCGTCGCAGACCGCGTCCACCTCCAGCTCCTTGCCCTGCAGGTATTTGTCCACCAAAATCGGGTGATCCTGCTCATAACGGTTGATCACCGCCATAAACTCTTCGATCTCCTGATCGGAGATGGCGATCTGCATCCCCTGTCCGCCAAGCACATAGGATGGACGCACCAACACAGGATAGCCCAGCCGGTTTGCCACCTCTTTCGCCTCCTCGGCAGTATAGACTGTGCCGCCCGCCGCCCGCGGGATCTCAGTCTCCTCCAGAATCCGGTCAAAAAGCTCCCTGTCCTCCGCGGCGTCCACATCCTCCGCCTTTGTCCCAAGAATCGGCACGCCCATCTTCATCAGGCTCTCCGTCAGCTTGATGGCCGTCTGGCCTCCAAACTGCACCACCGCGCCGTCAGGTTTCTCCACATTGACAATATTCTCTACATCCTCCGGGGTCAACGGCTCAAAGTAGAGCTTGTCCGCAATGTCAAAATCGGTACTCACCGTCTCCGGGTTGTTGTTGATGATAATGGTCTCATACCCTTCTCTGGCAAACGCCCAGGTAGCGTGCACGGAGCAGTAGTCGAACTCAATCCCCTGTCCGATACGGATGGGTCCGGAACCTAAGACAAGCACCTTCTTCTTGGGATGACTCTCCACCACCTCCGTCTCAGAACCAAACACGGAATAGTAATAGGGCGTGCTGGCCGCAAACTCCGCCGCGCAAGTGTCCACCATCTTGAAAGCGGCAACAATTTCGTTTTCATAACGCATGTTCTTTATTTCTTCTTCGGTTTTCCCGGTCAGTCTCGCGATCACATTGTCGGGAAACTCAAGCCGCTTCGCCTCTTTTAAGAGTTCTACCGTCAGCGGCCCTCTCTCCAGCCGCTCTTCCATCTCTGTGAGAATCGCAATCTTATCTATAAACCAGTGATCCACCATGGTAATCCTATGGATCGTGTCATAGTCCACGCCCTTACGGATGGCTTCCGCGATAATATAAATTCTCTGGTCGTCCACAATCTCCATGCGCTCCAACAATTCCTCCGCCGTAAGCGCCGAGAAGTCATAGCTGCGCAGACAGTCCACATGCTGTTCCAGAGAGCGGATCGCCTTCATCAAGGCGCCCTCGAAATTATTGCCGATACTCATCACCTCGCCCGTGGCCTTCATCTGGGTGGTTAGGGTACGCTTTGCCGTAATAAACTTGTCGAAAGGCAGCCTCGGTATTTTCACCACGCAATAGTCCAGCGTGGGCTCGAAGCTGGCGTAAGTCTTGCCAGTGATGGCATTTTTGATCTCATCCAGCGTATAACCCAGCGCGATCTTCGCCGCCACCTTCGCGATCGGATAACCCGTCGCCTTACTTGCCAGCGCGGAAGAACGGCTCACACGGGGATTGACCTCGATCACGCAGTATTCGAAACTGGTGGGATGCAGGGCAAACTGCACATTACAGCCGCCGGTGATCTCCAGCTCATTGATGATGTTGAGCGCGGCGCTTCGAAGCATCTGGTATTCTTTGTCGCCCAGCGTCTGGGAGGGCGCCACCACGATGCTGTCGCCCGTATGCACGCCAACCGGGTCAATGTTCTCCATATTGCAGACCGTGATACAGTTGCCCGCGCTGTCGCGCATCACCTCGTACTCGATCTCCTTCCAGCCCGCGATGCAGCGCTCCACCAACACCTGTCCCACGCGGGAAAGGCGCAGACCGTTCGCCAGTATTTCTTCCAGTTCTATCTGGTTGTGCGCGATACCGCCGCCTGAACCGCCAAGGGTATAGGCGGGACGAAGCACCACCGGATAGCCGATTTTTTTCGCGAAAGCCACGCCGTCCTCGATATTTTCCACCACAAGGGAGGGCGCGCAGGGCTCTCCGATCTTTTCCATGGTCTCCTTAAATTCCAGACGATCCTCCGCCTTGCGTATGGTTTTCGCCGTGGTGCCAAGAAGGGTTACGCCGTGGGCCGAAAGAAATCCCGACTCGTCCAACTCCATGCCCAAGTTCAGGCCCGCCTGTCCGCCCATATTCGGCAGAAGCGAGTCCGGCTTTTCCTTTATGATAATCTGCTCTAATACTTTCGTCGTCAGCGGTTCGATATAGACTTTGTCCGCGATATCGCCGTCCGTCATAATCGTGGCCGGGTTGGAGTTCACCAAAATGACCTCCATGCCCTCCTCCTTTAAGGAGCGGCACGCCTGTGTCCCCGCGTAGTCAAACTCCGCCGCCTGTCCGATCACGATCGGACCCGAACCGATCACAAGCACTCTTTTCACATTTGGATTCTTTGGCATTGTATAACCTCCGTTATTTATTCATAACCAAGACGAATACTGCGCTGACAGCCTTCTTCTGAACATGGCATAGTAACCTTCAAACCGTATATTTTTCCGTCTTAGCATCATGTTATGTCCGCTTCATCATATCAATAAACCGATCAAACAGATACGAGGAATCCTGCGGCCCGGGGCACGCCTCCGGGTGGAACTGCACCGTAAAGATGTTCTTTCCCGTGTAGGAAAGCCCCTCGTTCGTGCCGTCGTTCACATTGACAAACGCCGGAACCGCCACCTGCGGGTCAAGCTTCTCCGTGTCCACCACATAGCCGTGGTTCTGGGAGGAGATGTAAACTCTGCCCGTGGCCAGATCCTTCACCGGATGGTTGCCGCCCCGGTGTCCGTATTTCATCTTAAAGGTATCCGCACCCGTGGCCAGCGCCATCAACTGGTGCCCGAGGCAGATCGCAAAAATCGGCGTATCGGACTCGTAAAGTTTTCGGATTTCTTCTATTATAATAGTGCACTCCTTCGGGTCGCCCGGGCCGTTGCTGAGCATAATGCCGTCCGGCTGATCCGCCAGAATCTCCGCCGCCGAGGTCTGCGCCGGATAAACCGTCACATCGCACCCTCTGGCCGCCAGCGACCTTGCAATATTGTCTTTTGCCCCCAAATCAAGAAGCGCCACCTTAAGCCACGCACCGTTTAAATCCCGCACAAGGCTCGGCTTCTTTTCCCGAATGCCCGCCTCAAAGTCTTCCTTTTTAAATGAAGCGCTGCCGGAAAGCGGCCCGTTCTGGGCAAGCTCCTTTGTTCCCTGCAAGGTATATTTCTCTGTACAGCTTACCCGCTCCACTACCTTTCCTGTCGTATATGCTTTTAACTTGGGAATGATTTCATTCAGATTATAATTGTCGTCGGTGGTAATCATACCGTTCATGGTACCCTTCTCTCGAAGGATTCTGGTAAGGGCTCTGGTGTCGATCCCGGCGACGCCCGGCACACCATTGTCCTCTAAGAATTGCTGAATTGTCATATCGCATCTGAAATTGCTGGGAATGCGGGATAGCTCCCGCACGATAAACCCGTCCGGCCAAGGTTTCTTTGACTCCATATCGTCCCTGCATATCCCATAATTGCCGATCAGCGGATAAGTCATACACACTGCCTGTCCCGCATAGGATGGATCGGTCAGCACCTCCAGATAACCCGCCATGGAGGTGTTAAAAACAATTTCGCTGATGATCTCTGTACATGCCCCTATGTGTGTTCCCTCAAACACGGTGCCGTCTTCTAAAATTAAGAATGCCCTCATTTTATGCCCTGTCCCTTTCCCAAATGGAATAGCGTAAGACGGAGTTGCTTGGCAACTCCGTCTTACGCAGAGGAATGCCCAAAATACAGGCATTCTCCGCATTGATTTGAGTCACAGCAGAGCTGTGACATGGAGGTTAACGTGTACCAGCTTCTTTGCCACCGCCTATTGTAACATATAATGATTCTTTTTGTATACCATCCTTTTACAAATATATTCTTTTTTCTGTCGGAAAGGTTACTTTTCACACCCGCACCATGCACTTGCTGCATGGTGTCGGAGCCAGCTCCAAAATGCAAAGTGAATGCCGAAGGAATTTACTTTTCTTTTAGGGCATTTTGTGTGCATCAATTGTTGCAATTCACACCAAATGATCGTAAATGGGTGTGAAATCTGGCGTGGGTGCGATCTGTAACTCGGAAACCGTTTTGGGAACCATAGCGACATATCTGCACGGCCCGGCACAGAGACTTCTATGATAGCCCAGCCGCCATCTCCCGCACATATTCTCCCACATGGGGCGCTGCCTCCCTGCCGTATTTCTCAATGATCTTCACAATGGCCGACCCCACAATGGCCCCGTCCGAGATACCGGCCATTTTCCGCGCCTGCTCCGGCGTGGAAATGCCGAAGCCGATCGCACAGGGAATGTCTGTATTCTGCCTGATCACTTCCACAATGGACGCTAAATCCGTCTTAATCTCGCTCCTCGTCCCGGTGACGCCAAGGCTGGACACCACGTAGACAAACCCTTCCGCCTCCCTCGCAATCATAGCGATGCGGTTGGCCGAGGTTGGCGCAATCAGGGAAATCAGATCCACGCCGTAAGTGCGGCTAATGGGCAGAAACTCCTCCTTCTCCTCAAAGGGAAGATCGGGCAGGATTACACCGTCCATGCCGGTCTCTTTGCACGCCGCAAAAAACCGCTCCGCCCCGTAGGAAAAAATCACGTTGGCATAAGTCATAAACACCATCGGCACACCCACGTCCTTCCGCAGCTCCCTTACCATGTCGAAGATCTGATCCGTAGTGACCCCACCGGTCAACGCCCGCAGATTCGCCCCCTGTATCACAGGCCCCTCCGCCGTCGGGTCGGAAAAGGGAATCCCCAGCTCAATGAGATCCGCCCCGTTTTCCACCGCCGCACGAACACAGGACTTCGTCGTCTCCAAGTCCGGATCCCCACAGGTCACGAAAGCGATAAACGCCTTCCCGTTTGCAAAAGCCTCTCCAATCTTACTCATGGATATCCTCCCCTCTGTAGCGCGCAATGGCCGCGCAGTCCTTATCCCCTCTGCCGGATATGGTAATCACAACAATCTGATCTTTTTCCATAACAGGTGCAATCTTTCTGGCATAAGCCACCGCATGGGCAGATTCAATGGCGGGAATAATCCCCTCCGTTTTAGACAGATACTCAAAGGCTTCCACCGCCTCGTCATCCGTAACCGGCACATATTCCGCCCGCCCGATATCGTGAAGATGCGCGTGCTCCGGCCCGATCCCCGGATAGTCAAGCCCGGCCGAGATAGAGTACACCGGTGCGATCTGCCCGTATTCGTCCTGACAAAAATAGGACTTCATGCCGTGGAAGATGCCAACCCGCCCCGTATTCACGGTAGCTGCCGTTTCAAAAGTATCAATGCCTCTGCCCGCCGCTTCGCAGCCAATGAGCCGCACGCCCTGCTCTTCTATAAAGTGATAGAAACTCCCCATGGCATTGGACCCTCCACCCACACAGGCGATCACCGCGTCGGGAAGCCGCCCCTCCTTCTCCATAAGCTGCGCCTTGATCTCTCTGGAAATCACCGCCTGGAAATCCCGCACAATTGTGGGGAAAGGGTGAGGGCCCATCACCGAGCCAAGGCAATAGTGGGTATCCGCAATCCGGGAAGTCCACTCCCGCATCGCCTCGGAAACCGCATCCTTCAGGGTGGCCGTCCCCGTCTTCACCGGAATCACCTCCGACCCCAGAAGCCGCATACGGTACACATTCAACGCCTGCCTGACAGTATCTTCCTCGCCCATAAACACCACGCACTCCATGCCCATCAGCGCCGCCGCCGTGGCCGTGGCTACCCCGTGCTGCCCCGCTCCCGTCTCCGCAATCAGTCTGGTTTTGCCCATCTTCTTTGCAAGAAGGGCCTGCCCCAGCACATTGTTGATTTTGTGGGATCCTGTGTGGTTTAAGTCCTCTCTTTTCAGATAAATCTTCGCCCCGCCCAGATCTTTTGTCATCTTCTCCGCAAAGTAGAGGCGGGACGGCCTTCCCGCATAGTCGTTAAACAGCGCAGTCAGCTCCCTGTTAAAATCTGTATCTTCCTTGTAATGATTGTAAGCCTCCTCCAGTTCAATCACCGCGTTCATCAAAGTCTCCGGGATATACTGCCCGCCGTGTATTCCAAAACGCCCGTTATTGTTTGTCATAGTCGCTGTCCTTTCCCATCTTACATTTCAAAACATCTGCCGTGATGGCATATGTCATAGCTCTCCATTTCTATCTGTTCACGGCGCGGCCTGCCCCGTCGTCTCTCATGCCGCTCCGAGAAATCTCAAATCCGTACAGGTAACGTCATGCTTCAACCTTTCTCACATGGTCAACAAACTCCCGCATTTTATCCGCGTCCTTCACCCCGTCCGTCTCAATCCCCGAACTCACATCCACCCCATAGGGCCGCCATCGTCTCACGGCCTCCCCCACGGTGGAAGGGTCCAGCCCGCCGGCCAAAAAGTAGGGACGGTTCATCCCCGCAAGCAGTTCCCTGTCAAAAGCCGTTCCCGTACCGCCGTCTCCCGCATCCAGAAGCACATAGTCCGCGGAACTTTCATTTGCGTTTCGGATATCACCCTCACCCTTTACGGAAAAGGCTTTGATAATCGGTTTGTCCGTCAATCCCCGCAGCTTTTCCATGTAAGCTTCATCCTCTCCGCCGTGAAGCTGGGCCAGATCAATCACGCCCGCCGCCAGCCAGGCTGCCACCGCATCCGGCTCCTCGTCCACAAACACCCCCACCGCCAGAATATCGGGGTGTAAAAGCTCTTTCAACGTCTTTACCCGCTCCAGCGATACATAACGCCTGCTTTTTCTTGCAAAAACAAAACCGACATAATCCGGATGTAACAAATTTGCCGCCTCAATGTCGCTGGGGCGCATCAATCCGCACAGTTTAATCTTGATTTTATTTTCTTCTGTCTGATTCATCTGTCTTCCACCTCATATATTCCTACCCTTGCAATTCAATAACCGCGAAGATTAGACAGCATCTGCTTTTTGTCGGCCGCACGCATCAGCGCCTCCCCCACCAGCACCGCGTCCGCCCCAACCTCCGCAAGTCGTTTCACATCCTCCGGCCTGCTCACACCGCTCTCGGAGACAAATAACACCTGCTCTGGTATTCTCTCTCTAAGTCTGCGGCTGTTCTCCGTGTCTACCGTAAAATCTTTTAAATTGCGATTGTTCACGCCGATCACCCTCGCGCCTGCCGAAAGCGCCTGTTCCACCTCCGCCTCGTCATGGGTTTCTACCAGTGCAGACAGTCCCAGCTCATCACAGACTGTCAGATACTCCCTGACTTGCGCTTCACTCAGAATGGAACAGATCAGCAGCACCGCCGACGCGCCAAGCACTTTTGCCTCGTAAATCATGTATTCGTCCACCGTAAAATCTTTTCTCAGGCAGGGAACCGAGACAGCCGCCGCAATCTCCTTAAGATACGCGTCGCTCCCCAGAAACCACTTCGGCTCCGTCAGCACCGATATCGCATCCGCCCCTGCATCCTCATACTCCCTTGCGATCTGAAGATAAGGAAAGTCGGGCGCGATCAGTCCCTTGGATGGGGACGCCTTCTTACACTCGCAGATAAAAGAAATCCCCGGCTTTCGCAGCGCTTTTTCAAAGGCATAATCCCCTTTTTTCATAGATAACGCCCGTCTTTTTATTTCTGCAGCAGACAATTGTTTCTTCGCCTGCTCTGTGCGGTACGCCGCATGTTCCGCCAACTGCTCTAAAATGTTTGCCATCGTCTTTTTCCAGCCTTTTCCATAGTAAATCTTGATTTAATGTTTTCTTCTACCTGCTTTATCGCCGCTATCTTACGCCTAAACCACATATTTTTAGGATTTTATTCCTATCACGCATGTTATTCATTGCTTAATGCAATAAACTTCTCAAGCGTCTCCGACGCCTTCCCGGAGTCGATGATCTCCGACGCCAGCTTCACGCCGTCCGCCATGCTCTCCGCTTTGCCGCCGATATAGAGAGCCGCCCCCGCATTCATCAGCACGGCGTTCCTCTTGTGCCCCTTTTCACCGCTTAATATATCGCGTGTTATTTTTGCATTTTCCTCCGGCGTGCCGCCCTCCAGATCAACCTTTGTGCACCGCGCGAACCCGAAGTCCTCCGGGCAGACGGTGTAGGTCTTAAACCAGCCGTCCTTAAACTCGCATATGGTCGTAGGCGCGCTCATGGAAATCTCATCCAGCTTATCCTTTCCATACACCACCATGCCGCGCTCCACGCCGAGACTGATCAACACCTGCGCCAGCGGCTCCGCCAGGTACTCGTCGTACACGCCGAGCAGCTGCCGCTTCGGGCTGCCCGGATTCGTCAGCGGCCCAAGTATATTGAACACCGTGCGGAAACCCAGCTCCTTGCGGATCGCGCCCACATACTTCATGGAAGTGTGATACTTCTGCGCAAAGAAGAAGCACATGCCGACTTCCTGCAAAAGCTTCACACACAGCGCCGGACTCTGCTCGATGTTGACGCCCAGCGCCTCCAGGCAGTCTGCCGTGCCGCACTTGGAGGACGCCGCACGGTTGCCGTGTTTGGCCACCTTCATACCGCCCGCCGCGCACACAAGCGCTGAGGTGGTGGAGATATTGAAGCTGTGGGCATTGTCCCCGCCGGTACCCACGATCTCAAAAAGTTCCATATCAGTCTCCACCTTGGTCGCGTGATCCCGCATGGCCGCCGCGCACCCGGCAATCTCATCCGTTGTCTCCGCTTTCGCGCTCTTGGTGGAGAGCGCCGCCAGAAAGGCCGCGTTCTGGGTGGGGGTGGTCTCCCCGCTCATAATCTCGTTCATCACGGCGTAAGCCTCGTCGTAGGTGAGATCCCCTTTGTTTACGATTTTTACGATCGCTTCCTTAATCATAGTCTTTCCTCCATTCCGAGGCATTTCAAACCGCTTTGGCTTGCAATGTCCTCATATTATGTAAACCTTTTTTCCTCCTCTATCCTTGTATGCACCGAAAAACATATCCTGCTTATCTCATTGTCGGTACTCCTCTGCATGCAATAACAGTGTGTCCATCTATGACGCCAAAAAATTCTTAAGCACCTGCTTCCCTTCCGGCGTCATAATGGACTCCGGGTGAAACTGTACGCCGTAAATCGGATAGTGCCTGTGCTGCACCGCCATCACTTCCCCGTCCGCCGTGCGCGCCGTGACACACAGACAGTCCGGCATCGTGCGCTCATCCGCCGCCAGCGAATGGTATCTGGCCACTGCCATCCCCTCCGGGCATCCGCGAAACAGGGGACATTCCCTGGCAAACGTAATTCTTGACTGCTTGCCGTGCATCAGCTCCTTCGCATAGGTCACAACCGCGCCAAAGGCTGCGCAAATGGCCTGATGCCCCAGGCAGACGCCCAATGTGGGGATTTCCTTTCCAAGAATCTTCGCCGCTTCCACTATGATTCCCGCATCTTCCGGCCTCCCCGGTCCGGGCGAGAGAATGATCCGCTCCGGCGCAAGCGCCTTGATCTCCTCCACCGTCATCTCATCGTTGCGGATCACCCGGATATCGGGGTTGATCTCACCCACAAGCTGATAGAGGTTGTAGGAAAAACTGTCATAGTTATCGATCAACAATATCATGTCTGCCTCCTTTCCAAAGTGCCGCTCATCCATTGTCCTGCCGATATAATCTCATGCACCGCTCACTCCTCTTCCTGCCCCAGCTCTAAAGCACGGATCACCGCCTTCGCCTTATTGATACACTCGTTATACTCCTTTTGGGGGTCGGAGTCGGCCACAATCCCCGCTCCGCTTCTGACAAACACATGCCCATTCTTCTTGTAAGCAATGCGGATGGCAATGCAGGTGTCCATGTTTCCGGTAAAATCTATATATCCGATGGCTCCACCGTAAATGCCCCGCTTGTTGTTTTCCAATTCCCCGATCAGCTGGCAGGCCCTGATCTTCGGCGCACCGGACAAGGTTCCCGCGGGCAGTACCGCTTCGATGGCGTCCAGCGCGTCAAACTCTTCCCGGATCTCTCCCCGCACCGTGGAGCCGATGTGCATCACATGAGAATATCGCTCTACGGAATGCAGCTTTTCCACCGCTACCGTACCGAATTTACTGATCTTCCCCAGATCATTGCGACCAAGATCCACCAACATGTTGTGCTCCGCCAGCTCCTTCTCATCCGCAAGCAGCTCCCGCTCAAGTCTCTCGTCCTCCTCCTGCGTCTTTCCCCGCGGCTTTGTCCCCGCCAGCGGAAAGGTGTGGAGCACGCCGTCCTCCAGCTTTACCAGCGTCTCCGGGGAAGCCCCCGCCACCTCCACGTCCGTGCCCGAAAAATAAAACATGTAAGGCGACGGATTCATGGTGCGCAGCACCCGGTAGGTATTTAACAGACTTCCCTCAAAAGGCGCCTCCAGCCTGTTGGAAAGGACAATCTGAAAAATATCCCCCTCCCGTATATGGCACTTCGCCTGCTCTACAATACCGCAGTACGCCGCCTCGTCAAACAGGGGTGTCACCCTGCCGAGAAGCCGCCCCGCCTCCTCCTCTTTCTTCTCCCCTGTCCGAAGCAGGCTGACAAGCTGCCGCAATTCGTAAATTGCCTTATTGTAACCTGCCTCCCCTTCCGCAAGTGACATATTTACTATCAAAATAATCTTCTGCCTGAAATTGTCAAAAGCAATCACCTTGTCAAAAAGCATCAGATCCACATCCTTGAACGCCTCCGTATCCTGCACACCCACACGGATTGACGGTTCGCTGTAACCCAGATAATCATAGGAAAAATATCCCACCAGGCCGCCGGTAAAAGAGGGCAGATAATCAAAGCGCGGACTTTTATATTCGGAGAGAATCTGTCTGAGCTGCGCGGACGGGTCTTCCGTATGCAGGGTCACATCCCCCGCCTTCATTTCCCCGTCCAGACAGGTAATTTCCAATTTCGGGTCATACCCCAGAAATGTATAACGTCCCCACTTTTCCTTCTCCGCCACCGATTCCAGCAGATAGCAGTGGGTAGATACATTTTTCAGAGTCCTGAGCGCCTCGATGGGCGTACAGATATCCGAGAGCATCTCACAGCTCACGGGAACTACTTTGTATTCCCCGGCGGCCGCAATCTTTTTCACTTCTTCCATGGACGGTAAAAATTTCATGGGCGCTCCTTTCTTACTCCGTAACAGTTCAGCCTTTGGCTTCGCCGTTACCTTGCTCTTAAACGCAGAAAGTCCTTGACAAAACCTAAGTCTTGTCAAGGACGAATCGTTTCAATCCGCGGTGCCACCTTGATTCACGGGAA
>ERZ779633.401-NODE-401-length-12142-cov-9.342930_pt1 | contig 12142 bp, 6 predicted proteins | sample MGYA00514195_ERZ779633 | MGnify/ENA primary metagenome ERZ779633 (study PRJEB29562, sample SAMEA4376707) | mouse gut metagenome | isolation source: Cecum | study: EMG produced TPA metagenomics assembly of the A DSS colitis mouse model was used to assess the...
AGGTTTTTCAACGTTTTCGCCCGGCCACGCCCGTGTCACGATACTTACGCGGCTCTGGACGCTGCAAAAAGCGGAGGAAATCCGGGAAAATACGGATATTATATGTCAAAAAGTTGCGGCGGTAGACGGATGGTAGACTACCCGAAAAGAAAACCTCCCCGGACCACCTGCGATGCAGGTAATCCGGGGAGGTTTCGGTAGACTTTTGGTAGACGTGGATGCTGTCCATTCGTCCTTTCCCCTTAGGGGAAGGACGAACAGGAGCCAAAAGCGCTTTGGTGGATTGTCGCTGCAATCAATTTTTTGCCAAGGATTTTTCAAGAAAAGAAAAAACCATCTATTACAGTGCCGTATTTTGTTCAGCCCAGACAGAAACCAGGTCGCGGCACTGGTAGAGCCAGTCCAGATAGTTTTGTTCCCGCATCACGGCGCCGGACAGGACCATGTAATCCCCGCGGGCCGCGCCTGTAAGGGCAACTGGGTCAACATTTTTATAATTTCGGTCCAAGCGGTCTTTTAAGTAATTATATTTGTGCATCCGCTTTTCAATCTGCTTTTCAAGCAGTTGGAGATAATCCTTTTCGGCCAGCCACTGGGAGTAGTAGGAGCGCAGACGGAAGACATCTTTCGGTGTGGGCTCCAGCGGGGGGTCCTGGAGGAGCCACTGCATAAAATCCTCCTGCCCCGCCTCCGTGATCTCGTAGAGCTTTTTCTCCATCCGCTCTCCCTGGGTCACCACACTGTACTGAATCAGCCCCTCCTGTGTCAGCCGCTTGAGCTCCGGATAAATTTGGCTGTGCTTGGCGCTCCAAAACGAGCCCAGTCCAGGCCCAAAGGCTTTTGAGATATCATAGCCGGTAATAGGGGCCTGCATCATCAGTCCAAGGATTGCGTATTTTAATGTCCGCATGGTTTATCATCCTCCAGTATAAATATAGCACAGATTTTGAAATCTTTCCTCTGGACAATTTGTATAAAAAAACAGGCATTCTTTGTCGGTTCATCCAAAGAAGCAGTCAAAACACCCAAATCAGGTCTCCGATTTTTTATGCATATAGCGATTGACATGTAAACATTTACATAGTATAATTCGTTTATCACATTAAAGGAGAAAAATAATGACACAGCATAATCTGCTTTTCTCCCAAGTCAAAATCGGAAACGCCGTATTGAAAAACCGGTTTGCTATGGCGCCCATGGGCCCTTTGGGTCTGGGAGACGCCCAAGGAGGCTTTAATCAGAGAGGGATCGACTATTACACCGCCCGGGCCAGAGGAGGCGTGGGACTGATCTTTACGGGAGTCACCTTTGTAGACAACGAGATTGAGGAACACGGTATGCCCAACTGTCCCAACTCCACCTATAACCCGGTCCAGTTTGTGCGCACATCTCGAGAGATGACGGAGCGGGTCCACGCCTATCACGCAAAAATTTTTCTCCAGATGTCCGGCGGCTTTGGACGGGTGACGATCCCCACCAATCTGGGGGAGTTCCCCCCGGTGGCCCCCTCTCCCATCCAGCACCGCTGGTTGGACAAGACCTGCCGGGCGCTGACGGTGGATGAGATTCACACCCTGGTCCGTCGCTTTGGAGAGGGCGCTTACAATGCCCAGCGGGCGGGGTTTGACGGCGTACAGATTCATGCCGTCCACGAGGGCTACCTCATTGACCAGTTTTCCATCTCCCTGTTCAATCACCGCACCGACGAGTACGGCGGAAGCCTGGAAAACCGGCTGCGCTTTGCCAGGGAAATCGTGGAGGAGATTAAGGCCCGCTGTGGGCAGGACTTCCCTGTGGTCCTGCGGTACAGCCCGAAAAGCTTCATCAAAGCCCTGCGGGAGGGGGCGCTGCCCGGTGAGAAATTTGAGGAGAAGGGCCGGGACTTGGACGAAGGGCTGGAGGCAGCCAGGCTGCTGGCCGCCTACGGCTATGACGCCCTGGATGTAGACGTGGGTTCCTACGACGCCTGGTGGTGGAGCCATCCCCCCATGTATCAGGAGAAGGGGCTGTACATGCCCTACGCGAAGCTGGTAAAGGAGGCAGTGAACATCCCCGTCCTCTGCGCCGGGCGCATGGATGACCCGGACCGGGCCCTATCCGCTCTGGAGGAGGGCGTGTGCGACATCATCAGCCTGGGACGGCCCCTGCTGGCCGACCCGGAGTACGTCAACAAACTGCGGGCCGGACGCACAGCCTGCATCCGCCCCTGTATCTCCTGTCAGGAGGGCTGCATGGGCCGAATCCAGGAGTATTCTTTGATCAACTGCGCCGTCAACCCCCAGGCCGGGCGGGAGCGGGTCACCGCCTACAATCCGGTGCTCCGTCCTAAGCGGGTGCTGATTGCGGGCGGCGGCCCTGCCGGCTGCGAGGCGGCCCGGGTACTGGCCGAGCGGGGACACCGGCCCGAGCTCTTCGAGCGCAGCAGCTGTCTGGGCGGCAATCTGTTGGCCGCCGGCGCGCCGCACTTTAAGGAGGACGAGCTGGCGCTGGTCCGCTGGTACGAGAATGAACTGGCGCGGCTGGAGGTTCCCATCCGCCTCAACACCCCTGTGGACGTGGAGCTGGCCGCTTCGGGCTACGACGCGGTGGTAGTGGCCACCGGGTCCACCGCCAAGACCTTTTCACTGGGAGAGGGGACCCCGGTCTGTACTGCCTCCCAGGTCCTGACAGGACAGGTCCCCTGCGGGTACCGGGCCGTGGTCGTAGGCGGCGGCCTAGTGGGCTGTGAGACCGCCCTGTGGCTGGCGCAAAGCGGAAAACAGGTCACCATTGTGGAGGCCCTGGACCGGCTGATGGCGGTGAACCGCCCCCTGTGCCACGCCAACAGCGAAATGCTGGAGCGGCTGATCCCCTTCCATGGGATCAGGGTTCTCACCGGCGCCTTGGTCAAGTCCTGGGCCGGCGGGGGCCTCCGGGTGGAGGCTGCCGGCGGTCCGCAGGAGCTGCCCTGTGATACGGTCATCCTGTCCGTGGGATTCCGGGAGGAGGACAGCCTCTACCGCGCGCTGGAGCCGTTGGTGCCCGAGCTCTATCTGCTGGGGGATGCCCGGAAGGTGGCCAACATCATGTACGCCGTCTGGGACGCCTTTGAGGTGGCCAACCACATTTAAACAAACCAGAGGAGGAGACTGCTGTGAAAATCACCAAGGTAGAGATCATGGCCACCGATGTCCCCTTCAAGGGGCATCAGGAGAACGTAGGCGAAATCGCCCTGGGAAAATGGCGGTGCTGCCGGTTTGTGGTGGTCAAAGTCCACACCGATGAGGGGATTGTGGGCCACGGGGAGTCTGCCCCCTTTGCCCGGCTGTCCCAGCTGGGACAGAAACCCATTGTGGATGTGCTCACCGACTACCTGGCCCCGGCGGTTATCGGCCTGGACCCCTTCCAGCTGGAGGCCGTCTGGCGGGCCATGGACCGGGCCACCCCCTATGCGGCCCAGGCCAAGGGCGCCATCGACATGGCCCTGTATGACATCATGGGGAAGAAGACCGGGATGCCCGCCTACAACTTTCTGGGCGGCCTGGTCCGCCGGGAGATTCCGCTCCAGGCCATCGTCACCATTGATACTCTGGACAATATGAAGCAGGCCAGCCTGGAATGGGTGGACAGGGGCTTTGGCACCATCCGGATCAAGCTGGGCCTGGGAGACCTGAACAAGGACTGCCGGTTGGTGCGGGAGATTCGCAAGGCGGTGGGGGACGGTATTAAAATCCGGGTGGACCCCAATCAGGCCTACAGCGTGAAGGAAGCGCTGAAAATGATCCCGGTGCTGGAGGAGAACGACATCGAGATTTACGAGCAGCCTGTGGCCTGGGACGACCTGGAGGGGCTGGCCCGGATCAACGCCGCCACCCATATCCCCGTTATGCCCCACGAATCTATGTCCAGCATTCAGGATGTAAAGGCGCTGATCAGCCACAAGGCCGTCAGCCTGTTCAGCCTGAAAACCGACCGGCCCGGCGGCCTGACCAAGGCCCGCATCACCAGGGATCTGGCGGAGCTGTACAACATCCCCTGTGTGGTCATGTCCTCGGTGGAGCTGAGCGTCAGCACCTTCGCCTCCATGCAGTTTGCCGCCACCCTGAAGGATATGCCCTTCGCCTGTGAGGCCAGCGGTGTATATGAGATCGAGGACATTGCCGACAGCGCGGGCCGGATTGTCAACGGAAGCTTTATCGTACCGGACGGCCCCGGCTTTGGGGTGGAGGTGGACGAGGACCGGCTGCGCTACTACACCAAGCAGACCTGGGTGTGCGACGAGAGCTGCGCCGTACAGGACTGAGTTATAAGCCGGTCCGGAGCGGAGGACTGGTTTATATAGATTGTTATGTTGTAAAATTAGGAGGTACATTATGGCGATTATTATTGCAGTTTTAGTCATTTATATCGTTGGCATGCTGGCAATCGGCTTCATGGGCAAAAAGAGCAGCGAGTCCATGAATGAGTTCCTCACTGCCGGCCGCTCCGGCGGCATGTTTGTCATGGTCTGCACCTACATTGGCGCCCACGTAGGCAACGGCATTGTGGTGGGCGGCGCCCAGTACGGCGCGGACTACGGCATTGGCGGCATCTGGTACGGACTGGGTGCCTGTCTGTCCTACATCCTGTTTGCCACTGTCATGTCCCGGCTGCTGTACCGCAACGGCTATCTGACCATCCCCGACCTGATCCGGGACCGCTATCAGAGCAAATTTGCCTCTGTGCTTATGGCCGTCCTGAACATCTGCGCCACGCTGGGCATCATGGCCGCCCAGATCATGGCTGGTGCGGCCCTGTTCTCCGCTCTGGGCCTGAATCCCACCTTGGGCGCGGTGGTGCTGGCCATCGTGGTGTTTATCTACTGCTCCATCTCCGGCATGTGGGGCGTGATGATGACCGACTCGGTTCAGACCATCGTGATTTTCTTCAGCACCATCGCCTGCATCGTCTTTATCGCTATGAACGGCGGCTTTGACGCAATGTCCGCCGCCCTGCCTGAAACGTCCTTCGAGTTTGTCCCCTTCAGCGGGGAGCAGCTGGTGATGATGCTGGTGCCCGGCGCCCTGAACGGCCTGATCTCCGGTGCGGCTTTCCAGCGCACCGCCTCCTGCAAGGACGAAAAGGTGGCTTTCCTCGCCCCCATCATCGCCGCCTTTGCCCTGATTCCCTTTGTGGTCATGCCCGTCGTCATTGGCATGTACGGCAAGGCCATGTTCCCCGACGCCCCCACCGCTTCCATCCTGTTTGAGGTTGTTCTGAAGATGAATCCCATTATTGCCGGCCTGATGGTGGCCGCCGTCCTGTCCGCCGTCATGTCCACCATGGACATCGGCCTGCTGAACGTGACTGCCAACACCGTGAACGACATCTATTACAAGACCCTCAACCCCAACGCCAGCCAAAAGGCCCTGGGCCGGCTGTCCGCTATGGTCACAATGGGCTCCGGCATCATCGCCCTGGTCCTGGCCCTGACCTCCTCCAGCATCCTGTCCCTGCTGTCCCAGACCTACGCCCTGATGAACGCCGGCGGCCTGGTCATGGTGGTTGGAGGCGTTCTCTGGAAGAAGGGCACCAAGCAGGGCGCCATTGCCAGCGCTTTTTGCGGCATGGCCATGATCCTGCTCACCAAGGTGGGCGTGAACATCCCTTACATCGGCTTCACCTCGCTGATCCCGGCCATTATCGCCTACGTGGCGGTCAGTCTGGCCACCCAGAAAAAGACGGCAAATTCCTGAACATATCCCTCTATGTTCCCTCTTCCCTGCGGGCCGGCCACTGGCCGGCCCGCCCCCTTATCCTCACATCACAACAGGAGGCTTTGCCATGAAAAAATATCCGCTGCTGTTCAGCCCCATCAAGGTAGGTCCCTACACCCTGAAAAACCGCATTGAGGCCGCGCCGGTGAATATCTCCAATCTGACCCAGGACGGCTATCTGACCCCGGAAAACATCGCCATCTTCGAGGGCAAGGCCCGGGGCGGGGCGGCCATTGTCAATATGGGCGAGTGCCGCATCGACCTGAAGACCGGCATTTCCCACAAGCTGTGCATCCCCCTGGACGACCCGGAGGTGCTGCCCTATCTCCATGCCGCCTCCGACGCCATCAAGAAGTACAACGCCTTCTCCGCCGTGGAGCTGATTCACCCGGGGACCCGCTCCAACCCGGAGTACTATGACGGCCCCATCTGGGGGCCCAGCGCCGGGCCGGGCCACCTGGGCAAGGACTACGAGGCCCTGGACCACGCCACCATCCGTTACATCGTGGAGTGCTTTGGAGACGCTGCGGAGATGGCCAAGCTGGGGGGCGTGGACATGGTGATGGTCCACGCCGGCCACGGCTGGCTGCTCCACCAGTTCCTCTCTCCGTTGAACAACCGCCGGTCGGACGAGTATGGCGGCTGTCTGGAGAACCGGGCCCGGATTACCCTGGAGGTCATCGAAAATATCCGGCAGAAGTGCGGTCCGGACTTCCCCATTGAAATCCGGATGAGCGGGACGGAAATCGTTCCGGGCGGGCTGACCATCGAGGACCAGGTGGAATTTGCCAAGCTGCTGGACGGCAAAGTGGACCTGATCCACGTCACTTCCGGAACCTTCCACGTGCCCTCCACCAACCAGCACATGATTCCCAACGGCTTCCTGCCCGAGGGCTGCAACGTCTATCTGGCCGAGGCGGTAAAGAAGGCCATGAAGCACACGCCGGTGGTCACGGTGGGCGCTCTGGGCAATCCGGAGCTGATGGAGGACATCCTGGCCCAGGGGAAGGCGGACATGGTGGCCCTGGGCCGCCCGCTGCTGGCCGACCCGGACCTGCCCAACAAGCTGAAGGCCGGGCGGGAGGACGAAATCTACCCCTGCCTGCGGTGCATGGCCTGCATCAGCGAGTCCTTTGTGCCCTATGTAAAGTACCCCTCCCGCATTCGCCGCTGTCCCTCCAACCCCACCGCTTATAAGGAAGTCCCTGCCAGCCGGGTCACCGCGGCCCGGACTCCCAAGCGGGTGCTGGTCATCGGCGGGGGGCCCGCCGGGATGGAGGCGGCCTCCGTCCTGGCCGAACGGGGACATGCTGTAACCCTGTGCGAACAGGAGGCCGGGCTGGGAGGCGCCCTGCGCTTCGCCCGGTACGTCCCCTTCAAGAAAAAGGTGGAACAGCTGTTGGGCGTGATGGTCCGCCGCCTGGAGTGCAGCGGCGCGGAGATACGGCTGAACACCCGGGCCACCCCCGAGCTGGCCCGGGAGCTGGGGCCCGACGTGATTGTGGCCGCCCTGGGCTCCCGGCCCAAGCGCCCCGATATTCCGGGCGGCGATACCCTGGTTCCCGCCCTGGAGGCCCTCCGGGACCCGGAGCGGCTGGGGCAGCGGGTGGTGATTGTGGGCGGCGGCCTGGTGGGCTGTGAGCTGGCCCTCCAGCTCAGCCAGACGGGCAGGCAGGTCACGGTGGTGGACCGGAAGGCGGAGGTGTGCCGGGACGCCTCCTTCCTCTACCGGGAGGGCCTGCTCATGGAGCTGGAGAAGGCCGGCGTGGCCATTCGCAGCGGAACCGGCTGCCTGTCTGTTGAGGCGGGCGGCGTCTGCGTCCGCCTCCCGGAGGGCGGGACGGAGCTCCTCCCGGCGGACACGGCCGTTTCTGCCGTGGGCGCGGAGCCCCTGGACAGCGAGGCGGAACAGTTCCGCGAGCTGGCCGACGACTTCTGGAAAATCGGCGACTGCTTCCAGGTGCGGAAAATCTTCAATGCCCGGCGGGAGGGCTACAACGCCGGGGCGCACATCTGACGTTCCTCAAATTTGCAGCAAAAAAGGGCGCACTGCGCCCTTTTTTCCATTAAGTGTATGCAAACGTACCACTTTTCGCCTCCGCCCGCCAAGGGTGAAAGGAGGCATGAACATGCCAAGCAATCAAACACCCAACTACCAGCTCTCCCAGTGGGAGCGCACCGACCGGGTCCTGATGGAGGACTTCAACGCTGACAACGCGAAAATCGACGGGGCCCTCAAGGCCGAGGCCGACGCCCGGGCCGCCCTGGCCCGGACGGTGAGCGGTCACGCCGCCGCCCTGGACCAGAAAGGCAACTGCCGGATCTGGTCCACCACCTACACCGGGAACGGGTCCGTCGGCGCTTCCGGCGCCAGGCGGATCACCTTCCCCGGCCCGCCCGCGCTGGCCATCGTCGCCTGCTCCGGTGGGCCTGTCATGTGGCTGACCCCCGGATGCACCGGCTGCTCTGTACTGGGTCTGCACTCCAGCGGCGTTTACATATACGTCTCCTGGTCCGGGAATACCGTGTTCTGGTACGTCAACAGCGGCACCGCTGAACAGCAGTTCAACCAGTCGGGCACCCAGTATCACGTGTTCGCCTTTATCCCCGCTGACGCTTAACGCACAGGGAAGACCCGCCCCCGAAGGGGCGGGTCTTAAAAATTCTCCCAATGCAATCAGCAGTGACAGAGATTTAGGTAGCGGTACCAGTGAAAGTAATCACAGCGTCATCGGTGAAGCTCGTGATGTTCACAGTCAGAGTCTTGGCACCAGCGGCATCCCCATCTGCCAGAGTGACCTTGTTCGCATCGGTAGCCGGGCTAGTTGCGGTCTTGTCCGCAGTCGCATTGGTAACGGTAATAGCCACGCTGCCCAGAGCGGTAGCGGTCGCACCTGCATCGACGTTGGTGACAGTCACAGCAAGGCTGGCATCTTTCTTGACGTACCAAGCAGTATCAGCTACCACGTACTCACCCTTGCTAGCAGCGTCGATTGCAACGACAGTGCTAAACTTAGCGGTAGTCGAACCAATGACGGCACCAGCAGCGTTCACGGTGCCAGAAATGTGGACACTGTTTGCGGCAGTTACCTTGTAGTAACCAAACTCATAGGTAGCGTTGTCGACCAGAGCAGTGGAACTACTGACGGCCACATAGTTGCTTGTTCCACCAACAGTCTTCTTTGCGTAAGTTCCCTCGGTACCATAAGTAATACCAAACTCAGTCAAAGCATCGGTGATCTTGGAACCAGCGGCGAAAGTCTTAGTCACGCCACCAACAGTAACACTCAGGTCAGTCCGGTCAGCAAGAGACAGAGTAATAGTGGGATTAGCCTGGACCTGAGCCGCAGTGAGGGCAACGGTCACAGTGTGCTTAGCGCCAACATCCGTGTTTGTGGGAATAGACCCACCAGCAGTGATAGTACCGGCATTGGTGCTGACATTTACAACTCCAAGGGTCTTCTCGCCAGTCTTGATGGTCAGAACCACATCGAGGTTCAGAGCGCCATTCTTGACATACTTCACAGCGGTGCCAGTGGCAGCAGTCATATCAGCGGGCGCAGTCACGGTAGAACCGCCCTTGTTGGAACCAGCATTCGCAAGGTCGGTGGTGGTCAGGGTGACCTGGTAGAAGCCGTACTCCAGCTTCATGTCCTTGGCGGGAGTGATGGCAGCGCTGGTCAGCTGAGCAACGCCGTTAACCTTCACATAAGCGCCCTTCTTGGTGTCGGTGATGTTCAGAGCGGCAGCAATGGCATTGCCAGTGGTAGGGGCCACGTCATAGGCAACGCTCTCGCCGTCCACGTTCAGGTAGACCTGCTCCTGCTTGCCGCCGGTGGCCCACTTGAAGGTCATGGGATAGCGGCCGCTGGTGGTCTCGAAGGAGTAGACGCCGCTGCTCTCAGTGATTCTGGTCACAGTGTGGCCCAGGGCCTGCAGCTTGGCGACGATGGCGTCGATGCAAGCGTCCAGGCCGGGAGCGGTGTGGGTATCGGAGACGTACTCAACAATGACAGCGGCGGGGTTGGTGGTGTCAACGTTGATGATGCCTTCGGCCTTGCTCGCGCCGCCGCCGATCTCGATATCGCTCTCCTTGGTGTCGTAGACGACCACGGAGGTAGCCACGCCGCCCTCAAAGACTGCGCTCAGGTAGCCCTGGAACTGGTCGTTCAGGTCCTTGACCATCTTCTCCAGGCCCTTCACGCCGTTGTCGTAGGGGGTGATGTCGGCCATCAGGTCCTTGTCGCCGGTCTTCACGCCGTTGCGGTAGATCTCAGCGTCCTGAACCAGGATGATCTTGGCGTTGGAGGCCACAGCAAAGCCCCAGCTGGTGGTCACGTCGTTGTTAATCTGGAGGGTGTTGCCCTTCACGCTGATGGGGTACAGGCGGGCAGTCAGGTCCTGGCACAGAACCACGGTGTCGTGGAGGATAACGGCGGGCTCCACGTCAACGATCTCGCTGACATACTTGCTGCCGGTGGTAGCGGGGGTAGCCACGCCGTCAGCGGGCTGGAAGGTGACCTTGGTCGCCTTGCGCACGTTGCCCTCGGCGTTGAACTTGACCTCCCACCACTCGCCGCGCTGCATGTGGCCGGTCTTGGCGGAGATGTAGGGGTCCTGGTCGCCCTTCTCGGTGATGGTGGTCTCCTCACCGTTGATGACGACGTTGCGGCTCCAGGTGTACTCGTCCTTGGAGGCGTCATAGGCCTCACGGTTCATGTTGCCGCTGGTGATGTAGGCATAGGAGGTGGAGTTGCCCTCGTCCTCGCCCACCACGACGGCGGCGACCACAAAGCCGTTGTCCTTGAACAGGGTGTAAACGCCGTTGGAGACGTTGCCCAGCTTCAGGTCGGAGGTGCCTGCGCCGGAGGCGTTCTTGTAGTCGGTGTCGCCGGCCACTACGGTGGTGGCGTCCCAGGCCTTCAGGTTGGCGTTCTGCACGCCGGTGGTGATGCCGTCCACGCCGTTGATGATGACGGCCTGCTTGGTGGGAGTAGCGCCGGTGTTATTGGTGATAACATCAGTGGCCTGAATCAGAGCGGTCTCAGCGGACAGATACACGGTGTTGTCGTTGCCGTACACACGGGTGAAGTCGGTGCCGGTGATACCGTTGAGGGAGACCCGCTTCTTGTCGATGGTCACGAGCTCGCCCTGCTTGTCGGTGACGAGCCAGTGGTCAGTAGCGGCCTTGTCGGCGTCGGCATTGGTCTTGCCGTAGCTGGTATTGCGGCCCTGGCCGGTGGTGTTGCCGGCGGTCTCAAAGCTGGCCTTGGTGTTGGCGATCTCGGTCAGGGTGTAAACGCCGGTGCTGTCCACGGTGTAGGTGCACCAGGTGTTCATCAGGGCGTTCAGGTCGCTCCGGTTCCACACACCCCAGCTGCCGTCGCCCAGCACGTGCTTGCTCTTCTCCATGTTGATCTTGACCTCTTCAGAGGTGCCGTCAACGTGGATCACGTAGCCGTTGGCAGTCTTGTTGCGCAGGTTGCTGGTGTTGCCGTCGATGCCGGTCAGGAACACGTACTGGTCGGGCTCCTCGATAATCTCCACGCCGATGGCGTAGCCGTACTTATCCAGGAACACGCGATAGGTGGTGTCCTTCATGTTGAACTTGTCGTACTTGTCCAGCACCTCAGTGTCATACATGGCGGTGTTGGCGTAGTCGTACTTGGCGCTGGCGGCCTCGACATAGTCCTTGGTCTTGAAGGCGGAGATGGTGGTGTCGTCAATGATCTCGGGGTCGGAGATCACCTTGATCTCGCCCTCGGCCACGTTGACCAGGACCACGTCGTCTTCCTTCACCTCTTCGATGTCGAACTCGTCGCCCTTCACGGTCAGGGGCGTGGTGTCGTTGCCCTTGGCCTTCAGCAGCTTGCCGGTCTTGTTGTACTCGGTCAGGTCCCAAACGGTGTAGGAGACCTCATCCTTCTTGGCGTCATAGTCCTTGTCGGCAATGGCCAGGTAGGTGTTGATGATGGCAATGTAGACCTTGCCGTTGGCACCCTCGTTGGGGTCCACAAAGACCTGAGTCAGCACGCCCTTGCCGGTGCCGCCCACAGCCTTGGTGTTGGTGCGGATCATGTTCTCCTCGGTGAAGAAGTACTCCTCGCCGGCCTTGGAGGCCACGGAGTTGAGAACGGCCTTCTCGGTCTCGCCGTCGATGGCGATGCGGAAGTCGTAGGTCTCAATGGTGTTCTTGGTCAGCAGGTCATACAGGTCCTTGCCGGTGACCTTGACGGTCCACTCCTGCTTCAGCAGCTCCTTCTTCTCATAGGTGCCGATGTCGTTGCCCTTGTACTCCCAGTTGCGGGAGGGACGGCCAAAGGCGTCGATCTCATAGCCATGGAGCTTCAGATCGCCGTTGTACAGCCGCTCGCCCAGCTCCACGATGGCGCCGGTGTTCTGAGAGC
>ERZ779633.403-NODE-403-length-12103-cov-9.548224_pt1 | contig 12103 bp, 9 predicted proteins | sample MGYA00514195_ERZ779633 | MGnify/ENA primary metagenome ERZ779633 (study PRJEB29562, sample SAMEA4376707) | mouse gut metagenome | isolation source: Cecum | study: EMG produced TPA metagenomics assembly of the A DSS colitis mouse model was used to assess the...
CACCCGGCCCAGGTCGTCGATCCTTCTTACGAAACCAGTGGCTTTCATATCTCTCTCCTCCTGCGGTTGTCGGTTTGACAGTCCTTAGTATCCGCAGGTCTGTTTTTCCTATTCTTCCGGGAGACGAGGTATCATTTGGTAATCATTTTTATCCTATCTTCGTTTTATTGGCTTTCGTTGGGTCCATCGGTATGGTTGACCTTGCCCTTACTCTTCCTCCGCCAGAAGGACATCCAAGAACTCCTCAGCGTTTTGGCATGCCAAGAGCCTGTCTATCCTCGCCGCGCTGCCCAGCTTTCCCGCCAGCTGGGAGAGAAGAGAGAGATGATTGTCGGCAAAGGCCTCGTCGTCCAGCACACAGAAAAGGAACACCAGCCGGGTCTCCTGCCAGCCGATCTCGCCAGCACAGCTTTCCCAGCGGACGGGCGTCTTCGTCCGGGCCACGGCAACGCCCATTTTTTTCACGGCGGAGGACTTGCCGTGGGGAATGGAGATACAGCCTCCCATCCCCGTAGGACCGGCGGCCTCCCTGCGGTAGATATCGCAGACGAACTGCTCCAGATCGCTGATGTACCCGCCTGAGAGCAGCCGGACAGCCATGGCGCGCAGCACCTCATCCTTGGTCCTGCCCTCCGCCGCCACATCTGTAATGACCGGGTCCATCACGTCCCGTAGTTTCCATTCCATACCCTCCGCCCCCCTCTTTGCTTTCCAAAACGGTTTATTTTCTATTTTACCGCTCCTGCCTTTGCTTGACAAGAGTAAATACCCTTGCCGGTCAAGTATCAAAGGGAAAAAGCGCATTTTCTCCCATCCCCCCGCTTTCCTTTTCCGGCGAAATCTGATATGATGAAGAAAACGCCTTTCAAGGGGGTGCAGGAATGAAAAAACGCCTGTCGGGACTGCTGCTCTGTCTGGCCCTGCTCTGCCTGAGCGCCCTCATTCTCCGCCCCCTGGCTCCTCCGCCGTCTGCCTCCTTCACCCTGGACGCTCTGCCGGAGTACAGCGGCCAGGCCGCCGTGATCCTCAACGAAAACCTTCCCAACTTCCCCGAGGCGGATAAGACCTCCACCGCCTTTGAAGCCTACAGTCCCCTGGACGCTCTGGGCCGGTGTGGTCCGGCTTACGCCAATGTGGGCCGGGAGACCATGCCCACCGGGGAACGGGAGAACATCGGCATGATCCGCCCCTCCGGCTGGCAGATCGCCAAGTACGACTTTGTAGACGGGAAATACCTCTATAACCGCTGCCACCTTCTGGGCTACCAGCTCACCGGGGAAAATGCCAACGAGCGCAACCTGGTCACAGGCACCCGGTACCTCAATGTCCAGGGGATGCTGCCCTACGAAAACCAGGTGGCGGATTACGTGAAGGAGACCGGCAACCACGTGCTCTACCGGGTAACGCCCATCTTTAACGGTCTGGACCTGGTCTGCTCCGGGGTGGAGATGGAGGGCTGGTCGGTGGAGGACGGGGGAAACGGGGTCTGCTTCCATGTCTACGCCTATAACGTCCAGCCCGGTGTGGTCATCGACTACGCCACCGGGGAGAATTGGGAGGAGACGGCCTCCCCGCCCTCGCCGGAGGCTTCTGACGGAAGCAGTCAGGCCGAAGGAGAGGAAACCTATGTCCTCAACGTCAATTCCCACCGCTTCCACCGTCCCGATTGCTCCGGGGTGGCCTCCATCAGCCACAATAACCGCCGGGATCATACCGGCACCCGGGAGGCCCTGATCGCTCAGGGCTATACCCCCTGTGGAAGCTGTAAGCCTTAAAGGAGGATCGCCCTTATGAAATTGGACATTCTGTACCAGCGGCTCAAAAGCCTTACCGTTTACCGCTTCCTGTTAAAGGAACCTATTTTGGATGCCGCCGTGGCGCTGATAGACGAACTGGAGAGGATAGACAAGAAGGCCCTGCCCCGCTGGGCTGAGCTGGTCTCTCTACTTCAGGAAGCCGGGGCAGAAAGCATAGGTATGTGGCTCTGGGACAAGCTGCGCTATACTGAAAATCCCTGGGGAAGACTTGTGGAGGCCGGAGGAAGCGCCCCTGCTCTGGAGGCCGCCGCCCGTCGGGACGTGGAGACCCTTTCCGCCTTAGCCACCCTGGACGGTAAACGGCTCCTGGCCGCCGCATTGCCCGATGAGCTTCTGCCGGGTCTCCCCCTTTGGTCCTCGGACACACCTATCTCCTTTGAGGCGCTTTGCGCATACTACAAAGCCAACGGCTGTGGAATGTTCGCCCGGTACCGGGCCTTTTTGTGGGACGGCGGAAAGCTTCTGGCCGTGGCCCATCCCGACGTTCCCACCCAGGACGACCTGGTGGGCTACCGCCGCCAGAGGGAACAGGTGGAGGAAAACACCCGCTCGCTCCTCTCCGGCAAGCGGGTAAACAACGTCCTCCTCTTCGGCGAGAGCGGCACGGGCAAGTCGGCCACCGTCAAGTCCCTCCTCTCCCTGCCGGAGGCAAACGACCTGCGGCTCATTGAGATCGAAAAAAACAGCGTGGCTGAAATGCCCGCTCTTATCCGTACCCTGGCCTCCCGGCGGCAGAAGTTCATCCTTTTCATCGACGACCTGGCCTTTGACCAGGACGACATGAACTACTCCGTCCTCAAGACCATCTTAGAGGGTGGACTGGAGCCAAGGCCGGACAACGTGGCCATCTACGCCACCTCCAACCGCCGGAACTTAGTGCGGCAGACCTTCTCCGACCGGGCCGGGGACGAGGTGGACCGGGACGAGACCATCCAGGAGAAGACCGCCCTGGCTGACCGTTTCGGGCTGCGGGTGGTCTATCAGGGCTTTACCAAGAAGGAATACCTTGAACTGATCGCCCGACTGGCAGAGCAAAAGAACATCACCATTCCCTGGGAGACCGTCGAGGCCAAGGCCGTGGCCTGGGATGCCCGCCACCCTGGCCGCTCTCCCAGAACGGCCCGACAGTTCATAGACAGCTTGTAAAAAGCGGAAAAGCCCGGAAGTTGCACAAAGCAACCTCCGGGCTTTCTTTTTATACCATAAGAAACCCTAATTTATTCTGCCACCGAAAGCAGCTTCTGTATTACGCGAGCACTTACTTCTAAATAGTAGGCTTCCTCTTCCGCAGTCAAATCTTTCTCACCCCATGCTTCAAAGGCTTCATTCATCTCTGTCGCTTTGTCTGCAAACTCCATATATTTCCCTAACAAAGTCATATCGGTTGGATTGTTTGTATATTGAGAAACCAAATCACAATATTCATCAAAGAACGCCTCATAGCTGTCCATCATTTCCTTAAAGTCAGAACTCATATTGTCTTGGTCTGTCTCCGTTGTTTCATCGCTTTTTGTTTCTGCCTGTTCCATTATCTCACCGCTAACTTCTTTCTCCGTGATTTCTGATTGTTCCGTCTGCACTTTTTCCGTTTCCCGCTTTTTTGTGTATTCTTCTTCGTAGTCTTTTACGACTTGCTCTACATCAAAGTTATCGTCCCAGCAAAAAGCACTATTCATAGCAGACCACAATCCATATAGATATGACCTCTCATCCGTCCACTTCTCGTAAACAGCAGATCTTGTATCAGACCAAGTTTTATAACATTCTTCTGTTGCCTTGCTCCACTGACTATATTCAAGCTTTTCTTTTTTATACGCATCACCGACAATGCCGTCATAATATTGATCATATAGATCATCCATAGCGTCATCATAAAGGTCATCGTAATAGTCATCCATTGCATCATCATAGACCGTATCATAATAATTATCGAGAGCTTCATCGCAAAATTCATAGTATCTGTGTGCTGGGTCTTCTGCAACCAATTTGAAATAAGCAACAGAATATTCCCTTGTCCTCGCAAAAAGGTCATCAACTTCAGCAAGGGTCAACTCGATCCATTCATCCAGCATACCTTTGTTTTTTTCATAGTCCGCATAGGTCGTACCGACTTGCGCAAACATCTCTTCTTGTTTCTGTACAATATTTTCTATCGTATCTGAGAAGTCGCTCGCAATTCGTTCAAGAACTGCCGCCGGGTCTGTCTCCTCTACTTTTACTTGTACAGGAGTTGTGGCAATTTGTGTCGGCTCAGTGGTTTCCACATTTTTTGCATCGCTGCTTCCACAAGCGGCGAAACAACATAACATAAGACCTGCCAGCAACGTTAAAGCCATTTTCCTCATTTGATCCACTTCCCTCTTTTTTATTACCTATTTATAGGTAATTTTAGGATAGCAGAATATTTTCTCGAAGTCAACCCATATGTAGGTAATATCCGCCGACGCTTTGATACCATTATATAGGTAATATTACGTTCTGGGAGGCGCGATATGACCTATCATGAAATCATTGTCGAGCGAATCAAATCCCTATGCAAAATGCGAGGTATCTCTTTTAACAAACTGGCAAGCATGAGCGGCTTGAATCAGTCCACCATTGACAATATCATCCGTGGAGTATCTAAGAACCCCCGGATCATGACCCTGCATAAAATTGCAAATGCGTTTAGTATGACTGTTTCTGAATTTTTGGACTTCTCCGCCATGAACGAAGTTTCCTTTGAGGATATGAACAGTGAAGATGAATGATGATCGTCCTTCTATCACGTAAAAGAACACCGGCAGAGCTAACCCTGCCGGTGTTCTTTTATTTCCTCCGCAGCTCCACCGCCACGGCGGTGCGGTCATCGGCGGCGCCCACCCGCGCCTCACTCTCCTCCATCACCGTCCGGGCCAGCTCCTTTGGGCTTTCCCCATCGAAGGCCAGGAGCTTCTCCCGCACCCAATCGTCGTCGCCAGCGTCGCAGACGCCATCGCTGACCAGGAGCACGCAGTCCCCCTCCCCCAGCTCCAGCTTTGTCACGTCGGCCCCGCCGTCGGCAAGACCCGCCGGGAGGGCCGAGCCGACCAAACGGCTGACAACGCCGCTTTTCTTTACATAGGTAGGGGCGGCTCCCAGCTTGCATACCTCCCCTGCGCCGGTATAGAGGTCCAACCGCAGCAGGTCCACAGTGGTAAAGGCCCCGGTCTCCTCGTTACGGAGGGCCAAGGCGGAATTCACCGTCCGCAGGGCGGCGGCGGAGTCCATCCCCGAACGCAGAAACTCCTCCAGCAGCCGCACCGCCAAAGCGCTCTCCCGCCGGGCCAGCTCTCCGCTGCCCATACCGTCGCAGAGAAGGATGAAAAGGCTGCCGTCCTCCCGCTTGAACCAGGTGCCGGAATCTCCGCTCTCGCTCTGCCCCTCCCGGCGGCGGGCAGCCACCCCGGCCACCGCCAGCAGCGGCTCACACTGCAAGAAGGTCACCCGTCCCCGCCGCTCCTCCCCCAGACGCAGAGGAATGCCCATCAGGTCGGAGAGCTTCCGTACCTCGGCGGCGGTCTCCAGCCGCTCCAGACCGTCCCCGTCCACCTCTAGGCGGAGATGCCCGGCGGCGTCATAGTAGGCGGCGGTCTCTCCCTCCAGGCCCAAAGCGGTCAAATGGGCGCGCAGCTTTTTTTCCCGGAGCGGGTCGGGGGTCAGCTCGGCGGACAGCTCGGCGGAAGCGGCGGTGAGAACATGGTCCAGGGTCTCATACTGGCGGCAGACCGCCCCCCGGCTTTCCCGAAGCCGGTTTTGGTACTGCTTCCGATACTGCAACGCGGTAAGCTCCTCGTTGGCTGCCTTGAGAAACTCGGTAAACTTCAAGCACCGCCCAGTGAACCAGCCGGGAAAATCGGAAGCCTCCCCCTTCCCCTTTTCCAGCATGATGGGAAGGGCGTCGTTCAGGGCATTATAGGTGGAAACATAGTCGTGCTCCCAGCAGGTATTCCGCAGGGCGCATTTCCGGCAGACCTTGTCAGCGCATCGGTCAAAAATGGTGGAGGGGTCGCCGTCGTTGACACGGTTTTCCGGGAAGGCGGAGCGGAGAGCGTCCCGCACCGAGCGAAACGCTTTGGCGGTGGAACTCAGCCGCTCCCCCACATATTCCGCCCGGCGGCGCTCGGAATAGCTCGCTTTCCCTTGCTCCATGGCCGAGCGCAGACGCCGCAGACTGTTTTGAGGCAGAAGAAGAAAGATCACCGAAGCGATAAAGGCCTCGTAGAGCATGCTGGACCTGGGGCCGGAATCCCACAGCCAAAGAGCCACCGCGGCGTTGGAGACCACATAGCTCAGGGCAGCGAAGACCCGCCCCTGCCGCCAGCCTGCTCCGGTGAGGAGTCCTGAAAGGGCATAGGCCATGGTATAGACCGGCACGCTGCCCGCCGCCAGGTCCATTCCCAGCCCCAAGGCCACCCCAGCCGCCGCCCCCCGGCTCAGTCCCCCGGTCCAGGCCAGGGTCATCACCAGCGTCACCGCCAACACCCGGCCCAGAGACAGGTCGGTAAAAAAACTCACCCCAGACATGGAGATCAGGGCGCTGCCTACCAAAAAGCCTAAGCTCACCGTCTGCCGGAGGGTAGCCATCCCCTCCCCCCGTCGGCCTCCCCAGGGGAGAAGGGCCAGGCGGTAAAAGTAGGCCGAGGCCCCGGCCAGGACCACCTCTGTAATGAAAAAGGCCACCGAGGCGGGGCGCCAGTTGGCGTCTCCCAAGTAGACAAAGCCGGTGAGGGCATCCATCATGGCGGCCACGGAGGGCATGAACCATCCCTTTTGATAGACCTTCAGGTCATAAAAGGCAAAGGCCACCGAAAACACCAGCACACAGGCGGCGGTGTAGCGGATCCCCTCGGCCAGCCCCCGGAAAAAGAGATAGCCCAGTCCTGAACCTAAAAGGGCGCACAGCCCCGGTAGCCCAGACCCGGAGCAGGCCACCAGCCCCACGCCGAAGGGGGCGAAGCCGCCGAATATCTCCCCCCCGGAAAGCACAGCCCCCAGCAGCAGCCGCACCCCGCACTCGGCGCTTCGCTCCAGCGCTTTTGAGTGGAGCACCACCCGCCCGGTCTCGCTCAATTCTTCCCCCATGCGGGCCGCTTTGGCCCTCCAGCTGCTTTCCGCCATGACGTCTCCTCCTATGTAGGGGGCGGACCTTTCCGCCCAAGCTTTCGCTTTTTCGCCGGGAGGGCGTAGGCCTCCCTTTTCGGAGACAGTATAATCCAAATTTTGGAAATTTCTTGCTGAAATATGGGAGCGGAGGAGGTGTTGCTTTCTCCGTTGTCAAAATTACTGTTCCGTGGTACAATAGATTCACTTTGCGAGCAAAGCGAGCTTAGTGAATCTTCTGTGCCCTTGTGGTACAATAAAAAATAATGCGCGGGGATAACGTGACGCCGAGGAGCAAAGGAGGGGGAGATAATGAAGATCGGGACCGTAGATATTCCCTCCCCCCTGGCCCTGGCCCCCATGGCGGGGGTCACGGACCTGGCCTTTCGGCAAATTTGCCGGGAGCTGGGGGCGGGATATACCGTCACCGAGATGGTGTCAGCCAAGGCTCTTTGCTACCAGGATAAAAAGACCCTTCCCCTCCTCACCCTGGGGGAGGCCGAGCACCCCGCCGCCGTGCAGCTTTTCGGCTCTGACGAGGTCTCCATGGAGAAGGGGGCCGCCAAGGCGGCGGAATACTCCGGCGCGGATATTATTGACATCAACATGGGCTGCCCCGTGCCCAAGGTCTGCAATAACGGAGAAGGCTCCGGCCTTGCCCGGGACCCGGAGAAGGCCGCTAAGATCGCCGCCGCCGTGGTGCGGGGCGCAGAAGGCAAGCCGGTGACGGCAAAAATACGTCTGGGCTGGGACAAGGGCAGCCTCAACTGTGTGGAGCTGGCCCAGCGTCTGGAACAGGCCGGGGTGTCCGCCATCGCCGTCCACGGCAGGACCAAGGTGCAGATGTACTCGGGCACAGCGGACTGGAATACCATCCGCTCGGTACGCCAGGCGGTGTCCATCCCGGTCATCGCCAACGGCGACGTCTTTTCCCCCAAGGACGCGGTGGACATTTTAAAACGCACCGGCTGCGAAATGCTGATGATCGGTAGAGGGTCCTTCGGCAACCCCTGGCTTTTCCATCAGTGCGCCGCCGCCCTGCGGGGCGAACCGATCCCACCCCGGCCTCCCCTGGCCCAGCGGTGCGACACAGTGGTGCGGCAGATCGAACTGTGCGCCCAGTATAAGGGCGAGCGCATCGCCTGCCTGGAGGCCCGGAAGCACTATGCCTGGTATCTCAAGGGCGTTCCCTATGCGGGATATTATAAGGAGCAGATCTGCAGGGTGGAGACCCTGGAGCAGGTCTATGAGCTGACAAAGGGCATCAAGCGGGATCTAAAGGACGAAAAGGAATAGGCGGGCGGATAATATCCGCCCCTACAAGAAAACACATCCACCACCCGTGTACCTGTCCCCTACACGTCTACGTAGGGGCGGCTATCAGCCGCCCGCGGGCGCACACGATGCTATTATTTCAACAGAAAGGAGGGAGCAGACCATGACCGACCTTGAACTGGTCACAGCCGCCCAGCAGGGCGACCAGGCAGCCTTTGGCGCGTTGGTGGAAAAATACCAGGCTATGGCCTACTCCCAGGCCCTCCGCATGGTAGGCAACCCCGATGACGCAGCCGACGCCACCCAAGACGCCTTCCTCAACGCCTGGCGCGCTTTACCGGGCTTCCAGGGGCAGAGTTCCTTTTCCACCTGGCTCTATCGCCTGACCTCCAACGCCTGTATCGACCTTCTTCGCCGCTCCAAGCGCCGCCCCACGCTCTCTATCACCGTAGCCGACGAGGACGAAGAGGGTCCCCAGGAAACGGACATTCCCGACGAACGCTGGTCCCCGGAACGGGAGCTGGAGCGAAAGGAGACCCGCCAGACCGTCCGTTCAGGTCTCTCCGCTCTCTCCCCAGAGCACCGGGAAGTGCTGGCCCTACGGGAGTTTGAGGGGCTTTCCTACCAGGAGATCGCCCAGCTTTTGGAGCTGGAGGAGGGTACGGTAAAGTCCCGCATTGCAAGGGCCCGGCTGGCCCTGCGAGAATTTCTTTTGAATAGCGGGAACTTTTCCCCGCCATGAGCGTCAAAGTGAGTAAATGAAGGTCCCGGGCGGGTTTAGAACCCGCCCCTACGCCCCGTTTATATGTATCCATTTGTAGGGGCGGGTCCCAGACCCGCCCGCCCAGAATGATATAAGAAGGGAGGAACGCCCCATGGCATACTGTGAAGACTATATCGAACTTATCAGCGCCGCCCTCGACGGGGTGCTCTCCCCTGCTGAACAGGAGAAGCTGACCGCTCATCTTTCCACCTGCCGGGAATGTCAAAAGCTCTATGATGACCTGGCCGCTCTCCGCTCCGCTATGTCCGGCCTACCCCCGGTCTCCGTCCCCCCGGAGCTGAAGGAGCGTATCATGGACGCCGTAGCAGCGGAGGCCCAGGACGCGAAAGTGGTCCCCTTTGCCCCCGCGGAGAAAAAGGCCTCCTCGATCCGCTGGCAGCGGTGGCTGGCCTCCGCCGCCGTGTTGGCCATCGCGGTGCTGGGCACCTGGAGCTGGAAGCCTTGGGAGAGCCGCTCCGACGTAGCCCTTCCCCACTTCAACGAGACTACCGTTTCTGACCGGGGCGTGGGCAGCTCGTCCCACCCCGTAACGAAAGCCGCTGGTGCCGCCCCCGCGGCTCCTATTGTCCCCACTCCCGCGCCCACCCCTCTGCCGGAGCCTGCCTCCGCCCCCGTGGAGGTCTCCGCCCCCACGGAGGAAGGCGCCGCGGCCCCCTTCTCCGACAATAGCGGCGACGCTCTTACGGAGTTTAGGGACGCCAACGCCGGAATGGGCCACGGCAGCATTAAGGTCAAAACCGCTGCCCCCACCGGCGGCGATATTTCTGCCTTCTCTTCCGAATCTCCCTCCGCCGAATCGGCCTACGGCTTTACCTCCGTTGGTCAGGCGCCGGACGCCTCCTTACCAGAGGAGTCCTCCAGCCTCCAGACCGTCCCCATCCAGTCCAACGCCTCTGTTTCCAGCATCTCCGGGGATAGTCAGCCCACCGCCATGCCCCGGCTGTTCTCCATTGCTCCAGCCGCTGCCCATTCCGCCCCTGTCCTCCCCTCCACCGGCGAGGAAGAGGTTTCGGAGCAGAGCGTGACCTCCCAAACCGACGCGGTCAACGTGCTGGTCAACTACATCTACGAGTTTGTGGGCACGGTGGAGCCGGTGGAGGACAGCCAGGACGGCTGCTACGCCGTCGACAGCCCCACCGGGGTCTCCGGGACCGTGACCTGCGCGGGGGAGGATGAGGAGGTCTACCTTCTGGACTACCAGGACGACCTCTCCCCCGATATCTTCCACTATACGGTCAATAAGCGGACCGGCGAGGTCATTCTGCTTGAACAGGAGGAACTCTCCGACTCAGCATTTTAAGAAACGCGGATAGAGCCGCCGCTACCAAAAATCCACCCCTCCCTGCACCAAATCCGCCAGAGAATGAGCCTCCGGTCACGATTTGAGATCAGCAGGGAGGGGCAAATTTTTGTCACGGCAGGTTGGAAATCACCTCTGACTGGCGGATCGCCTTGCAACCCGCCTTCATTTTTGTGCGAACCTCTCAAAAATCTTCTTGTCATGGCGCTCATTTTGCGCTATAATGGACAAGAACAGTGTAATCTGGGCGTGTATCTGGACCCACTGTAACCCCACAACGTAAGGAGAGACGACCCATGAGCTATTCCGCGCAAAACATTCGCAACGTCTGTCTGCTGGGCCATGCCGGCAACGGCAAGACCTCCCTGGCGGAGAGCATGCTCTATCTTACCGGCGGTACCGACCGGCTGGGCAAGGTGCCCGACGGCAACACCGTCTGCGATTACGACCCCGAGGAAACCAAGCGCCAGACCACTATCTCCCTGTCGGTGGCTCCCGTGGAGTATAACGGCTGCAAGGTCAACGTGCTGGACACTCCCGGCGCTTTCGACTTTTCCGGCGAGGTCATGGAGGCTCTCCAGGCCGCCGACGCCGCGGTGATCGTCTGCTCGGCCAAGTCGGGCATGAGCGTGGGTGCAGAAAAGGCCTGGAAGTTCTGTGAGGCCCGGAAGCTGCCCCGGCTGCTCTACATCTCCAAGACCGATGAGGAAAATTCTGACTATAACGCCGCCTTCGAGACCCTGCGGGAGCGCTTCGGCAAAAACATCGCCCCTGTGGTGGCCCCCATCTGGGACGCCAGCAAGAAGGTCATCGGCATCATCGATGTGCTCCATAAGCGGGCCTATGAGTTCGGCCCCAAGGGCGAGCGTAAGGAGATCGAGGTCCCCGCGGACAAGCAGAGCGTCATCGAGGAGCTTTACGACGCCCTGAAGGAGTCGGTGGCCGAGACCAGCGAGGAGTTCATGGACAAGTACTTCTCCGGCGAGGACTTCACCTATGCCGAGATGATCCAGGGTCTGCGCCAGGGCGTGAAGGACCTCAGCCTCTTCCCCGTGGTATGCGGCTCCGCTCTCCAAGGCCTGGGCACCCGGATGCTCCTGGACACCATTGTGGACCTGCTGCCCAACCCCCTGGACGGCCAACCCCTGAACGCCGAGAACGAGAGCGGCGAGGTAGACGCTTTTGTGGCCGCCCCCGGCGCCCTGCCCACCGCCTTCGTATTCAAAACGGTCTCCGACCAGTATGGCAAATATTCTTACGTAAAGGTGCTCTCCGGCTCCATCAAGCCGGATATGCCCATGGTCAACGCCCGCACTGGCGCCACTGAAAAGCTGGGGCGGCTCTATACCATGAAGGGCAAGAAATACGAGGAGATCAAGGAGCTTGTCTGCGGCGACATCGGTGCCATCGGTAAGATGGATAAGCTGAAGACCGGCGACACCCTCTGCGAGCCGCGGAAGGTGGTCAAGGTGGAGGCCATCCCCTTTGCCGAACCCAACTACTCCGTAGCTATCTCTCCCAAGACCCGTGGCCAGGAGGACAAAGTGGCCCAGGGTCTCAACCGCATGAATGAGGAGGACCCCTCCTTCTATACCGTCAACAATGCTGAGACCCACCAGATGGTCATCTACGCCGCCGGCGACATCCAGGTGGACGTGCTGGTGAGCAAGCTCAAGAGCCGCTTCAACGTGGACGCGGAGCTGGCTGAACCCAGAGTCCCCTACCGGGAGAAGATCCGCAAAAAGGTGGAGAAGCAGGGCCGCCACAAGAAGCAGACCGGCGGCTCCGGCCAGTTCGGCGACGTGT
>ERZ779633.405-NODE-405-length-11933-cov-9.380199_pt1 | contig 11933 bp, 9 predicted proteins | sample MGYA00514195_ERZ779633 | MGnify/ENA primary metagenome ERZ779633 (study PRJEB29562, sample SAMEA4376707) | mouse gut metagenome | isolation source: Cecum | study: EMG produced TPA metagenomics assembly of the A DSS colitis mouse model was used to assess the...
GGTCAAAGATGATGACCCGGACTATGCGGGAAGCGAAGAATACCCGTTCACGATCGCAAAAGCGGACGCCGTCGTGCGGGCGAATGACATGATCGTGCTGATGCAGGCGGGCGGCGGCACGGTTTCCGTGGGAGAAAACGGTGTGGGTGAGTATGCCTTCGGGTATGAGACGGCGGGGCTTTTGAACGGAGACCGGCTGACGACAGGGCCGTCCTATATCGTCACGACGGACGAGGAAGGAAAAGACACCGTTACATCGATTGACATATCAAAGACGGGCGAGTATTATATCCATCCGTCGAAGGCGGATGCGGGGATGAACTACAGCCTTACATACAAGCCCGGCATACTGACGGTGTCGGAGGAACGGGTGGCGTACACCGTCACCTTTGACGGCATGGGATACTGTGACGGGTTCAGAAAGAGCGGCATCAAGTCGGGCGCGCTTCTGGAGCTTTCGGACAGCGAGCGGATGCCGGCCGCGAAAGAGCAGGGGCATGTGTTTGCGGGCTGGTACCGCGATAGGACTTTTGCCAAAGGAAAGGAATGGAATTTTGACACGGACACGGTGCAGTCTGATCTGACCCTGTACGCGTGCTGGCTGAGCGCGGCGGCGGAGGACGGAAACGGTCTGAAGCTGTGCGTGCAGGAGATCCCGGACCAGTTTTATACGGGAAGCGCACAAAAACCGGCGGTGACCGTATATGACAGCGACGGAAAAACCCTCTTAAAATCCGGTAAGGACTATACGGTGAAATATGTCAATAACACAAACGCGGTGGCTGTCGGCGGGGACGGAAAACCTGCCGTGTCAGGGGGCACTGCCAGTGTCATAAACGCGGGTAAGGCAAACGAAAAGATCACGGATATGAGCGGACATTTCAGTAAAGAATGCCCATACGTGGTTATTACAGGCAAAGGGAACTATGCAGAGACGATTTACAGAAACTTTTTGATTCTGCCGGCGCAGATCCCGGCGGACGGGATTTGGGCGGGACAGCAGGGAGATACGCCCCTTTCGGCGGGATTTACCCTGAAATACACAGATCAGCTCGTGGCGGACGGGAAGAAAGAACAGAAGCCTTTCGGTTCCATCAAGTATAAGAAAGCGATGAAAGCGGGGACGGACTTTACCGTGTCGCTTGGCGCACAGGAAGTCCGTGATGGGGCAGGAAATGCCGTGCCCGACTGGAAGGCGGAGGGAACGCTGAATGCGAGAAAGCAATATACGCTGCCTGCGATCCCCAAGGGTTACAGCGGCGCTTTCACCCTGACGGTCACGGGGAAAGGCAACTATGCGGGGACAGTCAGACGGAAAGTATATGTGTCCGAAAAGCAGAAGCTGATGAAGAACGCCACCATCACCCTTGGCAAAAACCAGAAGACGTTTGCCTACACGGGGCAGGACGTGATGCTGACGCCCGGATATTACGATGCCGCGACAAAGAAAAACTATAAGGTGACGGCAGCAGGTACGGTGAGCGGCACAGCGGAGGAGAATGCAAATGATATGTTCCTTGTGAAAGCCGGGAAGAACGGAAAGGCTGGCGGGGAAGGTCTGGTCTGGGGAAGGGATTACACCATAGACTACGCGGGCACGAACCGCGCGGCGGGTACGGCGACCATGACCCTTACGGGGATAAACGGCTATGTGGGCACGAAGAGCGTCACCTTCAAGATCACGGGTGCGAAGTTTGCGGCGAATACCGTTGACGTGAAGGCATATGACAGCGCGAAACCGGGTGAGCCGCAGACAGACGCTTTCCGGGCATCCATGCCCTATACCGGGAAGGCGGTGACACAGAACAAAGTCATGCTGACGACGAAGGTGACAAAGAGTAATCCGACGGTGAAGGAATTTAACTACGGCGAACATTACACCATCAGCTATAAGAACAATGTAAAGAAGGGCACCGCCACCATGACCTTCACGGCGAAGCCCGCGTCCGGCTATACCGGCAGCTTCAAGAAGACCTTCAGGATCACGGCGCAGGAACTGTCGAAGGACAGGCTTACCGTGGCGGCGCCGGGAGGAAGCGGCGATAGCAGCGCGGCGGTACAGACCGGAAGCGACGGGGCAGAGGCGGTTTACGGCAAGTATGGCGCGAAGCTTTCCTTTGTGGTCACAAACGAAGCGGGAGCGGTGTTGCGTGAGGGCACGGATTACACGGTAAAAAATAAGAACAACAACGCGGTAACTACAGCACAGACGGCTGAGAACAAGAGACCCCTTATGACGGTAACGGGAAAAGGTAACTACGCGGGAAAAGTGGAGGTGTCCTTTGCGGTCATACCGGCTTCGCTGAAGACAGTGATTGCGGATCAGACTGTAAGCGTATCGTGCGCGCAGGTGCAGCGGAAAAACGGCATGAAGTGCAAGGATTTCAAGTTTAAGCTTGTGGAAGGAAAGAAAACCCTCAGCGTGGGCGAGGCGAAGGATTACGTCATCGACGAGACGAAGTGCACGCCGGAGATCATTCAGGCTTACGCGGATGCGCTGGCGGCTTCGGATGCGTCCACAGGCGCCGCTTCCGCCGGAACGCCGCTTCCGCCGGAGCCCGTGGTGAAGGTGACGGGAAAGGGCGGTTACGCCGGAGGACAGACAGCGGATCCGTCTGTAGAAATTCCGCTTGGGAAATACATTTACGCCGATAAACTGGTCACAGCAAATCTGTATGTGGTGGTGTCCGAAGGAAGCGGGCAAAACATATATACAGGCGGACAGGTCAAACCGGATGTGGCGGTATATTATGGAGAGAAAACGGCAGTCGCTGCGGCGAAGAAGGATAAAGTGAAGGATGAGGCGACGGCACAGGGCGGTAAATATAAGCTCACGAAGCTGGCGGCGGATACCGATTATACGTTAAGCTATGGTGCGAACACTGCCTCTGGCAAAAACAAAGGCAGTGTGACAGTCACCGGAGCAGGAAAATACGGAGGCAGTGTGACGGTCAGGTTTACGATTGAGAAGAAGTCGATTTATTAAAAGATAAGCGGAAGAAAGGCAGGGACATCCCGGGAGACGGGAAGCGCCTGCCTTTCTTGAAAGGATTGTGGGAACGGGCAAAAGGGGCTGTCATATATAAAAGTAAGAAAGTTTTGGAAAGCGCTGGGGATGGTACGGGAATTTCGGTTTTGCATAATCTATAACATAGGCGATTTTGAAACGAGGCTGTGAAGGAGAGCTGGATTATGGCGATTGGGTATCTGACCATGCAGGCGAGAACCGCGCACGACGCGCTGCCCCTTAAGGGGGTACGGGTCACTGTTCTGGACGACGAACAGAACCGGATTTATGAGCTGACGACGGACGAAAACGGCGAGACGGGAAAAGTGCCGCTTGAAACGATGGATAAAAGCTATTCGCAGAACGAAAATTTTACAGGCACGCCCTATGTCGCGTATAACGTGTCCGCACAGGCAGAAGGATTTGAACCGGTGTATGTTTCGGACGTTCCGATTTTCGACGGTGAGTCGGCCCGTCTTCCGCTTGTTCTCATCCCGCTGCAGGGACAGGAAAGGAACGGGATGCAGACGGAAGTCATGGTGGGGGCGCCCGCGGTAACCATGGAGGGGGAGCGGGAGCCGGAAGGTTTTTTCCAGGGCGGAGAGTCCGGGCAGGTGCTGCGGTTGGTTGTCATTCCGAACCCGATTACGGTACATTTGGGGACGCCGGACGCTGCGGCATCCAACGTACAGGTATCCTTTCCCGATTATGTGAAAAATGTGGCCAGCAGCGAGATTTATCCGACCTGGCCGGAGAGTGCGCTTCGGGCAAACATTTACGCTATCATCACGTTTGCGCTGAACCGGGTTTACACGGAATGGTACAGGGCGAAGGGTTACCCGTTTGATATTACGAACAGCACCGCCTACGATCAGGCATTTATTTATGGAAGGCCCATCTACGATTCCATAAGCAGGATCGTTGACGAGATCTTCAACGAGTATGTTCGCAGGCGGGGACAGCAGGCGCCCTATTTTACATCCTTCTGTAATGGCACGACGACGACCTGCAGGGGGATGTCCCAGTGGGGGACGGTGACGCTTTCTAATCAGGGTTACACACCGATTCGGATTCTGCGGTACTATTACCCGGATGATGTGGAGATTGTGGAGACGAATGTGATTACGAATATGCTGACTTCCTATCCGGGGACGCCCCTTCGGGTGGGCAGCACGGGACTAAACGTGCAGGCGATCCAGACCTATCTGAACCGCATCAGGCGCAATTACCCGGCCATACCGGTGATCACCGACGCGTCCGGAACCTTTGGGGACAGTACCCGGGCGGCAGTTGTGAAGTTCCAGAATATTTTCGGACTCGCGGCGGACGGGATTGTGGGGAAATCCACATGGTATAAGCTTTCCAGCCTGTATACGGCGGTGACAAGACTTGCGGAGCTTAACAGCGAGGGAACCGGTCTGGGCATCGGCACCGTGCCTCCATCTTCCGTATTGCGGCAAGGATCAAGAGGGCAGGACGTGATCACGCTGCAGTATCTGCTGGATGTGATCTCCGAATACTATCCCGATATCCCGGCAGTGGATCAAGACGGCATTTTCGGCGCGGGGACGAGACAGGCGGTGGCCGCTTTCCAGAGCAGGATGGGGCTTTCGGCGGACGGCATTGTGGGCCCCGCCACATGGAACGCGCTGTACAGAACCTATCAGGGAATCGGGCAGAATGTGCCCACACCAGGCCCGGCTCCTGCGCCGGATGAAGGCAGCTTTTTTGTCTACACCGTGAAATCGGGAGATACGCTCTGGCTTCTGGCAAACCGCTTCGGTACGTCGGTGGATGCCATCAAACGGCTGAACGGGCTGACCGGTGATAATCTGCAGATCGGTCAGGTGCTGCGGATTCCGTCGGAGCAGTCTTCGGATTACTTTAATTACACCGTGCGGTCAGGAGATACGCTCTGGCTTCTGGCAAACCGCTTCGGTACGTCGGTGGATGCCATCAAACGGCTGAACGGGCTGACCGGTGACAATCTGCAGATCGGTCAGGTGCTGCGGATTCCGTCGTGAATTTCAAGGATTTTGTGCAGAACCCGCAGCGGCGGGCAGGAGGACATCCGTAAAGGCGGGTGTCTTCTGTTGTTAATCCGAAGATTGCCTTTTCGGATAGGAGTGGTATAATGTACACGGTAGCTATGAGCAGTGCGCTGACAGAGGCATACTTGGGACGGGAGTTTACTCACCGAAGCAAGTATGGCGCCGGATGTATCGTGCGGTGTTAAGCGCCAGTGGCGCTTGTTCAGCACGGATCGAAGCGGTGGGCGGACAGCCCGTGCGAGAGGAAAACCGAAGGTTTTTCGAGCGTGCACTGCGGACGAGGATACAACGGAGGGAGCTTTCAGTGAACATCATAATCGCGGGGGACGGTAAAGTCGGGTCTACGCTGACAAGACAGTTGGTTGCGGAGGGACATGATATCACGCTGATCGACGCGAAGGCGGAAGTCCTGGAGGTGAGTGAGGAGCGCTATGACATTATGGCGGTGCAGGGCAACTGCGCGTCCATGGCAACGCTCTCCAAAGCCGGTGTGGAGGAGGCGGAGCTGCTGATCGTTATGACGGGAGCGGACGAGGTGAATCTGCTCTGCTGTACGATCGCGCACGGAATGAACCCCAACCTGCATACGATAGCGAGAATACGCAATCCGGAATACAAGGATCAGATTTATCAGATGCGGCATCTGTTTGGATTGTCCATGGTGGTCAATCCGGAGAGGCAGGCGGCCATCGAGATGGAGCGGCTGATCAAGTATCCCGGTTTTTTAAAGAGAGATACCTTTGCCAAGGGCAAGGTGGAGCTTGTGGAATTAAAGATCGGGGAGGACTCGAAACTCTGCAATGTGGGGCTTTTTGATCTGGCGAACGTGGTCAAGTGCAAGATACTTGTCTGCGCCGTTTTGCGGGACAGCAAGGCGATCATCCCCGATGGTAATTTTGTGTTACAGGCCGGGGATCGGATTTTCGTGACGGCGTCTACGAGGGAATTGACCGTGTTCCTCAAAAATATAGGGATCATCACGCACAAGGCAAAGCGGGCGCTTCTCTGCGGCGGCGGGCGGCTCAGCTACTATCTGGCGCAGCTTCTGCATCAGGACGGTATCCTGGTGGAGATTATTGAGCAGGACTACGACAGGTGCCTGTCTCTGGCAAACCAGCTCCCCGATGTGACGGTGGTGCACGGCGATGCCAGCAATGAGTTTTTGCTGGAGAGGGAGGGACTGGAGGAATGTGACGTGCTTGTCACATTGACCGGGGTGGACGAAATGAACCTTTTTATCTCCCTGATCGGCAGCAATGCGGATGTGCCTCAGATTATCACCAAGCTTGGCAGGCTTTCCAACAATCGGATTCTGGATAAGCTGTCCGTGGGCAGCACGATCAGTCCGAAGGAGCTGTGCTGTAACGATATCGTGCGGTATGTGCGTGCGGTTCGCAACCAGACGGGGGCGGCTCAGGCGGTCAACGTGATTGCAGACGGACAGGCGGAGGCCATTGAGTTTATTGTGGATGAAAGCACCAAACACTGCGAGGAACCGCTCAAGAAGTTGAAGCTCAAGAAAAATATCCGTGTGGCGGGCATTAACAGGCACAACAGTTTTGAGATACCGAACGGCGATTCTTTCTATAAAAAGGGGGACGCTGTGATTATCGTTACAGGCAGGGATGAGGTGATCTACCAGCTCAACGATATTTTTATGTCCTAGGGTGGTTAGTTATGAATTATCGAATGATGGGAAAATTTATCAGCCGGATTCTTATGGTTGAGGCGGTGTTTATGCTTCCGGCCCTGATGATCAGTGTATATCGTCAGGAGAAGGAGACGATTTTCGGCTTTTTGACCGGAATAGTCATCACACTGGTGACGGCGCTTTTTCTATATCTGTTGTGCAGAAAGGCGAGAAAGGGCTTTTATGCCAGAGAGGGGCTTGTCTGTGTGGGGGCGAGCTGGATTGTGATGAGTCTTTTAGGGTGTCTGCCCTTTTACTTTTCGGGGGAAATTCCGCGCTTTGTGGACGCGCTCTTCGAGACGGTTTCCGGCTTTACCACGACGGGGGCTTCCATTCTGCCGGAGGTGGAGACGCTCTCTATGGGAAATCTGTACTGGCGCAGTTTTACGCATTGGCTGGGCGGCATGGGCGTGCTTGTGTTTGTGCTGGCCATCGGCAGGGGGCGGGAGAAAAGCGACGGCTATACCATGCATCTGCTGCGTGCGGAAAGCCCCGGCCCCAAAGTGGAAAAGCTGGTGCCCAAGATGAAGGATTCCGCGAAGAACCTGTATTTTATCTATGTCTTTTTGACCATATTAAACGTGATCTTTTTGCTGGTTGGTAAAATGCCGCTGTTTGATGCGGTCTGCACGGCTTTCGGGACGGCGGGAACAGGCGGTTTCGGTGTCAAAAATGACAGCATTGCCGGCTACAGTCCTTATCTGCAAAATGTGTGTACCGTGTTTATGCTGCTGTTTGGTGTGAATTTCAGCTGTTATTATATGCTGGCGATTCGTCAGGTAAAGAATGTGTTTCAGGACGAGGAACTGCGCTTTTATCTGGGGACGGTGCTTGCAAGCATTTTGCTGATTGCCTGGAATGTGAGAGGATTATATGGGACGCTGGAAGAGACGATTCGCCATGTGGCTTTTCAGGTATCCAGCATCATTACTACTACCGGATTTGCCACCACGGATTTTGACCTGTGGCCCAGCTTCTCCAAGGCGATTCTTCTGGGCCTGATGATGATAGGCGCCTGTGCGGGAAGCACGGGAGGCGGCTTTAAGTGCGGGCGCGCGCTGCTTCTGATCAAAAGCCTGCGTCGCAATGTGAGGCAGATCCTGCATCCGCGGAAGGTGCAGGTGGTGCGCGTGAACGGACAGATGGTGACCGAGCGTGTGCTTGACAATACCAACGCGTATCTGGCGGCCTACGCCTTTATCATCGTGTTTAGCTTTATTGTGATTTCCATAGACGGCTTCTCGCTGATGACAAATTTTTCGGCGGTGCTGGCCTGCTTTAACAATATCGGACCGGGTATTGAGAGTGTGGGGCCCACATGCAATTTCGGTGATTACAGCCTTTTGTCCAAGTCTCTGCTCATTGTGGATATGCTGGCGGGACGTCTGGAGATTTTCCCGATATTGATTCTGTTTTCGAGAAGCACATGGATCGGGCGGTAAGTCAGTGTGTGAGAAGTACTTCTAAGACTTGGCAGCAGAGGCCGCTTCGTTAAGAAATGCCAAGTCTGCGCTGCAGACTGTTCTCAAACCGGAGAATGCCCCAAATACGGGCGTTCTCCGTGCGGAGAAACCATGGTGTCCGGCGTGCGGAATTACGGAGAGGCAATATCCGCCAGTTGGAAGGTAATGACTTTTTGCAGTTCCGAGAGGCTCATTTCAATCTGCAGTCCGATTTTGCCGCCGCTGAATAAAATTTCGTCGAACTTTTCCGCGCCGGCGTCGATGACGGTGGGAAAGAATTTTTTCATGCCCACAGGCGAACAGCCGCCGTGGATGTAGCCTGTGAGCGGCAGCAGTTCCTTTGCTTTTATCATTTCAATGCTCTTTTCGTTCACCGATTTTGCGGCCTTTTTCAGATCAAGCTCCCGGTTTACCGGCACGAGAAAGACATAGTGGCCGGCGGATTTGCCGACGGTGACAAGCGTCTTAAAAACCCGGTCGGGATTTTCATTTAGATAATCCGCAACTTCCATGCCGTTTACGGCATCGGACTGTGAGTAATCATGGACTTGAAACCGCAGCTTCCTCTGCTCCAGCAGCCGGATGGCATTGGTTTTTTCTTCTTTATTTTTCATAACGGTTTCTCCTGTAAGCCTGCAAGAAATAAGTTTCTTTCCGATTCATCAGGTGAAGTATAGCATAAAATGCGCGTGGCTACAATCATGCAAAAACGTTTTGCGTGCATTGTAAGATTGTTTTGGTTGTGGTACACTGTTATGAGAACAAAATTGCAGATGTTTTAGGGACAGGCCGGAGAGCCGGTACAGAAAGGGGATTGCGCAATGGAAAATACAAAGGTGGAAACACAGGTAAATACGGAGGCGAAGGTGGAGACGAAGAAGGAAATTGATTCGGAAGTCATTTTACAGTACCGCAATTACGAGGTTAATATGGATGATGTGACCGAACGGGTCAAGGCACATTATTATGCCAAGGGCTATAAGGCGGATTCCATCGAAAATATGCAGATCTATGTAAAACCCGAGGATTTCACGGCATATTATGTCATCAACGACGGCGTGGTGGGTAAGGTAAATCTTTTCTAGTGCTCCATTTACCAATTAACTATCCTTTTTTGCTTGCCAGCATTCCCTTCTACTGCGTTGTTTTCGGTCAACGATGCCACCGCATCGCCTCCCTCAAACGCCTTGTATAAGGAAATTCTGGACTTCGCAAAAAGTGTATGCAATTGGAAAACGGCGCACTAGGTTTCCGTGCGAACGGATGCATACCGCCACATGTTTAAATCGTCGCTGCGGAGCGACGATTTTTAGAAGAAAGGCAGCAGTTCCACCAGAAACGCGACGGTGCAGCAGAGTACGGCGACCTGGAAGAGACTACAGCCTTTCCAGGCAAGGATGATACCTGCAATGAGTGCGCAAAGTCCCGCTGCCGGCACCTGTGTGGCTTCCATGATGGCAGGAAATGTCATAACGGCAAGTGTCGCGTAAGGCACATAGAAGAGGAACGAACGCAGATATTTGTTGGTGATTTCCTTACGGATCAACACCAAAGGCGCCATGCGGATCAAATAGGAGACTGCTGCCATCACCAGAAGATAAATCCATATATTATGTTCCATTTCTAAATGTACCTCCTCATTTTCTTTTTATCATTGCGGTTAGCGCGAATCATTCAAGGAGAATGCGGAGCATTCTCTGAATCGGGTGCATGGGCGCCCGATTTTTTGTCTGTGTCAGTCGGAAACAGGACTGCCGCGGCAAACGCCAGCGCAACAGTGAGAGCGATGGTCTTTATCCCGGTGGACACACCGTCAAACACGGGCAGGCGGTTTACGAGAAAACTTGCCGCAAAACCGACGGCCACCACGCCTGCGATCACCCGGTCTTTTCTGGCGGGCGGGATGATGATGGCCAGGAACATACCGTAGAGTCCCACACTCAATGCACTGACCACTCTGGTCGGCAGCACATTTCCCATAATCACACCGAAAAAAGTACCGAGAGCCCATCCGGGAATCGCCACCGCGATGGCGCCGTAGGCGTACCATGGATTCAGATAACCCGGCTGTGCCACACAGATGCCGAAAATTTCGTCAGTCACGTCATAGGCGATCAGCATCCGATGACGAAGATGCGTGTCCGGCTTCAGTTTCTGGCTGAGGGCGCATGACATGAGAAGATATCTTGCATTGACCACTAGAGTCATTATAGCCGTTTCCACATAGCTGCTCCTCGCCGCGATCAGCGCGAATCCCGCATATTCCCCGGCGGAAGCGTTGTTCAGCGCGCTGGCGATCAGTGCCTGTATGGCGGAGAGCCCCGCGTTTCTGGCGGCGATGCCAAGTGTGAAGGCCACCGCAAAATATCCCAGTGCGATGGGACTGCCGTCCCGCATCCCGTGCAGGAAGCAGATTTTATTTTCTGTAGTCATGGTGATCGAAAACTCCTTTTGCGTTTGTAAACTGGCATGAAAGGAAGGATAAGTTATGTAAACTAATTTGGGTGTATGGACAATATCTTCCTCTGCGCTGTTTCATATCGCAGAAGAAACAGCAAGATTAAGTATATCACCAGCGTGGAGAGAACGCAATATATGGGCGGATTCCATAAATGAAAACAGCGGCTGTATGTTTTTTGAAAAAAGTGGAGGAGCAATTTTTTCGTTAGGGGATTGACAGGAAAGATATGGGGGGTTATAATGTACTTGTTTAATAAGTACATTAAGTACAATTAAAAAGGGCGGAGGGAGGGAAAGAGTGGAGATTATTATCAGTAACAACGCCAACAAACCGATTTATGAGCAGATCACGTCGCAGATTAAGGCAATGATAATGAGCGGAGAACTGCAGCCGGGAGAATCCATTCCTTCCATGCGCGCTCTGGCGAAGTCCATCCACGTCAGCGTCATTACGGTGCAGAAGGCATACGAGGATCTGCAGCGGGACGGATTTATCGACACGGCGGTGGGCAGAGGCAGCTTTTGCGGCGCAGAACAGGGAATTATATCAGGAGGAGCAGCAGCGGATCGCGGAGGAGCATCTGCAGGCGGCTGCGGAGATCGGTAGGACGAGCAATATTCCGTTAGAAAGGCTGACGAAAATATTGGCTTTGTTTTATGAGGATGCGGAATGAGGGGGCATATATGAAGGAAAGGAAAGAGCATATGGAGAATATATTAGAATTACACAATCTTACTAAGTCGTACCCGAAATCGGATTTTACGCTGGATCAGATTTCTTTTTCTCTGCCATATGGTTCGATTCTCGGGTTTGTGGGGGAAAACGGCGCGGGCAAGACGACGACCATCGGCTGTATTTTGAACACGATTGCAACGGACGGCGGTACGGTAAAGCTTTTCGGCAGGGAAATGGGGGACGGGGATACCGATATCAGGGAGAAGATCGGCGTGGTCTACGACGGGGATAACTTCCCGGGGTTCTGGACGGCAAAGCGGTTGTCGAAGGTGATGGCGGGACTTTATCGGAATTGGGATGAGCCGTTGTTTCGGAAATATCTGGAGAAATTTCAGTTGCCGTCAAAGCAAAAGATCATGCACTACTCCAAGGGGATGACCATGAAGCTTGCAATCGCCGCCGCGCTCTCGCACCATCCCGAGCTTTTGATTCTGGATGAGGCGACCAGCGGGCTTGACCCGGTGATGCGGGATGACATGCTGGATGTTTTTCTGGAATTTGTGCAGGAGGAAAACCATGCCATCCT
>ERZ779633.407-NODE-407-length-11897-cov-8.241429_pt1 | contig 11897 bp, 8 predicted proteins | sample MGYA00514195_ERZ779633 | MGnify/ENA primary metagenome ERZ779633 (study PRJEB29562, sample SAMEA4376707) | mouse gut metagenome | isolation source: Cecum | study: EMG produced TPA metagenomics assembly of the A DSS colitis mouse model was used to assess the...
AGATGAAGCCCACCGCAGTCAGTACGGCATTTTCGCGGACAACATGGTCCGCCTTCTGCCCACCGCCTCCCGGATCGGCTTTACCGGCACGCCGCTGCTGTCCAGCGACCACATCACAGAGCGCACCTTCGGCGGCTACATATCGGTGTACGATTTCCAGAGGGCCGTGGATGACGGCGCGACGGTGCCGCTGTACTACGAAAACCGGGGCGAGAAAATTCTGGACGTGAACGATAACCCGGAAATCACAGACCGGATTCTGGATGCCATTGAGCAGGCCGACCTGGATGTGGACCAGCAGGACAAGCTGGAGCTGGAGTTCGCAAAGGAAATTCACCTCCTCACCGCTACACCCCGCCTTGAGCGCATCGCCCAGGATTTTACAAGGCACTATTCCGACCTGTGGACCAGCGGCAAGGCCATGTTCGTCTGCCTGAACAAGGTAACCTGCGTCCGTATGTATGACCTGGTACAGAAATACTGGGCCGATGAGATCGACTCGCTGAAAGAGCAGATCAAGGGTGTGTCCCAGCAGGAGGCTCAGGAGCTGGAGCGCAAGCTGCAATGGATGCAGGAGACCGAAATGGCGGTGGTCATCAGCCAGGAGCAGAACGAGGTCCAGACCTTCCAGAAATGGGGACTGGATATCCAAAGCCACCGGACGAAGATGGAAAAGCGGGAGCTGGACAAGGAGTTCAAGGACGCCGGCAATCCTCTTCGTGTGGTGTTTGTCTGCGCCATGTGGCTTACCGGCTTTGACGTCAAGTGCCTGTCCTGTCTGTATCTGGACAAGCCGCTGAAGGCCCACACGCTGATGCAGACCATCGCCCGGGCCAACCGTGTAGCGGAGGGAAAGAGCAACGGTCTGATCATCGACTACATCGGGATCGTGAAAGCACTGCGAAAGGCGCTGGCCGATTACACAGCCAGTGGGAACGGCGCCGGCGGCACCGACCCCACCGTAGATAAGGAGAAGCTGATCGCCAAGATCTTGGAGACCATCGCCGCGGCGGAGTCGTTTTTGTCCAGCCGGGATTTTTCCCTGCAAACGCTGATCAACGCCAAGGGTTTTGAGAAGCTGGCTCTGCTGCAAACAGCGGCCAACACAGTGTCCGCCACCCTGGAGGAAAAGAAGACTTTCCAGACCTACGCCTCCGAGTTAACACGCCTGGTGAAATATACGAACCGGGAGGATATCGAGCCTGACGTCCGCCAGCGGTATGAAGCGATTGCCGCCATTTACGGACAGCTGAAAAAGAAGCGCAGGGCGGCAAACAACGTGGACTTGATGGTGGAGATCAACCGCATCATCAGTGAGTACGTCCACATCGAACAGGCGGCTGAGGGGATCGCACCGTCCCGTCAGTTTGATATCAGCAGAATCGACTTCGATCTGCTGCGCCGGGAGTTTGCCCGCGCAAAGAAAAAGAACCTCATCCTGAAAGATTTGCAGGACTTAATCTGTGAACGCCTGGACAAGATGCTGCTCAACAATCCCAACCGCATCCAGTACCATGAGCGGTATCAGGCAATCATTGAGGACTACAACAGCCAGCAGGATCGTGCCAATATCGAAAAGACCTTTGATGAGCTGATAAAGCTGGTGCAGAGCATGGATCAAGAGGAGCAGCGTTATGTGCGGGAGGGATTTTCCAGCGATGAAGAATTATCCCTCTACGATATGCTGTTCTCTGAAAGTCTCTCTAAACAGGACATCCAGAAAATCAAACAGGTAGCGGTTGAGCTCCTGCAAAAGGTCAAGTCCAGGATCGCGGAGCTTGACCACTGGACTGATAAGCAGGAGACAAAGGCAGCCATTGACAACCTCATCCGCGACACACTCTGGAACGGACTGCCTGAGTGCTATGACGAACTGAGCATCTCTGGTTACCGTCAACGAATTTATGAGTATGTCTACACCCGGTATAAAGATGTCGCATAAGATCTGGCACATCAGGCATACTCAAAATCTGATTCGCCGAAATAAAGAAATACAGCCATCATCAGATACCCATCAAATCATCAGATACAATCACCTGCCTGACTCAACTCTGGTGGGTGATTTTTTCTGCTGCAAAAATTTTTCAGATGTGAAACCCGCAGCAGGGCCATGGATCGAAAATCCAAACCACAGAGAATAACAAAAAGCAGCCATTGATGGCTACTTCTTGCTATTATATGGTGACATATACTGGGAAAATCAAACTTCTAACCCGAATTCCTTTGCCAGAGAAGCTAGCTTTGCTTTGTCAGAGGTAGCCGCGACCAGCTCATCAAGTCGGCCAAGAGGCGCCAGCAGCTGCATAAGCTTTCCATAGAAAGAATCCCGCTCAGCCTGTCCAGCAGCAAATCCCCGCTGCTCCACCTTGTCAAGAACTTCGCACATCGAAATACCTCCTTCTTCTTCATTGCGCAATAAATCGCTGTTGTTTACAACATTGATGAACCTGTCATCTCTTGTCAGGACCGCCATCAGCTTCAACACTTCGTCCACATGGGTCAGCTTTTCAGGGGATGGGATGTAGTCTCCATTGATCCGGCTTTGAACAAAGTAGTCGGCCACAATTCGGAAGTCACTTTTGAATAGTTTGACCTGCTCCGGGGTGAGATATGCGATGTCAATGATGTTGAGCCTGTAGTCGTTGATGAACGGCTTCAGCTCATCTGGGATATCGACCCCAAAGCACTCAAACAATGTCGTTGGCCCGCCCCATGGTCTCTTCCCAAAGTGCAACACCAAAGTGATAGCCGGATAGGTGGGAAGGGGAGCAATGTTGGAATCCCTATTCCGTTTTGCTGACTCATGCTGCAAAACCTGCTCCTTATAGGATGCCCCATCATAGCTGAACACCCGCGGGGGCATATCCGGATCCACTTCCGTTTGGTTTTCCGAGCCAAAGAGAGCTAACCGGATATGGCCGTTCCTCCAGAACTTTGCCACATCCCGCTCCTGCTCGTGGATGGCGCCGCCCGCCTTGAATTGCGATTGTGGTATTGCCGGCTCCAATTCATCTTCCTTGACAACCTGCCGCCCATTGAAAATCAGAGCGTTGATAATGTCGGCGAACACATCGTCGAGTGCCTCCAATTGCTTTTCTGTAATATCTTTCTCTTTTGCCATACAGTCCTGTCACCACCTTCCGCACCCTTATTATATCATAACAGAGTGCGTTTGGGAAGAGGTGTACCACCCCCCAAACAACCCAATTTCAAGGACAATACTTGCAATACCAGACACCTTGTGCTATACTTCGCGTAGCAGGTGAATTTTCTGGATGTACTCTGTCGTTATCCCCTTCAAACCCGACCGAGTATCCAAATCAAAATGACCCACAAGAGGTCCTGAGTAATTCACCATTACTCGGGGCCTTTTCTTTGTTTTTTCTCTGGTTTAATACAATTTCATTAGAATTTCATCTCTAAAAGTTTTAGAAAATTCTTATAATTCCACCCTGACACAAATGACAGGAGGCCAAAATGGGTGGGATTTTGGGAGCGTTTTAAAATAGGCAACGACAATCCTTATCCCAATTAAAATGACCCACAAAGGGCCTGAGTGATTCACCAAGTCACCCAGGCCCTTTTTGCATTCCTCAACATGTCCTTGCGGCCCCGCCACTGGGGAGGACGGGAACAGGAAAAGGAATTGGAAGCTATTTTTCTCATATCTCTCTCTTGACGGACTAAAATATCGTCATTTATCATGTTCATGTAAAGCCGTCATTGTCCGGCCAACAGATGCAACGCGTCCAAAACACACTCGCCGGTCACTGCGCCCGCGGTGAAGTCCATCGTTTCAGGCACATCGGCGGGCAAATGATATTCCGGCGGCACCGTGATCCGGCCGTCTTTGTCCAAAAAACGCCAACTGATGTTGGCCGCCTCGATGCCTGCCTGGTGAAAAACCACGTGGTCGCTCATCCCCCTGTGATAGACTGGCAGAGGGTTTCCTTTGTAACAATTCACATAAGCCTGACTGAGCGTTTGGGAGGCCAGATTGGGCATAGGCTCCAGAAAATTTCCCTCTTGATATTTCCCGTCCGCGATTCCCCCCAGGGTCCCGCAGGTTAAGACCGCTCCGGGGCCGGGGGATGCGGCGCTGTTCTCCATGTTGAAGGCCGCAAGATGGCGCGCCCGCTCCTCCTGCGACAGGCTTTCGACATAAGCAGAGGCGCCATGATACCCGTTTTCCTCCGAGCCAAGGAACAGCAGGCGAATTTCCCCCTTTATGCTGCTCCGGGTCGGCCCGAGATAACGGGCGATCTCCAGCAGAACAGCCACAGACGAGGCGTTGTCCCGCGCGCCCGGGGACCCCTCCACGCTGTCATAGTGGGCCATGACGCAGATGACCGGCCCCTCTGCACCGGGGTTGCATCTTGCAATCAGATTTTCGCTGGTCAAATCGAAGGGACCGCGGAAAGGGATACGCTCCAAGGTGTTCGTCTCGGAGGAGAACCCCATGTCCTCAAGCCGGCTCTCCAGCCAGCCGCAGGCTTCGCGCTCCTTTTCCGTTCCGGTTGGACGGGCTCCGATCTCATTGCACAGATACTCCGTATCCGCCTGAATGCGCCCGGCGTCCAGTCCGTAAGGTCCCTTCTGCCCGGCGCAGCCGCAGAGGAGCAGGCATACCGCTGCCCATAGAAAAATTTTGTTCATGCTGACCCTCCCGTTTAAACTTCTCTTAACTATATGGGAAGGCCGGGCAGAAATCAAGGCAGTTTTATCCGATTTGGAATTACTCTCATATTTATCTCAGGCTGAACATGAAAAAAGAGGGGGCACAGTCCATGCCTTGGCTTATTTTGGGATTGACTTTGCTGTGGCTGTGTTATCTGCTGTGGGAGAACCGGTGTGCAGCCAGGGCCCGCAGGCAGCTGGCCCATGTGGTCCACGTCAATGGCATCCGGGGGAAATCCACAGTCTGCCGCCTGATTGACGCCGGCCTGCGTGCGGGCGGACTGCGGGTCTTCTGCAAAACCACGGGCACAGACCCCATGGTCATCGGCGTCAGCGGAGACGAGGAGCCGCTGGTGCGCCGGGGGAAGGCCAATATCAAGGAACAGATCGGGATTCTCCGCCAGGCCGCGGGGCAGGGCGCCCAGGTCTTGGTCATTGAATGTATGGCGCTCCAGCCGGAGCTCCAATTTGCCGCCCAGCACCGTATTCTGCGGGCGGATATCGGCGTCATAACCAATGTGCGGCGGGACCACACGGATGTGATGGGGAATACCCTGACGGAAATCTGCGGGGCCCTGAGCAGCACCGTTCCCCAAAACGGTGTCCTGTTTACCGGGGAAGCGGCCCGGCGGGAGCAGCTGGCCCATGCGGCCCGGAAGCTGGGGAGCCGCTTCATCCCTGCGTACCCCACCGGGGCGGAGCCGCCCTTCGACTTTGCGGAAAACATTGCGCTGGCACTGTCAGTCTGCGAGTACCTGGGCGTGCGCCGGGAGACTGCCCTGTCCGGTATGGCCCAATATAAGCGGGACCCCTACGCGCTGACCATACACAAGCTCGGCCGCGCCGTCTGGGTCAACGGGCTGTCCATCAACGACGTGCAGTCCACCTGCATCGTGTGGGAAAAGCTGAAGGAGCGGCACAGCTGGGCCGGCAGGAGGCTGATTCTCCTGGTCAACAACCGGGCGGACCGGGGCAGCCGTACAAAGGATATGCTTCAGGTCTGTATCAAGCTTGCGCCCTCAGAGGTCTGGCTGCTGGGGGCCTCCCAGGGATACATGGCGCTGGAGCTGAAAAGGCACTCCATCCCGGCCAGGCGGTTTTCCGGTGCCGCTGCCCTGGACCTCACCGTCCCGGATGAGAGCTGTGTTGTATTCGCGGTAGGCAATATCGCGGGAGAGGGCCGGGCTTTGATGGCCCGCATCCGAAAGGAGGGGGCTCCGTTTGTATAGTCAAGTAATCATACTCAGCGTCATCATCAGCCTGATTTATACGGAGCTGACCGGCTATTCTGCGGGGCTGATTATTTCCGGTTATCTGGCACTGAACCTCCAAAATCCTGTCCGGCTGTTCTTTACCCTTGCCAGTGCGGCGGCGGCGGTGGGGGTGTGCCGCCTGCTCTCCAATGTCATGATCCTGTATGGCCGGCGGCGCTTTGCCCTGATGCTGCTGCTGACCTTTTTCTTTTCCTGGGGTGCGGGGGCGCTTGGCCTGTCCGTCCCCGTGATTGGGATCATTCTGCCCGGACTGCTGGCCCGTGAGTTTGACCGCCAGGGCTTTGTCAACACAGGGCTGAGCCTGATTGTCACCACCGGCGCCACATTCTTGTGTATGCTGCTGTTAAGGAGGTAGGCCATGGAGCGGGCGAAGCGGTTGATTCTCTGCCTTGCGGCGGTGTGGCTGCTTGCGGGGGCCGTCCTGACCGCTGCCGGGGCCAGGACGGAGAGAACGGCGGACTGCGGTGTGAAGGTGGAAGCGGCCAAGCGCATGGGGGAGTGGATGGACGCAGTCAAGGAGATGAAAGCCCAGGCGGGCCTGGGCCTGACGGAGGAGGACCTCCACGGCACCGGCCTGATGGGCGCGGGCTACACACTGATTACCACCACCCTGGGGGACCCGGCCGCCAAACGGACCACCTGCAACCCGGATATGGCCGCTCTTGCGGCGGAGTTGCTGGACCAGGCGGGGGTACGGCCTGGAGATACGGTAGGGGCGGGCTTTTCCGGCAGCTTCCCGGCCATGAATCTGGCAGTGCTGGCCGCCTGCCAGGCTCTGGATGTCAAATGCGTCTATATTGCCTCGGTGGGGGCCTCCACCTACGGGGCGAATCAGCCGGAGCTGACCTTCCCGGACATGGTATGCCGCCTGCACCAGGCGGGGATGCTGGACCGTATGCCCTCTCTCGTCACCCCAGGCGGGGACTACGACTGCGGGGCGGAGATGGACCCGGAGCTGCGGGAACAGGTCCTGAGCCGCATCCGAAGTTACGGGGTGGAGATCATGGAGGAGCGGGACTTTCAGGCAAATCTGTCTGACCGCATGGAGCTCTATGAGGCGGAGGGCCCCATCCGGTGCTTCATCGGAGTAGGCGGCAACATCTCCACGCTGGGGCTGGAGGACGAAGATATCCCCTGCGGGGTTATTCCCCCGGAGACTATTCGGAATGTTTCTGACAGAAGCGGCCTGCTTCAGCGGTACAACGCCCAGGGCCTTCCGGTAATCCACCTGCTGAATATCAGGCGGCTGGTGGCGGATTACGGATTGACCTTTGACCCGGAACAGCTTTTGCCGCCGGGGGAGAGCGCCATTTACTTTGAGACAGTCTATCCGAAATGGGGGGCGGTACTATGTCTGGTGGGAGTTGCCGCCACAACGGGCCTTGGCTTCCGCCGCCTGCGGCGGGAGGACTGACCGCCCCGTTGGGCGCGGTGCTGAGGCCGGTCCGTTTCCATCATCCGCCAGGCTGCCTGCTGCTGCCGGGAAGTGAGAGGGTGCCGCTATGAAAAGGGTAGGGGAAATAGGAAAGATGGCTGTATTCGTACACAGCCGCGGGGAGCTTGTGGCCGGCTTTGGGCTGATCGCCCTGACCTTTTTCATGCCGCTGATGTTTACCGTGGACAGCTTCCGGGTACAGCATTTTTTGCATTCGGCTCTGGTAAATGGCGAGCGGCTGGACTTGATCGACGCGGCCCTGCGCCTTGTGGCCCTAAACGCCCTGCGGGCCCTGCCCCACTATTGCGGGGCATTCCTGGTGACGGATGCCCTGGAATTTCGCTGGAACAAACGGGAGGTGTGGCACTGCAATGCCGGGCTGATTTTGCTGCTGCTGTACGCCACATATCGGGGCATTGATTTGGTGTATGGCATTTACTACGACTTCGGACTGCCCGCCATTGCCGCAGCGTTTCTGATCATCCTGTTTGATAAGCTGGACTACAAATATATTTCCACCACAAAAAAGACAGCGTTTGTGGCCACCGAGCTGGCTGCATGGCAGTTTCTGGACATCATGCCCGCGGCCTCCATCCTGCCCGTGGGGCGGGGCGAGATGTCCCAGGCTGTCAAGCTGGCAGGCCGGCTGCTGGACGGGGAATCCGCGCTGAACACGATGGGGGTGCTGGGGATTCTGCTGTTTGCGTTCTGTGCCATCCTGCTGTTTACGCTGCTGCGAGACGAAAATTATTTGCGTGAAATGGACGTTCTGAAGGAGCAGAACGCCGCCATCCGCTCCGAGGCCCGCATGAACGAAATGCGGACCCGGACCTATCAGGAGATTCAGCACCTGGTCCACGACCTGAAATCCCCGCTGACCGTTGTGCAGACCCTGGTGGGCACCTGCAAGCTGATGTGCGAACAGAAGGGCCAGTCTGACCAGACGGAGCTGCTGGGCCGGGTGGAAAACGCGGTGGACCAGATGAGCCAGATGATCTCAGAGATTCTCTATCAGGACAAAACCGTCCCGGTCACGGTGGAAAAGCTGCTGAAACGGGCCCTGGCACAGATTTCCATTGAGAGCTACGCCGGGTATGTGCACCTGGAGGTGATGGAACCGGCGGCCAGGGTCCGGGTCAACGGGATATTATTTTCCCGTGTATTGGTAAATCTTGTGCAGAATGCGGCCCACGCGGTGGAAAAGGGGCGTGCGCCCAGTATTACGCTCCGCTCAGATACCCGGGATGGCTGGGTCCGGTTCCAGGTCATTGATAACGGAAAAGGGATTGCGGAGCAAAAGCTGAAAGAGATCTGGACCAGGGGCTATTCCGATGCCGGTTCCAGCGGACTGGGGCTGTTTTTTGTCCGGAATGTTGTAGAGCGCCTGGGCGGGAAGATAGACATACAGAGCGCAGAGGGAAAAGGAACCGTGATTACCATAGAAATACCGAGGGAGGGGTAGCGCAATGGACCAGGAACAAAACACAATGATCTTATGTATCGACGACGAGGAGGACATCTGCTTTGCCCTCAAGACCCTGTTCCGCACACAGGGGTGGAATACCGTCACAGCCTGCGACGTGAATACGGGGCTGAAGCTGTTTACCCAGCAGCGGCCTACCATCGTGCTCATCGACTACCATATGCCCGGCATCAATGGGGTAGACGGCGTGCGGATGCTGCGGCAGCTGTCCGCAACCGTTCCCATCATTGTGTTCACCATCGACGAGTGCCAAAAGGTGGCCGACGAGTTTTTGGCCGCCGGGGCCAGCGACTTTGCCCTGAAGCCCATCAAGGCCCCCGACATTATCAGCCGGGTCCGGCTCCACCTGCGCCTGCTGGAGCAGCAGAATATTGATATCAGCTTTGCCAAGGGGATCAGCCACGGGACGCTGGAGCTGATTCTGAACTGTATGCGCCAGTGCAGCAGCCCGGTAACCGCCAACGACATCTCCAGGGAGACCGGCCTGGCCTATCAGACGGTGTTCCGCTATCTCCAGCACATGACCCAGCAGAAGCTGGTGGATGTGGACAGCGTCTACGGCAAGGTAGGCCGTCCCAAGCAGCTGTACCGCATCCGGCAGACCTGACAAGAGGCTCCCGCCTGTAAGGCGGGAGCCCTTTTGCCTTACGGTGGGGCGGAAAATTTCTACAGGTAAAACAAGAGAGATATGAGAGAAATATAGACAAAACCGCATCGGGTTTTATATGATTGTTTTGTCAAAAACGCAACAGGACGGGCGCACGACCGCCTGGATTGCGTAATTGCGTAATAAAAAAGGAGGAATTTTAATGAAAAAGTTTGCAGCCCTGTTGACCGCACTGGCGCTGGCGCTATCACTAGCTGCCTGCGGGCCTCAAAATCCCGCTCCCGCTGCGAGCAGCACGCCCCCCGTGAGCTCCAGCCAAAGCAATCCGGCGCCCCAGCAGCCGGAGACGCCCTCTGTGTATATGGACATCCCTCAGGAGTACCGCAGTTGGGATGAGAATGGCAAAAATATCAATTTTGAGCGGCTGACCACTGCGGAAAACGGTATTGTGGCCGCCCTACGGTATGAGCCCGCTCAAATCGGCGTGGACATCATGAAGAAGGGCGGAAACGCTGTGGATGCCGCAGTGGCTACCGCTCTGGCTCTTACCGTCTCTATGCCCCAGATGTGCGGCGTGGCCGGCGGCGGCTTTATGACCTTCTACAATGCCGAGACCAAAGAGACGATTTTCCTCAGCTTCCGGGAAACTGCCCCCATGTTCCAGACCGCAGAGCTGTGGGTCCAGGATAACGAGGGCAACGTGATCGGTGAGCACAATATGTACGGCGGACTGTCTGTGGGCGTCCCCGGGGAGGTGGCCGGCCTGTACCGGGCGCTGGAGGAGTACGGCACCATGGAGTGGAAGGATATCATCCAGCCCTCCATCGACCTGGCCCGGGAGGGCTATCTGGTCACTCCTGAGCTCTATCAGTGGATCGAGTATGCCTATGCGACTATGACCTCCAATGCACAGCTTTCCGAGATCTATTTGGATGAAAATGGCATGGTCAAGCCGGTCAACTCCGTCATTAAGAACGAGTACATGGCCAAGGCCCTGGAGACTATCCGGGACAAAGGCCCTGACGGCTTCTACAAAGGCGCTATGGCGGACGCCATGATTAAAGCAGTGCAGAGTGCCGGCGGCGTTATGACCCAGGCGGACCTGGACGGCTATCAGCCCTGGGAGGAGCCTGCCGTATCCGGGACCTATCGCGGATACACAATCGCTTCCTCCGCCTCCCCCTCCTCTGGCGGCACCTTTATTGTGGAGACCCTGAATATTCTGGAAAATCTGCCGGTTTATGACTTTGATACCATTGAATACTGGCATCAGCTGGCTGAGGTTCAAAAGATGGTTTGGGCTGACCGTGGGCAGTATATGGGTGATACCCGTTTTGTCGATGTGCCCATTGACGGTATTATCAGCAAGGAGTATGCCAAAACTTTAGCTGACAAGGTGGACATGACAAAGACCCAAGATTTTTCCTATGGCAACCCCTGGGACTACGAGACTGAGAGCCAGAACACCACTTCTTTCTCTGTGGCCGACAAGGCAGGCAACATGGTTTCTATCACCCACACCATTAACGGAGTCTGGGGCAGCCGGGTCTATGTAGACGATTACGGCTTCTTCATGAACAACCAGCTGGGCGACTTCGTTGTGGGGTCCGGCTTCTCCAACTCCGTGGAGCCCGGCAAGTGCCCCCTGTCCTCCATGTCCCCCACTGTGGTCCTGGACCCCGACGGCAAGCCTTTTATGACATGTGGTGCGCCCGGCGGTATCTTTATTTACCCCGGTGTGTGTCAGGTTATTCTCAATGCAATCGACCATAAGATGAATATTCATGATGCGCTGAACACGCCCCGTATTGCCGCTATGGGTCCTGCCATCCGATATGATGTGGAGATGAGGCCGGAGATGTTGGAGCAGCTGGAGGCTTTGGGTCACACCTCTCTCAGTGAGTATCCCATCTCTATGCCGACAGGCATCATGTATATGCCCGATGGAACCCTCCAGGGCAGCGCTGAACTTACTGGTACGATGGGCGCCGAGTTCAGTGATGGTGTGGCAGTCGGCTACTAAATCTAAAAATTTATGATGACAGTTCCCGCCTCTCTCGGGGGGCGGGAACTCATAAAGGAGCTAGAAATATGAAAAAATTAATTGCTTTTGCTCTGGCCGCGGCCATGACCTTGTCCCTGGCCGCCTGCGGCGGCGGCGACAAGCCCGCCGCCTCCAACAACGCCCCCTCCAGCGCCTCCGGCTCCCAGGCCGGCGGCGACACCTCCAGCCTGCCTGAGATCGAGGCCGGCTCCTGCCAGACCCCCGCCGTCCTCACCAGCATCGGCCAGAGCGCCGACGTGGAGATCGTGGGTACCCTGTGCAGCAAGGCCGGCATCGAGGTCACCCTGGACAACACCATCGCGGCCGAGGACCTGCCCTCCGACTGCAAGACCCTGATTCTGGCAGTGGGCGGCTCC
>ERZ779633.408-NODE-408-length-11846-cov-4.693919_pt1 | contig 11846 bp, 11 predicted proteins | sample MGYA00514195_ERZ779633 | MGnify/ENA primary metagenome ERZ779633 (study PRJEB29562, sample SAMEA4376707) | mouse gut metagenome | isolation source: Cecum | study: EMG produced TPA metagenomics assembly of the A DSS colitis mouse model was used to assess the...
GAAAGAAACCCAGGAGGGGTGTCTTTCACGTCCAATCAACGACTTTTTTGAACGTCCTTTGTTCAAAAAAGTCGCACTCAGCGGGGCGAAAAGACTTTTTCGACACGCTGAGGCCCCGCCTGCGAAGCAGGCGGGGCCTCACCCAAAAGGAGGGGCAGACAATGACAGAGCAGGTTTTTTCCACCCATTCGGGGGATATCCACTACTGGGCGGGCGGGCCGGGGACGGGCGCGCCCTGGCTGGTGTTCCTGCCGGGGCTTACCGCCGACCACCGCCTGTTCGACAAGCAGGTGGAGGAATTTGAACCGGACTTCAACTGCGTGGTGTGGGACGCCCCCGCCCACGGGGCCTCCCGGCCCTTTGCCCTCACCTTCTCCATGGAGGACATGGCGGACTGGCTCCATGCCATTTTGGAGCGGGAGGGGGCGGAACGCCCGGTGCTGATCGGGCAGTCCATGGGGGGCTACCTGTCCCAGGTGTATCTGGAGCGGTATCCCGGCACGGCGTCCGGCTTCGTGTCCATCGACTCCTGCTCCCTGAAGCGGAAATACTATACAAGGGCGGAGCTGTACCTGCTGAAGCATACGGAGTGGATGTACCTGGCCTTCCCCTGGAAGCTGCTGGTGCGGGTGGGGGTCAGGGGCACCGCCGTCTCGGAGTACGGCCGGGCCTTGATGAAGTGCTTTATGGAATCCTACGGCAAGCGAGAGTACTGCGCCCTGGCGGATCACGGGTACCGGATCTTGGCCCAGTCGGTGGAGGCGGACCGGGCCTATGACATCCGCTGTCCCGCCCTTTTGATCTGCGGGGAGAAGGACGGGGCAGGCTCCGCCAAACGCTACAACCGGGAGTGGAACCGTCAGGACGGCCTGCCGCTGGTGTGGGTGCCGGGGGCGGGGCATAACGCCAACACCGACGCGCCGGAGACGGTAAACCGGGAGATCAGAAGGTTCCTGTCCGGGCTGGGATGAGGGGCCGCCCTACCCGCCCTCCGGCAGGGCCACGTGCTCCCGGTGGTACTGGAGAAATTCCTCCCGGGAGAGCTGGGGCACGTGCCCGAACTCCTCCAGCAGCAGGCGGAGCAGGGCGGCGGTGCGGGCCTGGGTGTTGAGGCTCCGGGCCGGGTTGAACTCGATGTCGGTGAAGCAGTCGTAGGCCAGAAGCCCGTCCAGCTCCTCCGCCGTCAGGGACTGGCTGGCGGCGGCGAGGTAAATGTAGTCGTAAAAGGCGGTTTTGGGCTCCAGGGGGAAGTCCGCGCCCTGGAAGCGGAAGGCGGTCAGGGGGCCGGAGGCGCGCAGGCGGGGGTCCCGCTTGGCGTCCCTGGGGGGCACGTCCAGCAGATCCGGGTAAGGCCCGCCGTCCTGGAACACCTTGGAGCTCTGGAAAATGTTTTCCAGGGTGCGGCCGTCCAGCCGGAGCTGAAAGGCACTGAGCCTGACGCCCAGGGGTTCGCCGCCCTTGGTGCTGACCTCCAGGGGGCGGGCCGACGGGCTGGCCTGGAGGACGGCGCGGTGCAGGCTGTCGATGGATTTCCGCTTCTGGGACGCGGAGAAGCCGGGGAACCACTCAAAAGAATAGGACTTGCTGGTGACGCGTCCCCGGCTGAGGAAAAATACGGGCCGTTCCGCCATGGCGGGCACCTCCTGTTGTTTGGATGGGCTAAGAACCTGTATTCACAGCCGAGGATGCCGGGTGGGCGAGGGATTTTCCCGCCAGACAAGGCGCGTTTTCGCGGGAATGCTTGGTGCATTTCAAGAAAACGCAACGCGGTATGGCGGGAAAAGACCTGTCCACACGGCGTTTGAGGTTGTGAATACAGGTTCTTATGATAGCACGGCGGCGGGCGGGGGTCAAGCCGGGGCGTCCCGTTTCGGGAAAGTGCTGCCGGGATATCACTTCGGCAAATCGGGGTTTATGAAAGGAGCTATTTTGATGAATGCGGGTTTTGTAGTGTGCGGCGGAGCGTGCTTCCTTTTTTTGCTGCTCACTTTCATTTTTACAGTGTTCAAAGAGAAGTCAGTCATGCTGATAAGCGGCTTTAACACAATGCCAAAGGAAAAAAGAGCATTGTATGATAAGGAAAAATTCAGCAAAGACCAAAGAAACAGATTCTTGGTTTGGGCCGTCATTCAAGGAATAGGTGCTGTTTTAGCCTATTATATTTCGCCGTATATGGCGGTTATCGCGTTTATCATATGGTTCATTGTATTTTTCAGAGATGTACATTTAGACAAGGAAAAGGCTTTTGGGAAGTATAAAAAATAGAACCATAAAACTTGTTTGCCGGACAGCCTTCGTCAACTGGGGACTGCTCCCTTTGGAAATTTTGACCCGCGGCTTGACGAAGCGGCTTTTGGCCGCACCAATCCGAAAAGGGACGCCAAGGCCGTCTCTTGACAGGAGGCGTCCCAGGCCCTATAATGGCCCAATCAACGATAAGGGGGCGGTACGATGAAGGGAACGGGACAGCGGGTGCTGGTTGCCATGAGCGGCGGGGTGGATTCCAGCGCGGCGGTGTATCTCCTGCGGGAGCAGGGCTATGACTGCGTGGGGGCCACCATGGAGCTGTACGGCACGCCGGCCGAGACGCTGGAGGACGCCCGGGCGGCGGCGGAGCGGATGGGCATTCCCCATCACGTGCTCCCCCTGTGCCGGGAGTTTGAGGAGCGGGTGATCGGCCGCTTTGTGGAGGGCTACCGCCGGGGGGAGACCCCCAACCCCTGCGTGGACTGCAACCGCTTTTTGAAGTTCGGCCTGCTCCACCGGAAGGCCCGGGAGCTGGGGTGCGATTACCTGGCCACCGGGCACTACGCCCGGATTTTAGAGGACGGGACGGGGGGGTGGCGGCTCTGCAAGGCCGCCGACCTGGGCCGGGATCAGAGCTACGTGCTCTACCCCATCCCCAGGGAGCTGCTGGGCCGCACCCTGTTCCCCCTGGGGGGGCTGACCAAGGCCCAGGCCCGGGAGATGGCGGAGCGGGCGGGCCTGGCCAACGCCCAGAAGCGGGACAGCCAGGACATCTGCTTCATCCCCGACGGGGACTATCTGGCCTTTTTGGAGCGGTACACCGGGCAGAGCTTCCCCGCCGGGGATATTGTGGATCTGGAGGGCCGGGTGGTGGGCCGCCACCGGGGGGCGGCGGGGCTTACCCTCGGTCAGCGGCGGGGGGTGGGGGTGTCGTCCCCGGGGCGGATCTACGTGTGCGCCAAGTGCATGGAGGACAACACCGTCACCGTGGGGCCGGAGGAGTCGCTGTACTCCACCGGCTGCGCCGCGAGGGACTGGAACTGGCTGGTGGAGCCGCCGGAGAAGCCCTTTGCCGCCCTGGTGAAAACCCGTTACCGCCAGCGGGAGCAGCCCGTCCGGGTGGTTCCGGAGGGGGAGCGGGTGCGGCTGGAGTTTGCTCAGCCCCAGCGGGCCGTGACGCCGGGACAGGCGGCGGTAGTGTACGGCGGGGACGGCGCGGTGCTGGGCGGCGGGACCATCGCGGAGGTTTTCCAATGACATGAGGCATGAGAAGCGGCCCCCGGCAGACTGCCGGGGGCCGCTCTTTGTCCTGCGGGTCAGACGTAAATCAGTCCAGGGTGATCAGCTCATACTCCCGCGTGCCGATGCCCAGATCCGCGGCGGCCTCCACGGTGTGGACGCCGTGGAGGGACTCGATCCGCTCAATGAGATCCGCCTTGCCGGGATCGTCGGAGGCGTACACCAGATCCAGGCACGCCTGATCCAGGGCCACCGGGTCCAGGGAGGCCAGGATGCCGATGTCCCCAATCTTGGGGTCCGCGGCCACGGCGCAGCAGTCGCAGTCCACCGACATATTCTTCATGATGCTCAGATAGGCGGCCTTCCCCTTGAAATGGTTGTGGACGGACCAGGCCGCGTCCGCCATGGCCTCCAGGAAGGAGTCGTGCTCCGCGTCCCAGAACTTGTCCATGTCCCCGGCCCCGTGGATATACTGCTTGCCCCGGGAGGAGGCGATGCCGATGGAGATGTTCTTCAGCGCGCCGCCGAAGCCCCCCATGGGGTGGCCCTTGAAGTGGGACAGCACCAGCAGGGAGTCGTAGTTCTTCAGGTTCGCGCCCACATAGTTCTTCTGGATCACCTTGCCGGCCGGGATGTCCAGCTCCATGTCCCCGTCTTCGTCCAGGATGTCCACCGGGGCGGCGTCCGACCAGCCGTGCTGCTTCATGGTCTCCCAGTGGGCGGCGGTGGTGTTCCGGCCCCCGTCGTAGGCGGTGTTGCACTCCACGATGGTGCCGTCCACCGCCTGGATCATGGGCTTCATCAGGTCGGGGCGGATGAAGTTCTGGTTCCCCGGTTCGCCGGAGTGGAGCTTCACCGCCACCTTGCCCTCCAGCTTCACGCCCAGGGCGGCGTACAGCCGGAGCAGGGCCTCCGGGGTGAGCTGGCGGGTGAAATATACCTTGGCATTCATAACGTACTACCTCCTGCGTTTATTTGTGATCCCCCACATTTTATAGAAAGAAGGCCGGGTAGTCAAGTGTTTTTATTTTCACGGGGATTTCGGGAAAAATTTGACATTTTCCCCGTCTCCAGCAGAGATTTTTATGAAATTTTCCCAAAACGCTATGCAAAAGCCGGGCCAATATGGTATGATAGGGGCACCGAATTTGTGAAGGAGGAGTCCCCATGCCCACCAGACCCCAGCTGAAGCCCGAGGAACGGGCCTTGTCCTACGCCAAATACTACGACCTGCCCATCACCCCCATCCCGCCGGAGAAGCTGGCTGTTTTGCAGGCCGGACCCATCGACCCCAAGCTGGCCCTGCCCATCGAGCGGCGCGGCGAGCTGCTGAACCCCGGCTATCTGGACTGCGAGGTGGGCTGGTGCGTCATGGAGAACGGCACGGGCTATCTGGCCAACCTGACCCCCATGCCCGGCGTGACCCCGGAGATGTTCAACTGGTGGTTCGCGTGGCACGGCCTGGAGGATATGCGTTACCGGATCTGGGACCCGGAGGACCATTTCTACGCCCGCCAGCAGAACCCGGAGCGGATCAAGGACCCCGGCGTCCCCATGAGGGAGAAGAACTGGGGCACCGTCCACTTCGTGCTGGAGGACATCGGCCCCGGCCCCGACGAGCTGGTGCTGAACTTCCAGTATCCCCACGTGCTGGGCTATGACGAGGACAAGGTGGGTACTCCCGCCTGCGCCGCCATGCAGTGCGCCAACGGCCACGGGCCTGTCCCCGGCCAGGGGGTGGCCGCCATCATGACCCACATGGTCCGGGAGATCGAGGGCGGCGTGGAGCTGCGCAGCCGCTTCTGGATCGGCTACGGGCTGGTGAACGGCCAGGTGGTGAAGCTGCTGCCCGACGGGGTTCAGGTGCCCAAGGAGGCCCCCATGGGCCTGTTCGCCCACAATTTGAAGGAGTTCGGCCATCTGGCCGCCATCCTGCCCTCCCTCTACGCCGAGGAGAAGGACAACTGGTAAAGCCGTACATGGGACAGCCCCGCCGTGAGCCGGCGGGGCTGTTTTGCGCGCCTATTGTGTTTAAAGCTCCTCCAGGGCGTCCCGGAGGGCGTGCCACTGCTCCAGCAGCGCGGCGTACCGGGCCTTGCCGCTGTCCGTGAGGCGGTAGTATTTCCGGGCGGGGCCCGCCGAGGCGCCCCCCTGGTACTGCTCCAAGCACCCCTCCCGGCACAGGCCCCGGAGCTGGGCGTAGATCGCGCTCTCCTGTGTGTCGGGGAACACGGCGTGGAGCTTTTTCAGCAGGTCGTAGCCGTATTGGTCGCCCTTGGTGAGCAGGCGCAGGAGGGCCAGCTCCACCAGATCCTTTTTCAGCATAGGGATGCCCCCGTCCCGGCAAGGCCCAGCAGGGTGATGGTCAGGCAGAGCCGCCGGGTATCGGCAAAGGGGTCGGCGGTCGGGGTAGCGGGGTCCATGCTGCCGGACATACTCAGCAGGCAGAACGCCAGCATCATCAGGGACAGGCTCATAAAGTACACCGCCCGCCAGCGGCGGTTTTGGGTGCGGGCCTTCACCAGTGCTGCGACGCCGAACACGCCCGCCGCCGCGCCGCCCCATTCCAGGGCTTCCATCATCCAGTCGACGTGGAGCGTTTCCCTGCCGGTCATCGCATCGAACCAGTGTGGAATCAGGGCGGGCTGGTACAGGAACCCGTCCAGGAGGGTGATCTGGTAGAAGCCCCACCACACCACGCCCATGAGGGCAAGCTCCACCGCCAGGGCGATGAGGATGGGGCGGGACAGGGGCGGGTTCGGCTCCTCCTTGCGGGGGCGGAACCAGATCAAGGACAGGATCAATCCCACGGCGATAAAGAGGAAGCACCAGGGAATTTCGGGGATGAGGAAAAGCCAGGAAAGCCCAGGGATGTAGAAGAACCAAGAAAGTCCAGGGGGCGGGATTCTATGGGTAGAAAACAGATTATTGAAGATAGGCCAGGAGCCGAAGGGCAGGGGGCTTCTTGCCGGGATCAGGATACACGCCGCCAGCACCGCGAACACCGCCAGCCAGGTATAATAGGGCTTTTTCTGGATCAGGGTCCGGATCACCTTCCGGGGCTTCCCCAAATCCTGGAGGAGTTCCTCCTCCGGGCGGGGCGGGTCGCCCACGATCTCCCGGTAGTCGGCGATCACGTCCTCCGCCTCAGACCGGGGCAGCATCCAGCGGGCCCAGTGCTCCAGCCGGGTGAGGTAGGGTTTTTTCATGGTATGACGCTCCTTTCTCTACTATATTTTTTACTACTGTTAAAAATATAGTAGCATAGGAGAGGGGGTTTGTCAAGCGCAAAAAGCCTTCCCCCTGCAAGGGGGCGATGCTTGCCAGTGGCAAGCGTCCATCGCCGACCGAGCCGAAGGCGAGACAGGTGGCACGGCGAAGCCGCGACGGATGAGAGTGCGGCAAGGGGCTGCGCTCCGCCTTCCATTTGGGGGAACAAGGTGCGCCGAACGCTCGTCCCCTCATCCGCCCCAGTGTGCGCACTGGGGCACCTTCCCCCCTGTGGGGGGAAGGCTTTGCGAAAAAAACTGCCGGGGGCGTTACGCCCCCAGCAGCTTCTCCTTGTTGAATTGCAGGGTGTAGAGCTGGTAGTACCGCCCCTTTTTCGCCAGCAGCTCCTGGTGGCTGCCCCGCTCCACGATCTCGCCGTGGGACAGCACGATGATCTGGTCGGCGTGCTGGATGGTGGACAGGCGGTGGGCCACGATGAGCATGGTGCCGATGGAGCGCAGCTTCTCCAGGGAGGCCTGTATGAGCAGCTCCGTCTCGGTGTCGATGTTGGCGGTGGCCTCGTCCAGGATCATGACGGCGGGCTTGTGGAGGATGGTGCGCACAAAGCTCAAAAGCTGCCGCTGTCCGGCGGAGAAGTTCCCGCCCCGTTCCCGGACCTCCTCGTCCAGCCCCTTGTCCAGCCGTCCGATGAAGGCGTCGGCGTTGACGTACTGGCAGGCGGACCAGATCTCCTCGTCGGTGAAGCCCTCCTCCCGGAGGACGATATTGCTGCGGATGGTGCCGGAGAACAGGAACACGTCCTGGAGCATCTGGCCGAACTGCCGCCGCAGGGAGGAGAGCTTGATGGTGCGGATGTCCCGGCCGTCAATCAAAATGCGGCCCTTCTGAATGTCGTAGTTCCGGCAGAGGAGGGACAGGATGGTGGTTTTGCCCGACCCGGTGGCCCCCACGAAGGCGGCGGTCTGCCGGGCGTCCACGTGGAAGGAGACGCCCTTGAGCACCCATTCCCCCGGCTCGTAGGCGAACCACACGTCCTCAAACTCGATCTCCCCCCGGATGTGGTCCAGCTCCACCGCGTCCGGGGCGTCCACTACCTCCGGCTCCAGGTCAAAGACGGAGAAGATTTTCTCCGCCGAGGCGAAAGCGGACTGGAGCATATTGAACTGCTCCGCCAGGGTCTGGATGGGGTTGAAGAACTTGGAGATATACATATAAAAGGAGACGATGGTGCCGCTGGTCATCACCTGGCCCAGGAACACGGTGTCCTGGATGTAGCCCTTGCCCCCCAGGTAGAACAGGCAGAGGATGGAGGACACGTACAGCATATAGACCATGGGGCGGAAGATGCCGAACACGAAGATCTGGTTCTGCTTGGCCTTTTTCAGGGCGTCGCTCTTGGACAGGAAGTCCCCCAGCTTCCGCTCCTCCTGGTTGAAGATCTGGGTGATCTTGATGCCGGACAGGTTTTCCGACAGGAAGGTGTTCAGATCGGTGGTGCGGTCCTTCACCACCCGGTGGACCTTCCGGGTGAACTTGCGGAAGATGACGGTGAACAGCACCAGGAAGGGGACGAAGCACAGGATCATCAGCGTCAGCGCGTAGTTCAGCAGCAGCATGGCCCCCAGCACCCCCAGCACGATGAAGGCGTTCCGGGCCATGTTCACCAGCACGTTGGTAAAGACCATGGAGATGGCGTTGGTGTCGTTGGCGACCCGGGTCACCAGCTTGCCCACGGGGATCTTGTTGAGCTGGTCGTGGGACAGGGACTCGATGTGGGTAAACAGGTCCTGCCGCAGGGCGGAGAGGATCTTCTGCCCCGTCTTTTGCAGGAGGATGGACTGGAGATAGGTGCAGGCCATGGACACGAGGAGCATACAGGCGTACAGCGCGACCCAGCGCAGCAGGACGGAGGGCTCGAAGCGGTCCTTGATCAGCTCCTCCACCCGGCCCATGATCAGGGGGGAGGCCAGCTCGTAGGCGATGGAGGCCAGCATCACCGCCAGCACCAGGGCGAACTCCTTCTTGTAGGGCAGGGCGTACTTCAGCAGCCGCCGGACGATCTCCCCGTCGGGGATGTTCCGGTCGAAGTCCGGGGCGGTTTTGGTGCGCAGCTCCCGCAGCCAGGCCAGCAGGAAGATGAGGGAGAACACCCCCGCCACCGCCCCCACAAAGAGGATGGGAAAGTATTCACGCATTATGGCGGGCCCCCTCCTCCTCTAATTTTTGCAGCTCCACCATCCGGCGGTAGGCGGGGCAGGCTTCGCACAGCTCCTGGTGGGTGCCCGCGGCGGTGACCGCCCCGTCCTCCAGGAAGATGATCTGGTCCATCCCCTCCACGGTGGAGATGCGGTGGGCGATGAGGATGGTGGTGCGGCCCTGCCGGGTGTGGGCCAGGTTGTCCAGGATGGCCCGCTCGGTCTGGGTGTCCACGGCGGAGACGGAGTCGTCCAGGATCAGGATGGGGGCGTTTTTCATCAGGGCCCGGGCGATGGAGATGCGCTGCTTCTGCCCGCCGGACACGGTGACGCCCCGCTCCCCCAGCACGGTGTCGTACCCCAGGGGGAAGTCCTTCACGTCGCTGTCCACGTCCGCCAGGGAGGCCGCGATGGACACCCGCTCCCGGTCGGGGACGGACTCGGTGAAGTCGATGTTCCGGGCGATGGTGTCGCTGAACAGGAAATTGTCCTGGGGCACGTAGGCGGCGGCCCGGCGCACGTCCCGGATGGGGACGGTGTTCACGTCATGGCCGTCGAGGAACAGCGACCCGTCGGGCACGTTGCAGGTGCGCAGGATCAGGTCTACCACCGTGGTCTTGCCCGACCCGGTGCGGCCCACGATGCCCACCCGCTGGCCCGCCCGGATGGTAAAGGACACGTCCCGCAGGGCGTCGAACTCCCCGTCGGGGTAGCGGAAGGTGAGGTGCCGGAACTCCACGTCCCCCCGCACCTCCCCCAGGGGCCGCACGTCCGGGCGGTCGGCCACGTCCCGGGGGGCGTCCAGCAGGGCGGAGATCCGCTTCAGGGAGGCCCGGCCCCGGCTGGTCATGTCGATCAGCTCGGAGATGGCCATGATGGGCCACACGATGGAGGTGAAGTAGCCGATGAACTCCATCAGCTCCCCGGCGTTGAAGTCCCCCCGCCACACCAGCCAGCCGCCGTAGCCCAGGATGATGCAGATCACCGACTCCACAAACAGGGTCACCAGAATCCGCAGCAGCACCGATGCCCGGGTGAAGTCCACGTTGGCCCGCTCGTTCTCCCGGTTGAGCCGCTGGAAGGCCAGCAGCTCCTTGGCCTCCTTCACGAAGGCCTTGATGACGGCAATGCCGGAAAAGCTCTCCTGGGAGAAGTCGGACAGCTGGGAAAAGGCCTCCTGCCGGATGTCCCACTTCTTCATCATGTATTTGCCCACCACCGCGCTGGACGCCAGCAGCAGGGCCATGGGGATCATGGACAGCCCGGTCATCACCGGGTCCATGCCCCACATCTTGATCACCGACAGCCCCCCCAGCAGCAGCGCGTCGAAGAACATGAGGAAGCCGGAGCCGTAGCAGTCCTGCACCGTCTCCAGGTCGTTGGTGAACAGGCTCATGAGGCCGCCCACCTTGTTCTCCTGGTAGAACTGCCGGGACAGGTCCTTGGCGTGGTCGAACATCTCGTTCCGCAGGCCGGTCTCCACCTTGATGGCCGCACCGAAGATGCAGATCCGCCACAGGAAGCGACCCACCACCATGGCGATGATGATCCACACCATGGGCAGGCAGATCCGGTCCAGCAGGAAGTCCAGGTCGAAGGGGAGCCGCTGCCCGTCCACCTCCACCCAGCCCAGGTTTACGCCGTTGATCACCTGCTGGTACAGGTTGGGGATGATGAGCTGGATATAGTCCACCAGCACCAGGGCGGCCAGCCCCAGCAGCAGCCATCCGGCGTATTTGACATAATATTTATTGATGTGTGTTCCGAATATCACGGCGCGGGTTCCTCCTCCCAGGGGGTGCGGCCCCCGGACAGGTTGTTGGGCTTGGTGCTGTAGGCCCCGCTGGCGGTGACCAGCAGCGTTTCCGGCTGTCCCGCGGGGTAGACCTCCGCCTCGATGTGCCCCGCGGTGGCCCCGCAGCGGATCGTGCGGGTGCGCACCACGATGGAGGCGTCCAGGGGCACCGGGCGGGCGTAGTTCACCGTCATGGAGATGGTGGGGGTGATCAGGCCGCACTGGATGCCGCAGGTGATGCCCATGCAGCTGTCCACCAGGGCGGCGGTGACGCCGCCGTGGACCACCCCCCAGACGTTTGCCATCCAGGGCTTGGTGGCGTAGCCCAGGGTCAGGGAGCCGGACGGCCCGTCGCAGTCCAGCAGGGTGAGATCGGCGGAGGGGTCGGGCATACCCGCCGGGGTCTCCCTGGCCCGCCGCTGGAGAAAGGCCAGGGTCCGGCGGCGCAGCTCCTGGGTGGTCAGTTGATGTGCCATAGCGGTTTCCTCAATTCTTCTTCCGGCCCCGGAGCGTCCGCACCGTTTCCTCGTCAGGCGTGACGTACAGGGTCTGGTAGGTGTGGTAGATCACGTATCCGGGCTTGGCCCCGGCGGGCTTCTTCACCGCCTTCACCGGGGTGTAGTCCACCGGGACCTGCCCGCTGTCCCGGCCCTGGGAGAACCAGGCCGCCAGCATGGCCGCCTCGGTGAGGGACCGCTCGTCCGGCGGCAGGCCCCCGGTTTTCAGGATCACGTGGGAGCCGTGGAGCTTCTGGGCGTGGAGCCACAGGTCCCGCTTGTCCGCCTCCCGGTGGGTAAGGCGGTCGTTCTGGCTGTTGTTCTTGCCCACCAGGATGGTCAGCCCCCCGGAGGACCGGAACTCCAGGGGCTTGGCGTGGACGATCTTCTGCTTCCCCTTGGCGGTCATTTTCCGCCTGTGCTGCTTCAGATAGCCGTTGTCCATCAGCTCCTGGCGGATCTCCTGGAGGTCCCGGTCCCCCTCGGACAGGGTGATCATCTGGAGCACGCTGTCCAGATAGTCCAGCTCCCGGCGGTTCTTCTCCAGCTGGATGGTGAGCATCTCCTCCGCCTTCTGGGCCTTCTTGTAGTCCTTGTAATATTTCGCCGCGTTCTGCTGGGGGGTGAGCAGGGGGTCCAGGG
>ERZ779633.409-NODE-409-length-11820-cov-8.538632_pt1 | contig 11820 bp, 8 predicted proteins | sample MGYA00514195_ERZ779633 | MGnify/ENA primary metagenome ERZ779633 (study PRJEB29562, sample SAMEA4376707) | mouse gut metagenome | isolation source: Cecum | study: EMG produced TPA metagenomics assembly of the A DSS colitis mouse model was used to assess the...
AAACGGCCCGGTGGTCAAGCGGTTAAGACTCCGCCCTTTCACGGCGGCAACACGGGTTCGAGTCCCGTCCGGGTCACCACCGTTTTTCATATGGAGGCATAGCTCAGCCGGTAGAGCGCTCGCCTCACACGCGAGAGGTCACAGATTCGAGTTCTGTTGTCTCCACCAGGAGAAGCCCTAGAGCCGCAAGGCTTTAGGGCTTTTTTCTATCCCATATTTGTCTCACTCGCCGCTTACGTGTCGCAGCGTTCGGGGGCAATTTTGGGGCAGTTCAAAATGCGGGTGGTAATTCCAAAATTCATACTGCCTTCCGGTTTAGTCTGAGCAACTTTACCGTATCACAGGCCGCTCCTATTCGCTCCTTTTTCTTTATTTGTCACACTTCATTGTAACACCTACACTTTTCGGGAAAAACCTGTAACCATGCGGGTTGACAGGCTTTGCGGCCTGTGGTAGACTACACATAAATTCGCCGCTCCTCCGCTTTGGGAGGAACTGGAAGATACAAAACAGGAGGAAGAACAAAATGGAACAGAAATTTTACATCTGCGAGCACTGCGGCAACATCATCGCCATGGTCAAAAATACCGGCGTTCCGGTGATGTGCTGCGGACAGAAAATGACCGAGATCATCCCCGGCACCACCGACGCCGCCGTAGAGAAACACGTCCCCGTGTACCAGGTGGAGGGCAATCTGGTGAAGGTGCAGATCGGCTCCGCGGAGCACCCCATGCTGCCGGAGCACTACATCCAGTGGGTCTCTTTGCAGACCAAACAGGGCAACCAGCGCAAGCTGCTGCATCCCGGCGACAAGCCTGAGGTCTGCTTTGCGCTCTGCGAGGGCGACGAGGTAGAGGCCGTGTACGCCTACTGCAACCTGCACAGCCTCTGGAAGGCGTAACTCCTTTTGATTACGGAACAATCACGAAAGCTGTCCCGCTTTGCAGGGGACAGCTTTTATTTTTGTGCCAATTCTTTTCGGGTTTCCGCCCTGCGGGGGCGGAAACCCGAAGATGAACCGGGCGTTATTTCCCCCTGGAAAATGGCTTTCAGTAGCGGGTCACTCCATCCACCCGTTGACCTTGACCAGATATTCCTTTGGGGTGCAGCCGATATACTTTTTGAACACGATATTAAAGTATTTGTAATCCCCGATTCCGCATTTCCAGGAAACATCCTGCAAGGGGATCTTCCCGTCCTTCATCATATCCATGGCCTTCTGGATGCGCAGGCGGTTCAGATATTCAATAAAGGTGGTGCCCATCTGTTTTTTGAAGCTCTTATTCAGAAAGGCGATGCTGTAGTTCAGCGCCTCTGACACGCTTTGCAGTGTCACCTTCTCCTGATAATTGGCCTGGGCGTAATCCAGCATGGACTGGACCACAGCGTCTGTCACCTCCCCGGAGGGGGGACGCAGCTCCATGTGAAAGGCCCGCCACTCCTCCTGGCTCTGCTTTTGCGCAACCCAGGCCCGGCGGACATTGCACTGCTCCTTCGCGTCCTCGATGGCCTCGAACAGCTCCTCCCGCTTCAGGGGCTTGAGCAGGTAGCGGATGGCGCCGTAGGCCATGGCGTCCCTGGCATACTGAAAGCTGGAGTAGCCAGACAGGATGATGGCGGAATAGCAGTAGTCCGTATGGGTCTGGCGCAGCATATCGGTGCCGCTGAGGATGGGCATATTGATGTCCACAAGGACAATATCCGGCTGATGGAGCTTGATCTGCTCGATACCCTCCACTCCGTTGCGCCCCTGGCCCACCACAGTGCACCCGATCTCGGCCCAGGGGATGGAGTAGACAAGCCCCTTCAGGATCATTTCCTCGTCCTCTACAATGACCACCTTATACATAAATCAATCCCCCTCTCTCTGCTGGACGCGGATGTACACCCGGAACCCCACGCCCGGGGTGTTTTCAATATGGAGGCCGCTGCGGTCCCCATACCGCAGATAGAGCCGGCGGGACAGGTTGCGCAGGCCGATGGACCGGGACTGGCTGTCGAAGGCGGCCAGCTGCTCCTCCAATACCTGTGCCTCCTCCAGCGCCATGCCGCCGCCGTCGTCCGACACGCAGATGCACAGCACCCCGTCCTCCACCCGGCCGGTGATACTGATATTCAGCTCCATCTTCTCCCGGAACCCGTATTTGATGCTGTTCTCCACAATGGGCTGGATCAGCAGCTTGGGCACATGGAAGCGCTCGCACTCCGGGGCCAGCTCCACCTGCCAGCGCAGCCGCTCCCCAAAGCGGCAGCCCTGAATGTTCAGATACTGATAGAGATACTCCATGTCCTCCCCCAGCAGCACCTCCTGCCGGGAGGTGTCCACGCTGTAGCGGAGGATGTCCGTCAGGTCGATAATCAACTCCTCCGCCCTTGGGGCGTCGAAGACTACCAGGTTGCGGATGGTCTCCAGGGTGTTGTAGAGAAAGTGGGGATTGATCTGCTCGGTCAGCTGCTGAAACTCGATGCGGGCGTTCAGGTCGATGAGCTCCTCGTTGCGCCCGTTCAAATACATGATGTGCTCCAGCAGACTGTTGATCTGCTCGCCCACGTCCTCAAACTCGTCGGCGGTGTTCAGCTGGATACGATAGTCCGGGTCCCTCCGGACCAGGTGAATCTCCTCCACCAGCGTCTCGATAGAGGCGGCGTTTTTGGCCGCCATGGTGCGGCTGATCCACATGGCAATCCAGTACCAGGCCACGCTGATGGCCAACAGAATCAGAATGCCCACCCAGAGGCCGTCGTTGGGAGGGTAGTAGACCAGGGCATAGACGATGGCCGACTGCTGGGGCAGATAGCGGGAGGCCACCCAGTAGCGGCCCGTCCGGCTGTGCCAGACGCCCGCCTTTTCGCAGAAAAACTTGTTGCTGCCGCTGAGCAGGCCGGGCTTGCTGACGTACATGGCGTTGTCCCGCAGGTCGGTGATGACGCCGTCGAAGTTTCCCTCCGACAGGTAGAAGTTCCAGGAGCTGCCCGACAGGAATACGGAGACATAGCCGGCAATCTCCCCGCCGGCCCGGACGGGCTTGACATAGAGCACGTCGGCGTAATCTCCCTGGTCGTAGTAGACGGCCCGGTAGACGCCGTCGGCGCCGGTGTTCTTGGCGTTGTAGCAGATGGCGCTGTTGTAGTTCACCAGATAGGAGGTGAGCTGCCGCTCGCTGAAGGAGGTGTAGCAGATTCTGTTCTCCCGGTCGATGACCAGAATCTCGCTGCTGATGCCGCACCGCTCCCCGAACTGCCAGAAGGCGTTTTGCATCCGCTCTGCCGCCTCCCGGCTGTTCTCCAGGATGATGCCCCGGGCGGTGTCCAGCGTCTCCTGCCGGTCCAGAAAGGCCCTGCTCTCGCCGTCGAAAAACAGCAGGCTCTCCTCCAGCTGGTCCAGGTGGCGCACCGCATTGGTCTGGTTGGAGACCATCAGCACCACAAACTGCCCCACAACAAAGAGAACTGTGCATACCAGCGTGACCAGTACGATGTATTTTCTCACAATGTCCCGCAGCTTTTTTTGGAACCGCCGCTCGCTGCTGATATCCGGCATAGACAGCCCACCCTTTTTGAGATACCTCTATCATAATGCTTCCAGCGGGAACGCGCAAATGGAAATATTCAGATGAGGGGAAGGGTCACCGGACCCTTCCCCTCATGATATTTGCGCCGGCAGCTTAGCCGATGGAGGCCACCAGGTCGTTCCACTTGTTCAGGATGTTCTCCTTGTTGGCGGTGAGATACTCAAAGTCCAGGTCCACCATGGTCATGGTATCCTGGCTGGGCAGGTCGCCCAGGTCGCAGGTGCCGTTGGAGCCCCGGCCGGAGGCGATGGTGGCCCGGGCGTTCTGGAACTCGGCGGAGCTGAGCAGGTCCATCATGGCCTGGGCGGCGGGCAGGTTGGGGGCGTTCTTGGTGATGGCGGCGCCGCCGGCCATGGCGGTGTTGCCCTCGGTCATGTAGATGCACTCCACGGGAGCGCCGTCCTTGATCTGGGCCACCACACCGGACTCATAGGACAGACCCACCACGTACTCGCCGTTGATGACCAGGTTGTACACATCCTTGGAGGAGGTGGTGGAGAAGCAGTTGGGCAGCAGCTTGGCGATGTAGTCCCAGCCCTTGTCGTCGTCAAACTTGTCGCCCTTGGTGGCCAGGATGGTCTGGAGCTGGCGCCAACCGGAGGAGGCAGCGTCGGGGGCGGCCAGGATAATCTTGCCGGACAGTTCGGGCTGGAGCAGGTCGTCGTAGCTCTCAATCTTCACGCCCAGCTGATCCCGCAGGTCGGGGTTGACCACCAGGCACATGAGCTGCACATCGTAGAAGGTGTAGTAGCCGGCGGGATCGTGATACAGCTGCTCGGCGTCGCAGGCGGCGGTGTAGGGCTGGAGGATGTCCTGGTAGGTGGTGCCGTCGGCGGCAAACATGCCGCCAATGACCACGTCGGCGTCACAGGACTCGTCGCTACGGATACGGGTGGCCAGAGTGCCCACGGAGTCGGACTGGACCTCCATCTTGCAGTCGGGATAATACTTGTTCCACAGGGACTTCAGGGCGTCCTGCTCCGTCTCGCCGATGGTGGTGTAGACGGTGATGGTGCCGGTGACCTCGCTGGCGTCACGGACATAGTAGGGGCGGTCCTCCCCGGCGGGAGCGGAGCTGGCGGGGTTGGAGGCGGCAGGGGGCGCGCTCTTGGAGGCGGAGGGGGTGCTGGTGTTTCCGCCGCCGCCGCAGGCGGCCAGAGACAGGGTCATGGCTGTGGCAAGGAGCAAGGCAGTGAGTTTTTTCATTTCATTTCGTCCTTTCATTTTTGTTTTATGTAAACTTTCGTTACATACGCACATCTTCCAGTTTGGTGAATTTCAGATACAGGGCCAGACAGATCACCGTGACCACCATGGTGATGGTGGCAAAGACGGCGGCCACACCGTAGATTCCGCTGGTAATGCAGGAGTAGGTTCCGATGGTCAGGGTGATGGTGTTGTTGTTGTACAGAATCACTCCGGAGGACATCTCAGTGATGATGGACACAAAGCTGAGCACCGCCCCGGAGATGATGCCGCTGCTCATCATGGGCACCGTGATTTTCACGAAAGCCTCCAGCTTGGGGGCCCCCAGGCTGAGGGCGGCCTCCTCGATGGAAATGGGTATTTTCATCATGGCGGCGGTGGCTGACCGGCTGGTGAAAGGCATACGGCGGATGGCCAGGGCGATGGTCATGATGAGCAGGCCGCCGGTGAGCACCAGGGGCTTGCGGGAGAAGGCCACCACCAGGGCGATACCGATCACCGAGCCGGGCATGATGTAGGGCAGCATGGAGACGGTGTCGATGGTGTTGGTGAGCACGTTGCTCCGGCGGACCACCAGGTAGGCGATGAGAATGGCAATAACCAGAATGATGACCAAGGCGGCCACGCTGACGATCAGGGTGTTGCCGATGGACCGGACCAGCATCTTCTCCAGAGCTTTCCTGTAGTTGACCAGGGAGTAGCCTGGCTGGAGAACGGCGTTGCGGTAGTTGCGGAAGGACATATTCACAATGTAAATTTGAGGCAGCAGGGCCACCCCCACCAGGATATAGCAGTACAGGTGCATCAAAACCCCTTTCAGCCCGGAGGCCTCCTTGGGAGCGATGGGGTGCAGGGCGCTGATGGTGAATTTGAACCGGTTGGAGGCGAAGCGCTGAATCAGGAAGATAGCCGCCGTCACCAGCACAGCGATGACGCTCACCGCCGCGGCAAAGTGGTAGTCGGTGCCGTTCTCACCCAAGTAGGAGTTGTAGATGAGCACCGGGAAGGTGCTGTATCCCCGTCCGATGAGCACCGGCGTGCCGAAGTCGGCAAAGGACCGCATGAACACCAGCAGGGCAGCGGCCAGGATGGTGGGCATGGTCAGCGCCATGATGACCCGCTTGAACCGGTCCACCCCCTTGCAGCCCATACTCTCGGCGGCCTCCAGCAGGGAGTTGTCGATGTCCCGAAAGGCGCCGTTCATGTAGATGACCACCAGGGGAAAGAGCTTCAGGGTCTGGACGAAGACGATGCCCCCAAAGCCGTAGATGGACAGGCCGGTGATGCCGATGGACTTGAGCATCTGGGTCAGGATGCCCGAGTTGCCCATGAGCAAAATCCAGGCGTAGGCCCCGATGAAGGGGGCGGACATGGTGCACAGCAGGCACAGGACAAAGAGGGTTTTGCGGCCCTTCAGCTGGTAAAAGGAGTAGAAGTAGGCGAAGGGGATGCCCAGCACCAGACTGGCCGCCATGACGCAGATAGCGATTTTTGTGCTGTTGAAAATGGTGTTGTAGTAGTTGGGCTTGCTGAAAAACTTCCGGAAAGCGTCTCCGGAGAATTGGCCATTGGTGTAGACGGCCTCAATCAGCAGCCGGCCCACGGGGTAGATCAGAAACACCAGGAAAATCAACAGCAGGACCCAGGAGACCACGCTCCAGAAGTCGCGGCGCTGTTTCTTCACACTCATTGTCCATCCCTCCCTGCCGGGAGACCGGTGCTGTTCTTCACGCCCTTCATCAGGCTGAGGGTGGTCTCCGGATCAAAGAGATTGACCTTCTGGGCCTTGAGGGTCAGCACCACCCTGCTGCCCGGGGGGATGATGGAGTCGATCTCCGACTCCTGAATAATCTCCACGTCCTCCCCCGTCTCCAGCGTTACGAAGTAGTGGGTATTGGAGCCCAGGAAGACGCTGTCCTGGATGGTGGCTTTCAGGCCCACCGCGTCGGAACCCTCCTGACAAGGCTGGACCAGCAGCTCCTCCGGGCGGATGGACACGGTGACATCCCGGTCCCGCAGCTCCTCCTCCCGCACCGCGGGAATCTCCGCCTCATAGCCGTTTTGGAAGGCCAGGACGGCCTTGCCGCCCGCCGCCTTCAGCTTAGCCTGGATGAGGTTGGATTTGCCGATAAAGGTGGCCACAAAGAGGTCGGCGGGGCGCTGGTAGATGTTTTTTGGCTCGCCGCAGTGGTGGATAACCCCGTCCTTCATCACAGCAATCCGGTCGGAGATGGCCATGGCCTCCTCCTGGTCGTGGGTGACGTAGACAGTGGTGATGCCCACCTGTTTCTGGATGTTCTTGATGACGGTGCGCATCTCCACCCGGAGCTTGGCGTCCAGGTTGGACAGGGGTTCATCCATCAGCAGCACGTCGGGCTGGATGACCAGGGCCCGGGCCAGGGCCACCCGCTGCTGCTGGCCGCCGGACAGACGTTCGGGCATCCGGTCGGCGTACTGGTCCACGTGGACCAGCTGGAGAAACTTGTCGGCCTCCCGCCGCATGTCCTCTTTGGACATGCGCTTGTATTTCAGGCCGAACTCCACATTCTTCCGTACCGAGAGGTTGGGGAAGATGGCGTAGTTCTGAAAGACCATGCCGATGTCCCGCTTGCCCGGCTCCATGTCGTTGATGATCTTGTCGTTGAAGCGGAACTCGCCCCCCTCGATGGAGTTGAAGCCCGCAATCATACGCAGCAGAGTGGTCTTTCCACAGCCAGAGGGCCCCAGAAGGGTAAACAACTCCCCCTCCCGGATGTTGACTGACAGGTCAGGAATCACAGTCACACTGCCATAGCGCTTGACGGCGTGGCGGATGGAAATGGTTACGCTCACAGAGATCAGCCCCTCTTTTACACAATTTGTATAGTTTCTATCCTCTACCATAAAATATTTTAGAGCTTTTGCCCCATCTCCGCCACCGAACATATCGTTCAAATGGTAAAAATATCGTACATTTTTCTCTCCACCCGCCGATTCTTTGGCGCTTTAGACAAAAACGCAGACCCGGCCCTTATTCCAACGTCTCTTTGCGTTGCGCGGCAAAAATATTTGTGTTATATTTTGACCAAATACATTTTGCAGAAAGGTGGGGTCGTATTGGATGCACTCCCTCTCCAGATTCAGATGCTGGGCCGCTTCGTTATCCGCCGGGGCAGCGTGGAGGTCCACATCAGCGGCCGCTCCCGCAAGCTGTGCCAGCTCCTGGCCTTCCTGATTCGGGAGCGGGACCGCGCCGTCCCCTGCGGGGAGCTGGCCGGGCTGCTCTGGCCCGGTGAAGCCCAGGACGCCAAGGCCCTGAACGCCCTGAAAGCCATCCTCCACCGGGCCCGGGTCTGTCTGAACAGCCTGGAGGAGATTTCCGGCCAGGCGCTGATTCTCAACCGCGGCAGCTGCTTTCAGTGGGACCCCCAGGTCTCCCTCACCGCAGACGCGGAGGAGTTCTCCCGCCTGTGCCGGGAGGCGGAGCGGGCCTGTAGCGGTGCGCGCCAGCTGGAGCTTGGGCTGGAGGCCCTGGGCCTCTACCAGGGGGACTTCCTCCCCATGCTCACCGGCTGTCCCTGGGCGTCTGCCATCGCCGGCGAGCTGCACCGGCAGTACCTCCGGCAGGCGGTAACGGTCCTCTCGCTTCTAAAGGACCAGGGGCGGTGGCAGGAGGCTGCCCGGATTGCGGAGGCGGCACTGGCCCTGGAGCCCTGCCGGGAGGACCTGTGCGCCTGGCAGATGGAATCCCTGCTCCAGCTGGAGCGCTGGCAGGAGGCCGCCCAGGTCTACGACGCCTTTCAGGAGCGGCTGCTGTCCCAGTCGGGGGTGCTCCCCTCCGACGGGCTGCGGACCCTCTGCCGCCAGGCCCGCAAGGACCAGGACCCCAGGCGGCTCACCCCCGATACCCTGCTGGAACGGCTGTCAGAGGAGCCCCGGACGGGCGCCCTGCTGTGCGACTTCGACTTCTTCCGGGTGCTCTGCCATGCCGCCGCCCGGCGGGCCGGGCGGGATAACAGGCCGGTCCATGCGGCGCTGATCTCCCTCTCCGGTCCTGAGGACAGCGCCCTCCCCCGCCACAGCCTGGACCGGGCGATGGACAACTTACAGGCTATTGTTGTAGGGCGCCTGCGCCAGGGCGATGCGGTGACACGATATGGGGCGTCTCAATTTGTGGTTCTCCTGCCCCAGACCGGGCTGGAGGAGAGCAGGATGGTCTGCCGGCGCCTCACCCAGGCCTTTGCCCGGCAGTTCCCCCACTCCCCCGCCGCCCTCTCGGTGTCGGTCCAGCCCCTGGTGTTCGGCGCCGGGAAGGGATAAATGGAAAAAATCCCAAAAGCGTCTTGCGTCCGTCGAAAAAGGGTGGTACATTTATACTAACGCAGTGAACCACAAAAGGAGGCGCAACCCCTATGAAAGATCAGCGTGCAGTCCCCGCTGCTGCGGGGTGCTACGTCAACCGGGAGCTGTCCTGGCTCCAATTCAACAAGCGCGTATTAGAAGAGGCGGAGGACCCCTCTAATCCCCTGTGTGAACGGCTGAACTTTGCCTCCATCTTCCAGAGCAACCTGGACGAGTTCTATATGGTCCGGGTGGGGATGCTGATGGACACCCTGCACCTCACCGCCGTGGATGACAAGACGGGCATGACCAGCGCAGAGCAGACCGCCGCCGTCCTGGACCGGACCCGGGAGCTGCTGGGCCAGCGGGACCGCATCTGCAAGGGACTGATGGACGAGCTGAAGGGCCAGGGGGTGGAACTCTGCCGGTTCCACAGCCTGTCTGACAAGCAGCAGTCCTTCCTGGAGAAGCACTTCACCGCCAACGTGCTCCCTCTGCTGTCCCCCCAGATCATCGGGCGCAAGCAGCCCTTCCCCTTTCTGCGGAACAAGGCCATCTACGCCGTGGCCATGCTGAAAACCAAAAGCGGCAGCGAACGGATGGGCATCGTCCCCTGCGGCGAGGGGGTCCTGCACCGGCTGGTCCCTCTGCCGGGAGAGGGCCAGCGGTTTGTCCTGGTGGAGGACCTGATTGCCAGCTTCCTGCCGAAAATCTTTGCCCACTACAAGGTGGAGGGCACCGTCCTCATCCGCCTGGTGCGCAGTGCCGACATCCACATGGACGAGACCTCCGACCAGATGAGCGACCTGCTGGCCGAGGAGTACCGCAAGAGCATGGAGAAGATGATCCGCCGCCGTAAGCGGCTCCAGCCGGTGAAGCTGGAGTATCAGGGCGGAAAGCTGTCCGACACCATTCGGGACGGCCTGTGCGCCTGCCTGGGGCTGTCTAAAAAGCACCTGTTCTCCTGCGATGCCCCCCTGGACCTGTCCTTTATGGGGGCCCTGCGGGACATTCTCCGGGACAAGACAGAGCTGTTTTACCCCCGGCGGGTGCCTCAGAACTCCCCCAACGTGGACCCCCTGGTTCCCATGACGGAGCAGATCCGGAAACGGGACCTGATGCTCTCCTACCCCTATGAGAGCGTCCGTCCCCTGCTGCGCCTGCTCCAGGAGGCGGGCCAGGACCCGGAGGTGGTGTCCATCAAAATGACCCTCTACCGGGTGGCCCACAACAGCAAGGTGGTAGAAGCCCTGGTGGACGCCGCCGAGAACGGCAAAGAGGTGGTGGCCCTGGTGGAGCTCCGGGCCCGGTTCGACGAGGAGAACAACATCGGCTGGTCCCGGGTGCTGGAGCAGGCGGGCTGCCGGGTCATCTACGGCCTGGACGGGCTGAAGGTCCACTCCAAGCTCCTCCTCATCACCCGGGTACATGGCGGCCAGGTGGAGTACGTCACCCAGGTGGGCACCGGCAACTACAATGAGGACACCGTCCGGCTGTACACCGACTACGCCCTGATGACCGCCGACCCCGAGATTGGCGCCGAGGCCGCCCAGGTGTTCAACTGCCTGTCTATGGGGGAGGTGGTGGAGGACAGCCGCCGCCTCATGGTGGCCCCCGCCTGCCTGCGGGACAAGGCAGTCGCCCTGATTGACCGGGAGATTGAGCTGGCCCGGATGGGCGAGGAGACCTATCTGGGCTTTAAGCTCAACGGCCTCACCGACAAGCTGATTATTGACAAATTCATCGAAGCCTCCCAGGCCGGGGTGAAAATCGACCTGGTGGTCCGGGGCATCTGCTGCCTTGTGGGCAGCGTCCCCGGTTTGACAGACAACATCACCGTCCACAGCATTGTGGGCCGGTATCTGGAGCACGCCCGCATCTATATTTTCGGCCTGGGGGAGCGGAAGCAGGTATATATCTCCTCCGCCGACTTCATGACCCGCAACACCACCCGCCGGGTGGAGGTGGCCGCCCCTGTCCACGACCCCGACCTGCGAGCCCACCTGGAGGGGATGTTCAACGACCAGCTTCGAGACACCGCCAAGGGCCGGGTCCAGCAGCCCGACGGAACATACGCCCGGGCCCAGGGGGAGCCCTTCAACGCCCAGGAGCACTTCTGCGACCAGTCCTATGCCGGGGAATGGGCGCTGGTAAAGCCTGCGCCCAAGGCCGAATCCAAGCGGGAAGCCTCCAGGCCGGCGGCAAAGCCGGCAGTGAAAGCGGTTCCCGTCAAACCCGCCGGGACCAAGCCCGCTCCCCAAAAGCCCGCCGTCTCAGTGAAAAAGACCCGGCGGGGGTTGCTGGGGCGGATCATCGGACGGGATTAGTGGCAAAATGTGGGGCCTGCCCCCCTGGGCGGGCCAATCATAAGAAGCAGACCGCTATCAGAGAAATGACCCGCCGAGGGCGGCGGGTCCCACAGGATCAAGTCATCCAAGCCGGAACGGCTTTCATATAACGTTTTCTGAAAGGAAGTTGTGTCTATGAAACGGATCGGAATGCTCACCAGCGGCGGCGACTGCCAGGCCCTCAACGCCACCATGCGCGGCGTGGCCAAGGGTCTCTACAACATCTACGGCAACGAAGTGGAGATCATCGGCTTTATCGACGGCTACAAGGGGCTGATGTATGAGGACTACAAAAAGCTGTCCCCCATCGACTTCACCGGCCTGCTCACCCGGGGCGGCACCATCCTGGGCTCCAGCCGCCAGCCCTTCAAGCT
>ERZ779633.412-NODE-412-length-11754-cov-12.331994_pt1 | contig 11754 bp, 13 predicted proteins | sample MGYA00514195_ERZ779633 | MGnify/ENA primary metagenome ERZ779633 (study PRJEB29562, sample SAMEA4376707) | mouse gut metagenome | isolation source: Cecum | study: EMG produced TPA metagenomics assembly of the A DSS colitis mouse model was used to assess the...
ATTTTCCTGTCCGCCGACGCCTTCGGCGTGCTGCCCCCCGTGTCCATCCTGACCCCGGAGCAGACCCAGTACTACTTCCTGTCCGGCTTCACCTCCAAGCTGGCCGGCACCGAGCGGGGCATCACCGAGCCCACCCCCACCTTCTCCGCCTGCTTCGGCCAGGCCTTCCTGGAGCTGCACCCCACCAAGTACGGCGAGGAGCTGGTCAAGCGCATGGAGAAGTCCGGCGCCAAGGCCTACCTGGTGAACACCGGCTGGAACGGCACCGGCAAGCGCATCTCCATCAAGGACACCCGCGGCATCATCGACGCCATCCTGGACGGCTCCATCCTCAAGGCCGAGACCAAGACCATCCCCTACTTCAACCTGGAGGTCCCCACCTCCCTGCCCGGCGTTGACCCCGCCATCCTGGACCCCCGGGACACCTACGGCGACGCCGCTGAGTGGGACACCAAGGCCAAGGACCTGGCCAGCCGCTTCGTGAAGAACTTTGTCAAGTACACCGGCAACGACGCCGGCAAGGCCCTGGTGGCCGCCGGCCCCAAGGTGTAAGCTCTCCCTATATTGCAAAAACAGGGCGCTTTTGCGCCCTATTTTTTATCACAGAAAGGAGCAACTCCTAATGGGACTGTTCAAGAAAAAGAAACAGCCAGAGCGCACCCCGGAACCGGAAAGAAAGTCACCTCTGGACGAGATGGACCCCGCCATCCGCCCTGGCGGGGTGTTCATGGTCCAGCTGCTGATGAAGGAGAAGTGCGAGACCCCCAGCCTCGAGCGGATGACCCAGGTGTTGGAGCGGCACGTCGGAAAAGTGGAAGCGGCCCCGCCCCAGAAGGAGACCGCCGAGGCCATGCCGGACATCGCCCTATTTGCCACCATGGACCACATCGCCAAGTTCAGCAACGGCCAGGGGCCGGTGCAGGTGTCCGTCATGCCCTGCGACACCTTCCATCCGGAGAAGATCGACGAGATGAAGCGCAGCCAGATGTGGGACTGTTTGGAGGACCGGGACCGCATTCTGTCGGAGTGCAAGTACTGTGTCTTTGCCAACGATATGCTGGCCGGCGCCCTGGACCCCCTGGAGCGGGCCAACTTTGATATGGACTATCTGGAGGCCCTGGTGGAGCTCTTCCCCACCTGCGAGGCGGTGTACTCCCTGAATACCGGCAAGCTGATTCCGGCAGATCTGGTGCGGAACAGGACGGTTGCCGGTCTGGACCGCTACATCCGCTATATTGTCAACGCCCGGTTCTTTAACATCAGCGGCAGCAACGATGCCTTGGTGGATACCTTGGGCATGACCCTGCTGTATCTGGAGGATTTACAGTACCACTTCCACGGTATGGACCCCAACTGGGTGGTGACCCATGCCTATAACATTGCCTCCTACATTCTGGAAAATCGCCGGCCTATTAAGGATGGAGACACCATCGACGGCGTGTCGGACGATGGCAATCTGGACCAGAATCTTCAGTGGAAGTGTCGCTTTGAGGACGCCCTGATTCAGCCGGGCCGGCCGGTGCTGAATATCCACATGGGCAAATACGCCGCGGGCGGGCAATAAATAATCGGGAGTAGGACGGAAAACCGTCCTACTCCTGCTTCTCTAGGGGGATCATAAACACCGGGCAGCCCTCGGCGGCGGGGGAGGCAGCGCACTGGGGCAGGGCAACCTCAACCCCCTCCTCGGTGAGGCACCACCCCCGGAGGGGACGGGCTTTTTTGGCCTTTTGGACCCAGTCCCCGTCCAGAAAGCAGTCCCCCGCCTGGCGGCGCTCCTCCCCCTGGCTGACCAGCCCCTGCCACAGGCGGCCTTTCCAGCCCTTCTCCCCGGCAAACAGGGAGCGCAGGGACCTGGGCGTCCCCTCCCGCACCGTCCACACATCCCCCCAGCGCACCCGGGCGGGCCGGCCGTCCCCCCGGACCTCGGAGCCGGAGAACCGCAGGCTGAGAACGCCGTCCCGGAGCAGGGCGGTCTCCCCCAGCAGCTCCCCCGTCCAGGGGGTGAAGGGCCGGGCCTCCTCACGGCGGGCGGCCAGCTCCAGGCAGGCAGCCCAGTAGACCTCCCGCTCCCACCGCCGCTGCCAGCGCTCTGCCAGCCGGCGGTAGTACCGGCTGATCCACCGCCCTCCCAGGCCGGCCCCCTCTATCCGGGGCCAGGACAGGGCATACTCCAGCACCGGCTCCCCCTCCAGGGTCAGGGCGCGCTCCACTCTCTCCCAAAAGACCTGAACCTCCCTTTCCATAAGCTCCGCCTCCTCTCCTTGTTTCCCCATCCTATGGCTCCGGGCCCGCTTTTGTGCTTTTCTTTGCTTTTTAAAGTTTACTTTTCTACATCAGTATGTTAAAATAGATGAAAATACAAGAGAGGCAGGTAGAGGCCACTATGTCAAAATTTTTGGATAAGCAGAGCAGCGACGCCCTGTATCAGGCCATTGTCAGCATTCAGAACGAGGAGGAATGCCGCAAATTTCTGGAGGACCTGTGTACTGTCTCCGAGCTGAAGGCCATGCAGCAGCGGATGGACGTGGCCCTGCTGCTGGACGAGGGGTTGATTTACAGCGAGATTCTGGAGAAAACCGGGGCCTCCAGCGCCACCATCAGCCGGGTGAACCGCTGCCTCCACTACGGGGCGGGGGGCTATAAGACCATTGTCCCCCGGCTGCGGGAGCAGGGAAAATGAGCAGCTACGGCTTTCTGGCCGGCTGCTACGACCGGCTGACCTATGACGTGGACTACTCCGCCTGGGCCGGCTACATCGAAAAGCACTTTCGGAAAAATCCCCTTCCCGGAAACACGGTACTGGACCTGGCCTGCGGCACCGGCTCCCTCATCCGGGAGCTGGCCCTGCGGGGGTATGAGATGATCGGTGCGGACCAGTCCCCGGACATGCTGGCCCAGGCGGCGGAGAAAAACCGGGGGATTTCCCCCGTCGAGCCCATCTTTCTCTGCCAGCCTATGGAAAAGCTGGACCTGTACGGCACCATCGACGCCTGCGTCTGCTGTCTGGACAGCGTCAACTACGTCACCGACCCCAAAAAGCTGCAACGGACCTTTCAGCGGGTCCACCTGTTCCTCATGCCGGGGGGGCTCTTCCTCTTTGACATCAACTCCCCCGAAAAGCTGGAGGAGCTGGACGGCCAGGTCTTTCTGGACGAGACGGAAGACGCCTACTGCGTGTGGCGGGCGGAGTTCTCAAAGAGGAGCCGCATTTGCTCCTACTTTATGGATATCTTCCGGCTGGACGAATCCACCGGCCAGTGGGACCGGGGGGAGGAGCTCCACCGGGAGCGGGCCTATACCGTGGCCGAGCTCACTGCCATGCTGGAGGAGACCGGCTTTGTGGACGTGAGGACCTTCGGGGAGCTGAAACTGCGTCCCCCAAAACCGGGGGAGCAGCGCATCTTTTTTACCGCGAGAAAGGACAGTTAGAGCATGACCAACGAGATTGTCAGAGCAATTACGGGCGACGGCCTGGTGAAGGCCGCCGCCATCACCGGCCGGGACATTGTGGAGCGGGCCCGGAACATCCATAAGCTCCTGCCTACAGCCACCGCCGCCCTGGGCCGCACCCTTATGGGGGCCTCCCTCATGGGGGACATGCTCAAGGAGGAGGAGGGGGCCCTCACCCTCCAGATCAAGGGGGGCGGACCTCTGGGCACCATCCTGGCCGTCTCTGACCACCAGGGCAACGTGCGGGGGTACGTCCAAAACCCCCAGGTGGAGCTGATGGAGCAGCGCCCCGGCAAGCTGGACGTGGGAGGGGCCGTAGGGACGGAGGGCACCCTCACCGTCATCAAGGACATCGGCCTGAAGGAGCCCTACGTGGGTTCCATCGGCCTGTTCTCCGGGGAGATTGCCGACGATTTGGCCATGTACTTTGTAGAGAGCGAGCAGATTCCCACCGCCTGCGCCCTTGGGGTGCTGGTGGGACTGGACCAGTCCGTCACTGCCGCCGGGGGGTATATTATCCAGCTGCTGCCTGGGGCCAGCGAGGATATGATTACCAGAATCGAGGCGGGCGTCCACGCCATGGGCTCCGTCAGCTCCGCCCTGGCGGGGAGGCTGGACGGCGAGGGCCTGCTGCGGGCGGTTTTGAAGGACTTCGACCTGGAGATTCTGGAGAAGCACCCGGTGGAGTACCGGTGCTACTGCTCCAGGGAACGGGTAAGCCGGGCCCTCATCAGCATGGGCCGGAAGGACCTGACGGACCTCATTGCGGAGCAGGGCCGGGCGGAGCTGACCTGCCAGTTCTGCGACACGGTATATCAGTTTTCCAAAGAGGAGCTGGAACAGCTGCTGGCTGAGATGTAACATTGAAAATGCCCGGACGGCCTTCGCCGTCCGGGCGTCATGCATATGTCAATTCAGCACTGAGGCCCAAGGGGCCTGACCGGCCCGAAAAGTGCTGTACCCCTTATCCAGAATCTGACTCATGTACTGAACCTTGGCCCTCAGACCGGGGTCGGAGCAGCCGGAAACCACGCGGTCCGTCTGGTGCCAGAGGTAGGCCCAGGTTTCGGCCCAGTCCTCCGGGCGGCTGGTCATGGCGTAGGCAGAGACGTAGCTCGCAGGTCCGGTGCTCAGCCCCTCCCAGGCAGAGCAGGTGCTGCTCCAGCCGTTGAGAATGGCGGCGGAGCTCATGACCATGTGGCCCATCTCATGGCTGTAGTACTGGGCGTCACCCATGCCGGTGTAATAGATCTGGTCCACCTTCCCGGCGTCGTTTGAGTAATCGTAGACGTGCACACCGTAGCTCTGTACCCCCGGAAAGGTATAGGGACACAGGATGATTTCCACGCCCCGCTTCCCCTTCTTTTGGGCAACCTCCTTCAAGAACCCCTCGGGGTAGAGGTCATAGGCCGTCTTCATCGTTGACAGCTCCATCAGCACATAATTGAAGTACTCCCCGTCCATGTTGAACTGCTCCATGTCGCTGTACTGGAGCAAACCGGCCTCCTTGGGCGTCCACTCGGGAAGATAGAATATCTGAATGCCGATTTCCTCCTCCAGCTCACGGCAGAAGCTGTAGGCCACATCGTTGGAGTAGTGAATGCGTTTTTTGCCTTTAAAGTCCACCCCGTCGTCCAGTCTGCTGCCGTTTTCCGCACCGCCGGCCACCTTGTCCCAGTCGATCTGCTTCCACTTCTCCGGATGGAGCAGGCTGACAAGCATCGTGCAGCACTCCGCCCGGGTGGCGCTGGCGCCGGGCTTAAAGTCGCCCCTCTCATTGACGCCGGAGATTATTCCCTGGCTGTACATCCAGCAAACTTCCCCCTGGTAGGGGCTGCTCACCACTTCGGTGTAGTAGTCGCCAATCAGCTGCGGGGCCTTGGAGGGGATTTCAATCTCCTGATCGTACTCCTTGTTCACCATATAGACCATAACCAGGATATGGGCAATCTCCGCCCGGGTGGCCGGCTGGCTCCAGAGAGTTTTGTCGCAGTCCCAGGCCAGAATACCGCACAGGGTGGCCCGGGTGATATAAGGGTTGGCCCAGTAATCCCCGTTTGCCTCCTGGGCATCGCGCTCCAGCTCTGCAATGCGGCCTCCGCCAAACTGCCCCTTGAGCATATCGTCAACAGGAAATACGCCCAGCGCCATTGCGGCTACCTCCGCCCGTGTGATGGTACCGTTGGGCCGAAAGGTGCCGTCTTCGTAGCCGCTGGCCCCCTTCAGCGCGGCCAGCTCGGTAACATAGGGATAGAACCAGTCGCCGGACTTGACATCACTGAAAGAGGTGTTCCCCGCCGCTGCGGCCGGCAGGGGCAGCAGAGACAGGATCAGCGACAACCCGCACAGCAGAGACAGGAATCTTGCCTTTTTCATTTTACACAAACTCCCTTTCCATTCTTATCAAAACCGCCCGGACGGCCACGCCGTCCGGGCAGTTTGTCTGCTTACAGCTGGGTGGCCCCGCCGTTGGTCACAGCCTCCAGCACCGTATAGAGGCTCATGTCGAACTCCTTGGTCATGGTCAGGGCCTCCTCCATGTCCAGGTCAGTAAGGTGGCCCCGCTGTACCGCGATGATCCGGTTTCCCTTGCCCTCCAGCAGGGTGTTCACCGCCATATAGCCCATGCGGCTGGCGGTCTCCCGGTCCCGGGCGCTGGGGGAACCGCCCCGCTGGATGTGTCCGGGGACGGTGACACGGGGGTCGATGCCGATCTCCTCGTGGATGCGGTCGGCAATGTCAAAGGCGCTGCCCGCGCCCTCGGCCACCACCACCATGTAGTGGGTGGTGCCGGCCAGCCGGGCCCGGCGGATCTTCTCCACCACATCCCGCTCAAAATCCACCGGGCGCTCGGGGATGAGAACGGCGGTGGCGCCCACGGCGGTGCCCACATAGAGGGCCAGATAGCCGGCGTGACGGCCCATGACCTCTACCACAGAGCAGCGCTCGTGGGACTGCATGGTGTCCCGCAGTTTATCGATACACTCGATGGCGGTGTTGCAGGCGGTGTCGAAGCCGATGGTGTAGTAGGAGCAGCCGATATCGTTGTCGATGGTGGCGGGGATACCGATAACGTCCAGCTTGCGGCCCCGCTCAGCCACCTGGCGGGACAGGGCCAGCGCCCCCCGGAAGGTGCCGTCGCCGCCGATGGCCACAATGGCGTCCAGCCCCAGCAGCCGGCAGGTTCCGATGGCCTTATCCCGGCCCGCCTCGTCCATAAACTCCTTGCTGCGGGCGGTATACAGAATGGTGCCGCCCCGGTTGATGATGTGGCTGACGCTGCTGCTGTCCAGCCGGACGAAGTCGCTGCTGATCAGCCCGCTCCAGCCCCGGCGGATGCCGATGCACTCCACCCCATGGCCGATGGCGGTGCGGACCACGGCCCGCACTGCCGCGTTCATGCCCGGCGCGTCGCCGCCGCTGGTCAGTACCCCGATGCGTTTGATCGTGTTGCTCATAATGCAGACCTCCTGTTTTTTATTCGGCCCCGCTGTGTCCGGCGCCGACTTTCCATTTTAGCTTATTATGTCATTGATTGGCCGGAATGTCAAGAATTGCAGGGGCTCTGGGCACCGTCGACCCATCCAATTTTCCAAAAAAAGTCCAGGAAAATTTCTCGGCAAAAAATCTCAATTTCCTGTTGACAAGCGGGGCGCAGTCGAGTATAATAATCAAGCCGTCGCAAATGAGGCGGCACACCGGGGAGCATAGCTCAGCTGGTAGAGCACATGCCTTACAAGCATGGGGTCACAGGTTCGAGCCCTGTTGTTCCCACCATTTTGGCCCCCATCTCCCCCGGAACTGCCTGGCGCGGTAGTTCAGTTGGTTAGAACGCCGGCCTGTCACGCCGGAGGTCGAGGGTTCAAGTCCCTTCCGCGTCGCCATTTTGCCTCTGTAGCTCAGTTGGTAGAGCAGAGGACTGAAAATCCTCGTGTCGTTGGTTCGATTCCGACCGGAGGCACCATCCCCGCAGGCACCCCCTGCGGGGACCGAAATGCGAGTGTAGCTCATCTGGTAGAGCGCCACCTTGCCAAGGTGGAGGTAGCGAGTTCGAGCCTCGTCACTCGCTCCAAAACGGGGCAAATTGGATTTTGCCCCGTTTTTCTCAAAATTAGAATGGCGCCATAGCCAAGTGGTAAGGCAGAGCTCTGCAAAAGCTCCACCCCCAGTTCGAGTCTGGGTGGCGCCTCCAACCTGTGTTGATAAAAAAGATGCAGGCGAAAAACACCGCATAAAAATGCGGTGTTTTTCATATTTTTAAGAAAAACCACCGTAAACAGATGCTAGAAGTTGAGACTTGAAATTATTGGAAACGTTATTTTGAAATAACGTGAAAAAAATGCAAATCGGGCCTTTTCATAAAAGAGATGTTTCGAACTCCCGAGCGTTCCCAACCAACCTCAAAAGAAGAAAACCAGCCGCTTTCGGCCTACCCAGTGGGCCGAGGGCGGCTTTTTTGCTTTCAAATCTGTTCCTATTGATATTATTACCACAGAAAATTCAGGAGGAAGAGCCAATATGGCATACCGAAAAGTATATTTTCGCATCCGTACTGAGTGCTATAGCTTCGGCTGGTCGAGCGATGCCGACAAAGCCGCATTCAAAGAGGAAAGCCGCCGCCTGTTCCAAGAATTGGGGTGGACGGTTACCCTGGGACACAACGGCGGCTGCGACATGGTGACCAAGGGTCACCAGGACCTCTACCTGCACCCCAGCAGCTTCAGCGGAGTGATAGATGAAGCCAATGTCCAGCCTCTGCAAGAGCAGATTTGCCAACAAGCGCGGCACCTATGACCTCAACGGCTCTGGCTTCAAGGGTGATGTCGCTGGCAGCGACAAAAGTGTGGCTTTTCCCCTGCCCTGCGACCCGGCCCTGGATTGGGTGGCTGTGTTCGAGGCCCCCATCGACCTGATGAGCTTTTGCACCCTTCACCCCAAGGTGACCAGTAATGCCGTGGCTCTGTGCGGGCTATACCAAGGTCCTCTGGACACCTACCTGAAGGATCACCCTCATCTGAAGAACATCATCCTGTGCCTGGACGCGGACGGCCCAGGACGGGAGGCCGCTGAGAAGCTGACGGCAGAGTACGAACAGCGGGGCTATCAGGTGTCCGTCCGCACCCCGGAGCTGGGCAAGGACTGGAACGAGTATTTGCAGCATTTAGTTTTCGGAAAAGAGATAGCACCGCCCAAAACAACAAAATCCAATCCAGAAAAGGAGGCTTTTCAACCCATGGCAGACTTAGGAAAACTGATCAATGACAAGACCGCCGCTGACACCCAGTGGCGGGAGCAGCGGCAGGCGGAGCGCGAGGCCGCCGCCAGTCTCCGGGACGAAAGCGTCACCGAGATCACCCGCAACCCGGAAGCCTATGCCCGCTACCTGGACATGCAGATCGACCTGTCCATGCTCCCCGAAGGGTCCTATGAAGTAATTGAGATAGAATGCGCCGGGTATGTTGTGGACGACGCCCAGCGCATTATTCATCTTCGGGCCAACGATACGGCGCAGTTCGTCTTTACCAATACTAAGAAGCCCGGATTCCGCCTGATTAAGACCAGCGCAGACGGCACGCCCCTGGATGGCGTCACCTTCCGCATTGCCAGAATTGAGGACGGCAGCCGGTATCTGGATCGTACCACGCAGGACGGCGGTGAAATTTCTGTGGATGGCTGGAACCGGGCGTGTGGTCTGTAACCGAGGTCTCTACCTTGCCCGACCACATTCTGGACAAGACCGAGTACCACGTGGAGCTGTCCCCCGGCAAGGTGGCTGAGCTTCGTCTGAGCAATGACAAGAAGCCCCTGCTCACCTTGTCCAAGATCGATGCGGACAGTCAGCAGCCCATCCCTAATACCGTCCTGACGGTCAAGGCCCTGGACGGGACCTATCAGGACGATTGGAAAACCGGGCCGGACGGGACCGTCTCCCTGCGGGTGAATCCCGGAGTGTACCAAGTAACGGAGAAATCCGTACCCTCGCCCTACTACATCCCGGATAAGGATGCCGACCGCACCCAGACTATCACTTTGGGCGCAAATGACGAGAAAACCCTTGTTTTTCGCAATCGGAAAGCCCCGGAAATCACGATCTTTAAGGAGAACAGTATCACCGGAGAGCCGATTGAACACGCTAAATTCCACATCACCTACACCAGCAATGGCGAAGCGGCGGAGGCCCCCAGCACCATCGACTACGGCGAGGCATTCACCAATGCCGCAGGCGAGATCAAGGTCCATGAGCTGGGCAAGCGGCTGTATCCGGGTGAGTTTACCATCACGGAACTGGATCCAGCACAATTCCAGGCTATACCATCGACCCGGAGACTCGGAGCCAGACCATCGTGGTCAACCCGGATGACGTTCAGCACACCTACTTCTACAACTCCCCCAAGGAAAGCAGTTCAGTATGAAGGAGGGCAAATGCGGCCTTTGTTGTCACGTCGTTTCTCCGCCATTGGTAAAACTCCTTTCCAAAACTGGAACGAGCCTTGATACGACTTGACTATATTCTATCATATTTCCGGCTCAATACAAATCTGCGATTAGATCACATCCAGGGAGTCAATGACCTTTTCAAACTGCCTGCGCTTGATCTGGATACGGTTGCCGTTCATTATTAGCCAGTTGGCGTCCGGGTTTTCCTCCGCCAGTTTCCGCAGCTTCTTTTCCCCGATGCGGAAATACTTGGCCGCTTCCTCAATGGTCAGTGTGTACTTCTCCCAAATGGGCACATCAGGATAACTCATACGCCCGTTCCTCCTTTCGGCGTGACCACATACTCCACGCCGGGGCGCTGGCCGCAGTAGACGCAGACCTCCTTTTCAGCCTGTCCCGGCGCAGCCTCCCGCAAAGCGAAAGCGCCTGTGCCGCGAAAAGCGTCAGCACAAGCGCCGCATAAGCAAAGGTTCAGTTTCGGGGGTACGGGTTCGATCAGGCCGATGCTAACCGCCAGGGCGTGGTTGATGCCCCGGATATGGTTCTCGTCCAGCCTGCCGATGTAGCCGGACAGCCGCCGCTTGTCCACGGTGCGAATTTGCTCCAACAGGACAAGGGAGGGCTGTGTCAGCCCGTTCCCGGCGTCCAGGTAGTAGTGGGTGGGCAGCTTGGCCTTGATGTTGGCCTTGCTGGTGATGGCGGCGATGATAACGGTGGGGCTGTACTTGTTGCCCACGTTGTTCTGAATGATAACGACGGGCCGGGTGCCCTTCTGCTCCGAGCCGATTCCCCGGCCCAGGTCGGCGTAGTATAAGTCGCCGCGCAAATATGTCCTGCTCATGGTATTTGACCTCCCCATAAAAATTAGACGGCCTGCGCCGCCTATGTAGGGGCCGGACAGCATGACATATCAAGGTTGGTGGAGCATAAACGCTCCCGTTTCCATAAACCTGTCCCGCTGTCCGGCTTATATCAAAGCAAGCCTATTTGTCCGCGACACCCCGGCCCGCTATGGGAAGTCATCAAGCGGCTGGCGGCGACCAGCTCCACGGGAATTTCACCCCCGCATGGTTCTCATGCGGCTGCTCTCATTGCCTGCGACGGCATAGTGCTGGAAACACTTTCACGCTCGGACTGTGACTGAACAGGAGTATCGTTGGCCCTATTGCCGGTCGCGGCCGTACCGGGAGCCGCCCGGTATTTCATGGCCGCTGGTACTCGCTCCGTGCCAGACAATAGACTGTGGACGAAATGATAGTGTGGCATCCCGCTGTCCTGTCCGGCACATCCTGGCGCGGCGGCAAAAGTGGCTCACGGCAATAGGAATGTGCTTGATGAATGGGTATGAAGTTGTCAAAGGTCAAACCCATTCGCCGCACAAACGAGGAACAGGTGAAGGGCTTTCCATCGCCTTTCACCTAATGCACTTAAAAGAGGGGGGTGTAGGGGTAGAAAATAAAAAAACTCAAAATATTTTTTCAGAGGGTAAAACGGGAGGGCCGTCAACGCTGACAGCCCTCCCATAAAGTTATTTGATCTCGCTGAAGTATGTACGGAGCTTGTCCACCGCTCGGCGGATGCTCTCGTCCACCGATGTGAAATGCACCCCCTCGTCACTGGCGATTTTCCGTAGGGACACCCCAGCGAAGAAGTGCCTGACAAAGCGTTCTTTCTGCTTTACCGTCAGCCTGCCGCACCTGAACAGCTTGTCCACCGCAAGTTTGACACGGCGGCGGTCATCGGACATGATGTAGCTGTCGTCCAGGGATGGGGCGGGATGTGCTACCCAAAAGCCCATGATCTGCTCTACCGCCGCCGTGTCCGGGTCGCTGGAAGTGACGGTGTACTCCGTCCCGCTGGGGC
>ERZ779633.413-NODE-413-length-11723-cov-11.466232_pt1 | contig 11723 bp, 9 predicted proteins | sample MGYA00514195_ERZ779633 | MGnify/ENA primary metagenome ERZ779633 (study PRJEB29562, sample SAMEA4376707) | mouse gut metagenome | isolation source: Cecum | study: EMG produced TPA metagenomics assembly of the A DSS colitis mouse model was used to assess the...
GGCTCCACGCCAAAGTTGGTGAGGGCGGAGCCAAAGAACACGGGAGAGAGCTTGCCGTGGCGGACCTTTTCCAGGTCAAACTCCGCCGCCGCCCCATCCAGCAGCTCTACCTCGTCGGTGAGCTTCTGGTGGAGGGAGGGGCCGATGAGGGAATCCACATTGGGGTCGCCCAGGGAGACCTCCGTGGCGGTGGCCGCCTTGGCGCCGCCGTTGGAGGTGAAGTGAATGATCTGGTGTTTCTCCCGGTCATAAACGCCCTTAAAGTCCTTGCCGCAGCCGATGGGCCAGTTCATGGGGCAGGTCTCGATGCCCAGCTCGTTCTCCAGCTCCTGACACAGCTCGAAGGGGTCCCGGGCCTCCCGGTCCAGCTTGTTCACAAAGGTGAAGATGGGAATGTCCCGCATGGCGCAGACCTTAAAGAGCTTCCGGGTCTGGGCCTCCACGCCCTTGGCGGCATCGATGACCATGACGGCGGAGTCGGCGGCCATGAGGGTGCGGTAGGTGTCCTCGGAGAAGTCCTGGTGGCCGGGGGTGTCCAGGATGTTGACGCAGTAGCCCTCATACTGGAACTGCATTACCGACGAGGTGACGGAAATGCCGCGCTGCTTTTCGATCTCCATCCAGTCGGAGGTGGCGGCACGGGCGTTGCGCTTGCCCTTGACCTGCCCGGCCTGGGCAATGGCTCCGCCGTAGAGGAGGAATTTTTCAGTCAGGGTGGTTTTGCCCGCGTCGGGGTGGGAGATAATGGCAAAGGTGCGGCGGCGGGTAATTTCAGCTTCGTATTTCGGCAAGGGGAAACCCTCCATTTTTTGAAACTATTTGTTGTATGAAAAAAGAATATTACAAATCGGATATATCTTGCGGTGACGGTGCCCTTCTATTATACCACAATACAAATCGCATTGCGATTTGTATCAAAGGAGTGGCATAAAGTTTTGCTAAGCTCGGCTTTCGGCCTCGCTAAGCAAAACTATTATAATGGATTTGAAAGGGATTGTAAACGGAGAAAAATTTTTCTTGACCTTTCCACTGTGTCAGGGTGTAGGATACCCTTAGGAACCGGTTCCCAACAAAATTTCAGGAGGGATGTCATGCTCACCATCGGCGAATTTTCCCGGCTGGGGCGGGTGTCGCCCCGGATGCTGCGCCACTACGACGCTTTGGGGCTGCTTTGCCCGGAGGCGGTGGGAGAGAACGGCTACCGCTATTATCGCCAGGAGCAGCTGGAGCGGCTGCTCCGTATCCGGCGGCTTCAGGACTACGGTTTTCCCTTGGCCCAGGTGGGGCAGCTGCTGCGCCTGAGCGACGAGGAGCTGCTGCCTCACCTTCACCGCCGCCGGTTGGACGCCCATTACGAGGTGTATCTGATGCAGGAGCGGCTGCGGGAGATGGAAGCGGACATCCTCCGCATGGAGGGAATACCTATGCCAGAGGAAAAGTATCCTGTCACTGTTATGCCCGACCCGGAGCAGACGGTTTTTGGGATCCGCCGCACCACCCCGGTGGCGAAGTTCCATGACCTGTTCCAGGAGCTTCGCCGGGAGATCGCCCAACGTGGCCTGAAACAGACCGGCCCTATCCAGATGCTCTACCACAGCGAGGAGTTCGACTACGAAAACGCCGATGTGGAGGTCCAGGCCGTGGTGGAACCCGGCCCTGGCGCCACTCAAAAGCCCGCCTATGCCGCCTGCGCCGCGGTGATCCACAAGGGACCCTATGAGGGACTTCCCGGCGCCTATGAGGCTCTGGCGGCCTGGATGGCCCAGCACCCGGAGTACCGTATCTGCGGCCCGGCCATTGACCGTTATCTGAATGACCCGGACAATACGCCGCCTGAGGAGCTTTCCACCGGGGTGCTCTTCCCAATAGAAAAAGTGTAAAAACGAGATGCGGCCCCATAACGACATGGGGCCGCATCTATTTATCCCTCTATGTCCCCAGGCTCTTCAACAGCCCCTCCAGCTCTTCCAGAGAGTGGATGGCGCTGACATTTTCCACCGAGCCAAAGCCGTAGGCGGCGTGGATAAAGGGGACCCCCGCTTGTTGGGCAGAGGCGTGATCCAGGGCGGTATCTCCCACATAGACAGGCTTTTTCAGACCGTGGCGTTTGACTACTAAGGCAATATTTTCCGCCTTGGTAAGCCCGGTATTCCCTGCGGATTCAAAGTCGGTGAAATATTTTCCCATGCCTGTACCCTGGTAGAAGGCTTCAATATATCCCCGCTGACAATTGCTTACCACAAAGAGGGGATACTTTTTGCCCAGGGAGGCCAGAGCTTCCTCCGTGCCGGGGTAGAGAGAGGCCCCGTGCCGGGCCAGGTAGGCGTTTTCATCGGCACAGCAGAGGGCGATCAGCTCCTCCCGCCGCGCCGGGGACACATCGGGCAGCAGCTTGGCTCCGATGTCGGACAGGAGCAGACCCATGCAGGGGCGCAGGTCGGCTGCGGTGAAGCGCCGGGAAACGCCTTCACGCTCCAGGGTGCGGCTCCAACTCTCCGCCACTTCAGCCACCGCGTCCCAGAGGGTGCCGTCCAGGTCAAACAGAATACCGTCAAACATTACGTTCTCTCCTTGCCTCGTTATGCTTGCCTCATTATAAAACGGCGGAGAGCCGTTGACAAGGGGGAGCGGTTAGGATAAAATAAAAAAGCTTAGAACATTTCCCATATGCCCACGTAGCTCAGCAGGATAGAGCAGCCGCCTCCTAAGCGGCAGGTCGGACGTTCGAATCGTCTCGTGGGTGCCAAAACACCGGAGCAAAAATGCTCCGGTGTTTTTTATAGCTCAGTAGGATATTAACTGCCGCTTATGCGCGTAGCGGATTAGCGGCAGTTAATGCCGGCTTGCCGGCTGAGAGACCTCCTCCTAAGCGGTAGGTGGTCGGTTCGAATTCCCTCAAGGGTGCCAGAGGGCCGGAGCAGAAATGCCCCGGCCTTTTTGTAGCTCTGCGGTCATATTACGGCAGTTCTATCACGTTCATGACGCCGCCCTCTACGCACAACGCATCGTTGGCGTCCAGTACCAGAGACAGTCCGGCCTCGCATCCGCCGCTCGCGCAGGGATACAGCACGGCGGAAGCGTGCAGGGTCTGAGGGCCGCACACCGAAGGTTCCAATGAAAAACGCAGGGGCAGAGCATCTGTAAACGTCTTGCCGGGCGATTGCTTGAGAAGGATGGTTCCCGTTCCTTTCCCCGGGGCCGCGGCATGAACGTTCAGCGTGTACTGGAGCGTGTATGACTTTCGCGGATCCAGATAGATCTGGGTGGGGGCACGTTCTTCCCAGCGAATGTCTTTTCCCCGCTTGCGCCGCTGTTTCCAGGCCAGACGGCAGCCCGGAGCCCAGAGTAGCCCTTCCCGCTGGACTGTCAGCTGAAGGATGCTTCTTTCACAGGGGTGGACTTTACATGGAGATGGGCAAGACGGAGGACAGGGCGGGGGGCAGGGACAGGGCTTCGGTCCACAGGGCGGAGGAGGAACTGGGGGGTGTGGGCAGAACTCCAGGACCTGATCCAGCTTATTTTTCAACAGCATCTGATTCTGCGTCACCGCTTCCACAAGGGCGGTGACGCTTTTGTTGACCGCCAGCACGTCCTGGGGGCAGGGACAGGAATTGGAACCCGGCAGTGTGCCCAGGATATATTGCAGCTTCTCACCCTCGGCGTTGAGGATATGGCTCAGAGCAAGCTCTTCCATGGCGATGGACGCGATGATCATGGTCAGGGCGTCCTCCCGCGTCATATTTGCTCCGTTAGGGGGGAAGGAAGGCATAGACATATCAATAAACTCCTTAGTTCGTCCCGGCGGACGCCGGGCCTGAAATACGCGGTGGGATCATCCGTGCCGCTGTTCTACCCTATGACGGGCAAAGGGCTTCGGTTCCGTCAGGAACCGAGCGGCGGAAGAGCGCGTAAAATACTCCGGGCGCCGTGCGGCAGAAAGCCTTTCCTCCGCCGGCGCGCCGGCGCATGTTCCATGCGCGCCGCACAATTTGAAAGGAGATTTTTGACTATGTCTCTGCCCAGCTTTCCCACAGTCGACCCGCCCATTGATCGGGAAGACGCGGTCAATCAGATCCTCTCCTCTATTGCGATGGAGGAACTTGGACTGAGCCATATCCTCAACGCCGAGGGTGAGAAGCTGCAATATATCCTGGGGACGCTGCCCGGTCTCAGCGGACCTCCCGCCACAGTGGACGACGTGCTGGCCGCCAATGAGAGCGTCCGCAGCATGCTGGAGACCGCCGTGCAGAACCAGCTCTTCCTGAAAGCGAAGATGCAGGGGGCGCTGACGGCCTCCCCCATGCAAGGTGCTACCGGCGCTACCGGGCCTACCGGGGCCACTGGCCCCGCGGGCGGTCCGACGGGCGCCACGGGCGCCACCGGAGTCACCGGCGCTACGGGTGCCACCGGAGCCACTGGCGTCACTGGAGCAACGGGCGCTACCGGCGCCACGGGAGCCACCGGCGCTACGGGTGCAACGGGGGCAACGGGCGCTACCGGCGCTACGGGTGCTACCGGGGCCACCGGGCCGGACGTAACCGCCACCTCCGCCTTTGCCGCCAACACCAGCGGTACCATTTTGAGCGTTATTCTGGGGGGCACTCCGGTCCCTCTGCCGGACAGCCAGCTCTTGTCCCCCGATATCACAGTTAACGCGCTTGGCACGGTGTTTACGGTGAACACTGCCGGACGCTACCAGATCTCCTATACCATCAACACCTCTGCGGCCCTGGCCAGCGGTACCCGGCTGCTTGTCAACGGCGTGGCAAATACGGCCTCCACCGTGGCGCCACTGCTCTCCCTGAGCCACTTCTCCAACGAGGTCCTTTTGAACCTGAACGCCGGAGATACCATCACCCTGCAGATGTTCGGCATTGCCGCCGCGGCCAGTCTGCTGCCCAACTCTGCCGGAGCGACCCTATCCATCACCCGTCTGAGCTGAGGAGGGATGTGTCATGTCACTGCCAACGTTTCCTCAGATCGATCCTCCGCTGACCCGTGAGGGAAGCCTGAATGAGATCATTTCCTCCATTGCCGCCGAGGAACTCAGCCTGAGCCATATCCTCAACGCCGAGGGTGAAAAGTTGCAATATGTTTTAGGCACCCTGCCCGGCCTGGAGGAAGGCGCGACCCTGGACGAGGTCATGAGGGCCAACCAGAGCGTGCAGGATACCATGTCCGACGTTATGGAGCAGCAGATGCTGCTGACCGGCAAGCTGAGCGCGGCTATGAACGCGCCGGTTCTACCCGGCCCCACCGGAGCCACCGGTCCTACCGGGGCCACCGGCCCCGCGGAAGGTCCCACGGGACCTATCGGACCCACCGGCCCCACCGGGGCAGACGGCTCTGCCGGAGCCGCCGGAGCGGCTGGCGCCCCGGGAGTCGCCGGAGCGGTGGGCGCTGCCGGAGCGGTAGGCGCTGTCGGCGCCACCGGCGCTACGGGAGCCACCGGCACCACGGGTGCCTCCGGTCCCAATCCCACCGCCGTCTCCGCTTTTGCCGCCAACACCCAGGGCAGCAGTATCCTGGTGACGTCGGGCGGTACCGCCGTTGCCCTGCCCAATGCGCAGCTTCTGTCTCCCGGCATTACGGTCAACGCCGGGAATACGGTGTTCACTGTGGCCTCGGCGGGCACCTATCAGATCTCGTACCATGTGAATACCACCCTGGCCCTGCTGATGGGGACCCGGTTGGTGATCAACGGGGTCAACAGCGTCCCCTCTACGGTCAACCCGGTGGTTTCCACCTCCGGGTTTGAAAACCAGATCAAGGTCACTCTGCCCGCAAACTCCACGATCACGCTGCAGCTCTTTGCCACGATCGCGGGAACCGCTGTTCTGGCGGGCAGCGGAGCAGGGGCCTCTCTGACGATCATCCGGCTGAGCTGAGCGCTGCCGGCAAAACACAAGCTCCCGCCGGCTTTCGCCGGCGGGAGCGATCTTATAAGGAATCGAAAGGAGAGCTTGCTATGGTGAGCGTCAGCCTGTGTATGATCGTAAAGAATGAGGAGGATGTGCTGGAACGCTGTCTGGAGAGTTTGGCCGGAGCGGTGGACGAGATCATCATAGTGGACACGGGGTCTGTCGACCACACCAGGGAGATCGCCGCCCGCTTTACCGATCAAATTTTTGATTTTCCCTGGCAGGACGACTTTTCTGCTGCCCGGAACGAGTCCTTTTCCCACGCGTCGATGGACTACTGCATGTGGCTGGACGCCGACGACGTATTGCTGGAGGAGGATCGAAACGCTTTTCTGGTCTTAAAGGAGACGCTGGACCCCACCGTCTCGGTGGTCATGGCCCCTTATCACACCGGATTTGATGAAAGCGGCCAGGTGACATTTTCCTACTACCGGGAACGGCTCATTAAAAACCGCGCCGGGATGCGCTGGGCGGGGGCCGTCCACGAGGCCGTCACACCGGTGGGAAGCATCCAGTATGCGGAATTTGCCGTTACCCACCAAAAGACCCGCCCCTCCGACCCGGACCGGAACCTGCGCATCTACCAGGCGCAGTTGGCCGCGGGGACGACGCTGGAGCCACGGCAGCAGTTCTACTATGGCCGGGAGCTATACTACCACCGCCGCTGGGAGGAGGCGCTGGAGGTATTTGAACGCTTCTTGTCGGAGGGACGGGGATGGGTCGAGAACAACATCGACGCCTGCTGCCATTGCGCCTACTGTCACAAGGAACTGGGACATGACCGGGAGGCACTGGCGGCGCTGCTGCGCAGCTTTGCCTATGACTGTCCCCGGGCTGAGGTCTGCTGTGAGATCGGCCTCTGGTTTTTCCAGCGGGAGCAGTACCGCCAGGCCGCCTACTGGTACGCTCTGGCCCTGACCTGTGCCCGGGATGACCGCCGGGGCGGTTTTGTCTCCCCGGACTGCTACGGATATCTCCCCTGTATCCAGCTGTGCGTCTGCTATGACCGACTGGGGGACCCAAGCAAGGCGAAAGAGTTTAATGAACTGGCCGCTCTTTTTAAGCCGGATTCCCCGGCGGTGCTCCACAACCGGGAGATTTTTCAGACCGGTCCGTCTTAACGTGTGGAAAGGCGCTCCCGGTGAAAGCCGGGAGCGCCTTTGTATGCTCTGGAAAGAATTATTTGCTGTCGGTGTGAGCTGCGTTGGCGGCGGTGCGCCCGGAGACGAAGATCTCCACAATGGCGTTGCCGCCCAGACGGTTGCCGCCATGGATGCCGCCGGTGACCTCCCCCGCGGCATAGAGGCCGGGGATAGGCTTATCCTTTTCGTCCAGCACGTGACGCTGGACGTCTACGGCCAGACCGCCCATGGTGTGGTGGGTGGAGGGGGCCATGACCCGGATGCGGAGCAGCACGCCGTCCAGCTTGTAGGTGTCGGGAAGATACTTTCCGTGCCCGTCGGTCTCGGCGTAGCCCACTATCTTGGTGGGATTTTCCTTCTTGATCTCCGGCGGCTCCTCTCCAGCCATGACGGCTCTATCATAGGCTTCAATGGTCTCGTAGATGACCTTGGGGTCGGCCTTCATGCCAAACTCGTCCAGGACCTTTTGTAGCTCGTCAGGGCCGGTGCAGAAATAGACCCGCCCGTCGATCTGGGTCTTGCCGGTGGTGGCGCCCTCTTCCACGCCGGGGCGGACATAGGTGTCGTAGGGATAGGGGAAGCCCACTACCGTGTCGGCGTTGGAGAACTCCAGGAAGACGCCCTGGGTGCCGTTGACCTCGATGCCGTGAGTAAGCTCACCCAGGCTCAGCACGTCCCGCTCTGCGGCCTCGTTGACAAAACGCTTGCCGGTGGTGGGATCGATATAGGCGGCATAATTGCCCGCGCCGAAGGCCAGGTTGCCGTTGTCGATCCAGGCAATGGGCATGAGCTGAGTCCAGCCCTCGCCCACAGTGGCGGCCCCCACGTCCTGGCCCATGCGGATGCCGTCGCCCTGAAGGCTGCTGCGGTTGGTGGTCTTGGTGGAGGCGGTAAGGAACTTGGCGTCCCAATATTGGTTGGTCTCCATGACCTTGGAGATATTGGCGGCATAGCCGCCGGTGGCCAGGATGACGCCCTTGTTGGCCCAGGCGGTAACGGGAGTGCCGTCATACTGGACGGCCTTCACGCCGGTGACATTGCCCCCATCCACCATCAGGTCGGTGGCGGTGGCACGGGTCATGATCTGGTTTTCCTTAGCGGTGGGAGAGGTTTCCAGCACAGTCTTGCGGGTAGTGGCAAAGTAGGTGCCATATTGGGCGGGGACGTCCATGGCACCGTCGCCGTCCATATCGCCGCCGGAGAAGGAGTTTTCCCGCCACCACAAAGCGCCGATGAGGGTGGACTGGTCGGCGTCGTTGAACATGGCGCCCTGGTCCTGGAGCCAGGATTTCAGCTCCTGGCCGTCCTGAATGAATTGCTTGACCAGGTCCACATCGCCGTAGATCCATTCGGTCTTGTCAGCACTCTGGCGCAAGCCGCCATAATAGGTCTGGAAGATATGGAGGTTTACAGTGGAGAACAGAGGCAACTCGGTCTCGGCCCTGCCGGAGCGCAGCTTAGGTTCGGCCCAATCCAGGTAGGCTTTGATCTCCTGCTTCAGCGCCTGGAGGGTGGGCAAAAAGTCGGCGTGAACGCCGTGCTTGCTCAACTCCTCAATATCTCCGGCCACGTACTCATGGGTCTTATAAAATTCCTCGTCAAAGGGTGCCTCGGACCAGTTGGCAATGGTGCGCAGGGTGGCGATGGAGCCGCCGCCGGCCTTGACCTTGTCATAGGTTTGGCCCTTATATTCTCCGGTGGTGGCGTTGGGGTTTTGGGGGTCCCAGCATAGGTAAGGCATGACGGATTGGAACGCGCCGCCCGAGACCAGGGTGTTGCCGCCGATCTCGGCATTGGTCTCGATGACCAGGACAGTATCGCCGTTCTGGGCGGCCTGGGCGGCAGCTCCCATGCCGGCGCCACCGGCGCCGACGATCACCACATCCCACTCACCCTCTACGGGGGCCTGGGCTTCATGCTTCACGGTATTTCTTTTAAAGGCGTCCAGGTTGGTGGCCTTGGCCTGGGTGGCGGCGTCGTTGAGAGCGTCCTTCACTGCGCGGCTGGTAAAGGTGGCGCCTGAGACGGCGTCCACACCTGAGCCGGTAGCCGCTATGGCGTCGGCAAACAGGATGGGGTAGGCGCTGTCGCCCACATGTCCGGTCTCGCCGGAGGTCTTTACCTGAATGTCGGTGAGCTTGTCGTCGGAGAAGGTCACGTCCAGCTCCACAGGGCCGTTGTAGCCCATAGCTTTGCCGGTATAGGTACCGGCGGTGAAGCGCAGCGGCTCCTTAGAACCGCCGGCCTCACCTTTGGCCTGGGCGATGGCCGCGGCAGCGGCCTCCTTCACGCCGTTGGAGGTGATGGTGGCGCCGGAGACGCCGTCAATGTTGGCACCCTTGGCCTTGACCTGTTCGGCCAGCTCATCCAAGGCCGCGCCGCCCACGGTGGGGGTCTCCTTATCGCCGGTGATCTTCACATCGGTAATGGCATTGGCGTCCACGGTAAGCTCTACCGTCACGGTCCCGCCGTAGCCCTGGCCCTCGCCGGTATAGCTGCCGGGGGTGTACGTTCCCGCCGTGCCGCTGGGACCGGGAGTGGGCTGGGACTTACCTCCGCAGGCGGTGAGAGAAAGGGCCATGACAAGAGTGAGAGCGAGCAGGGACTTTCGCTTCATGATGGTTCCTCCTAAAAAACGCGTAAAATTTTGGCAGTGGTGCCGGGAAAAGTATTCCCCTAAAAGCGTTTTCTATTCCGGTAAGTCACCGCTGGATGGACATGGCCATGCGGCGGTAGGTGTGGCGGATGCCCTTGATGGCGACGGAGTAGGCGGTAATGTTCTCCGGGGCGGAGACGCCGTTGAAGCCGGAATCCCCCAGGTGGTGCATATCGGTGCCCGTCATCTTGCACATCAGGGCGATGCGTTTGATGGTCTCCACATCGGCGCCCTCCTGTGAGGTGCCGATGGCGGTGAGGGTGAGCTTGCCCAGGGAATGGGCGTAGCTCACCAGCTCCTTAATATATTCCATGGTGATACCGGGCACCGTCCCTGGCGCGGGGAGGAGGATGATATCGGCGCCCGCGTCGGCGAAGGCTTTTACATCCCGTTTGGTGACGATATTCTCCCCGGCCTCCTTGATGGAGCCGGAGGCGTGCATCTTGCCCGCGGCCAGGATGAGCCTGTCGCCCAGCTCCTTGCGGTAGAGCTTCAGAGTGTCGGTAATGGCCTTGTTGGTGACGCCGACGCCGGGGTTGCCGGTGAGAAGGATAAAGCTTACTCCCATGTCCGCTGCCTTTTTGGCGTTTTCCAGGGTGGCTCTTCGCCCGGGAGAAAGGGTCCAGAGGGTGTCCATCACCGGACCGTCCACGCCTTGCTCCACCGGCTCCAGGTTGATACCCACCGGACGGCCAGTGAGACGGCGAAGCTCCCGGATGGTATCCTCCTTTTTCACCGGGGGCAGACCCTGGATCACAGGCTCGTCCACGTCGAAGATGTTCAGCAGCAGCACGTCCGCCCCCATGGCGGCGGCCAGCTCGGCGTTGGTGAGGTCGGTGGACAGCAGGGGAGTGCCCCGGCCAATGGTCTCACAGGCCAGGACCCGGCCCTCGGAGGCCTCAATGGCATAGAGCAGTTCTTCTTTGGTCATCTTTGCGAAGTCGGAAGCGGTGCAATCCAAAAGACGTTTGGACATTGAGATGCTCCTTTCAGTTCAAAAAACCTTCCAGAATTTGTTCCTCGGCCTCTTCCTCGGTGAGGCCCAGGGTCATCAGCTTCAGAATTTGATCGCCCGCGATGCGTCCGATGGCCGCCTCGTGGATGAGCTGGGCGTCTACGCTCTGGGCGTCGATGGCGGGGATGGACTTGATCTTGGCCTCATCCATGATGATGGAGTCGCACTGGACATGGCCGAAGCACTTGGCCTTGCCCGTCATACAGGGGCGGAAGACCTGGATGGAGGTCCCTTTCGCCACCGAGCGGGAGACCACCCGCCCCGTGGCGTCGTCGCCTAAAAGAATGATCTCCACATTGGATTCGGCCTTCTGACTGCCGTCGGTGAGGAGCTTTTCATTGATGACGCACTCTCCGCCGGGTCCCACCTCCACTATTGTGTCCCGAAGGGTGGAATCTACCCCGCGAATTTGGGTCATTTCCATAGTGACAGAGCCGCCCTCTTCAATGTAGACCTCGGTGCGGGGGTTGAGGATATTCTCTCCGGTGCCGGGACCTTCGCCGTAGTGGCGCTCTACGTAACGGACCTTGGCGTTCTTGCCTACGTGGAAGACGTGGATGCCGTCGTGCTGGCTGGTCTCGCAGCCGGTGTTGTGGATGCCGCAGCCCGCCACGATGTCCACATCGGCCCCCTCGCCGATGTAGAAGTCGTTATACACTACGTCGGTGAGACCGGACATGCTCAGTACCACGGGAATGTGGACGCTCTCGCCCCTGGTAAAGGGCTTGACGATGATGTCGATGCCCGGCTTGTCGGTCTTGGAGACAATGTCGATGTTGGCCGTGACCTGGCGGCTGTCCAGACCGCCGTTGAGGCGGAAGTTATATGCTCCCTGGGGAGTTTTCTCCAGGTCGGCGATCTCCTTGAGTATTTTCCACTCAGTCTTATCCATCTCTCACGCCTCCTTCATATAGCCGCAGCCGGGCAGGGTGCGGGCCATGATCTGGGGGAAGACCTCTTCCCGGGGGCCGTGTTTGGCAACCGTGCCC
>ERZ779633.414-NODE-414-length-11678-cov-6.691302_pt1 | contig 11678 bp, 8 predicted proteins | sample MGYA00514195_ERZ779633 | MGnify/ENA primary metagenome ERZ779633 (study PRJEB29562, sample SAMEA4376707) | mouse gut metagenome | isolation source: Cecum | study: EMG produced TPA metagenomics assembly of the A DSS colitis mouse model was used to assess the...
AATATGGCCCTTTATTGGTCGTTTTTATTACCTTCGTTTGTTTGCCTGGCTTTTACCGGCTTTAATCAGTGCTTCCTTAATATCTCCACGGAAATGCTTCCGCTCGCCAGCCTCATGCCCTGGACGGCCGTGTCTCTGGTGTCGGTTTATCAGGTGGAGGGGCCCTATACTGCAATTGGGATGGTTTCCATTGCGCTGACTGGCATTTTCGGCGTTCAATCAGCGTTGCGGGCCATTGATAAACAGGACCTGTAGAATATGGAACAGCGCTTTTGCCGGAGGGAAAAAGAAAGCCCACAGGAATCAAAAAATTCCGTGGGCTTTCGTAACGCGGGAGACCTGTACATTCCGCTAAAATAGCGCAGGCTTAAGAATCCTCTGCCATCAGGAGCCTGTCTCCTCATACAGCTCCGGCCGGGAGAGATAGTGGTCGATCAGCGCCACCGCACCGCCCAGGGCGTCCAGCTCTGTCAGGGACCGGGTGTCGTAGGCGATCTCCATGGGCTGGCTCAGGGACAAGTAGCGGAAGGAGGAGAGTTGCTGGCGTATCCTCTGGTCAAAAAATTCGTCCGCCACGGCGTAGTCCCCCACGAAGACTACCTTCTCCGGGCTGAACACCAGCGACACATTCCGCAAAAGGGCGGCGAACCGATCCGCCATATAGGCCACGTATTTCCGGGCGTAGGCATCCTCCTGCCGGGAGGAGGCGAAGAGGTGCCGCAGCTCCACCGCCTCCGCCGGAAGGCGGGACAGGGGAGAGCCCTCCGGCGGAGGGTCCCCGGCGATCATCTTCCGCACCCGGGCAACGGACACCAGCCGCTCCGCGCAGCCCCGGCTGCCGCAGCTGCAAAGCTCCGGGTCGTTCTGGTCCAGGATCATATGGCCGATCTCGCCCACCAGGGAGTTCCGCCCGTTCAGAATGCGCCCGTCCTGAATCAGCGCCCCGGAGAGTCCCCAGGAGGTGAACAGAACCAGAATGGACCGGTTTGGGTCCTCCTGCTCGTTGAGTATGGCCCGGCTGATGGATTTTCCGGCGTTCTCCTCGGAGAGCGCCGGGCCGGGACCGAAGATGCCCCGGAGATAATCGCCAATTGGAACGTTCGCCCCCCAGTTGGGCGTGTGGACGCTGTATTTCAGCGTCAGATGGTCATAGTCCACGATGCCGGAGGAGGACAGGCTGACGCCATACAGCTCCTCCCGGTCGACCCCGGCCCGGGCCAGCAGCGCCAGGGCGCTGTTCTCGATGATGCGGAACGCCTCCTCGGGCGCGTCCGGGATGATCCAGGCCAGATGGGAGCTGTCTACCTTGTTCATGCGCATGTCGAACAGCGTCAGGCCCAGGTCCTCCGGCCACATGCGGATAGTCAGCAGGTACTTCCCGCAGGAAAAGCGGAAGTACTCCGGCTTCTTCCCCCCCAGCTCCGTGGAATCCCCTTTGCCGGAGCTGGCCAGAATCCCCTTTCCGCAAAAAAACTGGATGGCCTTCATCACCGTCAGTTTGCTGATGCCAGTGCGGGCCACCACGTCCGCCACCGAGTGGGGCCGGTTGTCCCGGAAGCAGGAGAGCACCATTTTCCGGTTTTGTATCTTTAAATTCGAGGGCAGCGCGGGGACAGGTTCGCCTCCGCGCTCCTTCGTTCTCTGGGCAGCCGCCTTCTCCATAGTTGCCCCTCCTTGTTGACTAGGTTCGATTATAACACAGCCTAATTTCAATTTCAACACGGGGATAGATAGGTTATATTATTGCCAAACCAAAGAGCCCTCCAGTGGCGGAGCTAGGAAAAACTATCATCTCCTACAAAATAACGGTCATCTCCAGGGCGTTCTGTACAAAATTTGGCGGATTGCTATGGTTTCTGTTGACATTTTTCTGAGCGTCTATTACACTAGGAGCAAGGTCGGGCGGTAAATTTTATTAACCTAAGTTAGTAAATTTAATCGCCTAACATACCAAAATTTTTGATTGGAGGAAAAGGTACATGAAAAAGAAAGTCTCTGCGCTCCTTCTGGCAGCCGTGATGCTGCTCTCCCTGGCCGCCTGCGGCGGCGGCTCCGGTTCCGGCTCTGGTGACGGCGGCTCCGGTGGGAGCTCCGACAGCGGCAAGACCGTGCTGAATCTCTGGGCTTTCACCGACGAGGTGCCCAAGATGGTCGACAAGTTCCTGGCCAGCCGTCCGGACTTTGCCGAAAAGTATGAGGTCAAGACCACCGTCATCGCCACCACCGACGGCGCCTACCAGCCCGCCCTGGACCAGGCCCTGGCCGGCGGCGGCTCCGACGCCCCGGATATGTACTGCGCCGAGGCCGCGTTCGTCATGAAGTACACCCAGGGCGACGCCGCCCACTATGCCGCCCCCTATGAGGACCTGGGCATTGACGTGGCCGGGGATATCCAGGCCGCCGACATCGCCCAGTACTCCGTGGACATCGGCACCCGGCCCGACGACGGCAAGGTGGTGGGCCTGGGCTATCAGGCCACCGGCGGCGCGTTCATCTACCGCCGCTCCATTGCCAAGGAGGTCTTCGGCACCGACGACCCCGACGCCATCGGGGCGGCTATCGGCGCGGGCTCCAATGGCTGGGATAAATTCTACGAGGCCGCCGAGACCCTCAAGGGCAAGGGCTACGGCATCATCTCCGGCGACGGCGACCTGTGGCACGCCGTGGAAAACAGCTCCGAGCAGGGCTGGATTGTGGACGGCAAGCTGAACATCGACCCCAAGCGGGAGGCGTTCCTGGACCTGTCCAAGGAGCTCAAGGACAACAACTACCACAATGACACCCAGGACTGGCAGGACGCCTGGTTCGCCGACATGAAGGGCGAAGGGGACAAGGGCATCTTCGGCTTCTTCGGCCCCGCCTGGCTCATCAACTACACCATCGCCCCCAACTGCGGCGGCTCCGCCGTGGGCGAGGGTACATACGGCGACTGGGCGGTCTGCGCGCCTCCCGTGGGCTTCTTCTGGGGCGGCACCTGGCTGATGGCCAGCAACAACTCCGCCAACAAAGAGGCCGTGGGCGAAATTATCCGCTGGATCACCCTGGACTGCTCCGAGACCGGCCTCCAGTACATGTGGGCCAACGGAACGCTGAACGGCGAGGGCGGCACCAAGGACTGCGTGGCCTCCGGCACGGTCATGGAAATGAGCGACGGCTCCCTGGACTTCCTGGGCGGACAGAACATGTTCGACGCCTTTGTCCCCGCCAACCAGTACGCCAACGGAAAATGCCTGACCCAGTACGATGAAACCATCAACACCAAGTGGCGGGATCAGGTCCGGCAGTATACCTCCGGCACCAAGACCCGGGATCAGGCCATCAAGGACTTCAAGCAGGACGTGGCCGACAACCTGGACGTGACGGTGGATCTGGGCTAAGCCGATTCCTGGGCCAGTGGCCCAGACCATCTCGGAGCGGGCTCCGAGATGATGAGAGACTGCTTCCAGGCGAAAGGGGCCCGGAACGGGCCCCTTTCGCTCCGTTCTTCCTCTCCGGCCATGCCCGGCCAATCTGATTTCAAGGAGCTGAGATTTCATGAAGCAGCGAAAAGGCTTCAGCTACGCGAGGTACGGCTATTTGTTCAGCCTGCCCTTCATTGTGGCCTTCTGCGTTTTCTCCCTGTATCCCACCATTTACACCGCCCTCCTGGGCTTCACGGACTGCAAGGGCCTGGGAAACACGACCTGGCACTTCCTGACGGACGAGCCGTTCAAGAACTTTGTCAGCGTCCTTCAGAACCCCTCTTTTATTAAATCCCTGGGCAACACCGTGAAGCTCTGGATCATGAACTTTATCCCCCAGATTACCTTGGCCCTGCTGCTGACGGCCTGGTTCACCAGCCACCGCCACAAGCTGGCCGGTCAGGGCTTCTTCAAGGTCGTTTTCTATATGCCCAACATCATCACGGCGGCCTCCGTGGCCATTTTGTTCAACGCCCTCTTCGGCTATCCCACCGGCCCGGTGAACGATCTGCTTATGACCACGGGCGTGCTGAGCACTCCCTTCAATTTCTCCATCAACGCGACGGCGGCCCAGCTCATCGTGGCCTTTATCCAGTTCTGGATGTGGTACGGCTACACGATGATCATCCTGATTTCCGGCGTCCTGGGCATCAGCCCTGAGATTTACGAGGCGGCGGAGATCGACGGGGCCAACGACGTGCAGCTGTTCTTCCAGATCACCATTCCCAACCTGAAAACCATCCTGCTCTACACCCTGATCACCAGCATGATCGGCGGACTGAACATGTACGACATTCCCAAGCTGTTCCTGCTGGGCGGGCCGGACAACGCGACCCTGACCACCAGCGTGTTTATTTACAACCAGGCGTTCAGCGGGAGCTATCTCTACAACCGGGCCGCCGCGGCCAGCATGATTATGTTCCTCATCATCGCGGTGTTTTCCGGCGTGATCTTCCTGCTGATGCGGGACAAGGACGAGGGGAGGTAACCGGACATGAAACACGCGAAACACTCCAACGGCACGGCCTTTAAAATTGTGGCCTATACCGTGTGCATCCTGCTGACCATCCTCAGCCTGATGCCCTTTGTCATCATGCTCGTCAACTCCACCCGCAGCACCTATGAGATTCAGCAGCACGCCATTTCCCTGGTGCCTTCCACCTACCTGATGAGCAACCTGAGCGTGCTGCTGGGCAAGACCTTCAATCCCATCCGGGGCTTCATAAACTCCATGATCATTTCCGTGGGCTCCACGGCCTGCACGGTGTATTTCTCCGCCCTCACCGCCTATGCCCTGGTAGCCTACCAGTGGAAGGGGCGCAAGACCTTTTTCACCGTCATCATGTGCGTGATGATGATTCCCGCCCAGGTCACCAGCATCGGCTTCTACCAGTTCATGTATCAGATCCACATGACCAACAACTTCCTGGCGCTGATCCTCCCCTCCATTGCCGCTCCGGCCACGGTGTTCTTCATGCGGCAGTTCATGCTGTCCTCTTTGCCTCTGGAGCTGCTGGACTCGGCCCGGATCGACGGCTCCGGGGAATTCAACACCTTCAACCGCATCGCGCTGCCCATCATGAAGCCGGCCATGGCCACCCAGGCCATCTTCTGCTTCGTCTCCAGCTGGAACAGCCTCTTCCTGCCCACCATCCTGCTGACGGACAACAGTAAATACACCATGCCGATCATGGTGGGCCTCCTTCGGGGCGATATTTATAAGACGGAGCACGGCGCGATCTATTTGGGCCTGACCCTGACAATCCTGCCCCTGTTCATCGTGTACTTCGCCCTGTCCAAGTACATCATCGCCGGCGTGGCCCTGGGCGGCGTGAAGGGCTGAGCCTATGGCGGACACGCGTAAGGCCGGGCCGGAGGAGGGGAGCCCCCTCCGGGCCTCCCTGGGCCAGGCCCTCCGCACCCTGGGGGACCTGATTGTCCTCAACTGGCTCTGCGTCCTCTGCGCCCTGCCGGTGGTTACCGCCGGGCCCGCCCTGTGCGCGCTGTACTATGTCACCTTGAAGCTGGTCCAGGGGGAGGAGGTCCGCACCCTGCGGGGCTTCCTGGACGCCTTCCGGGCCAACTTCAAGCGGGGCGCGGCCCTGGGCCTGCTGGTGCTGGCCCTGGGGGCTGTGGCGGCGGGAGACGCCCTCTTCGCCCTCCGGCAGGAGGGGGCCCTCCGGGTCCTCTTCCTGACCGTCGCCACCATCGTGGCGGTGCTTGCACTGACCCTGCTGTGCTATGTGTTCCCCCTCCAGGCTATGTTTCAAAACACCTGGAAGGGCCAGGTAAAAAACGCCTTTGCCCTGGCCTTCTGCTCCCCGGGGCGGACGCTGCTGCTGTGGCTGATCGCCCTTTTGCCCGTCGCCGTCCCGCTGTTTCTGCCCCCGGTGATCATGCGGATGCTGGGCTTTGTGTATTTCATCGCGGGGGCCTCCGGCCCGGCGTGGCTGGCCTCCCGGGTGCTGTGGAGGATCTTCCGCCGGGTGCTCCCGGCGGAGGACGGAGCACCAAACTGAACCCAAAGGAGATTGCTTATGGATCGAGAAACCGCGCGGCGGCGGGCCAAGGCTCTGGTGGCGCAGATGAGCCTGGAGGAAAAGGCCGGCCAGCTGAGCTACATCGCGCCCCCCATTCCCCACCTGGGCGTCCCCGCCTACAACTGGTGGAACGAGGCCCTTCACGGCGTGGCCCGGGCGGGCACCGCCACCAGCTTCCCCCAGGCCATCGGCCTGGCGGCCATGTTCGACGAGGAGCTGCTGGAAAAGCTGGGGGACGCGGCGGCCACCGAGGGCCGGGCCAAGTACAACGCCCTCTCCGCCCAGGACGACCGGGACATCTACAAGGGCCTGACCTTCTGGTCCCCCAACGTCAACATCTTCCGGGACCCCCGCTGGGGCCGGGGGCACGAGACCTACGGCGAGGACCCCTTCCTCACCGCCCAGCTGGGCAAAGCCTACGTCCGGGGCCTCCAGGGCAGCGGCGAAACCATGAAAGCCGCCGCCTGTGCCAAGCACTTCGCCGTCCACAGCGGGCCGGAGAGCCTGCGGCACAAGTTCAACGCCGTGGCCTCCCCCAAGGACATGGAGGAGACCTATCTCCCCGCCTTCGAGGCCTGTGTCAAGGACGCCGGGGTGGAGGCCGTCATGGGAGCCTACAACCGCACCAACGGCGAGCCCTGCTGCGGCAGCGAGACGCTGCTGAAAGACATCCTCCGGGGCCGCTGGGGCTTCCAGGGCCATGTGGTCTCCGACTGCTGGGCCATCCGGGACTTCCACACCGGACATATGGTCACGGAGAACACCGCCCAGTCCGTAGCCCTGGCGCTGAAAAACGGCTGTGACCTGAACTGCGGCGACTGCTACCGCTGTTTGCTCCTGGCCCTGCGGGAGGGGCTGATCTCCGAGGAGGATATTACAATTGCCGCCGAGCGGCTCTTTACCACCCGGTATCTCCTGGGCGTCCTGGGGGAGGGCAGCGAGTACGATTCCATCCCCTATGAAGCGGTGGAGTGCCCGGAGCACCTGGCTCTGGCCCACAAAGCCGCTCTGGAGTCCTGCGTGCTGCTGAAAAACAACGGGCTTTTGCCCCTGAACCCGGAAACCGTGGGCACCGTCGGGGTCATCGGTCCCAACGCCAACAGCCGGGCGGCTCTGGTGGGGAACTACCACGGCACCGCCTCCCGCTATGTCACCGTCTTGGAGGGCATCCAGGACGCCATGGAGGGCCATGGCCGGGTGCTGTACGCGGAAGGCTGCCACCTCTGGCGGGACCGGGTGGAGCCCCTGGCCCAGGCCAGCGACCGCATGGCGGAGGCCATGGCGGTGGTGAAGCACAGCGACGTGGTGGTCCTGGTCCTGGGCCTGGACGAGACTCTGGAGGGCGAACAGCCCGACGAGGGCAACGCCGCCGGGTCCGGGGACAAGGAGGATCTTCTCCTGCCCTCGCCCCAGCGGATGCTGCTGCGGCATGTGCTGGCGGCAGGGAAGCCCACGATGGTGGTCCTTTTGGCGGGAAGCGCCATCGACCTCAGCGAGGCCGAAACCCAAGCGGACGCCATTCTCCTGGGCTGGTATCCCGGCGCCGGGGGAGGCCGGGCCATTGCGGACCTGATTTTCGGCAAAGCGTCTCCCTCCGGCAAGCTGCCCGTGACCTTCTACCGGGACGGGGCCCTGGAGGAGCTGCCCGCCTTTACCGACTACGCCATGACCAACCGGACCTACCGCTACTACCGGGGCGAGCCCCTCTATCCCTTCGGCTACGGCCTGACCTACGGCGACGCGGCGGTCACCGCCGTCACCGCCGGGGAGGCCTCCGCCCGGGTCACAGTGGAGAACCGGGGCGGGCGGGCCGCCCAGGAGGTGGTGCAGCTCTATTTGAAGGACGAGGCGTCCCCCGACGCGCCGCCCAATCCCATCCTCTGCGGCTTCCGGCGGATCGAGCTGGGGGCGGGGGAGACGAAGACAGTGGACATTCCCATAGAGCCCTCGGCCTTCACCGTGGTCAACGACGCCGGAGAGCGGATTCCCGGCAGCGGGGCCTGGACCCTGTACGCGGGCCTGGGCCAGCCGGACGCCCGCACCGCCCGGCTGACGGGAAAGACCGCAGTCAGCACTTCTATCCGCCGGACATAAGGAGAAACGACATGCTGTATATTGGAATCGACCTGGGTACCTCCGCCGTCAAGCTGCTGCTGGTGGACGAGGAGGGACAAATCCAAAACATCGTCTCTCGGGAATACCCGCTGTCTTTTCCCAGGCCTGGCTGGGCCGAGCAGAACCCGGCGGACTGGCTGGAAGCAGTGGTGACTGGCATCCGGGAGTTGACGGCGGACTGCGATAAGACCCGGATTGCGGCCATCGGCTGCGGCGGGCAGATGCACGGACTGGTGGCCCTGGACGAGGAGGACCGGGTCCTTCGCCCGGCCATCCTCTGGAACGACGGCCGCACCGCTCAGGAGGTGGACTACCTCAACAAGATCGTGGGCCGGGAAAAAATCAGCCGGTATACCGCCAATATTGCCTTCGCGGGCTTCACGGCCCCTAAGCTCCTCTGGATGCGGAAGAACGAGCCGGAGCTGTTCGCCAGAATCGACAAGGTGATGCTGCCCAAGGACTACATCAACTACTGCCTCACCGGCGTCCACTGCACCGACGTCTCCGACGCCTCGGGGATGCTCCTCTTCGACGTGGAGCACAAGCGCTGGAGCCCGGAGATGCTGGAGCTGTGCGGTCTGCGGGAGTCCCAGATGGCGAAGGCCTTCGAGAGCTATGAGGCCGTGGGCACCCTCAAGCCGGACATGGCGAGGGCCCTGGACCTGGCGGAAACGACGGTGGTCTGCGCCGGGGCGGGGGACAACGCCGCCGCCGCCGTGGGCACGGGTACCGTGGGGGACGGGGGCTGCAACATCAGCCTGGGCACCTCCGGGACCATCTTCATCTCCAGCAAAACCTTCGGCGTGGACCCCAACAACGCCCTCCACTCCTTCGCCCACGCCGACGGCGGATACCACCTCATGGGCTGCATGCTCTCCGCCGCCAGCTGCAACAAGTGGTGGATGGAGGATATTTTAACGACCCAGGACTACGCCGGGGAACAGGCGGCGATTACCCCGGAAAAGCTGGGTCGGAACCATGTGTTTTTCCTCCCCTACCTCATGGGGGAGCGCAGCCCCATCAACGACACCGGCGCCCGGGGCTGCTTGATTGGCATGACCATGGACACCACCCGGGCGGACCTGCTCCAGGCGGTGCTGGAGGGCGTGGCCTTCGCCATCCGGGACAGCTTTGAGGTGGCCCGGAGCCTGGGCGTGGAGATTCCCCGCTCCAACATCTGCGGCGGGGGCAGCAAGTCCGGGCTCTGGCGGACCATCATGGCCAATGTCCTGGGCATCCCCCTGGACATCGTGGCCACGGAGCAGGGGCCTGGCTACGGCGGGGCCATGCTGGCCATGGTGGCGGCGGGGCGGTTCCCCACCGTCCAGGCGGCGGCGGACGCCCTGGTGCGCGTTGCCGGCACCGTGGAGCCGGAGGCTGGACTGACCGCCCTCTATGAGGAGCGGTACCGGCAGTTCCAAAAAATCTACCCCGCCTGCAAGGCGCTGTTCCCCCAGCTTCTTTAAAGGAGAAAACCCATGAAGATTGAATCTGTTTACAGTCCTGCCTTCCGGGCCTACGGCCAGGTGCTCACCGGCTATGACACGGCGGAGCTGCTCCGGGCTATGGAAAACATTCCTCTGCCGGAGGAGGGCACGGCCTATGAGCCGTCCATCGCCTCTTTGGAGCAGAGCGCCCTCTTCGGCCAGCTGCGGGACCACGCCTACGGCGGGATGCCGGTACAAATCGGCATGTGCTGGGGCCGCAATACCAGGCTCAACTGCCTGGAGTACCATCGGGACAGCGAGGTCAACATCGGAGCGTCGGACTTCATTCTCCTGCTGGCGAAACAGGAGGAAACGGTGGACGGCCGGCTGGATACCGCCTGTGTCCGGGCCTTCCGGGTCCCTGCCGGGGCGGTGGTGGAGGTCTACGCCACGACGCTGCACTACGCCCCCTGCCATGTGGATGGGGCAAAGGGGTTCCGGGTGGCGGTGGCGCTGCCCAGGGGCACCAACGAGGCCAGGCCTATCCTCACGCCGCTGAACGCGGAGGATGACCGCCTGTGGGCGAAAAACAAATGGCTGCTGGCGCATCCGGACTCCGGCGAGGCCGGACAGGGGGCCTGGGTGGGCCTGACAGGTGAAAACATTGATATCAAAAACGATCTTTGAAAAGGAGGAAGATTCTATGCAATTGACCAATATTCCCGAGGTAAAGCTGGGCCTCGTCGCCGTCTCCCGGGACTGTTTTCCCGTCGCCCTGAGCGAGAAGCGCCGGGCCGCCGTCAAGGCCGCCTGTTCCGGCGAGCTGTACGAGTGCCCTGTCACGGTGGAAAACGAGCAGGGAATGCTGAAAGCCGTGGAGGACGTGAAAGCCCAGGGCTGCAACGCCCTGGTGGTGTTCCTGGGCAACTTCGGCCCCGAGACGCCGGAGACGCTGATTGCCCGGAACTTTGACGGCCCCTGCATGTTTGTGGCCGCCGCCGAGGGAGACGGGGACCTCATCAACGGCCGGGGCGACGCCTACTGCGGCATGCTGAACTGCTCCTACAACCTGGGCATGCGGCATCTCAAGGGCTACATCCCCGAGTACCCCGTGGGCACCGCCCAGGACATCGCCGGTATGATTGCCGAATTTGTCCCCATCGCCCGGGCCGTCATCGGCGTGAAGAACCTGAAAATCATCACCTTCGGTCCCCGGCCCCAGGACTTCTTCGCCTGCAATGCCCCCATCAAGGGCCTCTATGAGCTGGGCGTGGAGGTGGAGGAGAACTCCGAGCTGGACCTGCTGGTGAGCTATCGGGAACACGCCGGGGACCCCCGCATCCCGGCGGTCTGCGCCGAGATGGCCGCCGAGATGGGCGAGGGCCGCTACTATCCCGACCTGGGCGAGCGGATGGCCCAATTTGAGCTGACCCTCCTGGACTGGGCGGAGAAGCACAAGGGGGCCCGGAAGTACGTGGCCTTCGCGGACAAGTGCTGGCCCGCGTTCCCCAGCCAGTTCGGCTTTGAGCCCTGCTACGTGAACTCCCGCCTGGTGAGCCGGGGCATCCCGGTTGCCTGTGAGGTGGACATCTACGGCGCGCTCAGTGAGTACATCGGCATGTGCGTCTCCGGGGACACGGTGACTCTGCTGGACATCAACAACTCCGTCCCCGCCCGGTTGTGGGCGGAGCAGATCAAGGGTAAGTTTGACTATCGGCTGACGGATACCTTCATGGGCTTCCACTGCGGCAATACCCCCGCCTGCAAGCTGTGCGCGGACCGGGCCGTCAAGTATCAGCTCATCCAGAACCGCCTGCTGGAGAACGGCGGCGAGCCGGACTTCACCCGGGGCACCCTGGAGGGCGACATCGCCGCCAGCGATATCACCTTCTACCGCCTCCAGTGCGACAGTGACGGGAATCTCCGGTCCTACATCGCCCAGGGCGAGGTGCTGCCGGTGGCCACGGGCAGCTTCGGCGGCATCGGCGTGTTCGCTATTCCCGAGATGGGCCGGTTCTACCGCCATGTGCTCATCCAGAAGCGCTATCCCCACCACGGGGCCGTGGCCTTCGGGCACTATGGCAAGGCGCTGTTCGAGGTGTTCAAGTTCCTGGGGATTCAGGACATCGCCTACA
>ERZ779633.416-NODE-416-length-11587-cov-8.967395_pt1 | contig 11587 bp, 9 predicted proteins | sample MGYA00514195_ERZ779633 | MGnify/ENA primary metagenome ERZ779633 (study PRJEB29562, sample SAMEA4376707) | mouse gut metagenome | isolation source: Cecum | study: EMG produced TPA metagenomics assembly of the A DSS colitis mouse model was used to assess the...
CTGTGGGTGCCCATCGGCACCCCCCTGCGCCACCTGCTGGAGACCTGCGGCGGGCTGAAGGAGGAGGCCGACCTCATCATCACCGGCGGCCCCATGATGGGGGTGGCTCTCCAAAGCCTGGAGGCCCCGGTGATGAAAGACACCAACAGCCTGGTCTGCCTCACCGCGTGGGAGCACAAACCGGATACCCCCAGCGGAGTGTGCATCCGCTGCGGCAAATGTGTCAGGGCCTGTCCCATGCACCTGGCCCCCACCATCATACGCCGGGCCCTGGAGGACCACGACCTGCAAAAGCTGTCCCGCTACCATCTGGAGGACTGCAACGCCTGCGGCTGCTGCTCCTTTATCTGCCCCGCCCAGATTCCTCTGGTGGAAACGGTCGCCCAGGCAGCAAGCCTTGTCAGAAAGGGGGGAGCGTCTTATGACGGCCAGCTACGCGCCTAAACGGATGTCCCCCCAGCTGCGCCAGCCCTCCACCACTCGGGCCATGATGCTGGACGTGATGGTTGCCCTCACTCCCGCTCTGGGTATGGCCATCTTTTTCTTCGGTCTCCGGGCCCTGGCCCTCACCGCTGTGTCGGTGGGCTCCTGCGTCCTTTTTGAGGCCCTCTACCGGCTGCTCACCCGGCAGCGGCAGTCCATCGGAGACCTCTCCGCCTGCGTCACCGGGCTGCTGCTGGCCCTCAGTCTGCCTGCCAGCACCCCCTACTGGGTCCCGGTGATGGGGGCCGCTTTCGGCATCATTGTGGTCAAACAGTTCTACGGCGGCCTGGGCCGGAATTTTATGAACCCCGCCCTGGCCGGCCGGATGCTGGCCGGCACCCTGCCTATGCTCATGACCACCTGGCCCCAGCCTATGCAGAAGCTGTCCCTTGCTGCGGTGGACGCGGTGTCCGCCGCCACCCCCATGTCCTATCTCCACGAGGGCTCCCTCCCTCCCCAGCCCCTGAACATCATGTTCCTGGGCCAGCGGGGGGGCTGTATGGGGGAGGTCTCCACGTTCATGCTCCTGCTGGGCCTGGTCTACCTGCTGCTGCGCCGGGTGATCTCCGCCCGGATTCCCCTGGCCTACCTGGGGACGGTGGCAGTCATCGCCCTGCTCTCCTCCCCCGAGGGAATTTCTCCCCCGGTTTGGACCGCCTACCAGCTGATGGGCGGCGGGCTGCTGATGGGAGCCGTCTTCTTCGCCACCGACCCCGCTACCTCGCCGGTGACTCCCCGGGGCCACATCATGTTCGGCGTGGGCTGCGGCCTGCTCACCGTACTGCTCCGCTCCTCCAGCTCCTACCCCGAGGGGGTGGGCTGGGCCGTCCTCACCATGAACTGTATGGTCTGGCTGCTGGACCGGCTGGGACTGCCCCGGAGGTTCGGCATCGGCAACTTTGCCGCCACCCGCGACAAGCTGGCCGAAATGCGGGCCAGCCTTGCGGAAATTAAATTTGTCCGTCCCCAGCCGGACTTCAAGCTCCCGAAGCCCAGCGAGGGGCAGGCCCCCGGCGAGGCCTATCTGGACCTGCTGCGCTCCGCCCTGAAAACGGTAGGCCCCTTTGCCAGCGTATTTCTGGCCACCTGTCTGGTCATTTTCGGCGTCCACCGCTTTACTGACCTGAACACCGCCCGGGCTGAGATTCAGGCCGAGTATGAGATTCTGTCCCAGGCCATGCCCCTGGCCGTGGTGGGGGCTGAGACCCCCTATCACCCCGCTGGCGCCCTGTCCGTCACCGCCGGCTACGGGGAGGAGGGCCACCTGCTGGGCTACTGCGTGTCGGTGCAGAGCCAGGGCTTCGGCGGCCCCGTCACCATGACGGTGGGGGTGGACCTGAACGGCGTTGTTACGGGCGTAGCCATTGAGAGCCACAGTGAAACCGATCGGGTGGGCACCGAGGCCCTGACCCCCGAAGCTCTGGCCCGGTATGTAGGCCGTTCGGGCACCATCCGCACCTCGGGCAGCAACTCGGTGGACGCCGTATCCGGCGCCACCGCCACCTCCAAGGCCATTACCGCCGGGGTAAACCGGGCGCTGAACATTGTGGCCAACCTGGACACCGCAGGGGAGATCGACTATGAAGATACGCAATAAGGCCGAAAGGAGGTCCGCCCAATGAATACGGTCCTGGAACTGACCGGGGTGGCCCTGGCCGCCCTGCTGTCAGAAAATCTGGTGCTGGTGTCCTGCATGGGCATCGGCACCCACCAGGAGTCCTGGAAGAGCTCCCGTGAGGCCATCCGCACCGGCCTGTGCCTGACGCTGGTCATGGTGCTGGGGGTGCTGGGGGCCTGGCTGCTCAATTTTTTGGTTCTCATCCGCTTCGGCCTGGCCTACTTCCAGGTGCTGGCCTTCTCCCTGCTCATTCCCGGTCTGGTCACGGTACTGCGCCGGTTCTTCCGGGCCTGTATCCCGGAGCTATCCCGCCGGGTGGACGAAAATCTGGCCTCCATCTCCACCAACTGCGCCGCGCTGGGCTCCGCCCTGCTGGTGAGCCAGCGCAGCTACGGACTGGGCTCCGCCCTGATCTTCGCCCTGTGCGGCGGACTGGGTGCAACGCTGGCTCTGGCCAGCTTTGCCAGCCTGCAAAAGGAAGTGGACCTCAACCGCTGTCCCAGGGCTTTCCGCGGAGTGCCCATCCAGCTCATCACCGCCGGGCTGATGGCCATGGCCCTGGTGGGCTACTACGGGCTGTATTTGGGATAACAAAAAACAGCTTCACCACCCGGTGAAGCTGTTTTTTGACCTGTTCTCAGCGGCCGCCCAGCTTGAAGGATGCGCACTCGGTGCCCTCACATTTGGTGGGGGCGCAGTCGCAGCAGCCCACCTTGATGGAATCCAGGGAGCAGCAGTTCTGAGCCCCGGAGTGGTAGGCGCAGGTGTCCACAGAGCAGCGGATACTGGGATTGCAGGTTCTCTTTTCGTTGATGTTCATAGTGAAGCCCTCCTTATTTCGGATGGGCTTAGTATGGAACAAAGAGCCCCGCTCTATTCCTTTGGCAAATGGAATTTTTATTTTTTAAACTGCTCCGGCTCAAGGGGGTTCAGAATCTCTGAGGGCATGTCCACCACCTGGGGGATAAACCGGCTGGCAAATTTGCCCTGGCCCCGGGTCTTCACGTAGAAATAGCCGATCACAGAGAAGACCACCGCCCCGATAAAGTTGACGAACAGGTCTTTCATGGTATCCAGGATGCCGATGTCCAGATAGCCGCCCAGGCCCAGGGAAATCTGCTGTCCGTCAGCGGTGACAACAATGGTGTCTACAATGTTCTCAATCAGCACCCGGTTATTCCTCCCAGTGGGGTCCAGCATAACCGAGGAAATGGCGTTGACCACGGTATCCTTCTGCATATCCAGCATCATCAGCTGGTCCATGCCGCACTCGAAAAATTCCCACAGCACACCGATGGTCATGGAGAAGCAGAAAGCCACGATAGACATGAACACCGGGGACAGAGACAGGGAAAACTTCTCCGTCCGGTTGAGCATATCCACAAGAGCGAAGCCGATGGCGGCGCACAGAAAGCCGTTCAGGGTGTGGAGGATGGTGTCCCAGTGCTTGAAGGTGGTATAGAACGAGCTGATCTCCCCCAGAATCTCTGCGGCAAAGATGAACAGCATAATAATAATCTCCAGGGTGTTGGGCAGGTCGATCATCAGCGCCCGCTCAAATACCGTGGGCAACAGAAACAGCACCAGGGTCAGGCCGCACAGAAATACGCTCTCGAAGTCCCCATTGAAAAACTGGGCCACCATCATGACGATGACCAAAACCCGCAGGGTGATGTAGACCACCGCCACAGTGTGCTTCCGCCGCAGGGCGCTGTGGGCAGCGCCGAGCACCGCCCGCACTCCTGTTTTCCTGCCTGCCATTCGTGGACCCCCCCTTTGAATGAAACTTTACAATATACAGTATATCCTTTTGGAAGCGGAAAGTCAAGAAATCCGGCCTCTGTGGGAATGCCCTAACGCACATTCTATCCAGAGGTCATCTGTAGGGGGCGCCCCCCTGGGCGGCCCGAAACCAGAAGAGGCATTGCATTTTGGCAGGCCGCCGAGGGCGGCGGCCCCTACATTAAAATCTGTGAAAAGGACACTCCCGGCCTCTGTCAAGGCTCAGCTGCCAGGCGCATAAACTGTTTCTGGAGGTGAATTTACATGGACTTACGCAACAAGCAGATCACAGTAGGCGAGCTTCTGGACAATCCAAAATCGAAAGCCGTGTTTCAGCGCCGCTTTGGAAAATTCATGAAGCACCCTATGGTAGGCGCGGCCCGATCCCTCTCCCTGGCCCAGCTCCAGGAGATGGCGGCAGTCTATCTGCCTCAGAAGACCATTCAGGAGACTCTGCGGGAGCTGGAACAGCTTTGATGCAGTTTGCCCCCCAGTACGGAAAAAAATAGATTCCAATTCTCCCTTGTTATGGGTTGCTATCTGACAGATTTTAGGCTAAAATAAGACAAAGCAGGTTTCCCGCCTGAAAAGGGCGGGAGACCTCACAATCGTGTGTAATCGGAGGTACGTCATGGACATTATCAAACAGGAGCGCCATGGCGTACCCTTTTACGCCTGTCCGGACCCCGCCTGGGCGGGGACAGCCCACGGCTTCTCCACCCGGCTGGGGGGCGTGTCCCCCGCGCCCATGGACAGCCTGAACCTGGGGGCCAGCCGGGGGGACGCCCCGGCCAACCTCCGGGAAAATTTTACCCGGTTCTGCGCCGCCACCGGTGCGGATGCCAACGCCCTGGTGAAGAACCAGCAGATCCACAGCGATATCATCCGTCCGGTCACCAGGGCCGACATAATGGACAGCCCCGCCTCCCCTGGCGTCTTTGAGGCGGACGGCCTGATTACCAACGAGCCTGGGGTGTGCCTGACCATCTTCTCCGGGGACTGCATCCCTATCCTGCTCTACGACCCGGTCCGCCGATGCATCGCCGCCGCCCATGCCGGCTGGCGGGGCACCGCCGCCGGGATTGCCGCCCGGGCGGCAGAGGCCATGGTCCGGGACTATGGCTGCCAAGCCGGACAGATTCTGGCCGCCATCGGGCCGGGCATTGGTCCATGCTGCTTTGAGACACACATCGACGTGCCCGACGGCCTGCGGGCCGGGCTGGGACCAGATGCAGAGCCGTTTATCCGCCCGCTCTCTCAAAAGGGGAAATACTCCGTGGATTTGAAGGCGGCCAACGCCAAATGGCTGGAACTTGCGGGGCTGAGACGGGAGCACATCGCCCTCTGTCCCGCCTGCACCGCCTGCAATTTAGACATTTTCTGGTCCCACCGGGTCCAGGGAAGCCAGCGGGGCAGCATGGCGGCGATCATTCAGCTTGTGTAGGGTCCGCCGCCCTCGGCGGCCCATTCAGAGAAACGTCAAAACAGCCGGGCCGGCGAGGGCGCCGGCCCCTACAAGGAATCAAAATATGAAACGCATATTCTGTTTGCTTCTTTCCGCCCTGCTGCTGTCCCTGACCGCCTGCGGCGGGGAGGCTCCGCCCGCCGTCAGCTCCGCCGGGTCTTCGTCAGATGTCGGCCATGCGGAGGACCCGCCACAGAAGGCCCTCCCCTTCACCCTGGCCTTCTATCCGGAATACAGCCTCCACCCCGTTCTGGGAGCCAACCGGGCCAACATGACCCTGGCTTCCCTGCTCTACGAGAGCCTGTTTACCGTGGACGCCTCCTTTCAGGCCCAGCCCCTGCTGTGCCAGAGCTGGACCGTCAGTGAGGACAAGCTGGCCTGGACCTTCACCCTCCGGGCCGGGGTCACCTTCTCAGACGGCACCCCTTTCACCGGCCAGACGGCGGCCGCCGCCCTGGACCTGGCCCGGTCTCCCGGCAGCCGCTACCAGGAGCGGCTGGCCGATATCGCCGCCATTGCCGCCTCCGACGAGGCCCCAAACCAGTTTACCGTCACCCTCCGCCGCGCCAACGGCTCCCTGCCGCTGCTGCTGGATATCCCCATCGCCCTGGGCAGGGAGGACCGCCCCGCCGGCACCGGCCCCTACATGCTGTCGGAGGACGGAACCGCCCTCACCGCCCGGACGGACTGGTGGCAGCGGGACAAGGCGCTACCCGTCCAGTCCATCCTTCTGCGGACCGTCACCCGCAGTGACGAGCTGATCTACGACTTCGACTCCGGGGACATCTCCTTGGTGGACGTGGACCTGATGGCCACCAACGCCATGGGCTATGGGGGCAACTATCAGACCTGGGACTATCCCACCACCGACTTTATTTACCTGGGCTTCAACACCCGGACGGGCGTCTGCCGTACAGCCAACGTCCGGCGGGCCATATCCCTGGCGGTGGACCGGGACGCCGTTGCCACCACCGTCTACGCCAACCACGCCATTTCCACCCTCCTTCCCGTCCACCCAGCCAGTCCGCTGTACCAGCCAGGGGAGGAGCCCCTCACCTACGACCCGGAGGGCCTGGCAGCCCAGATGGAGTCGCTGCGGCTCCAGGGGGCTGAACTGGTCCTTTTGGTAAACAGCGAAAACGTGGCCAAGACCTCCGCCGCCCAGCTCATTGCCTACCAGCTGGAGGCGGCCGGCTTCACCGTGGACCTGCGTCAGCTGCCTTTCGAGGACTACACCGCCGCCCTGAGCGCCGGGAACTTCGACCTGTATCTGGGTGAGACGGTGTTTACCGCCGATTTCAACCTCTCCTCCCTGCTGTCCTCCACCGGAGCACTAAACTACGGCGGCTGGTGGGCAGAGGGAGCCGATTCCCTTCTGGCCGCCATGCAGGGCGCGGCTCCGGAGGAGAAATCTGTCCCCGCCGGGGAGTTCTTTGCCCTGTTGAATGAGCAGGCCCCAATCGTCCCCATCCTGTTTAAAAACGGCTCTGTCCTTACCCAGTGGGGCCAGCTTTCGGGCCTGTCCCCGGTGCGGGGGAATGTGTTTGATCAGATTGAAAATTGGACTGTGCAATGATTCCCGTAGGGGCGGCCTTTGGCCGTCCGCCAAGAAAAACGGGCGGCCAAAGGCCGCCCCTACTAAGAAAACGGAGGAAAGAAGAGTATGAGTGTTTACCGCTGTTTTTCCAAGAAAAAAGAGGGCTTCGACGTGGAGGCCCAGGGCCTGTGCAAACAGCTGCGGGAGCAGCTGGGCATTGAGGGCCTTCATGCTGTGACCATTTTGAACCGGTACGACGTGGAACAGATCGACCGGGAGGTCTATGAGCGGGCCAAGGACATCGTCTTCTCCGAGCCCCAGGTGGACGTGGTTTACGACGAGGACTTTCCCATGCCCCGCATCGCCGGGGCCTTCTTCGCCGTGGAGGCCCTGCCGGGGCAGTTCGACCAGCGGGCGGACTCCGCCGCCCAGTGCATCCAGCTCATGGCCGGGGTGGAGCGGCCCCTGGTGGCTTACGCCAAGGTCTACTTCCTGGAGGGACACCTGTCTCAGGAGGACCTGGACAAGATCAAAGGCTTCCTCATCAACCCGGTGGAGAGCCGGGAGGCCTCCCTGGACAAGCCCGATACCCTGGTGCGGGAGCACGCCATCCCCGACCATGTGGACAGGGTCGAGGGCTTCACCGCCATGGACGAGCCTGCCCTGGCCGCCCTGTTGGACAGGCTGGGGCTGGCCATGGACCTAGACGACCTGAAGTTCCTCCAGACCTACTTCCGGGACGAGGAGAAGCGTGACCCCACCATCACCGAGGTGCGGGTGGTGGACACCTACTGGTCCGACCACTGCCGCCACACCACCTTCTCCACCCACATCGACTGCGTAAATATCGACTCTCCCTGCGTAAAGGCGGCCTATGACCGCTATCTGGCCACCCGGGAGGAGGTCTACGGCGCGGAAAAGGCCGCCAAGCGGCCCCAGACCCTGATGGACGTGGCCACCATCGGCACAAAGGCACTGAAAAAGCGGGGACTGCTCCCCGAGCTGGACGAGAGCGAGGAGATCAACGCCTGCTCCATCCATGTCCCCGCCCAGGTGGATGGCGAGACCCAGGACTGGCTGCTCATGTTCAAGAACGAGACCCACAACCACCCCACCGAGATCGAGCCCTTCGGCGGCGCGGCCACCTGCATCGGCGGCTGCATCCGGGACCCCCTGTCTGGGCGGGTATATGTCCATCAGGCCATGCGCTTTACCGGGGCGGGCGACCCCCGTGTCCCCTTCGACCAGACCCTGGAGGGCAAGCTGCCCCAGCGCAAGCTGTGCCAGACGGCGGCGGCGGGCTACTCCTCCTACGGCAACCAGATCGGCCTGGCCACCGGCCACGTGGCCGAGGTGTACCACGAGGGCTACATCGCCAAGCGGCTGGAGTGCGGCGCTGTTGTCGGCGCAGCCCCGGCGGAGAACGTCCGCCGGGAGCGGCCCGCCCCTGGGGATGTGGTGATTTTGCTGGGCGGCCGCACCGGCCGGGACGGCATCGGCGGAGCCACCGGCTCCTCCAAGAGCCACAACAAGAAGTCACTGACCACCATGGCCTCCGAGGTGCAGAAGGGCAATGCCCCCGAGGAGCGGAAGATTCAGCGGCTGTTTAGGGACGGAGAGGTCACCCGGCTCATCAAGCGGTGCAATGACTTCGGCGCCGGCGGCGTGTCGGTGGCCATCGGCGAGCTGGCCGACGGGCTGGAGATCGACCTGGACGCGGTGCGCAAGAAGTACGACGGCCTGGACGGCACCGAGCTGGCCATCTCCGAGAGCCAGGAGCGGATGGCGGTTGTGGTGGCTTCCGAGGACGAGGCTCAGTTCATCGCCGCCGCCGAGAAGGAAAATCTGGAGGCCTACCGGGTGGCTACCGTCACCGAGAGCCCCCGGATGGTCATGCGCTGGAAGGGCCAGAAGATCGCCAACCTGTCCCGGGCCTTCCTCAACACCAATGGTGCGGTGAAGCACGCCAGAGCTCATGTAGGGGGCGCCGCCCTCGGCGCCCCGCATACCTGCCCCGAGCCCAACGGGCCGGCGAGGGCGCCGGCCCTTACATTGCGGGAAGTGGCTGCCAGCCTGAAATGCGCCTCCCGCCGGGGACTGGTGGAGCGGTTCGACGGCTCCATCGGGGCAGGGTCTGTCCTGATGCCCTTCGGCGGCAAGTACCAGGCCACCCCCGCTCAGGCCATGGCAGCACTGCTACCGGTTCTGCCGGGGCAGGAGACCGACCAGGCCAGCGTCATGGCCTGGGGCTGTGACCCGGACGGGCTGTCTGCCAACCCCTACCAGGGGGCCTACGAGGCGGTGACCGTCTCCATTGCCAAGCTGGTGGCCGCAGGCGCGGACTATAAAAAGGTTTACCTCACTTTGCAGGAGTTCTTTGAGAAGCTCCGGGACGAGCCCGTCCGCTGGGGCAAACCCTTCCAGGCTCTTCTGGGGGCGCTGGACGCCCAGCTGGACTACGGGGCCGCCGCCATCGGCGGCAAGGACTCCATGTCCGGCTCCTTCCTGGATAAGGACGTGCCCCCCACCCTGATTTCCTTTGCCATTGCCCCCGTCAAGGCCGGGGAAGTGATTACCCCCGAGTTCAAGGAGGCGGGGCACCCGGTATACTGCTTTGCCCCTGACGAAGACAGCGCCGGGGCCATGAAGGAAGCTTGGGGGCAGTTCCATGATCTGTGTCAGGCGGGCAAGGTAAAAGCCGCCTGGACGGTGGAGAACAGTTTGGCTGAGGCTGTCATGAAGATGTCCTTCGGCAACCGCGTTGGCTTCCAGGCCGGTGTGGACAACACCGCTTGGTATCTGCCCAAACCCGGCTTTATCGTGGCCGAGCTGGCCGAGGAGATAAACCTGTCCCACGCCCATCGCATCGGCGAAACCACCAAGCCCCCCTTCATCGCCCTGCCCGGCGAGGCTGTGCCGGTTGACGAGCTGTTGAAGCTCAACGAGGGCGTGCTGGAGGAGGTCTACCCCACCAGGGCGGGAACCTCTGAGGAAGTACAGTCCATTTCCTGGGAGGGCCGCTCCCCCGCTGTGTGTAAGCACAAAGTCGCCCACCCCAAGGCGGTCATCCCCGTCTTCCCCGGCACCAACTGCGAGTACGACACGGCCAAAGCCTGCATCCGGGCGGGCATCGACCCGGAGATTGTGGTTGTCCGCAACCTGACCAACGACTTCCTGGCCCAGTCCGCCCAGGCCCTGGAGCAGGCCATCCGGGAAGCTCAGATGGTGGTCCTCCCCGGCGGCTTCTCCGGCGGCGACGAGCCAGAGGGCTCCGGCAAGTTCATCGCCTCCTTCCTCCGCAATCCCGCCCTCAGCGACGCCATTATGGACCTGCTGAAAAACCGGGACGGCCTGATGCTGGGCATCTGCAACGGCTTCCAGGCCCTGGTGAAACTGGGACTGGTCCCCTTCGGTGAGATCAGGCCCATGGACGGCGCCTGTCCCACCCTGACCTACAACCTGATTGGCCGCCACCAGAGCCGGTATGTCACCACACGGGTGGCCAGCGTGAACTCCCCCTGGATGCTCAAGTGCCAGGTGGGTGAGGAGCACACCATCCCCATCTCCCACGGCGAGGGCCGGTTTGTGGCCCCGGCAGAGGTTACTGCTGAACTGATTGCCAAAGGACAGGTGGGCACCCAGTATGTGGACCTGGATGGCCGGCCCACCATGGACATCCTGGCCAACCCCAACGGCTCCATGGAGGCCATCGAGGGCATCTTCTCCCCCGACGGCCGGGTCTTCGGCAAGATGGGCCACCTGGAACGCCGCGGCCCCTTCGTGGGAGTCAACATCCCCGGGAACAAGCATATGCCCCTCTTTGAGAGCGGCGCGGAGTACTTCAAGTAGGAGCATATCTATGGATTTTTATCTGATTCTCGGCTTGGTTTTTGGCATTTTGGGCATCGTTTTGATGATCGCCTTGGTCATTGGCTGCGGCGCGTTCATCATCTGGTTTATCCGCTCCTGGGACAAGGCGAAAAAACAGCGTCAGGTCAACGCGGAAACACAAAGGCGGCAGCACAACGGGCAGTCCGTTCTGGAGTGGGACGGCCCCAGGGCCATCGGGAACCCGGATCCGGAGTTCGGCCCTCTGGTGGAGGAGTTCCCCCGAAAGGGAGGCGGTAGTGCCCGCTTCTATGAGCGGGGCCTGGTGCTGTACCAAAAACGGGTCCCTTACGGCAGCCTGAGCGATATTTTCTTTGATCCCGGCGAAGCGGAGCAGGGCAAGGACTTGAAGGAGGCCATCCAGAACTCCGCTGTGCTGTGGCTTTACCGGAAAGGTCTGCACAGAACCCTGGCGATCCGGGATTTCCAATACGGCTTCGACCACTCGTCCTGTGAGAAGATTCGGGACGGCCTGGGTTTTCGAAACGACTGACAGCCTGCGGTCCCAGGATTAGCTGCATATCCCCTCCGGGCCTGACCTCGGAGGCTCGGAGGGGAAAAGAAAAAGGAAAAATTTTAAAAAAACTGTTGACAATCACGGGTAAATCCGCTATACTATCCCTTGCCCTGTTTGAGGGGCATGAAACGGCGGCATAGCTCAGTTGGCTAGAGCACTCGGTTCATACCCGGGGTGTCACTGGTTCAAATCCAGTTGCCGCTACCATAAATCAGATACGGACAAGCGTCCGTTTCCATATAAAACGGCCCGGTGGTCAAGCGGTTAAGACTCCGCCCTTTCACGGCGGCAACACGG
>ERZ779633.417-NODE-417-length-11574-cov-7.181526_pt1 | contig 11574 bp, 10 predicted proteins | sample MGYA00514195_ERZ779633 | MGnify/ENA primary metagenome ERZ779633 (study PRJEB29562, sample SAMEA4376707) | mouse gut metagenome | isolation source: Cecum | study: EMG produced TPA metagenomics assembly of the A DSS colitis mouse model was used to assess the...
AAAGACCAAAAATTATAAACTGGCGATAGCAATTTTCACTGTTTGCTGTCGCTTAAATTCATCTTTAACATCATTTCTCTTGCCTGTTCTCTTTGTTCTTTGCTTATCCTTCTTGGCTTACGGTAATTAACGTATGATTTCGGAAAGGAATAGGTCTTAGATATTTTGTCCTGCCCTGTCAGCTTGTATATGTCGGGAAATTCATCAACAAGTGTGTCAAGTTTCCGCATAACTGTTTTATCCCTTGTGTAGACGGTGGCAGTCTGTTCTCCTGCATTGTAATTAACAATCGTTTCCTGCTCGTATCGTGAAAGTTTCATAGTGCCATATCCCCCTTTCCTTTGCTGTGGGTTCTGTGCTGTTTTCCCTCGGCAACTGTCGGCTGTTTTGCCTGTTCCTTTGCTTTGGCTAACCTTGTCTTTATGGAATGGTCACGCTCGGTCAGTTTCCGTCTTTTGGTGGTGGCGGTCAGTTCCGCACACGTTTTTTCTGACAGGGCATTTAATTTCTTCAAAGTATCGCTTACTATCTGCTTTGTGTCACTGTCCTTTATCTGCGGAAGAATAGCGGAAAGACTGGCGCACGTTTCCGCTTTGCTCCGCTCCCCAAACTGATAGATTAGATTAATTTCATCATCGTTAAAAGGTATCTGTATATTTGCACCCTCACATAAACGCTCCACGCCCACGCACTTAGGGAGATTTCTTGTCAGTTCGTAATTATCCCTCGCTGTGATTGTTCCATGACTGTCGGTCTGCCTTACCTCAACTTCGCACTGGCTTTTCTGCTCCAACACAAGCCACTGGTATTTATCGCTTTCTTTGGTAAATACAGTCTGATGCGCATTGGAGTGTGTCTTGCTACGGATATATTTGTCGGCGGTACTGTAATAGTCCAAAATCTGTTGTTCCTGCTTTTTATTCATGGTCTTTGCCCTCCTGTGATATGGATTGATATGATTGATTAGTTTCGGTGTTTATATATGATTTTTTCTCGTTACTTGTTGGGAGTTTGAATTGCGGAATATCATTGACGGGTATTTCTACACTTGGGGGAATAGTGGTTCACTTCATACGGTAATTACCGCATGAAAAAAGACTATAACCGTCACTGTCATAGCCTTTTAAGGATTGAGGAAGTCCCTTTCTTATTTGTATTTGTTTTGTCACCCCTCCGCACTATCCTACATCCATCGCTCCCATAATTGAAATATCAATCTCCGACGCATCCACCAGCAGGGAGGGGTCTGCCCTCTGCCCCTCATCTGTAGCGGGTATCGTGCCGTCAATCTGCCCTTTGACGCTTTCCGCCCGCAGCATCACTGCCTGATACAGCATCTTTGCGGCCGCCTCATATGCCTCGTAAGAGTAGAGGGCAGTCGGGTCGGTCTCCACCAGCTTGCTGATCCGGTTACGGATACGGGTATAGACAGTCTCAAACCTTCCATCCAGAACATACGCCTGCGACAACTCTCTCAAGTATTCGTGATAGCGGGCAAGATACTCCTCATTTTCCAGCAGCGCATCAAAAAATGCCGTCCCCTCAAAAGGCGTGTCAACTGCATCGTTAATCACCCCGTCCGCGCCGCTTTCACGTCCCTGATTCATTCCTCCAAAGGAGAGGTTGTAGTCCCACGGGAGAACGTTGAGCATTCCGTTATATTCATACAGATAATAATTGTGCGCCATATTGCCGGAAAGACTGTCCATATTGACAGAAAAAGCGTGCACCGCCATATATTTTAAAATATTGTCCACATCCAGGTATTTTTCAAGCTCCATTCCCTCGCTAATCTGTTTGAGTGCCGTGACCACTCTGCTGTGGTCTGCCTTCCCGGTATCCGTTATTTCTCCTTCCCAGATATCGCTGTAGGAGTCAATGTCGTCGTCTGTGTAGTTCAAATTCGCGCCGTTTTCCCCTCCCATGGATGGACCGCCGCCCGGCAGCTCCCTCATATCCGGCGGTTTCATTCCTTCAACGTCCGCGAAGTCAAATTCTCCGCCATCCGCGAAGTCCGGCATTTCCCCGTCTGAAGACGCGCCAGTCTCAGACTCCTGTACTTTTCCGGCTTCCGCAATATCCTGTGCTCCGTTTTCATCTTTCCTCTGCGGCCACCCCTTTCCGTCGGCATCACCCTTCCCGCCGGGCCGGGGCGACTCTCCGCCGTGTCCTCCGTTCCCGTTCCCGCCTCCCATATTCATGCCGTCGGGTTTATAAAGCGCCCCTTCCTCGGTTCCGTAATTGCGGAGAAGAAAGCTCTCCTCCACCGCCTCCAACGCCAGATACACACCCCAATATTCCCCGTTGACCGATATTTCGGCATAGTTATATAAAGACGCATCCGCTCCCAGATACTGGTACATATCATAAATGACGGCCTCTTTCATGTTGGTGGGATCCGCATAGTTATTGTTCAAAATCAGCTTGTCAAGCCCGAAGCATGTCTGCCCGTCTACATAGTGATCAAATTCCAGTTTCAGGCTGTATCTGTCAGATTCCGGATTTTGGGCAATCGACGACAGACTTGTATTGCCCTTCGGGCGGATGCCGACGTTATAGATTTTCCGGTCGTTGACGAGAACATCACAGGGATAATACTCCTCCGCCATAGCGTTCTCCAGCATTTCCTCCCATTTTTCCTCCGTCATCTGAATATCAATCTGTATCACCTGATCCGTATCGAACAGAGCCGACTCATATGCCATCGGCTCCCTGACACCGCCCAGCGTCTCCACCGCTTCCTTTGAAAAAGCCATCATCCAGAAGCAGAACATAACAGCGGCAGCCATCATTACACCGATGATCTTCGTGATATACTTATATGAAATCATGACATATACTCCCCGTTATAACTTACCAATGTCACATTTTCCACGCCCTCTATGTCATGAATGCCGTTGACAAAGGAAGTTGCCGCATCCTTCAGGCGCACCTCCGCCGTCAGTTCTATGCCCCCAGCGCTCACCGTCTTGGATTTCACCAAAAACCGTCTCAGCGCTGTCTGCGCCATCTCCACCGCCGCGTCTTCCGCCTTTTCATCTGCACAGTTCATAATCAGAATATAAGGATTGTCATGCGTTTTCCGATTGGCAAAGAGAATCAAAATCAGCCCGATTATCGCAGAACCGATCACCGCCAGCGGAATCATGCCCGCGCCGATTACGATGCCTGCCGCAATCGACCAGAACAGATACACAATCTCAATCGGCTCCTTGATCGCCGCCCGAAAGCGAACAATGGAAAGCGCGCCCACCATACCGAGGGAGAGCACCACATTGGACGTCACCGCCATAATCACCAGCGTTGTCACCAAAGAAAGTCCCACCAGCGTCAGCGCAAATCCGCCAGAATACATTACCCCGTTAAACGTCTTCTTGTACACCACGAAAATAAACAGGCCGATCACAAGGGCAAACAGCATCCCAATCAGTGTGTCAACCGCCGAAAACTGCGTTACATTTTCCAGAAAGCTTGCTTTAAAAATATCATGGAAAGTCATTTATTTTCTCCTCCTTTTAGCCAAATCTGCGGCACGCCCCATACTTTGAAAATGCCGTCTGCCGCAAAGTATTTGTCTGAATGAAACTGCGGATAATTTCCGGCAGAAACGCGTCATATTTTACTTCCAGTATCATATCCTGCGGCTGCTCGGCTGTGTCAATATCTATGACCTGATCCTCCAAAAATTCCCTGTGATACAATGTCGTTCGTATGTGGGAATCAAAGGTAACCCGCACATTTCCCGCCTGATAAATATAAGGCTCACGCACATAAGATACAAGCACCCGCGGGCATAACATCTGGTAACGCATTTTCGCGTACAGCTCCTGCATAAGCGGCTGAGGATGCTCTCTCATAAAAGCGGTGTCACCCGACAGAATCCTGCGGCATTCCTCCTCCGTGATCGTTGCGTCCACCTTCATGCACAGCGCATTATCTTTGATCTTTTTTTCCAGTGTGATAAAGGAAAAATCATCGTTATAATATCGGATTCTGAACTTCTCCCTCCGGGAAACGCCGTCTATTTTCTCCCGCAGAGCCTTATCCATATAATTGTCGAAATAAATGCTCCTTATCAGATATCTGCCGTCCACATCCGTATGTACATCACTTCGCATGACTGTCCGCAAGCGGTTTCTCAGTTCTATATACTGCGCACAACCGATCCGGTATTTCAGTTCATGCCGAAATTTTTCTGTCTGATTCAATCGATTTTCTCCTTTCCATGCCTTATCAAATCAACTCGGAGAATGCCCGTATTTTGGGCATTCTCCTGAGTGAAACATAAAGCTTCTTAGCGAAGCAGCCTCTGCTGCTGAGCTTTAGAAGTTCTTTTCACTCTAAGTATGGATTAAAGTATAGGGGACATTCCTGAAATGTACTTAAAATCAGATGTGATTTTTTGATGAACAATTGACAAAACGGTTTCGCAATTCCTATTTCTTAAATTACCACCCTGAAACAAATCTCTTTCCCGTCCGCACTCTGCACCGTCGCCTTCCCGCCGTGCGTCTCCGCGATCGCCCGCACCATGGACAAGCCGATTCCCGTGCCGCCGGTCTTGGCAGACCGGGATTCATCCAAACGGTAAAAGCGGTCAAACAATCTATCTAAATCCGAGATATCCGGCAGCTCGCAAGTATTAGACACCTCCACGCAGACTTTGCCCCGCCTGCGGTTAAGCTGCATCTGAATTTCTCCGCCATCGTCGGAATATCTGACCGCGTTGTCCAGCAGAATGGAGATCATCCGCTGGATGGCATTTCTGTCGCCGTATAAGGTCAGTCCTTCCTCTATGCGCTGGCTATAGTTTTTCCCTTGCGCTTTCGCAAGAACCGCAAAAGGCTCCGCCGCTTCCCACGCCGCCTCGCTCACGGAAAATCTGCTTTTCTCGGGAAAGGGCATCTCCTCATCCAGCCTTGACAGCGCTACCATATCCCCCACAAGCTTTGTCAGACGGGCGGCCTGCCTACGGATATTTTCAATCCATTCGTCGCCCTCATGCTCCATCGCCGCGATATCCGCGCTTGTCGAAATGGATGTAATCGGCGTCTTGAGCTCATGCCCCGCATCCGTGATAAATCGTTTCTGCCGCTCTATATTATTCATATAAGGTCTGACCGCACGCCCGGAAAAGAGAAGGATTAAAAAGAATACCATCAAAAGGCTGCATACGCCTGTCGCCAGTGATACAAAAAGCAGGGAACGCATGGACTGCAGCTGAATCGCTGCATTCAAAAAGAGAACAGAAACTCCCTTCTCACTCCTGCTCACCAGATACCGATAATCCTTATAATATCCCCTTTCCCTGCCCTTCAAAAGAACAGCCTGCGCGTATGCTTTTGCCGTCTCCTCATCCACAGAGGAAATATAATCCCTTAAAACCTCCTTTACCCTGCCGTCCGCATCACAGTGAACCGTAAAAAAGCGGGTCATAAACGCCGCTTCCGGATCTCTCCCTCTCTTTTCCCTGACAGGCGGCGGAGGCGCTTCGGGTTCGGATCGGTTCTTCTGTTCATGCGTCAAAAGCTCCGTCGCCAGTTGATCCTGCATGGTGGTTGTCCTGTAATAATTTGCCGCGTTGATTCCGACAAGAATTAACAGCATCACCGTGCCAAACGCTGCCATCGCTGCCAGAATAAACCGTCTCTGTATCTTTTTCAGCATCTGTTCTCCTCAAAATCGATCGCCATCCGGACATTCGCCAACTGTCTGCTCCACGAAAGCAGATCGTGCAACACCCAATCCGATCATGTCTCGCGGGAGTCAAGAAAATACCCTGCGCCGCGGGCCGTCCGAATCTCAATATCCGCGTTAAGCTCCTTTAATTTTTTTCGAAGGAATCCCACATAAGTCCAGACTACGCTTATATCCGACTCCGAATCCTGACCCCAGATCTTATCCATCAAATGCGCCGTGGAAAACACAAAACGGGGATTGCGCATAAAAAGCTCTATCAGTTGAAACTCCTTATTGTTCAGACGCACCGCCCTGCTTTCGCATATCAGCTCATAACGGTTACAGTCAAGCTGCACATTTCCGAACGCCAACCGCTGTTCCGCATATCCCGCGTTCCGCCTGGAAAGGGCCTTCACCCTGGCGATAAACTCCGGACTGGCAAAGGGCTTCGGCAGATAATCGTCAGCCCCCGCCTCCAAGCCTGCCACCCGATCCTCAATCTCTGCCTTTGCCGTCAGCATCAGCACAGGAACCCCGGAGCCCGCCTCCCGAATCTTTCTCAAAACATCCAGCCCGTTTACCTTCGGCATCATAATATCCAGCACCACGACATCGTAATCGCGGCCCTGAAAATAGGTCAGAGCCTCCGCGCCATCGTGAACCACATCCACGGTAAACTTATTCCTTTCCAATAAAAATTTAAGTCCCTTCGCCAGTTCTGTTTCATCCTCAGCTATTAAAATGCGCATGTCAATACCCTCTGCTTTTCTCCCCTTTCCCCATTAGAAGCAATATAAGTATAGATATTTTATCATATTTTACGGAACTTTCACAACGCCACCTTAACATATTGTTTTTACACCGCAGTTATTATATGATATGTTCATAAATCAGTTCAATCTTTGCAATGGAGCGTGCACAAATGACCCGGGAAATTTTACTTTTAGAGGACGACGACAGCCTCAACCACTCTGTCAGTCTGAAATTGAAAAAGGAGGGCTACACCGTCCGCAGCGCCTTCACGGTGAAAGAAGCTTTTCTGCTTTTTCGGCAGTTTTCTCCCTCTCTGATTATTTGCGACATTACCCTGCCCGACGGAAACGGTCTGGACTTCTGTGCCCGTATAAGGCAGGAGAGCGACGTACTTTTCCTGTTTCTGACCGCCCTCGACACGGAGGAAGATATGATGGCCGGTTATCGGCAGGGCGCGGACGATTATATCACCAAACCTTTCTCTCTGGCGGCGCTGGTCTCCAAGGTCGGCGCACTCTTAAAACGGTTTCCTGCCGAACAGCCGAAAACCATTGTATCCGGAAATATCACACTCTACCCGGAAGAAAGGCGGGCTGCAAAGAACGGTGAAAATCTGGTTCTCACCGCCAGAGAATATTCCCTGCTTGCCTTCTTTATGGAAAATCCCATGAAAGTTCTGTCACGCGGGCAGCTCTTGGAATCCATCTGGGACATCGAGGGCAATTTTGTCGATGAGAATACCCTCTCCGTCAATATCAGAAGACTACGGGAAAAAATAGAGGACAATCCTTCCGCCCCCGCTATCTTAAAAAATATCCGGGGACTGGGCTATATCTGGGAAAGGAAATGTGAAAAACGATGACAACGACTTTGAAAACATCCGGGTTTGCATGGAAAACCTGCGCGCTTATTTCTGGCATTTCCGTGCTTTTTGTCTGCATATACGGCTTCTGGGGATTTTCCCTTCTGAACGCGCAGTATACATTGGCACAGAAACAACACGGGAATATCGCGGGCGCGATTCTCTCCAAATATCCCGAGGCGGAACAGACACTGATCGCAGCCATGCAAGACACAGATTACGACTATCTTGACAAGGGATTTTCCATCCTTACCAAATACGGTTATCGGGAAAATATGCTGATGACCGATGACCCTTACTATCATTCCGCTCTCCTGCCCTTCTTTCCCCTTCTGGCTGTCGTCCTCCTCATTGATCTTCTCCTCATCGCGCTCTGTTTCTTTTTCTTTTATAAAAGCCGGAGACAACAGGAATGGCGTCTGCATGAAATACTGGAATCCTATCTTGCAGACAACTATTCACCCCTTGTAGACCAGAAAAATCGGAAGCCTGTTTTTAGCGAGTCCTTCACCGACACCCTCCTCAAACTTGGGCATAAACTGAAGGCAAAAACGCGGGCGCTGGACAAAGAGCGTGACCACACAAAAACGCTTGTCACCGATATCTCCCATCAGTTGAAAACACCTGTCAGCGCTTTGAAGAGCTGTTTTACTATGTGTATGGAAGCCGATTCCGAGACGGAACGCGCCGATTTCTTAGAAAGGTGCTCCGGACAGTTATCACATCTGGAAAATTTGATAACTGAATTAGTCAATATCTCCCGCCTAGAAACCGATATGGTTACACTGAAGCAGGAGCACGTTCTTTTGTCCGACCTGCTCGCCGACGCTGTGAATATGGTATATGAAAAAACGCTGCCTAAAAATATCACCGTAGAGCTGCTCGAGCCCGACGGAGAAACCGGTTCCCGCATCCCACTGTTTTTGGACAGACGCTGGACTGCCGAGGCGGTAGCAAACCTTCTGGACAATGCGGTCAAATATTCCCCGGCAGACAGCACGGTAACCCTGCGGCTCCACCGGTTTTACAGCTATATCCGTCTGGAAATTGAGGACGAGGGCATCGGTGTCTCCCCGGTGGATGCCAACCGGATCTTTCAGCGTTTCTACCGGGGCAGCCACCCGGTCGTCAAACAGACCGAAGGCTCCGGCGTTGGGCTTTATCTGGCCAGACGCATTTTGGAAGCGCAGGGCGGCACCATAAGCGTGAAACCGGCAGCGGAAAAAGGAAGCATTTTCACCTTGCATCTCCCCCTGCCGGAATATATGTAATGGAAACCGGCAGGCCGATTTCATAAGTTTTCTATTTTTTGCATTTTGTAAGTCTCATGTAAGGTTACTGCCGTAATCTATATTTATAAACAAAGAGAAAGGCAGGATCGTATATGAAAAAGCACATGGACATTATCTTAAAAACTGAGGACTTATGCAAATATTACGGCACAGGCGACAATCAGGTCAAAGCCGTTGATCACGTCAATCTGGAAATCCGGCAGGGCGAGTTTGTCTCCATCGTCGGCAAATCGGGCAGCGGCAAGTCCACGCTGCTTCACATGCTGGGCGGGCTGGACAATCCCACCTCCGGCAAGGTCTTTATCGACGGGGAAAACATCGCCTCCTTCAAGGAAGAAAAGCTCTCAAAAATCCGCCGCCGCAAAATCGGCTTTATTTTTCAGGCTTACAATCTCATCCCATCCCTCAACGTATGGGAGAACATCGTCCTTCCCCTCGGACTGGACGGCAAACCCATAGACGAATCGTTTATAAACGATATTATAAAGACGCTTGGGCTTTCGGACAGAGTAAACCATCTCCCCAACACCCTGTCTGGCGGTCAGCAGCAGAGATGCGCCATCGCCAGAGCCATTGCGGCAAAGCCTTCCATCATACTCGCCGACGAGCCCACCGGCAATCTGGACACCCGTACCGGCGATGAGACGATGGCTCTCTTAAAGGCATCCGCCACGAAATACGGACAGACCCTCGTGGTCATCACCCACAATGAGGAAGTTGCACAGATGGCGGAGCGCACGATCATTCTGGCGGACGGACGCATCCTCTCCTCCGGGGAAAGCGAGGTGGATTCCGATGAAGAGAACTAATACGGTAAGGAGCCTTGCACTGAGTAAGCTGCGCTACAATAAAAGCCGCACCATGCTCACTGGCATTGCCATCATGCTCACCACCATGCTGCTCATGGCAATCGGCACGGTCGGCACCGGCGCACTGGATATGAACCGGCAGATATACGCTCAGGCGGACTATCATGCCCGCTTTGGCGGCTTAACGCCCGATCAGGTAAATGTCCTGTCAAATCATATTCAGGTGGAAGCGCTATCCACCACGGAAGGCTTTGCGGATATTGAAAATGGAAAGATGAACGGCGCCCTTTCCTATCAGGAGACCCTGAAGGATGAACAGTCCGCAGACGGCGGCGCCTCCTTGCACTCTGTGACGCTTGCCTCCGGGCATTATCCCGAAGCGGAAAACGAAATCTGCTCCTCCCCCGCCTTTTTCCGCCGTGTCGGCGCAGAGCCTGTCATCGGCGGCAAGGTAACGCTCTCTTTTCGTGTAGGCGGCAAAGGGGAAATTGTGACCAAAGAATTTACCATCAGCGGCTTGGAACCGGACGTGGAAATCTCCGATAAAATCGACGACAGCCGCCTGATGTGGACCGGCCGCATCTCCAAAGCCCTGTTAGACAGCTACAAGGCGGACGGGCTTTACGAATCCGAGCCGTATGCCACCCTTCGCGTCTACGGGGAGGAAGCGCTGACCTTTGATGAAATGACAGACCGAATCAACGCTGTCGCTGCGGATATCGGACTGGACGAGGGACAGGTAAATATAAACAAAGAGTATCTTTTCACCGCGACTGACCCGGGTACGGAAACCATGGCGATCATGGCAGTCATCGGTCTGATCGTGATCTTCTTTTCCGCTCTGGTGATCTACAGTATCTATTATGTGGGCGTGATCACTGACGTGCAGGAGATCGGCAAATTAAAGGCACTGGGCGCGTCGGGACGCCAGATCGCCAGATTATTTTACTGGCAGGGCGCCATCATTTCCGCCTTTGCGGTTCCCGTGGGGCTGTTACTTGGATTCCTGCTGCCTTACCTGCTGTTTCCGCTGGCTTTGTGGGCATACAGCAGCGGTTCCGCCATCAGTTCCTATTCCCGCGACGCGGCGGAGGCAGTTATCGGGCAAATACACATGTTTTCTCTGCCTGTGCTGCTCACTGCAGCGGTGGCATCGCTGATTACTGTGGCTATTTCCCTGCGTAAGCCCATACGGATGGCGAAAAAGGTTTCCCCGGTGGAAGCAATCCGCTATCAGGAAAACACAAGCGACCGCAAGAGCCGCAAGGGACACACCGAGGTGAAGGTGGCCACGCTGACCCTTGCCAACCTGACGCGCAACAGAAGACGTACCGCCGTCACCATCCTCACCATGGGCTTAAGCTGTGTGCTCTTTATATGTGTATCCGCCGTACTATGCAGCGTCAGCGCCGAAGACTTGGCGAGAAGGAACATCCCCAAGGGCGATTTCCGCATTGCTCTGGACTATGCCCTCTATAATGATAAGGAGTATCCCGAAAACAATCTGGAAAATCTGGTACAGCAGGAATACTTTAGCGAGACATTTCTTTCCAGACTGTCCTCCATAGAGGGCGTGGAATCCGTGGAGCGTGCGCCCGGTAAGATCATTTCCTCCACCGATATGGAGTCGCCCATGTACGAGGACTACGAGAATCACCTGCCGCTCTCCTACTTTACCAGAGACGATGTGGCGGAACTAAACGCCTATCTGGTACAGGGCAGCATCGACTACGACCGCATGACGGCCAACAATGAGATCGTCTGCACCCATGCTTACTCCTTTAACCAGTACGGTCTTTCCATAGGCGATGTCCTCCCGATCACCCTCCACGACGGCAGCCGGGAAATTCCCCTGACGGTAACACTGGGTGCCCTGACAGAGCCGGACGCTAACTATACCTACCTGATTATGACAGAAGATACATGGAACAGTCTGGGACTGACCTGCGATCCCACCACATCCATCTACCTGCATGTGGACGACGCGCACTATGACAGCGTAAAGGAAGCGCTCACGGAAATTGTAGCGGAAAATGAACATTTTACACTCTATGCCATGGATGTAGAACTGGCGATCGGACACTCTTCCATAGATCTGATGAAGAATCCGCTCTATCTGCTTCTGATCCTGATCGCTGTGATCGGTTTTATCAATCTTATCAACACGATGATCACCAGT
>ERZ779633.418-NODE-418-length-11569-cov-5.757165_pt1 | contig 11569 bp, 8 predicted proteins | sample MGYA00514195_ERZ779633 | MGnify/ENA primary metagenome ERZ779633 (study PRJEB29562, sample SAMEA4376707) | mouse gut metagenome | isolation source: Cecum | study: EMG produced TPA metagenomics assembly of the A DSS colitis mouse model was used to assess the...
TAACCGATTTCCCTCCGCTTTTCATCTGAAAAAGCGCGTCCTCGATCCGCACCGGCTGTTCGATGGTAAGAAAGCCTTTCCCTTTCCGGCGTTCCCTGTGCTTTTCCACCTTCCTTGTTCCCTCCTCGTCATAGACCCGCATTGCCGCCAGATAATATTTTGTTGTCTGCGATTTTCCGGCAAGCGTGCAGAGCAGCTCCTCCGCATAGGCGGACTTTCCGCTCCCGCTTCCCCCAAGGACGAGAACCATCATAACAGCCTCCCGCCGAATTTCTTCGGCGTATTCTTTCACATAACTTCCATACATAAGCCAACTTTCAGGTTTTCAGCTAAGGACTTACTTGCCATATCTTTCATAGGGTTTTACCGCAATTTCGGAAAAGGAAGTCTTTCCCTGATAAACGGACAGCGCCAGGTCGAGAAGCGACAGCATCATCACCGCCCCCGTCCCCTCGCCCAGCGCCATCCCGGCATCTATCACAGGCTGTAAGCCAAGCGCATCAGTCAGCTTTTCCACGGCAGGCTCCTTTCCTCTATGGGATGCGATCAGATATGCCGCCGTGCCCGAAAGGAGCTTTTCCGCCAGCAGAGCCGCCGTCATGCTGATCACCCCGTCCAGCACAATCGGTATGTGGAACAGGGCACCGCCCATACATACGCCGGCAAGCCCGGCGATATCCAGCCCGCCCACCGTGTGGAGGATACGCAGAGGCTCCGCCCCATAAAGCCCGTATTTTTTGATTGCCTCCGCAATCACCTTCTTTTTGTGCAGCAGCCTTTCATCATCGAGACCAGCCCCTCGTCCCGTCATCTCCCCGGCATCACAGGACAGCAGAGCCGCCGCCACCGCGCTGCTGGTGGTCGTATTTCCAATACCCATTTCCCCCGTAGCAAGAATCCGGTAACCTTTTTGCTTACATTCGGACACCATGCCGATGCCTGTCCCTATCGCCCGGACAGCCTCGGATTCGGTCATTGCCGGTTCAATTCTGAAATTGTTGGTGCCGCAGCGGATTTTGCGGTCGAGAACACCCGGTATCCGTTCTGTTTCGCTCATCCCGATATCTGTCGAAATCGTTTCCACACCGATCAGAGCCGCCATTTTCCCCACCGAGGACGCACCCTTCGCCATCTGCCTTACCACTGCCGTGGTCACTTCCTGCCCGGACTGGCTGATCCCTTCCGCCACAATCCCGTTGTCCGCGCACATGATAACAACGGCTTTTCTGGAAAGGTCGAGCTGATCCGTTCCCAGAATTGCGCCGATCTGTGCCGTCAATGTCTCGAACCGCCCCAGCCCGTCGAGCGGCTTGGCGATGGCGTCCCAATTTTTCAATACTCTTTCATATATCTTCTGGTCCGGCGCGGACACAGACAGTTTTTTTAGAGATTCTTTTGTCGTATCCTCCCATATCTGGTTTCCTGTGATTTTCTCCGCGGCGACATCCAATATGTGATTTTTTGCGATTTCTGCTGTGGCGTTATCTGATGTGATCTTTTTCGTACTTTCTGCAGTACTGTCACCTGATATGCGCTTCCCTGAGTAGTCCATAAATATGCTCCCTGTCCAGATGCTCTGTTAAAATATCCGCCAGTTTATCGTACTGTTTTTCCTTGTATTCCCGGTAATCCATGCAGGCGCGATTTCCCGGAACAAGCCCTTTTTTCCGCGCCAGCTCCCCCACAAGGGCGGACACGGTCTCCCCTTTGTCAAATATCCCGTGCACATAGGTTCCATACACCTCGGGTATTTCTCCGCCCACCAAAACCTCCTCCGTCACATGCGCCACCCCGTCATCGGAATACAGGCAGCTGCGTCCCATATGAATTTCATATCCCGCATAGGCAAGTCCTGAAAGCACGGAGAACGTGCCGCTTATCCGGTTTATGGTTCCCTGTACCTGACGGCGCACCTTCTCCTTTTGCAGCTTTGTTGTAACTGGCAGAAGGCCCATGCCTTTCACGGCGCCTCCGGACTCCATACCCTCGGAATCCGTGATTTCTTCCCCCAGCATCTGGTACCCGCCGCAGATGCCGCAGACCGGTATTTTCCCCACCAATCCTTTCACCTTTTCCTCCAGACCGTTTCGCCGCATCCAGTTCAGATCGCCTGTCGTGTTTTTGCTGCCGGGCAGAAAGACCAGATCCGGGCATCCAAATTCTGCCGCAGATGTGACGTAGCGCACCGACACTTCCGGGATCTGCGCAAACACATTGAAATCCGTAAAATTGGATATCCTTGGATAGCGGATCACCACAATGTCTATTTTTCCCTGCTTCTTTTTAACAAAGCGGTCTGTGAGACTGTCCTCATCTTCCAAATCTATTTCCATGTAAGGGATGACTCCGGCAACGGGAATCCCTCCCTTTTTCTCCAGAATCTCTATGCCGGAAGTCAGCAGGGACGCGTCCCCTCTGAATTTATTGATCAACAGCCCCTTCACCCTGTCCCGCTCCTCTTCCCGGAGCAGCATCAGTGTGCCCAGAAGCTGTGCGAAGACGCCTCCTCTGTCGATATCTCCCACAAGCAGTACCGGCGCGTCCACAAGTTCCGCCAGTCCCATATTCACGATATCGTTTTCCCGCAGATTGATTTCCGCCGGGCTGCCCGCCCCCTCGATCACAATCATGTCCGCCCGTTCTTCCAGCCTGTGAAACGCCTTTACAATATCCGGGATGAGCTTACGCTTATACGCAAAATAGTCCCTCGCGCTCATATTGCCGATTACCCGCCCGTTTACAATCACCTGCGAGCCTGTGTGGTCTGTCGGCTTTAATAAAATCGGATTCATGCACACAAGGGGCTCGATACCCGCCGCCTCCGCCTGCATGACCTGCGCCCTTCCCATCTCAAGCCCCTCTTTCGTGACAAAGGAGTTTAAGGCCATATTCTGGGATTTAAAGGGCGCCACACGGTATCCGTCCCGCCGCATAATGCGGCACAGCCCTGCCACGATCAGACTCTTGCCCGCGCCGGACATGGTTCCCTGCACCATAATTACTTTCGCCATATTTGTCTCCATGGGTCAGGCAATGACCCTCCAATCAAGTTTGAAAAATGTTATATTTATATTTTCGGGATGCTTTTTCATTCCATAGAAAATAATGCCAACGCTCGATTTTTTATATCTGCCCAATCTGCCGGATATACGCCTGAAACTTCTTGTCGCCGGAAAAAATACCGTCGTCTATCCCGTAGAGTTCTCTGATAAAATCCCCCTCGAAAATTTCTTCCGGCGTGCCGTACCGCTCCACATATGCCCCTTTCAGACAAAGTATCTGATCCGAAATCATTTTGGCAAGCTCCAGTTCATGCAGAGACATGACCACCGTCAGGTTCTTTTTATCCCGCATCTCCTCCAATATCGCCAAAAATTCAAGCTTATACCTGATATCCAGATAGGAGGTGGGCTCGTCCAGCACAAGGATCTCCGGTTCCTGACAGATCGCCCTTGCCAGCATCACGCGCTGTTTCTGCCCGTCGCTGACGGTGTCAAAATCCTGTCCGGCGATATTTGCGGTACGGGTCAGTTCCAACACCTCATCCACAAGCTGCCAGTCTTCCTTCGACAGCACGCCAAAGCGTCCCGTATACGGATAACGCCCTGTTGCCGCCACATCCCGGCATGTTTTCAGCTCAGCCCGCACCTTCTGCGTAAATACCACCGACATTTTCCGCGCCAGTTCATTTCTTTTCATTTCCGATAAAACGTTTTCACCCAGACAAACGCTTCCCCCAAGTAGACGAAGCTGTCCAGCAATGCTTTTCAGAACGGTCGATTTCCCTGCGCCGTTTGGACCGATCAGCGTTAAAAATTCTCCCTGTTCCAGTGCGATTTCCACATCTTTTATAAGCGGTTTGCCATCATAGCCAACGCACATTTTCTGTGTTGTAAAGTAATATTGTTCCATATCGACAGCCATTCCTTTTGCGCGGCATATCTGTTCCATCTGATTCACAAGGAACCCTATGCTTTCTTTGTTCTGGTGCACCATTTACCAATTAGCTATATTTTTTGTCTGCGAAAAATTGTCTACGGCAGCAATGTTTTCGGTCAACGATGCCTATCAACTTTTGTATTTACATCTACTGCTTCCGTCATGGATCATTTACATGTCTGTCAGCATGTTTGCGCCCCATCATCCACAGAACCACCGGCGCGCCAAAGATGGCGGTCACAGTGCTGATGGAAAGCTCCGTCGGCGCCAGCATGGTGCGCGCAAGCAGATCGCAGAACAGACAGAACACGCTCCCGCCAAGAAAACAAGCCGGTATCATCAGAAGCGGTTCCGCCGTGCCCAGAAGCTTTTTGACCAGATGGGGCGCAGCAATGCCCACAAAGGAAACCGGACCGGCAAACGCGACAATACACGCCGACAACATACTGGAAAGGATGACGATGCCCGCCCGCAGAAGTCTGAGATTGACGCCCACGCCCGCCGCATATGTCTCTCCCATCTGGTAAGCGCCAAGGGGTTTTGCTATCCGGAATACTAAGAACACGGTCACAATGACAACTGCAGCCATGACCTTTACATTCTCCCATGTCATACCCGAGAAACTGCCCCGCGACCAGTTGTGCAGATTGACAATGTCCGCATCCTCTGCAAAAGTAACCACCAGCTCTGTGACGGCGGAGCAGATATAACCGATGATCACCCCGCAGACCACCAGCATGGACATGCCGCGCACCCTGCGCGAAAGCAGGAGCACAACCCCCATGGACAGGAGCGCGCCCGTGAAAGCGGCGGCAATCAGATCTGCCGACGTTACCCGGACCGTCCTTCCCATCAAAAAGATCATCACAAGGGCGACCGTCATCTTTGCGCCGGAAGAAATGCCGAGGACAAAAGGACCCGCAATCGGGTTATGGAAGAAGGTCTGCAGCAGATACCCGGCAAGCGCCAGGGCGCCGCCCAGAATCAGAGCCGCCATGGCCCGCGGGAACCGGATGTCCCACAGAATCCGCCGTTTGGTTTCCATATCGTCCACCCCGGCAAAGGCACGCATCATTTCCCGCACGGAAATCTCCACGCTCCCCATACAGATATTGAGGACAAAAAAGACAAAAACACCCGCACCCAGCATACAAAACGCCGCTATGTATCTGTATTTCCTGTGTTTATCCATAGCCTGACTCCAACACTATTTCAATTGGAAGAGATAGTGCATTCCCTCCGTTTTCCCCAAAAACATACCATGGATATCCTCTGTCAGATAACCGATAGAAAGCGACTGCTGGTACATATCGTTTGTCGTGCACCAGACATTTCCCTCCTTCACCGCCTTAAAATCCGCCAGCAGTTCACATTTATCCAACAGCTCCTCCATGTCTGAGACGCCGCCGTCGATGGAACTGTTGTAAATCAGAAAGTCCGCGTCCTTTGCGGCGGCATAGAACTCTTCTACCTGTATGTTCATGGTTGACCGTCTCGTTCCGGGATCCCCCAGATTCTCAAAAACATACTTTCCTCCCGCCAGTTCTATCATTTTCGGAATATAATCCGAAGACTGGCGTACCTGAATCAGACCGTTTGCCGTGACAAAAAAGAAAGCTGCCGTCTTTTCGGTCTCCACGTCCTCCGTCACCCGGTCAAAAATAGCCGCCTGCTCCGAAAAGATCCGTTCCGCTTCCTCCTCCCTGCCAAGCAGCGCCCCGTAGAATTTGATCCACTCCACCCTGCCAAGCGGATGCGGCTCATAGCTGGAATATTCAATCATCACGGGAATCCTGAACTCTTCCAGCTTTTCCACGACCTCCGGCGAATGGGATATCATCATGTTTTCTATGGCAAGCGTACATCCTCCGGAAACAATCATCTCATAATCCGGCATATTGTATTTGCCGGCGTAGAGCAGGCCGCCTCTCCTCATGGCGTCCCTCGCCTCCTCGATGTACCAGCCGTCCTCCTTCTGACCGGAAAAGGAAATACTGTCCATTCCATCCAGCGCACGGAACATATCCATCGCCGAGGACGCCACCAAATAAAGGTCTTTTACGGGACGCTTTAACACCACGGTTTCTTTCTCCAAATCCTGCGGCGTTTCCCGGTCTTCCGGCACGATCAGAAATCTTCTTCCATCCGTCGTTGTGGTGAGCAGGACATACCCGCCCTTGTAATAGTCCACCGTGAAATTTTCGGCATACTGTAATGCCATGCTGCTTTCGTGGACAAGCGCCCCGGCGGTCCCAGCCTCCGCGCCCGGCATATCCGTCGCAGCCTGTTCCCTCTTCGTTTCCAGGCCATCCGCTTCGACTTGATTCTCTGTTCCCTGTACCAAAGTTTCTTGTTTCTCACCAGATACATCCGCCGAATTGAAAGAAGTTTCCCCGCAGCCATGCAGTCCGACCATTCCCAAAAGTAACAGGATCAATAATGCTTCTTTTCTACGCATCACACTCATTTTTTCTTTCATCTGTCCCTTACTGTTTCTTCATCGTCTCCGACCGAAACGTAATCTCATATGTCACCTCGTGCGGCTTGCTCATCGCCACGGTGTCCCCGACTACCTGCATCGGCTTGTCAAAACAGAGTACGGGAATCTCAAATACGGAATCCCCCTCTTTATTTACAGGCAGATATTTTTTCCCGTCCACCAGCATATAGTCGTAATTCGGGCTATTCCACCGTGCCGTTGCGGTTGCGTTTCCCCCTGTGACATTGACGGTTACAGGGGACAGGATCTGCGCCTTTCCGCTGCCGCCCTCAAAGGCAATCTCCACGCTGTAGGAACCGTCCTCCAGGACATCCGTCTTCGCCGTCTGCGCACCGCCATCCGCCGACTCGGCGCCTGAAACGCTGACCTTATGGTCGTACCACTTTCCCTTTGTGCCGATCAGCGCCAGGTCAAACGCCGTGTCCAGAGCCGGGACAGGCACGTCAAAGCCGTAAACTTCTTCCGTCATGCCATCGCTGTAGGTAACGGTATCCTCCGTCGGTTCAAGTAATGCCGCGCCGTCTTTTTGCGCATCCGCCGCCAGCCCCGGATACAGGTTTACAATCTTTTTCGAGCCGAGGGAAATGTGTATCACCATTTCCCCGTTCTTTACAGTCAGCGTCCCTTTCCCGTCACATGCCTCATTGACGCGGAACATACTGCTGTCCGTCTTAAAGTCTGCGCTGTATACGCCATCCTGCAGATTCTGGGTCTGCCCGCCCCCTGCGCCTGCCAAATCTGCTAAAGCAGCCAAATCCAGCGCATCCCTTGTATGCTGTGCATAGATCTGCTGGATAGACGGAATGGAACCCATGCCGGTAATCTGTGCTTCCACACTCTCAAATTTGTCGGATGCCTTGAAAATGCTGCGCCAAGAATCTTCCTCCTCCCCCGCCATGTCATTGTTAGCATGGTCGCCTGCCACTACCATCAGCGGGCGCAGGATGACTTTCTGATACCCGGCTTCCGCAATGGCGTTCATTACTTCTTCACAGGCGGTTTCTTCCGGGTCGCCTTCCACTGTCCCGATGAACACGTTGTCAAAGCCAAGCCTGTCCATCTGGGTCTGCATCTGGCTGTAAGATACCTTTGCCGTATGAAAGGTGCCATGCCCTAAAAACACAAACGCCACACCGTCCGCTTTCGCCGCTTCCAGTCCTTCCGTGCCTGCATCCAGCGTGTCATAACCGGCATCTTTTAATGCTTCGCTTGTCATTTCCTTTGCGACCGCTTCCTTGTCCCCATTGATCACTGTGGCATCCGTTCCCACTTCGCCGAGCAGGGGCTCCGCAACCGTTACCGTCTCAAACTGATCCCGGTAAGCTTCCAGCGCCTCCACAATTTCGTCATACTCCGCGCCGTGCATCAGATGCGTGGGCTGTACCACCAGATTTTTGACGCCGTTTTTCACGGCGCGCTCCAGCGCCTGATCCATGTTGTCAATAAACTCATTATCCCGCGCCTGCACATGGTTGATGATAATCTGCGCCGTAAACGCCCTCCTCACCGACCAGTCGGGGTTTGCCTCCTGTATCGCATCCTCGATCCCCCTGATATCCGCCACGCGGCTGTCATTGAAGGATGTGCCGAAGCTGACTACCAGAATCTCATTTTCCCCGATCCCGTCCTGATTGCGCGGATCGTCCTTCGAGGCATCGCCGGTATCCCTGCCGAAATAATCCGGGTCGGCGTTCTCGCCCTCCACCAGCTCCTTCTGGGCATCCGTGAGCGCATCCCACGCCGCCTTTGCCTGCGCGCACTGTTCGTCGGTATTCTCTGTCCGCTCCTGCACATAGATTGCATCGATCAGCGCGGCGACGTTATCCGCTGCTTCCTGATCACTGACGGTTTCTTCCGCGACCGATTCTGCCGCTGCCCCTGCGTCTTCTGCAGACCCCTCTGTTGCCGCAGGCGCCTCCGTCTGCACAGTGCTTTCCGTGGTCGCCGGGGCTTCCCCCTGTCCGCCGCAGCCCGCAAGCATCAGGGAACAGACCATAACGCCGCCAAGTACCATTATAACTAGTTTCTTTTTCATAATTGCTGTCTCCTCTTCTCGTTTTATTCCTGCGAGCAACGAGCCAAAGCCGTGTTTCGGGCCTGCGCAACCAAGTAGGGAAGATTCTTCTTCCCCTACTCGCCGCGCGTCCCATGCGCCGCTTTAGCGGCATACTACCTCTGCATGGGGCTGCGCATAAAAAAACCTCTACCGCTGCCTGTCCGCTACGGTAAAGGTTTCCTACACAAAATAAGCCTGTAAAACGCCATCCGGCATTTTTACAAGATCAAAACGTACAACCAATTACTCGTGGCTTGAAACAAAAGTTTCCGTACAGCATACAGGCAGGTCTCCCGGCTTATAGATCTCGGTTTCACAACCATCGCCTCTGCCATCTTCCCAGTTTCCCAGTGATATAGCGGCTTCGGCTCTCTAATTACGGTGACGAGTTCGTACAGGATTTTCACCTGTTTCCCTTTTCACCAAAACCAATGCCCTGCGCATTGGTTTGACACCTGAATGCTATCTATGTAATTGTCCAAAGTATACCACATATTTTCGGGATGTCAACATCCGCAATCGAAATTCACACCCACACCAGATTGCGCACTCATTTATAATGATTCCGTACGAGCTACAACAATTCGTTGTAAATCCCAAAAATTCTGCTGTACCCGTAGGTCAAAGGCATGTCCGCCACCCTTCTTCTGATGAGAGGATTCTCCTCTACCCGGTTCGGACATGCCGCATTCCCGCACCCGACACAGAGTCCCTGACAGCGCACACTTTCATCCTGTGTCAGCTCTGAGATAAATACCACACTCTTTTTCGGAATCATACAGAAAGCCGCATTGCATGTGATCTCCCGCGTAAGGTCTTTTAACAACTCCGGCAGCATTTTAAGCGGAAGCGCCTCCTCACTGCCCGGAAAATGATACCGTGCCACATGCCTGTCCGTATGTGCCGCGATATATCTGTTATAGGCGTCGTACCCCCGCATCAACAGCTCGCCCGCCAGCGCCTCAACGATATAACTTTGCAAAAGCAGTCCCTTTTCGCTGTAGCTTTCCTGCAACAGATCCACGCCATGCCCGAGGGACATTGCCGCTTTCTCATACGTAGAACTCGACAGCGCCGACTGCGCACCCTCCTCTTCCGCACCAGAAATTTCCGCACAACTCAAATTTTCTGACAGATAGACCGCCCTCGCCCAGAATGCTTCTTTTCGCAATACAGGGAGCAATTCCTCCGCGACTTTTCTGATTTCCACAAGCTGTCCTTCGTCAAAATGAAATTTTCTGCTCACATCCCCTAAAAAAGCGGGAGTGACCACTTCCTCCAACAAAGCAGGAAAAAAACGCTCCGTCTGTACATTTTTTTGCATCATCCGCATCTCCAAAACAGCGCCGGTCGTTTCCCCTTTCGCATTAAAACTTGCTGTCAGCCACATCCACACAGGGTTTCGTCCGCGTTTATAATCCCTTGTTGTAACTTAACTGTCCCGCAACTTAATAGTGCGGGCCGCTTTCCGCCGGTTCTGATCCTTGATTGCCGCATAGTGCTTTCTGGTCGTCCCCACATCCGAGTGTCCCAGCACATCCGCCACCAGATAAATATCCTCCGTTTCCTGATACAAGGATGTGCCGAAGGTGGAGCGGAGCTTATGGGGCGTAATCTTTTTCTGGGGCACAAACTCTCTCGCATACTTTTCCACCAGATTCTCCACCGCGTGCACGCTGATTCGCTTTTTTTGTAAAGAGAAAAACAGCGCGTTTTCTTCCCCCGGAAGCGCCTGCGCGGCGATAGCAGCACGGGGGCCCTCTATGTAATCTGACAGTGCCTTATCCACCTCATCCCCAAAATAGAGCACCGCTTCGTTGCCGCCCTTGCGGATGATGCGGATGCTGTTTTCCCGGAAATTCACATCGTTTAAGTCCAGCCCGACACACTCCGAAACACGGATGCCGGTGCCCAGAAACAGAGTGACAATAGCGATATCCCGCACCTTGGTCTTGAGAAAAAAGTCCTTTTTCTTCCCTGTCAGTTCTTTCTCATAGGTTTCCAGACTGTCAAGAAAAATAGCAACTTCATCCGGCTCCAGATGGATGATCGCCTTTTCGTGAATCTTTGGCATATCCACCTGCATCGCCACATTTTTAGTAAGCAGTTCCTTTTTAAAGAAATAATCAAACATGCTGCGCAGGGATGACATTTTTCTGGCAATGCTGTTCGCCCCGTTTTTCTGTTCTCCGGTTTCTGACTCATAGTATTTCAGATATTCCTGATATTCCTCTATATCGAGCGCAGTCAGCGCATTCAAGTCATCAAACGTGATATCCCGCATACGCCTGCCCTTCAAAGCCGGGTTTTTCTCCAGCAAAAAGCGCAGAAACACCTGAAAATCATAGGCGTAGGATATCCTTGTCTTTGCGCTTGACTTCTGCTCAATCGCCCGGAAATAGTCCCGCGCGTAAGGCGGCAAGTCCTCCAGCAGTCCGCGAAGCTGCAAAACATACTCGGTTTCTCTCTTTTCATGGTAAGTACGACTTTTCCCTGCCATCTTTATCCTCATTTCCTTATTTCATCGATCCATTTACATTGTTTTGGCAAACATCTGAATTTGTCTTACCTTTGCAAGTCCGCAATCATAGAATCCTTTACGACTCTGTTTTTGTATGCTTTTCCGGCTTTTCCCAGCCGTCGATATTTCCGCTTAAAATCGCTGTAAACATGCGCTCCTTCACACCCGGCGCCTCCAGATTGATCTGTTGTACGAGATTTTTCACGGTCTCCCGCTTGGTGTGCCCGTCCGCCGGACAGGGACTCTTTACCACGGGAACCTGATTTTTACGCACAAAACCGACCACATCCGCCTCATTCATATAAACGAGAGGACGGATCACGGTTATCTGCGTGCGATCCAGATAGGTCACCGGGCGGAAGGTGTGAAATCTGCCCTCATAGATCAACGACATCATCATCGTTTCCACCACGTCGTCTTTGTGATGCGCATAAGCCACCTTGTTACAGCCAAGGGCTTTCATGGCGTCGTTGAGCGCGCCCTTTCGCATCTTCGCGCAGAGGGAACAGGGATTGGATTCCTTTCTGTCCTCGAAGATAATTTTTCCGATATC
>ERZ779633.419-NODE-419-length-11486-cov-6.167614_pt1 | contig 11486 bp, 13 predicted proteins | sample MGYA00514195_ERZ779633 | MGnify/ENA primary metagenome ERZ779633 (study PRJEB29562, sample SAMEA4376707) | mouse gut metagenome | isolation source: Cecum | study: EMG produced TPA metagenomics assembly of the A DSS colitis mouse model was used to assess the...
CTGGCGACTATTCAGCAGGCCCTCGCCGAGGACGACAACGCCGGCGACCTTTTCGGCGACGAGGAATAAACCGCGCCAGCCCAGCTAAGGAGGTGGTTATATGGCTGCGAGACCTTGGGTGCTTCCCCAGGAAGTGCGGGACTATACGGACCGGCCCAGCGTGAAAGAGCGGGCGGACGCAAAGCTCTCGGTCGATATATCGAGAGCGGAGCAATACGTCATAAGCTATACGCACAACCGGTTTGAGGACCCTGAAAAATACCCGACTATCCCGGAGCCGGTCAAAACCGCCGTTATTCTGATTGCCGAGGCTTACGCCGCGTATGCGGCTGACTTCGGCGCCGGCGCGGGTACGTTCAAGAGCGAATCGTTCGACGACTATTCCTATACGGCGGCAGACACGGCGTATATTATCGGGAATCTTGACCTCGGCCCTCTGCTCGACGATTATGTCGAGTCTGAACAGGCCAAAGTCAAAAACGCCGTTAACATGAGAATGAGAAAACTGTAAAGGAGGGCGGCTATGTCTTTTGAAACAATGCTCAATCATAAGTGCGACGTGTATCACATGCAGCGCGACGATATGTCGCCGGGATATGGCTTGCCCTCCTCTCCCTCTTTCTCATACCCCGACACACCGGATATTGTGGACCTGCAATGTCATTTCAGTGTGAAAACCGGTACGCGCGTGGTCGTTCAGAACGAGCCTCAAGCCGATTATCAGGCGCAAATCAAGCTGGTCGTGCCGCTCGGGACGGATATACGGCTAAACGATAAAGTCGTCGACAAGTCGAGCGGTTACGAATATACCGCCGACATTCCCGTTCAGGTCCGGACGCACCACTTGTTTGTGATGCTCAGCCGCAAGTCGGCGCAGGAGCCGTTATAATGGCGGCCCCCGTAGAGTTTAACCTTGAAGCGTTCAAGCCGTTCATCGCGAGGCTGAAACAGGCGGCAAGCGGCGACTTCAAGAAAGAAATAGAGCTCTTTATGGAAGGGCTCGGTACCGAGTTCCTGCGGGTAGTCGAGGACGAAATCATTCGCCGGCAGGTTATGGACACGCGGCTTTTGCTCGCGAGTTTTCACGAAGGCGGAGACGGCAACGTCTGGGAAATCGGAGACGGCGGCCTTTCGCTGGAAGTCGGTACAAACGTCGAATACGCGGCCTATGTCAACGACGGCCACTGGACCAATCCAAAAGGAGTAGACCGGCGCTTTGTACCGGGCACCTGGGAAGGCGACCGTTTCGTTTATGACCCGAGCGCAGACACCGGTATGGTGCTAAAGCAACGATGGGTAGAAGGCTCGCATTATTTCGACAGCGCCGTAAGGATATTCGAGAAAATGTTTCCCGATATTCTGGAGGCGAAACTGCAAGACTGGCTTGACCGCTATTTTGGCGAGTTTGTTTGAAAGGAGGAGCGCTATGCTGGAACAGGAAATCGCAAGCGCGATAAAGTTCATATTGGAAAGCGCCGGCGGGCCTACGCCGTACTATCACAATGTGCCGCAAGGTTTTCTTGTGCCGGCCGTATACTTCCCGCCCCCTGAAATTATCTCGGCGGGCGATACGCTTCTTACCTACTCGCTGGAATACGCCTGGTATGTCAAGTTTTTTCACAGGACCACGCAGAAGGCGCAGGCTTTGGCGTTCGCGGCGCTTACCGCGTTGCAAAGCCGAAAAAATGTCGTGCCGCTGATTGACGAGACCGGTAAAGCGACGGGGCGCGGATTCCGTATGATGGACCCGGTTCTAAAGCCTCTCGACAACGCCGCGCAGCTAACGCTTATGTGGAAAAGCCCGCGGCCGTATAACGTTAACCCGTCTCAGAAAATGATGACGTACGACCTGAACATGACCGCGAAAGAAGCCTTTGACAGCGCGGTATCTCAAATAACCGAAACGGAGGGATAACCTATGGACAAAGTTGAAAAGTCCAAAACCGCGGAGCCTAAGACGGCGACGACGCCTAAGAGCCCTCCCGCTTCCGAACAGCCGGCCGTAAAAGAGCCGGTTTTTTCTTTGGAGCGTTTAAGGCGCGACTGTTTTCAGATATTCGGCATTACGCCGAGTACATTCGACGGCGCGACCTACGGGCTCGAAGGCGAGTTTACCGTTAAAGAGCTGCGCGAGAAGATTCAAGCATGGCAAAATACGCGGGTACGTCCCGCAAGCAAAAAAGGAGGAAACTAATTATGGCCGGAGGCACTTTTGACAACCTGGCCGGCAAAGTTCGGCCCGGTACCTATATCAATTTTGAAAGCACGCGCCACGACCTTATCGGGATTAGCCAGCGCGGTATCGTGCTCATTCCGCTTATTGCGCATGACTACGGTCCCGCGAAAGAGTTTATTACTCTGACCGGCGACGCGCCCGACGTGGCAATGGCAAAGCTCGGTTACAGCGTGTACGACGACAATCCGAACATGCTGCTTATTCGCGAGGCGTTCAAAAACTCCAGCACCGTTATCGTCTATATTCCGAATCAGGGTTCGGCGGCGACTGGTGCGGCCGGAGCGCTGACCGCGACCGCAAGATACGGCGGCGCGCGCGGCAACAGTTTGAGGTTTATCGTTACGGCGAATCCCGTAAAGGGCTTTGACGTGACCGTTTTCCTTGATACCGCAATCGTATCTCAGTATGAGGGGCTCGCAACTGTTGACGAGCTTGTCGCCCAGAACGACGCATGGATTAAGTTCAGCGGCACTGGCGAGTTGGCAATCAACGCGGGTATTACTCTTTCCGGAGGCACTACCGGAGAAATGGCCGCGGGCGATATTACTGCGTTCCTTGACGCTGCGGAGTCCGTTCGCTGGAACACTCTCGCTTTTCCGCTGGACGCAACCGGCGAAGACGGCGACCCCGCTCCTGCGCTTTATGAAGCGGTCAAGAGCAAAATCAAGTATCTCCGCGAGGAGGCCGGCAAGTACCGCAAGGCGGTTGTGCCTAACTTCAAAGCGGACTACGAGGGCATTATCAATGTGACGAACAGCGTTGGGCTTAACGGCGGCGTGAAGCTGACGCCCGCTCAGGTTACGGCCTGGGTAGCCGGCGCGGACGCTGGCGCGTCCAACACAAAGAGCAACACCTACGCCAAGTACACCGGCGCGGTGGATATTATCGGGCAGAAGAACAACCTTGAAGCAATCGCCGCAATCAATAACGGCGAGTTTTTCTTCTCCTTCTCCGAGGAAGGCGATGTTGTTGTTGAGTACGACATTAACAGCCTGACCTCTTTTGAGGCGCCGAAGGATAAGACCTACCGCAAGAATCGCGTGCTCCGCGTGTTTGATACGTTTGCGGAAAGTCTTATGCTCAATTTTCCGCCTAACAAATACGACAACAGCCCTATCGGCTGGGACGTTATGGAAGGCGTCGGCCGCGCTATCCTGAAGCAGTTTGAGGACGCGGGCGCATTGAAAAATGTGGACTACGACAACGACTTTACCGTCGACCGCGGCCGCAGCTCCGGCGACGAGACCTATTTCAACGTAGGCCTTGAGGCGGTAGACAGCGCCGAAAAACTGTTCTTCACAATCAAAACGAGATAAGGAGGATAAGCGACTATGATTCAGGAGTATAACAAGAGCCCTATTTCGCTCCGCGAGGGCAAAGTCTTTATTGACGGTATCGAAGTCATGGACAGCGTGACCTGTACCATTAACTTCACGCCCGAAGTATGGACCGGCAAGCAGATTGGCGAGCAGACCAATTCCAGCCGCTGGCTCGGCTACGCTATCGCGGGCAGCATTACCCGCAGACGCTCGACGCCTTGGCTGAAAGAGATTATCAAGAAGTATATCGCCTCTCACCGCACGCCTGAGCTCAAGATTCAGGGCATTATGAACGACGAAAACAGCGACTACTACGCCGACTACGGCAGTGACGTTGTTACCGCCGTCGGGTGCGTGCTGACCGGCGACCTTCCCTTGACCCGACTGGACAGCGCCGGCGAAATCGTCGACGATGTTATCAATTTCAGCGCGAAAGATATTGTTTAATTCGGCGTACACACGCCGCAAATCATGAAGGAGGAATAACCTTATGGCACAAAAAAGAGACCTGCGCGTATTCATGCGCGAATCGGCAAAGACCGAGGAAATCGTTACCGTACCCGGACCTGACAGCATTAAGGACGAGGACGGCAAGCCTATCATGCTGGAGATTAAGGTCCTCAGCAACGAAACGATTCAGAAAATCAATGACAACTACAAGCGCAAGAGTATCGCCGTTGACAAGAAGGGTACGCCCTATATTGCCAACGGCGAAGTTGCGTTCCGCGTGGAGCGCGACAATATCAAGGCGTCTCAGCACATTATCGCCGAGGCCCTTGTTTACCCCGACCTGAAAGACCCCGAGCTTATGGCGTTCTTCAACTGCAACGACATTGCGGAAATGCCTTTGAAGGTTTTCCCGCGCGCTGACGAGTACGCGCATGTGAGCCGCGCCGTTATGGTCGCGCTCGGCCTCGCCAGCGAGCCCACTCAGGAGGAACAGGAGAACGTTCTTAACGAGGCAAAAAACTAATTGCCGAACGGGGCTCGGAGGCGTATTGGACGCATGTTCTTTGGCAGCGGCACAATTTGCCGATGGAGGTTTTCCTCGGCTGGCCCTGGCAGAAACGGCTTGCCTATATCGCAAGCGAGCAATACGAGAACGCGCACCCCGTTCGGCGTGATTCTCTGCATTTTAAGGTGAAAGGAGGCGGCTAATATGTCCGCGGTATTATCGGCAATTTTTAAGGGCGTAGATGAAATAAGCTCGGTGTTTGAAACAATGGCGGCGAGCGGCGCCCGCGCAGTCGACCAATGGGAATCCGCAAGCTCGGCGGCGAGCAACGCGTTTGAGCAGGCGGCAGCCGGCGCGGAGTCTGCGGCAAAAGCTATGGACTCGGCCGCCTCCTCCGCCGACCACTGGACCTCCGCGGTCGGTACTTACGACAAGGCCGCTATGGAGGCCATTTATTCGACCGAGGAGCTTGTCGAGCTCGGTTATAAAACCGAGGACGCCCTGACCGCGCAGGCGAAGGCCGCCGAAGAATCCGCCGACGCTCTCGAAAAGAGCTTACGCGTAACGGAAGATTTTAAGGCGACCACCGCCGAGCTGGAGGCGGAGCTTACGGAGCTGCAAAACGCCTATATCGGCACCGCGCTGCAGTACGGCAAAAACTCCGACGAAGCGAAAGCGCTTCAAAAGGAAATCGGCGAGCTCTCTAAGGTTATCGACCAGAATAAAAAAGAGTTTGCGGACCTCGAAAAAGAGGCGGGCGCGGCGGGCGACAGCATGGAAGATTCTATGAAAGCCGTTCAATCCGCGCTTGCCGCTGCGGGTATCGCGAAACTCGTCAACGAGATAACCGAGGCGGTTATCGAGATGGCGAACGAGTTTTCTGACGCCTCGGCCGTAGTTGCGAAAGCGACCGGCGCGACCGGCGACGCCCTGGACGGCCTTAATAAGTCCATGATGAACGTTTATAGCAACGCGAAAACGGACGACCTTTCTTCCGTAGCCGGCGCTATAGGCGAGATTAACACGCGTCTCGGTTTAACCGGGCCGGAGCTCGACCATGTAACGTCCCTCTTTATGGACTATTCGCAGATAACCGGAAGCGAGGTCGTCGGCGCGGTCCAGAACGTAACGAAGGTTATGAAAAACTGGGGCGTCGAAGTCTCAGACACCGAAAGTCTGCTTGATAAGCTCTCCGCAGCCGGGCAAATGTCCGGTATCTCGGTAGACCAATTAAGCAATCTGATTGTACAGAATAAAGCGACCTTACAGCAGCTCGGCTATGGCTTAGATGAAAGTATCGCGCTCCTCTCTATGTTTGAATACGAGGGCTTAAACTCGTCCTCTATTATGATGGGCTTCCGTTCGGCGGTTACCGGCTTTACCAACGACGGCAAAGACGCGTCCGTCGCTATGCAGGAAGTCATAGAGCAAATCGCGAACATGGCGAGCGAAAGCGACGCGACGGCCCTCGCGGTCGAAACGTTCGGCAGCCGCGCCGGCGCAGAATTGGCGTTTGCAATCCGTAACGGCAAGTTCGAGATTCAAGACTGGATAAGCGCCGTAAGCAGCGCAGACGGTACGCTCAGCCAGACCGCGGACGCCGCGACGACTCTCGAAGAAAAATGGCAAAAAGCGTCCAACAGTATTAGCACCGCGTTTTCGTCGGTCGTTACCCCGGCCGTCGACGGCGTTTCTTCCGCATTTGCGGGAATCGTCGAAAAGATAGGCGGCTTTTTGCAGGAACACCCTGCGCTTACTACCGCCTTAAGCGTTCTTGCCGGCGTTTTGGTAGCCGTTACGACTGCAATCGGCGCCCTGCTTGCGGTATTCGCAATCAAAATGGCGCTTCTCCCCATTTTGACGGGAGAGGTTACTGTTTTCGGCGTCGCGTTAAATGCGGCAATCTGGCCTATTACCCTTATCGTCGCCGCCATTGCCGCCCTCGTTGCGATAGGCGTCGTTTTATTCAACTGGCTTAATAGCGTCGACGAGGAATGGGCGGCGCTCTCGGCCACCTCTAAGCAGCACTACGAGGAAGTAGAACGGCTTAATGAGGAATACGAGCGCACCGTCGAGCTCGAAGGTGAAAACTCCGAGGCCGCGCAGAAGCTCGCGGCAGACCTTGAAGCGGCAAGAGCCGTTTACGAGGCGAACAGAATGACTCTTGAGGAGTTTGTCGCGCAGAATGACAAGCTGATTGAGAGCCAGCAAAAACTCGCCGAAAGCTATAACGAAAGCATGACCTCGATTAACAACGAGGAAAAGAGCTCCACCGCGCTTATTTCAAAGCTCGCGGAGCTCCAAAGCAAAACGAGCCTTACCGCTTCCGAGCAGCAGCAAATGTCCGCAGTAGTCGACAAGCTCAATTCGCAAATGCCGGGGCTCGCGCTTACCTACGATAAGACGACCGGCTCGCTGAACCGCAGCGTTGCGGAAATGCGCAAAATGGCGGAAGCTCAAGCGGAGGTACAGCGGCAGCAGAAGCAGGCCGAAGCCTACGCCGAAGCAATCGCCCAGCAGGTAGAGCTTGAAGAACAGCTTGCCAAAGCGAAAGAGCAGGTCGCAGCTGCGGAAGAAAACAAGCATGGCTGGGGCTGGTTCGGTGAATCCAAAAAGACTTACGAAGACCTTGAAGCGTTTACCGCCGAGCAGGAACGCCTCCAAGCGGCCCTTGACGAAAACAACCGTATTATTCAGGAGACGGAGCAGGCTTGGCAGGATGCCGCCGACGCAGCAGAAGAAGCGGCGCAGGCGCCCGTATCTTACGAGGAAGCCGTCAATACCGCGATTCAATCCGTATCGGAAGACCTGAACGAGCTAATCCAGAAATACGACGAGGCTTACGAGGCCGCGAGGACTTCCCTTGACGGTACTTTTGAGCTTTTTGAAAAGGTCGAGGAAAAATCCGGCGTTTCAAGTCAAGCGATTATTGAAGCGTGGCAGTCTCAAATCGACTTTTTCAACGAGTATAACGAGAATCTGCAAAAGCTCCAGGAAATGGACCTTGACCCTAAGTTCCTTGAACAGCTAAGCGACGGAAGCCAGGAAAGCGCCGGACAAGTAAAGGCGCTCATGGAAGAAATCGAGAACCTTAGCCCCGAGGCGGCCGCAGCGCGTATTCAGGAAATCAATGACAAGTTCGGCGAGCTCTCTACCGCGAAGGATAACGCGGCCACAACTATGGCGGAAATCCAAACCGACTTTAACAACAAGCTCGGCGAAATTGAGAACCGCATGAACGAAGCCGTAAACAACATGAATATGGACGAAGAAGCGGCGGCAGCGGCGAAAAGCACTATTTCGGCGTATATCAGCCAAATCTCGTCCATGACAGGACAAGCAAGGTCCGCGGCAGAAGGCGTCGCCCGAGCGGCGGCGAGCGCGCTCGGCGGTAAGGGCATTTCTACCGTAGGCGTACCAGGTTTTGCGACCGGCACGGAATCCGCCCCGAGAGGCGTCGCCCTCGTCGGTGAAGAAGGTCCCGAGCTTGTTCGCTTTAACGGCGGAGAGGAAATCTATACCGCCGACGAAACGAATCAGATTTTAGCGAGGACTGCCGGCCTGAATACGCCGAGCTTTGATATGGACCGACATGTTTCTGTTAGCGCGGATATGGATGGCGACGAGGACTTTACCGGCAACGAGGCGACCTACCGCTCGACCGAGGAAAAGAAAATCACGCTCGACATAAACGGCAGCGGCGAGATTGACGTAACCGGCGCCGATGAAGAAACTGTATGGGAAATCGTCGAGCCTCGTCTAAAGGGCGCGTTTATGGGAATCGTCCGCTCTGAAATCTTCGAGGAAGGAGACCGAGCCTATGCCTTCTAAGTACCAGATGTGGCTAACTTATAACGGGGAAAAGGAAAAGCTCCGATTCCCCGTTTTGCCTGAAGAAATCACTATAAAAAAGGGCCTGACGAGTAAGAGCGTGGATATTCAAGGGCTGGGCGAGGTCGTTATCATGCAGGACCCGACGGCTATTGTTATATCGTTCAGCAGCTTTTTCCCGTCCACGCCGTTCCCAGGCGTCCAGTTTGAGGACCTGACGCCGCCGTCTGACCTGAAAGATAAGATAACCGTATGGCAAAAGAGCGACTTGCCGGTTCATTTTATCGTGACGGGAACGACGATAAATATTTTTTGCATTATCGAGGACTTTAGCTATTCCGAGCAGGGCGGCGACGTCGGCTCGCTGCACTACTCGCTTACGCTGAAGGAATACAAGGAAGTACATGCAAGGCAAGTAAAAATTGATACGCAGGCAAAAAAGGCGACCGCTCCCGCCGAGACGCCGGCGCGTACCGACAACCGAGCCCAGGAAAAGACTTACACTGTCAAGAAAGGCGATTGCCTATGGAATATCGCCGCGAAATACCTGGGCTCGGGTAGCCGGTACACGGAAATCGCAAAGCTCAATTCGGACAAAATCAAGAATCCTAACTTGATTTATCCGGGGCAGGTTTTGAGGTTGCCGTCATGACGGATTATATCAAGCTCATTGTCATAAAAGGCGGAGCGGCCTACGACATGAGCAATCTTGTCTCTAAGGTGAAATGGTCGGGACGAAAAGGCTCGTCTTCGCGAACGCTGCAAGTCGACTTTATTGACGACGACGGCTATAAGCACGACCGCACCGGAATCGACGTGGAGCAAGGCCATCAATGTATTTTTTACTGGAAGGGCGAGGAGCTTTTCCGCGGCATGTTCATGCAGCAATCGCAATCCGGCAGAAAGACGATGAGCCTGAAAGCCTACGACAACGGCATTTACCTTGCGAACAATAAAGACACGTTCAACTATACGAACAAAAAAGCCTCGGAGATTTTCGCCGACTGCTGTACCCGTTTCGGTATTCCGTTCAGCGGCGTAGCCGATACAGCCTATAAAATCCCCGAGCTACCGAAACCTAAGACGACAGCGTGGGACGTTATTGCCGACGCGCTGAGTCTTACGTTTGAGGCGACCGGCATTCGCTACTACCCCGTATGCAAGGGCGACCAAATGAGCTTGAAAGAGCGCCGGGAAAATATCCTCCAATGGGTGATTGAGACCGGCGTCAATTTGCAGGACTATTCTCAAAGCAAAAGCATTGAGAAAATCAAAACCCGCGTCAAGCTCTTATCGAAAGAGGGCGCGGTACTTGCGGAGGCGACGGACGCGGCGCTTGAAAAGAAGCTCGGCATATTCCAGGAGGTCGTGCAGGTAAAAGACGAGATGAACACCGGCCAGCTTACCGAGCTTGTGAACACGACGCTCGCCGAGAATAACAAGGCGACGACGAGCCTATCCGTAACGGCGCTCGGACTTCCCGAAGTGATAACCGGCGTGGGCGTGTTTATTATCGTCAAGCCGCTGGGCATTTCAAAGACCTACTACGTGGAGGAAGACACGCACACCTTTGAAGGGCATTATCACAGCATGAATCTAAAGCTCAGCGTCGCGGGAGATTTGTCAATCGCGAAGCAGGAGAAAAAAGAAAGCTCCGGCGGAGAAATCAAAGCCGGCGATATTGTCAATTTTGCGGGCGGCCCCCACTATGTCAGCTCTACGGCCGGAAGTCCAACGGGCGGCTCAAGAAAGGCGGGCCCCGCAAAATGCACGCTCGTAGCGAAAGGCGCGAAACACCCTTACCACCTTATCGGCGGCGCCTACACGAGCGTGGACGGAAACAGCAACGTATACGGCTGGGTCGACGCCAACCTGGTAAGCAGGGCGTAAGACAAGCCAGAACAAGCCCAGAGTCTCCCATATCGCGTTTTTATATCCTGGGAGTAGAAGTATAAGCCCAGGGCGTAAAAACGCGATACGGGAGCCCCAGGGCAAGAAAGGAGGCGCCTTATGGAAATCAAAGAGCCTACCAGTATTAAAGAAATGTTTCAAGGCATGATACCGGACTCTATGGGCGTCGTGCGCGGAAAGGTCGTCTCGGCCGCACCGTTGAAAATCCAGGTTGTGAATGACGACAAGCTCCTCTTGTCTGAAAACCTTATTTGCGTTCCCCGGCATTTATCGGACTATACGACGACCTGCGACCTCATGCTGGGAAAAGGCTCGCTCGACAGCCAGACGAAAAACGACGGCGAGCACGGCGGGCACGTAAGCGGCACCGGCGCCAATCAGCACGCCCTCGCGACGTTTAATATTTTCAACGCGACGCTGAAAGTCCATAACGCGCTTAAGCTCGGCGATACGGTGTATTTGCTCAGCTTCAACGAGGGCAAAAAGTATTATGTTCTTGACAGGGAGGTGTGACGATGGGCGTTTTTATTCCTATTCCGATTGCGGAGTTAGAGGACGCCGCGGAGCAGCCGTCCAGGACCTACCGGCTCGACCTCGAGCGCGGGCGGATTTTTTCGCTCGGTAGCTGCGACGGACTGGAGGCGGCGAATCAGTTTATCAAAAAGACTTTGCTCACGCCTCGTTTTCGTTGCCTTATTTATGATAATCAATACGGCAGCGAGATAAAATAAACGATTATCTCGGCGGACGCCACGAACGATTATATTGAGACGGAAATCCCGCGCCTTGTAAAAGACGCATGCCTGGCCGACAGCCGCATACTGGATATTTACGACTTCTCTTGCTCGTTTGAAAAAGAGCGGGCGTACATTCGCTTTAAGGCAAATACGATTTTCGGAGAGCTTGTTATGGAGGAGGTGATTTGATTGTTTGAAGACAGAACCTATGAAAAAATTATGGAAGAATGCCTTGCGGCCGCTCCTGCTGAGGTTGACCTTCGGCAAGGCGGCATTTTTTATGACGCGGTAGCGTCCGCAGCGTTTAAGATTGCTCAGTTTTACGCTGACATCAGTACCGCCTTTGACCTGGTATTCCTTACGACCGCCGTCGACGAGTACCTTGACCGCAAGGGCGCGGAGTACGGCGTTTTCCGATTGCCTGCTATTCCTGCAACCTACGAATACGAATGGTCGGGAGATTCGCAGCCGCCCATCGGCAGCCGCTTCTTTGCGGA